>JABAOE010000849.1_pt3 | contig 83574 bp, 85 predicted proteins | sample 7062141 | NCBI WGS metagenome assembly JABAOE01 (sample SAMN14538627, study PRJNA623070) | marine sediment metagenome | biome: marine biome [ENVO:00000428]; feature: marine pelagic biome [ENVO:01000023]; material: deep marine sediment [ENVO:00002113] | place: India: Gulf of Khambhat ... | reverse complement strand
CGCCGGCGAAGATCTTCTACAAGTACGAGGGCGTCAGCCCGGCGGGCTCGCACAAGCCGAACACCTCCGTTCCCCAGGCCTACTACAACGCCCAGGCGGGGATCCGGAAGCTCACGACCGAGACCGGCGCCGGGCAATGGGGTTCGGCGCTCGCGTTTGCGTGTGCCCAGTTTGGCCTGGAGTGCGAGGTGTGGCAGGTAGCCGCCTCGTTCACCCAGAAGCCCGACCGCAAGAACATGATGGGTATCTGGGGAGCGAACGTGCACTCGAGCCCGTCGACCGTCACCGAAGCGGGGCGGGCGATTCTGGCTGGGGACCCGGACTCGCCGGGGAGCCTCGGTATCGCCATCTCCGAGGCAGTCGAGGCGGCGGCTCCCCATGCCGATGTCAACTACGCGCTCGGTTCGGTGCTCAATCACGTGCTCATGCACCAGACCGTCATCGGTGAGGAAGCGCTCAAGCAGTTCGAGAAGATCGGCGAGATGCCCGACGTGCTCGTCGGCTGCACGGGTGGAGGGTCGAACTTCGCCGGTCTCTCCTTCCCCTTTCTGCGCGAGAAGCTCGCCGGCCGGATCAACCCGACCATCCGCTGTGTCGAGCCGGCGGCATGCCCATCGCTGACGAAGGGCGAGTACCGGTACGACTTCGGCGACACGCTGGGCATGACACCGCTCGTCAAGATGCACACGCTGGGTCACGACTTCGTTCCCGACCCGATCCATGCGGGTGGGCTCCGCTATCACGGCATGTCGCCGCTCGTCTCCCACATCTACGAGCTGGGTCTTCTTGAGGCCGAGTCGATCCACCAGAACGAGTGCTTCGAGGCCGCCCTCAAGTTCGCCCGGACCGAGGGCATCGTCCCGGCACCGGAGCCGACGCACGCCATCGCCGCCATGATCCGGGAGGCCGAGCACTGCAAGATGAGCGGCGAAGAGAAGGTGATCCTCACCGCACTGTGCGGGCACGGTCACTTCGATCTCAAGGCGTACGAGGAATACCTGGCCGGCAACCTGGTGGACTACGACTACCCGGAGGAGAAGGTGGCCGAGGCCCTGAGTCGCTTGCCGGTGGTCGCAGGACCGTGAAGTGAGAAGCAGGACCGGGCATACGGCCGGTCCTGCCTCGTCCGTGAGGTGAGCACTTCTTTGGTCCGCGCGCGATGACTCTTGCGAAATCCGACTTCGCACTGGTTTGACATCGAAGAGGTAATCCAGATCGGAGGCGACCTCCTCGGCGTGATCGTCAACAAGGCCGCCCGGATAGCCGCTCCCGCAGGACCACTCGAGATATTGGTGTCGTCAACCACCAGTGACATGCTTGGCCCTCTCCCAGGTATCACCTTCGCCGATCTTGGGCCTAATAGCCCTCAAAGGCCTCACCGGAAGCCAGCACGTCGTTGCGATCACGCCCGAAATCCCCCAACTCAACCACCACCGAAGAGCACATAACGCCACTTATTTGTTCGTGATCCGCCATCGACTACGAGCAGGGATGGCTTCTAGTCGGCTCCTGGTCGGCGTGTCCCAAGACGTTCCCAGATATCAACACCGGCGTTCATGTGCAGGAAGCGTTGGACATAATCGGGTATGCCGGGAGCGCTGACGGACGTCAACTCGTTCATTTCTTGCTCGTCGAGGTTCCATTCAAGGGCAGCCAGGTTGTCGATGAGTTGGTGGACGTTCCGAACTCCAATGAGAACGGATGCGACTGACGGGCGGTTTCTCACCCAGTTGAGAGAGACTTGGCTCATGGGGGCTCCCCTGGACGCTGCGATGCGTTCGACCTCACCGAGAATCCGCCAGGTGCGTTCGATGTTGCGTCGGTCATAGGCCTCCACTCCTCGATCTGGATCCTCCCCGAGGCGGGTCGCCCCTTCGGGACGCTCATCGCGGGAGTACTTGCCGGTCAACCATCCGCCACCGAGAGGCGACCACGGCAACAGAGCAAGTCCGTTTTCCATGCTCGCGGGCAGAATCTCCAACTCGATGTCTCGCGCCAGGAGGTTGTACTGGGGTTGACTCGACGCGATCGGCCCCATACCGAGTCGGCGTGCAGCCGCGACAGCTCTCTCTATCTGCCAGCCGGTGTAGTTAGAAATGCCAATCGACCGAACCTTCCCCTTCGTCATCATCTCCCCTAGGACACCAAGCGTCTCCTCGATTGGGACATTCGGGTCCCAGGCGTGCATCTGATAGAGATCCACGGAATCGATCTGAAGGCGTCGAAGGCTCGCTTCAAGCGCGCTGGGGAGGTGGGCGCGTCCGGCTCCGCTCATCCCTGGACCATCGCCCATCGCGAACCGAGCTTTGGTTGCCACAACGACCTCGTCACGGCACGAGCGGGCCTTTAGCCAGCGCCCAATGATCTGCTCGGAACCACCTCTGGAGTAAACGTCGGCAGTGTCTATGAAGCGACCCCCGGCCTCGTAGTAGTGGTCGAGTATCTGGTGCGCTTCTACCTCGTCAGACTCGGCTCCGAAAGTCATAGTTCCCAAGCCGACGACACTCGTCTCCAGCGCAGTAGGCCCCAATCGGCGTGTCTCCATCGTCCGAGCCTACCGGCGAGACAGAAACTCAAACCCGGCCAACTGAAGATCTGGAGCGCACAGCACTTATGGGCGGGTCTTCGAGTTCGGCTGGTAGTCAAGGTCGAAGGATTGAGCGATACTGGGGGGTATGCAGCCCACCAGTACCGACCGACTGCGGCCCATCGAGCGGGTTGTCCTTCGCCTTAGCGAGGAGGGGGTATCCGTACCTGACATCGCGAGGCGTGTGGGGAAACGTCCGGGAACTATCGAACGCATCCTCACGATGATTGGCTACAAGAAGGACATCCAAGGTGGGGTACGGCCGAACAGAGAGACCCTCACCCCTCTCGAGAGAGTGGTACTGAGGCTCAGGGCCAAGGGTGAGAACTACGGGGAGATTGGCTCACGGCTTGGCCGGAGTGGAGATCAAATCCGCAGAATCGAGTCGTACATCTCGTTCAAGTCACCGTGAGAGACGACTGGCTCAACTACCCCAGTCATAACCGCACATAACGGCACTTATGGATGGTTAGGAGGCCGGACGCGCCTGGACGCGATCCTGCTGATGGTCTCGATTGATCAGTGACCGCCCCGCTTCACTCCCCCATATTTCATCCTGGTGTCTGACATCGCCGCAGCCCGTTGATCGTCGTCGTTGATCCCAGCATCAACAACCTCACCCACAAACAGGGTGTGAGTCCCAAGGTTGATGGCTTGGCGGACTTCGCAGTCCATCCAGGCGAGAGCCTCGTCGAAGATAGGAGCACCCGTCGTCCCGATCCGCACAGCACGACCATTAAGGGTGTTGTCGTCCTTCGTCGCAGGTTTGGAGAACTTCACAAAGACCCGGGTGTCTTCCGACGACCACAAGTTCACCGCGAACGAGCCACCTTCGGTCACGAGACGATGAGTGACCGCACTGTTGTCGATACCGACCCCAATCAGCACCGGCTCCATGCTGAGCTGAGTGATCCAGCTCGCGGTCATCGCGTTCCACTCGTCACCAGACGCCGACCCAATCAAGGCCAAAGCGTTGGGGATCTTCCAAGTGACCTTGTTGATCAGCTCAGCGTCGATACGCCCACCTTCCACACCGTGATAAGAACCCTAACGAAGACTCGAAATTCGGAAACAGCCCCCGCCACAACCACCCATAACGGCACTTACGTTATCGTCAGGCTGAGCTGGACATAATGCCGGTTATGGATGGGGGTCGGCGGTGGTTACCGATTGGGAATGAACCTCGACCATGCCGACTGCCTGGCTGGACGGGTGAGCGTTACCGAACTGCAAACAACTACACATGTGAGCGGCTGGCTCCTTAGTGATGGGGTGTTTGTGACGTGAGCATTGCAGTGGGATCGTTATTAGATGCGGAACCATCATCGGCCTCTTCGAGCCTGGACAATCGGGTTCCTCTATTTCACGATGTGTTGGCTTGTTGCATATCAAGCGGGCGCCGTGGAGCTGTTGGAGGCCGGCATCTCATCTTCGAGCGGGGAGGTCGATAGTGGCTTTTGGGCTCTTACCTCCTTCTGCCTTGTCGGCGCATTTGTCGGGTATTGGGTGATATGGCCTTTGGGTACTCGCACACATGGTCGACGGTCTCGACCTGCGGCGGCGGTGACGTTTGGCGTTATTCACGGAGCTAGCGAAGGTTCGCTGTACATTGCATTCTGGCTGGTGATATCGGATCGCATTAGCCACCCTGTCGGTGCCGTAGCCGCAACGGTCCTGGCGATCGCCCTGTTCAACAGTCTCTGGAGGAGTTTTGTGTGGGACGTCTGGGTCACACCTGAACACAACGATCCCGACTGGAATCTTCGGAAGATCCTGTTCGTCCACCTTCCGGTTCTGATGCTGGTTCTGACACATTTGTCGCTATACCAAGATGCCATCCTGTTCCTCGGGTTCGAAACGGTCGCCTTGGTCGGATCAGCATTGTTCATGCGTATGCCGTGGCCTACCGACTGATCCACAGACTGCGTCGCCGGCAAGTGCCTTGCGGATAGACCTACCCGCACATAACGGCACCTATGTGCTTGTCGAGTGGTCGTCTCGACTGGCTGTCTAGTCGTGGAGCTAGGTTTGCGGGAGTAGAGGAGGAGCGCGAAGTGGAGCAATCAGAGTCGATAACAATCAGACGTCCTCTTGACGACGTGTGGGGCTATGTCGGGGATGTTCGATGGTGGCCGAAGTGGATTGAGGACTTGTCGGACGTGACGCTTGTCTCCGAGCACCTGGCCGCGGGGGCAGAGGTGGCCTACAAGTATCGTGGCAAGGACGTCACCGTGACCATCGCGGAGTACGAGCCAGGGCGGAGGATTGGCATCTTCGCTGTGGAGCGTGGCTACGACTTTCGTGAATCGATATCGATTGACTCGACCGACAGCCACACCGAAGTCACATTCACCATGGGTTTCAGTCCTACATCGACGTGGATGAGGGTCCTGTCCGTTCTCCTGAGGCCGTTGAAGGGCCCCCTCCTTGGACGTCCACTGAAAAAGGAGCTGGAAACACTTCGCGACTCTGTCGAGTCAGGCTCCCCTGACTAGATCCTGCTGATATCAGAGACGTTTCCCCCTTGTGTGAAGAACCCAACCACGGGACTTCAGAAGCACATAACGGCACTTATGTACCCGCTAGGGCTTGTTCTCCTGGTGATCCATCACGATGTGCAGAAGGCGGCTCCGATCGACCTTGTTGGAGCGGCCGGAGCGGGGGAGCGGCGCGAACACGACACCGGACAGCGGTAGATGTCTGCCTGTCTCGGAAGCGATCAGGTCCGCACGAACTGTTTCTGGGTCACAACCGGGTTCGAGTTCGGCTACCAGCCAGACCGCTTCATCGCCGAACGCATCTGGTATCCCGACAAGTGCCGCTTCCTTGACTCCTTCCAGATCGGACAATGAAGGCTCATACATCTCCGGGTAGATGTTTCTCGCTCCGCTGAGGATCATGGCTTTCAGTCGTCCTTCAAGTACAAGCTGGCCAGTGGGCAGCAGTCGACCCCGGTCACCGGTATAGACAGCGTCGCTGGTCGAGTCGAGCCGCCTGGCTACCCGTGAGCCCCGCAGGTCACTAGAAGTGATCAGCACGAGAGTCGATCTGTCTGTGACTTTGTCCCCTAGCGCCGAGCGTGGTCGTCGATGACGCTCGGGGGTGAAGCACCTCAGTTGGTGCTGCTCTTGTCGCGGTTCTGGCTGGGTGCAGCGGTCGTACTCGGTGAAAGACGAGAAGGGGACGGCGATGAGAGGGTTGCGATGGAGAACATTGGTCGTTGCCACGGCGGTTATCGCTTTGCTCGTCCCCGCCCTGGGGGCGGAGGCAGATCGATTCTCTAGGGGGAAGGTCGAGGTCTGTCACATTCCGCCGGGCAATCCCGGTGAGGCGCATACCATCACCGTTGGTGCCAAGGCGCTGCGGGCGCATCTGGCCCACGGCGACATCTTGGGGCCTTGCGCTCGTGAGCGTCCCGACGGGCAGGCGGACGACGGCAAGAGGCGTCCGGTGGCCCGCGCCGGCGCCGACAGCTGTGTCGTGTTTGGTAGTCGGGTAGAGCTCGACGGAACGGGCTCGTTCGATCCTGACGGTGAAGACGATGCACTTGTCTTCGATTGGGATGTCGTGGCGAGACCGCCCAGTTCGACTCTGGACGACCGAGATCTGTCCCCGGACGATGATGACGATGATCCGATATTCACGCCGGATCAGTTCGGTGTCTTCGGGTTTGCTCTTGAGGTGTCTGATTCCGATGGTTTCTTCGATACCGACACCGTAGAAGTCGAAGTCCACATGACCGTCACAGTGGACAGGATTCACTACGACGTTGCCGAGGGCGAAACTACCCCGGCGGTCATAACGCTCAATCAGAAAGCACCTCGTGACTTGGCAGTGGCCATCGAAGTACTTGAAACCGACGAGGTGGTTGCAGTTCTCGATGAGGATGATCAACAAGGCGAGGCCATTGACGAGCTGGTGATCGAACAAGGCGACAGCACGGCGATCTTCTACCTTCTTGGTTTGGAAGACGACGACAGCCGCAACGAATACACCACCGTCACCGTGTCGGTGGGTAGCCGCGAGTGTGGCGACAGCGAGACCGCCAGAGTCGATGTCGACGATAACGATGGGCATTCGCTGTCCCCCTGGTACCGGGTGCAGATGTTCTACGAACAGTTCCTCGTCTTCACTGTGCTGACGGCTCAACCGGCCACGAGATAGCAGCACGGGAGTAACCCATCGAGGCCCGCTGGCCACTAGGGCAATTCGAGTAAGGGCACAAATGTTGGGTTAGGTGCGGCTGTGAGATGCGATGACGGAAAATGGAGTTCTTGTCTCCAGAGGCTCAGCGCAGTGCGACTAGCTCCCATTCCCCATCCACACCCTTCAGCTGGTGTCGCCCCCGATCTTCGAATTTGAACTCAGACCCGAAGACGAGGTCTCGCACTGTGCGAGAGGCAAGGATCTCACCGGGGTCGGCCTCAGACATCACTCTGGCTGCGATGTGTACACCGATCCCTGCGACGTCATCTCCCCGAACCTCGACTTCCCCTGTGTGTACCCCGCATCTGATGTCGAGCCCGTTGCTCTTTAGGGCGGAGCGGAGCTCGATGGCGGCTCGCAGCCCACGTCCCGGGCCATCGAAGGTGGCGAGGATGCCGTCCCCGGTTCCTTTCACCAGCAGGCCCATGTGATGTTGCACCACACCGGCAGCGATGTCGTCGTGAAGTTGGAGGATCTTCCTCCACTCCGAGTCGCCCTCTTCAGCGACCTTCTGAGTGGACGAAACGATGTCGGTGAAGACAACTGTTGCCATCACCCTAGAGCTCGTGGCACTTGGAGCCGTGCCCGGTTCGATCTCACGGAGAAAGCCGCCGATCGCATCGACGATGGCAGCGGTGTGGCTGAAGTAGAGAGAGGCGTCCCCGCCGGGAACCTCGACATATGTGGCACCGGCGATGTTGTCGGCCACATACCGGTCGAGCGCTGCGGGGCTCCACTGGTATTCGCGGCGATGAATCACCATCGTGGGTACGGCGATTGCGCCCAGCAGGCTCCTCACGTCCGTCGAGATCATCTCGGTTGTGTATGCCAACATGGCGCTCGGTCCTGCCAAGGCTCTCATGTACCGCCGACCCCAGGCAAGGAACCTCTCATCGTCGCGGCTCGGAAATGAGATCTTGATCATGGTGTCGGTGTCCCAGTTGTCCATGATGGACTCCCATTCTCCGAAGTCGGCGGAGTCCATCCCGATCGGGTAATCGTCGTCAGGCAGGAACCTGGCGGGGGAATGGAGAGTGATCAAGCCGATCACTTTCTCTGGGGATGTGGCTGCTCCGAACATTGCGGGCGGACCGCCATCCTGCATCCCGAAAATGACGGCGCGTTCGCTCCCGGCTGCGCTCATGACTGCTTCGATCTCTGCCCATCGCGCCTCCAATGGGGGAAGGGCATCGATTGGAACCGGATCGGACGAACCGGTCCCCAAACGGTCGAACAGGATCAGACGGCAGTATGAGCTGAGGTCCTCAAAGGGCAGAGCCGCCTCGGGTAGCGCCCATGTTGCGTCCATGGACGAAAAGCTCCCCAGGCTGCCGACTAGATCAAGAGGCCCTTCTCCGAGGATCTTGTAGGCAATCCTTTGCTTTCCGAGCCTGGCGAAGCGGGTCTCCGGCTCCATGTTCCCAGTCTACGCAATGCTCCATCACCCACCCGCAGCTGGTCTGCCCTCGGCGTGGTTGCTGGTGACTCTGACTTTGGGCAGCCTCCCATTCGGTCGGCTAGTTGCCTAGGTAGTCCACCCATCCGAGCAGGCTGGCGATCGGCATGACGATGGCGGGTGCCCACATGAAAGGGGGAATGTCCCCCAGCGTGAGATTGATTCCAGCACTTCGGTAGGGGCCGAGGGAGAGCCACCAAAAGGGGATCACCGCCAGACCGACCAGCGTGAGAAGCCCGAGAACCCAGACTTCGGGGTGCTGGAGACCGAACCATGCCAGGCCGGCTGTCAACAGGCCGCTTGCGACGAGCGTCCCGGAAAGGGCGCCCTTCACCGTTGTGTGACGCAGAATCCGGAGCTCAGGAATCCTTTCGAGGATCTCCCCCGGATGACCGCCGTACAAGGCGGTGTCGGATCTCTCCGAGATGAAGATCATTGGCTGTCCGATGCCTCGGTCGATGAGCAGGGCGCCCAGCACGCCGATCATGAACCAGAAGGCTCCGACCAACGTGAACAGGACTTGTGCAGCAAACATCAACGGCCGAGACCTCGCAGCGTCACCGAACCGGGATCCCGCTGCACAGGGTGACCCCTGCCCTCCGGTGGAGGACACCGACATGACGACCTGGCTGCTGACAGCAAGAGGGAATGCCGGCGATGTAGCCGGATATCGAGGAGATCCACTCAGACATCCAGCCCAAGTCCTGTCTCTCCCGCGACGACCTCATAGCCATTCGACCGGTCACGCAGATCTTCGTGCAGATCGTCGAGCATGTCGTCGTCGTGGTTGGGGTCATGGTGAAAGGTGACCAACCGCTCCACCCCGGTGAATTCAGCGAAGGCCGACAACTGCGAGAACGAAGTGTGCCCCCAGCCGACACGAGTCTCGTATTCCTCGTCGGTGTACTGCGAGTCATGTATCAGCAAGTCGGCGCCCTGAGCGAGGTCAAAGCCGGACGTCCATCGAGGGTCGCCGGGGAAGTCTGGGACGCCGAGCGCCGGCTCGTGGTCCGGTAGGTAGGCGACGGAGCATCCGTTCTCCTCGAGCCGATACCCGAGGGTCAATCCAGGGTGAGCGATCAGGTCGGCGCGGACACTGACCGAGCCCACTTCGAACTCCCCGGGCTCGACATCGTGGAACACCACTTCGGGCAGGTCCCGCACGGTCACCGGGAAGAGCGGAGGAGAGAGATACCTCGTCAGGCTCTGCCTGAGGCTCTGCGTGGCCGATACCGGTCCCCAGACGTGAACTTCGAACGCAGGCGAAAGGAAAGGAGCGAAGAACGGCAAGCCTTGGACGTGGTCCATGTGCAGGTGGGTCAGGAGGATGTCGATGCGGGAGTCGTCGTCCGGCCGGCAATCGACGCGACGAATCCCGGTTCCGGCGTCGAGGATCATCAGGTTGCCATCCTCGTCTCTCAATTCGACCGCAGCCGTGTCGCCTCCGTAGCGGACAGTGGACCGACCGGATCGGCCGATCGACCCCCTCGTGCCCCACAGGGCGACTCTCACGTCTCCACTTCCCAAAAGGCGCTGAACACCCCGAGGAATCGGTCACCGTGAACGTTGATGGGCATCGCCATAACGTCCACAACTCTCCAAACCCCGTCCTTGGCCTGAAACCTGAGCCGGCGGCTTGAGGGTTGTTGGGTCCTCAGTGTCGTGATCACCGGAAGGTCATCCTCGGCGAGGGGCTCACCCGAGACTTCGGTCACGTCGAACATTGCGGCCAGGTCGACGGCAACGAGCGAGCCGATCTCGGAGAATGCGATACCCAACGCGACCTCGGCCGGCTCGTTGAAAAAGACCAGCTCACCTTGGTCGTCAATGATCCACACAGGAGTGGCGAGGTGCGTTGCCAATTGCCTGAGCAGGATCATCTGCAGGGGCTGCTGCGAACCCATGACGGAGCAAACTACTCAACCTTCAGTGTCGGAGTCCCCGATAGGCGGTTTGCTCCAGGAGCCAATAGGCTCGACCACCTGTAATCAGGAGGCGAATTGGAATACGCGCGACTTGGCGATACCGGACTGAAGGTATCCCGCATCTGCCTCGGGATGATGTCGTTTGGCGACCCGGGATGGCGCGACTGGGTTCTCCCGGAGGATGAAGCCGAACCACTGGTCAAGGCTGCCGCCGAGGGCGGCGTCAACTTCTTCGACACCGCCAACGTCTATTCGTTGGGTGTCAGCGAGGAGATCACAGGCAACCTGCTCGGCAAGATCTTCTCTCGGCGAGAGGACTTTGTGGTGGCGACCAAGGTCTTCTTCCCGATGAGGTCGGGTCCGAACGACGGCGGGCTTTCGAGGGGTCACATCTTCGACTCGGTCGACGCGTCTCTGTCACGGCTCGGACTCGAATACATAGATCTGTATCAAATCCACCGGTGGGATCCCGAAACGCCAATCGAGGAGACGATGGAGGCGCTCCACGACATCGTCACGAAGGGCAAAGTGCGCTACATCGGCGCCTCATCGATGGACGCTTGGCAGTTCGCCAAGGCCCAACACGCGGCCGATCTCGGCGGATGGACCCGATTCGTCACCATGCAGAACCACTACAACCTCGTATATCGGGAAGAGGAGCGCGAGATGATCCCTCAGTGCCTAGACATGGGGGTGGGGTTACTGCCATGGAGCCCGTTGGCGCGTGGGCTTCTGGCGCGGCCAGCCAGCGAGCCGAAGGCGACCGCCCGCGGCAAGTCCGACGCCTTCACGCCTCAGTGGTATGGCGCTTCGGCGGACCGGTCGATCATCGAGGCCGTCGGACAGATTGCTGAGGCGAGGGGAGTCTCCCGGGCACAGGTCGCGCTCGCCTGGGTGCTGGCCAGAGAGGGTGTGGTGGCTCCGATCGTAGGGACCACCAAGATGTCTCACCTCGACGATGCGCTTGCGGCCGTATCCGTCGAATTGGCAGAAGAGGAGATGTCAGCCCTCGAAGATCCGTACATGCCTCGAACGGTGGCCGGTCATTAGGCAGTACGAGATCGAAGCCCACGACAGCTGCCATCCGATTACCCATTGACCACTATCAGTGTTCATCTAGTGTCTTGGTGGGCTGGTTGTGAAAGGAAGACGCAGTGAACCGCAACCGCCTGCCGATCGTCTCTGGCCTTCTCGCCGGACTCCTCGTCATCTCCTCAGTGGCTCTGGCCGACCATGAGGAAGGCCATGACGAAGACACCATCGGCAGCTTCGGGTACGACGCCGACAACCACGTCCTCGCCGTAAACCTGGGCGATAACCACACGCCGTGGGTATGTAGCTTCGGCAGTGGTGCCCTGACAGCAGCGTACCCAGAGGTAATCGAGGGCTTCTTCCAGATCGAGTCTCTTCTGAGCGAAGGTTCGGAATGGCAGTTCGCGGCCCGGGACGCCGACGAGGTGTCAGACGATCACGAGCCTGCCCACCCCGATGACCAGTCTCCGTTCAGCGACGGAGAGTGCCCTCTCCAAGCCGTCCTCTTGAGCGGCAAGTTCAATCATGGCCAGTTCATCAAGGCGGCCAAGAGTCTCATCGACGGGAAGGCCAAGGGATGCCTCATCAGGGAGTTCGCCAAGTCGGACATCGGCAGAACCGAGGAGACCCGGATCAGGACTCCCGAGGTCGAGGAGGACTTCGAACCGGCCGACGAAGGTCAGATCGAGTTCACGACTTTTGTTGCCGACTGCGAAAAGCCGAACAACAAGCCCGACATGTTCGAGGACACTGGGAGAGGCGAGCGCGGCAAGTCAGATGTGGCGCCAGGTCACAACAAGGGCGACGACTAGAGGATCAAAGATGGGTATGGAGGGTGACCGCTGAAGCGGTCACCCCCTCGATGTCTGCGGGTTTCTGCCTAGTGGTCGGCTAACTCTCTCTCGTGTTCCTCTATGTGAGGGGGAAGGGGCGGCATCTCAATTCGCTCCCGATCCGCGTACATCGCCACATGAACGGTCAAGCCGATCGCCCACGGAATGGTCACCCAGTACCCGTAGTCGAGTCCCCCTCCAACGGCGAAGTCCTGCACCCAAATGAACGCGTTGACCGCTAGAAAGATCCCAACATGCCACCAGAGGTCGGCACGTGCCTTGTCACCGACGTACTCCGCCGCCGATCGAGTCCGCCCGAAGATGACCATGACCAGCGAGGCCAACAGCAGGACACCGCCACCTAGCAGCAGCCAGTAGGTCCATGCCGTTGAGATGTCCCCCACACGCCACGACCAGTCGCCGGCAAGGCCGACGTACTCGTCGGCGTCCGCGAAGAGGATGAACAACCCGAGGAAGAGGCCGATGCCGCCGACAATGCCGACCAGCCACTCGGTGAACCTCCATCCGTAGCCGCCACCGGCGCGCTTGGTGTACACCGATTTGGTGTCACGCATCATCGTCACCATTACCTCCTTTCGAGGCGTCAGGTTCCAGCAAACGGGTCGGCGACCTTGGTGACTAGAGCCGAAAGTCACCGCAGAGGGCAAGGGGGTCGGCCTTGCGGCCGACCCCGTGGTGTGAGCAGACTCCTACAGCAGAGCCAGTTCGCTGCCGACGCGATTCCACCGCGCCATCCAGTCCTGTACGCCGGGGCCGAATGCACCGATCTCGTAGCCGATATCGGGCACCGCATAGAGCGCCCTCGTGTATAGGTCGAGGAACTCGTCTGTGTACATCAGGTCATAGAGAGCCCTGTACTCGCCGGGGACGATGAAGAAGCTTTGACCTCCCGTCCCCATGAAGTTGATCGGCTCCTCACAGATGCCCTCGTGGGCCTTGGTGCCAAAGAACGCCATTGCCTCGGTGAAGGCCTCGAATGCCTGCACCTCACGGCCTGGTACTGCCCTGGAGTAGGTGAACACGATTGCTGAGTCCACCATCGTTTCGCCACCTCCTTCCGGGTCGGAGATTTCGCTAGGAGCGGACGAACCCACTGGATGCTTGTAGGGCGATTTGGCTGGTCGGCATAGGGCCTAAAGCCCCCAAACTTGCCCACGGACGCTTCGACGGCCACATGGCGCGGCCGGCTGGCCGGCCTGGTCAGTCGCTGGGCGGCTTGGGGATCGTGATGGGTGGGGCGATCGGATCGGGCGGCACCGAGATCGGCGGCACCGTGATGGGTGGGGCGATCGGATCGGGAACGGAGCCGAAGGGCCCACCGACGGGTGGATCTACCGGCCGACGATTGTTCAGGACCGAATCCCTGATCAGCTTGGCGTAGGCCGCAACGGTTTCGCCCTCGACACCGTGCGGGTCCTCGCCCAGCGCTTCAGCTATGTATGCCAGCAGGTCGTCGACTCCATCCGGTGCCTCGTTCTCGGACGCCCCGAGATGGTTGGCGGCGGCTTGCAGGTCACGGCCGACTGCCTTGCCGTGAGCCTGGTCGGGGAGGGCGGCCATTGTGGTGGCGGCGTGACCAAGCGCGAGGCCAACATCTCCGTTTCCAAGTAGCGCCAGAACTTCCTCGGCACGCTCGGCGTTGCCACCGTTCCAGAGACCGAATCTCTCGAAAGCCAGGTCGACGCCGTACAGCGGATCGGTCGGGCTGGCTCCGTTGGCCGCCAGCCCGACGCCGGCTGTGGCCAACAGCATGCCCCCGACCGATGCGAGGACGACCATCCGGCGTCTGAGCCGTCGCGCACGCACGCGGGGCTCAGAAGCGGAGGGAGGGGCGGTGGAAGCCTCTGGCACGGCTGTGGCCGCCGCTGCGACATGTGCACCGGCGTCCGCGGGCAGCTCCAGCTGAGAAGCCTCGCTTCGAACGAGTCTCACGAACTCGGCGAGCGGAGCGTCTTGACCGGACTTGCCGGCGAGCAGGTCCTCGAAGGCTGCGTTGGTCGTATCCGAATCCTTCATACGCCCAAGTAACCGTCTTGGGGCGCTATTGGGTTACACCCTCATGAGCCGACAGCTCACGAAGCCGGTTTATGGCTCGGTGCTGAAGCACCTTGACCGCCCCGACGGACTTGCCGAGAACTCCCGCCGTCTCGGCCAGGGAGAGGTCCCCAACGATCCGCAAAGTCAAGACATCCCTCTGGTCAGGCGCCAAGACAGCGAACAGGTCGGTCAATCTCTGGGTGCTGATCCTGCCCAGCACGACGGTCTCCACGTCGGCCTGATCGGGCAGGTCTTCGAACTCGCTGACATCGGTGGGCGTGGTGGCGCGCCGTGCTCTCATCCGTCGCTCATCGATGAGACGAGCGTGCGCGATCGCGAACAGCCACGAGCGAAAACCCGCCTCGTCCCCCTCGAAGGATCCGATTCCCCTGGCTGCTGCCAGGAAGACCTCGCTGACCACATCGTCCGGCTCGGCCGCGCCCCGCAACGACAGGAATGCTTTGATGCGGGGTGCCGTCTCGGCGTACAAACGATGCCATGCCCACTCGGCCCCGGCCTGCGCAGCGGACAGCACCGAATCGAATGCTTCACCAATCAACTACGGCCTACCGTTTCGAGCGACCCTCACACCGTCCCATCGGCTCGGTCGGGATTGATCCTAAAGCCCAATTGGAGAGCCGCCTTCGCACCAGGCGGATGGACGCATTCGATTCTCTTGTCATCCTGCTCCAACTTCCCTTCGGCGCTTTGGCCTAGAGAGCACGCGGGACTCGTGACATCTGCTGCTGGGCAATCCGACCCGATGGCGGTGCGTTTGCCCCCTGTGCGGGAGTCGTCAGGTCGAGGCACTAGTCGATGCCGGGGGTGGGGCAGCGGACCGTCAGGGCCCTCCGGGTGGTGGACGACGAGGCAGTGTCCTCCTAGCCGCTGCGAGCGGTCCGATGAGCGCCGAAAGTGAGATGAGTGTGCCGATCTGCTTGGCTGCGGGCATGACAACCGATCTCTCTGGGAAGGTGATCGTCATCACCGGGGCCAGCGCAGGCCTCGGAAGGGGAATGGCCCGGTGGTTCGCATCGAAGGGAGCATCGCTCGGCCTGTGCGCACGCAAGAAGCCGGAGGCTCCGTCCCCCGAGTCGGTGACGGCGTCTGTTGACGTGACCGACCTGGAAGCCCTCTCGGCGTTCTCCGCTGATGTCTGGGAGAAGCTGGGCCCCATCGATCTCTGGATCAACAACGCCGCCGTGGTCGGCCCCATCATCCCGCAGCGCGACCTGGAAGCCGCCCACCTGTTGGAGCATCTGGGGATCAATCTCGCCGGTGTGCTCAACGGAACCCGCGCCTACATCGCCCATCTCGAGGCAGCCGGCAGTCGGGGAAACCTGGCCAACATCACTTCGGGTCTCGGTCAGCGAGGCATGGCCGGGGTCTCCGCATACAGCGCGGCCAAGGCCGGTGTCGACCGTCTCACCGAAACCGTTGCCCTCGAGGAGCCCGACCTGCTCGAAGTCGTTCTCGCAGTGTCTCCCGGGATGATCGAGACGGGTATGCAGGAGCATCTGCGCAAACAGGACGCCGCAGTGCTGCACGACCTCGAGTTCTTCAGGTCGAGAAGTGCGGACGGAGCCATGAGCACCCCGGGGTGGGTGGCCGAACACATTGCCGGCTGGGTATTCGGGGGTGTTGCCAACGAGGGAATACTCGCAAGGGTGCCACTCGAGCCCTAGTCCCGGTCGGTAGGGAGTCGCTGGTCCTATCGTTGAGACGATCAGGCACACGGCTCGCGTCCCCAACTTCAAGAGAACTCTCGCAACCGGCCTGGTTTCGGCGCTGGTGGCGGCCTCGTGTGCTTCCACCACTCCGGAGACGACCACTACCACCACCACGGCCGCGCTCACTCCGGCGACGACGGTTCCACCCGCCACGACGACGACGCTCGACCCAGCCCTTCTCGACCCTCTCCCGGTCGATCACGAGGTGAAGGTCGGGGTCCTCGACAATGGGCTCACCTACTACATCCGCTACAACGACTCGCCGGGTGCTCGGGCCGAACTCCGTCTGGTAGTCGACGCCGGAAGCGTCCAGGAAGAAGATGACCAGGCCGGCTCCGCCCACTTCCTCGAGCACATGATGTTCAACGGGACCGAGAGATTCCCCAGGAACGACCTGATCGCGGTTCTCGAGTCGTTCGGTCCCCGGTTCGGCCCCGATATCAACGCGTACACGTCTTTCGACGAGACCGTCTACATGCTCAGTCTGTCCACGTTGGAGCCAGGTCTCCTGCAGCTCGGTCTCGACGTTCTCCGAGAGTGGGCCGGTCGGGCAACCATCACCGAAACCGATGTCGTGGAGGAGCGCGGCGTCGTCCTCGACGAGTGGCGACTCCGAGCCCAGGGATTCAGCGGCAGGGTGTCGGAAGCCTTCCAGAACTTGATCCTTCCCGGAACCATCTACGCGGGCAAGATCCCCATCGGAACCGACGAATCGATCGAAACGACCACATCCGAGAAGCTTCGCCGCTTCTACGAGGACTGGTACCGCCCCGACCGCATGGCCCTCGTGGCTGTTGGCGACTTCGACGTCAACCAGATGGAAGAGGCGATCGAAGCGTCTTTTGGAGACATGGCGGCTCCGTCGGACCCCCCCACCTGGGACCCGGCCGCCTACGAGCCCCCCGAAGCTCCGAGGGCAATCTCGCTGACCGATGAGGAAGCGGCCAGCGCCAGCGCCTCGATTCTCTGGCCGCACGCCGTTTCGGGGCTCGAGACCGAAGGTGACTACCAGGCTGCGATAGCTGCCTCGATGGGCCTCGACATCCTTGCGCGACGTCTCAGCGACGATGCCCTGCGCGGCGAGGCGCCCCTGCTCAGCGCCGGCACCTCGGACTTCGACTACTCGCGCTCCATCGGCCTCGCCGGAATCGATGTGGACGCCAGACCCGAAGCGTTGGAAGAAGCGGTCCTCGCCCTTCTTCTCGAAGTCAGGAGAATCGGCGAGTTCGGAATTCTGGAGGCGGAGTTCGAACGTGCCCTGACCTCATTCCAGGCGACCTCGGAGCAGAGTCACGAGCAGCAGGAGACGGCCCAGGACGTCGAGTTCGCCCGGCGTCTGGTCGCCCACTACCTCGAGGGCGCCCCGATGATGAGCCACGACCAGAGATTCGAGGTCGACCGAAGGGTGGCAGATCGCCTCACCAGGGCAGACGTCGAGGCAGCCCTGGTCGGAGTCATGGACACGGCACCTCTACTCATCGCCGTCGGGCCTGATGACTCGACGGCGAACATTCCTGATGCCGTGCGGCTGCTCGAACTGCTGGATGAAGCTGCGGCAACCACCGTCGAGGCGCGAGACGACGCCGGTCTCGAAGTCGACGAGCTGATGGCGAGACCTGAGCCGGCGGAGATCGTCAATCGAGAGACGGACGCGGACTTCGGCTTCGTCACCATGACTCTCGAGAATGGAGCGACTGTCTACATCTGGCAGAGCGGAATCGCAGAGGGCTTGGTCCACGCGAGGGCGGAGAGCTTCGGAGGGTCCTCCCAAGTTGCGATCGAGGATTTGCCCGAATTGGACTTGATCCTCGACATCATCGGGCGAAGCGGTGTCGGCCCGGCCGATGTCCCAACGCTGCAGCGCCTCCTCGCCGACAAGGTCGTGGAAGTGTCGCCATGGGTTTCGGAGACCCGGGAGGGTGTTGTCGGCAACTCCGCGGTGAGTGACATGGAGACGATGTTCCAACTGATCCATCTCTACATGACCGCACCGCTGATAGCCGATGTAGCGGTTCAAGCCGTGCTCGACGAGGCGGCGACGGTCAACGCCTCTCGAGCCGACATCCCTGACATCCTCCGCCGTGAGGCTCTGAACGAGGGCTACTACGGAGACGACCCCCGCTACTTCGTGCTCCCTTCGCCGGAGCAACTGGCCGACTTCGATGTGGCGGCTGCCGAGAGGGTCTACAGAGAGCGGTTCGCCAACGCAGGTGACTTCGCGTTCGCTTTCGTGGGCGACTTCGAGGTGGAGGAGATCGTTGATCTCGCCGCCCGCTACATCGGAACCCTCCCGGGGACGACCGGTCGTGAAGGGTGGGTGGACAACCAGCCGCTGCCGCCACGAGAGGTCCAGCAGTTTGTCGTTGAAGCGGGAACCGATCCCCAGGGACGCGTTGAGCTCTACTTCACCAATCCCTTCGAGCCCGTTCTCTACGACCGGGTTACTGCGAGGGTGCTGGAGTTGATAGTCAACGCGCGGCTCCGGGACCGGATCAGAGAGGAGCTTTCCGCCACATATGCGGTGTTCACCGGTATCGACCTGCAACGAGACCCTGACCCGTTCGCCGAGTCCTTCGTGCGGGCCAGCGGGGACCCGTCCGACCTGGGGAGGATCTCCGACGAGGTGATGGCGGACTTGATCGACCTCCAGAAGAACGGTCCGACCGAAGACCAATTCGCCACCGCGATCGAGCAGCTGGCCACCGAACTCGATCTCTTCAACAACGGGATGCTCGCGGAGGCGCTGATCAACTCCTTCCTGTATCCGGACGAGCCGGTATTCGAGCTGGTTCTTCCATTTCAAGTGATCGGCCAGATCACGCCGGAGGACCTGCAGGAGCTGGCCAAGATCGTCTACAACCCTGGGCAGAGGATCGAAGTCAGGACGGTTCCGCGCCCGTGACTTCGGCGAGCCGAACGGGCCCTCTCTAGGGCACTAGCCTCCTTCCATGGCACACATTCTCGGTTTTGGGGGGTACGCGCCCCAACGCGTCATCACCAACCACGACTGGGCGCGTTGGGTGGATACCACGGACGAGTGGATCACACAGCGGACCGGGATCAAGCGACGGCGCTATGCGGCGGAAGATGAGAGCACTATGAGTCTCGCCGCGGCAGCTGCGGAAGTGGCCATAAAGGACGCCGGTCTGACCCCGGACGACATCGACGAGATAATCGTCGCCACCGACACGCCTGAGGCGATGACCCCGGACACCGCCGCCTTTGTTCAGTACCAACTGGGCTGCCGGGAGATCCCGGCCTTCGACCTCGGCGGGAGTGGCTGTGCCGGGTTCATCCAGGCGGTCGACGTAGCCAAGTCGCGGATCGCGGTCGAGCCCAAGAGGATCCTGGTGGTCGGTGTCGAGCTGATTTCCAGGATGATCTCCCAGGAGGACCGCGCTACCGCGGTGCTGTTCGGCGATGGAGCGGGGGCGATCGTCATGGGCCCCGAACCGGGCCGGGCCGAGGTGCTGACCGCGGTGTCGGGGACCGACGGAGGTAGTGCAGAGATCCTGACTCTCGCCGCTGGTGGGACCCGCCGCCCGTTCAACGAGGCTTCTCTGATGAGCGGTGACTACAACCGCCTGGTCATGGACGGGCGCAAGGTGTTCGTCGAGGCAGTCAGGAGGATGAGTGAGTCCTCGGTGGAGGTCCTGCGCAAGCTGGGTCGCTCCGTCTCGGATGTGGCGCTCGTGATCCCCCACCAAGCCAACAAGAGGATCATCGACGCCGTAGCGAAGAAGCTGGGATTGGAAGAGGAGAGAGTCTTCGTAAACGTGCAGGAGTACGGGAACACCGGTTCGGCAACAGTTCCCTTTGCCCTTTGGGAGGCGGTCCGCGACCGTCGGATCAAGGAGGGCGACTTCGTCGTCCTCACTGCCTTCGGGGCAGGCTTTCACTGGGCCGCCGCCGCCGTTCAGTTCTGATCGAGTTCTGAGAGCCAGCGGCGCAAGGTCACCTCGTATCCATCACGGTCGGCGTTCCAACTCATCACGTGTCCGGCATCCGGGGTCTCGACGAGCGTCACCAGAGCGGGTGCCTCCTCAGCCAACCTCCGGCTTGTCGAGATCGGGACGCGCCGATCATCGGTCCCGTGGAAGACCAACGTCGGGACACGAAGTGTCTCCTTGGCCCGGCTCACATAGTCGGTGGCGACCCAGTCGACGTCGTCGCGGAGATGCGAGATCCACATTCCGATCTCGGCGACCGCCCTCGTCACGGGCAGACCGAAGACCGGGAACCTTGCACCCTGTGACCCCAGCCGCGTGGTGTCCTTCAAGATGATGTTGGGCGAGTCGAAGACCGCCCCGATCACGCTCTGGTTCAGCTGCGACCTCTCCAGGAAGGACATCGCATGAGCAGCCCCGGTGGAGTAGCCGACGAGGACTATCTTCGAAGCGCCGGAGTCGATGACGTGTCTGACTGCCGCCTCGACGTCCTCCCACTCGGTGACCCCGAACCTGTGCCGCCCGCTGGGGTCGCGCGGCGCGCCCTCGTCGTTTCGGTAGTCGATGACAAACGACCCGAAGCCCATGTCACTGAACGGGCGGAGCAAGCGGAGCGCTTCCCTGCGATGGGCGGTCCAACCGTGGATGTGGAGAGCCCACCGGTCGGGGTCATGTCCGGGGACCCGCCATGCCCCGGCGGGCCCCAGGGCCGATTGGTACTCGATGTCTTCGAAGTCGAGCCCGACCGCGGAGGGATCGCCGGGGTAGGCGTAGCTGCCGAGGAACAAGGGGGTGCACTCTCTGAGAGGCCGGTCCGGACAGGGTGGCGGGCTCGAACCCTCCAAGAGCTCGAAGCGCCGGATGACCACCAGGCCGTCCTGATCGAGGATCTCATGGACCTGTCCATACCCACCGGTCCAGTCAGCTCCGAGCGTCCCGGGATGGGCCAGATCCTGACGAGGGGCGATCGACTCCAGCGTGATCGTGCTTGCCGCGACGTCCCTGACCCAGACGCCGGGATCCTGATCGCGGCGCCTTATCGCGAGAGCATCTCGGTGGAAACCCCCGGCGTAGATCCAGCCGCCTAGGAGATGGAGAGCCGCGATGACCAGGACCGCCGCTGCGAACGCGGTGAGAGCTTCGATGGCTTCGACACGTTAAGGGTCGCGGTGGCGAAAGGTGAACGGCCACCGTTAGCCGGTGGCCGTTCCAACGTGCGGTGCCCACTAGTGGGCGCCGGCGGAAATCAGAAGAGAGGCAGAGCCATCGGGATGAGGACGAGGTTGGCCATCAACGTGGTGAGGCGTGCCAGGCTGGGGACCCGAGCAGCCCTCGCCGATGTGGCTGCGAGCCCGACGCCGGCGACGATCAGGAACCATCCGCCGGTGTCGACTGCGGTTGCCACCATGAGGGTCAGGAACGCAGTGACGGCGCCGACCACGGCGATGGCAGCCCTGGCTGCCTTCCCGAAGGGCCGTGTCGCCCAGTCCTCGGCTAGGAGATCGGAGATTGTCATACCCGGTAGTTGTCGGCATGTGAGGCCGACTCCTTGAACGGCCCGGTTCAGTCGAGAGCTGCGCGTGCTGCGAAGTAGCCGCACATCCCGTGGACTCCGGCACCGGGCGGCGCCGCAGCAGAGCACAAGTAGAGCCCGTGGCCGAGGACGTAAGGCCGCTTGTTCCCCATCTGGAGGATCTTCTTCAATCCAAAGCCGCCACCACCGATGTCCCCGCCCACGTAGTTGGCGTTGTGGGCCTCGTAGCCGTGAGCGTGGCGGGTGTGGCGGCTGAGGATTGTGTCCCTGAATCCTGGCGCGAATCGTTCGACTTGGGCTTCGATCGCCTCGGTCATGTCGACCGTTGATCCGTTTGGCACGTGGCAGTAGCCCCAGGCAGTGTGCTGGCCTTCCGGGGCCCGGCTGGGGTCGAATTGGGACTGCTGGGCGAGAAGGACAAACGGGGCTTCGGGGTGCTCGCCGCGAAACACGCTCCGCTCGGCTGTCTCGACTTCGTCAAAGGTGCCACCCACATGGACCGTGGCAGCCTGTCCGCTCAATGGGTCTGCCCACGGGATTGGATCGCTCAGGGCCCAGTCGACCTTGAAGACGCCCGGGCCCGGCCTCCAGCGCTGCATGCGCCGAGCCACGGAAGGAGTCATCCGTTCGCCTGAGATCGCGAGTGCACGGGGGGGCATCACGTTCAAGAGAATGTCGTCGGCATCGAGGCCGTCGAGGCTCTCCACGCTGCGACCGGTCTCTATCTGCCCGCCGTGCGCGACAAGCCGGGCTGCCAGTGCCTCGGCTATTGACTTGGATCCACCGGCCGCCATCGGCCATCCGTGGCGATGGCCTATGGCACCCAGCATGATCCCGACCGCTGCCGTGGCCGGTGCGGTGAAAGGTGCGATCGAGTGAGCCGCGAGCCCGGCGAACAGCCCCTTGGCCTCGTCGGTGTCGAAACGCCGTGCCAGGACCGAAGCAGGAAGGCCCCCGATCGCTGCTACGCGGGCGAACGATGTCTTGTGACGCGGGTTCACCGTCATCGGAGAGAGGACGTCCTCAACGAGTTCATCGATGCTCTCGACCAGGGGTTTCATCAGACCGATGTAGCGGGACGCGTCGGCGCCGAGCTCAGCTGCGGTTTCCTCGACCGAGCGATGAAGCGCAGCCGCCCGGCCGCCTCCGAGAGGATGGGTGAACGGGATTGGCGGCTGGATCCAGGAGACATCGAGTCCTATCTCCCTAAAGAATGGAGAAGCCACCCCGGAAGGATGGATCGCGCTGCAGACGTCGTGTTTGAACCCGGGAAGGGTGAGTTCTTCGGTCCGGGTCCCTCCGCCGATCTCGTTGGCCGCCTCTATCAGTAGAACGCTTCGACCGGCGCGGGCCATCTCCAAGGCAGCACTCAGCCCATTTGGACCCGCTCCCACCACGATGGCGTCAACCATCACCTGATTGTGCCAGGCACGCTGGCGAAGCTGTCCCGGTTCTCTGCGAGGTTCTGACGTCTGGGGGCTCGGGCTGCCGGCCGGGGGTCACAGCAGCACTTCCCACGCCGCAGCAGTGGTCACCACCGCAGAAGCAAAGGTCTGATCCGGTCAATCCCCGGTGAAGTCCGGGTCCCGCTTTTCGAAGAAGGCGGCGATGGCCTCGGCGAGGTCGTTGGAGAGCAAGAACGAGGAGTTCCACTGGGCGACGTAGTCGAGAGCCTGGCCGATGGTCTGTTCCTCCGCTGCAGTCAGCACGCTCTTGATCCCCTCAGTCACCAGAGGCGAGTTGGCCGCGATCGCGTTGGCCAGGTCCACCGCACCCTTCACCAGGGCTTCGTGATCCTTGAAGAGACTGTTGACCAGGCCTTTTGCCAATGCCCACTCCGCGTCGTAGTCGGCGCCGGTGTATGCCATCTCGGCGGTGATTCCGGGTCCGACGATCGCCGGCAGCCGCTGGAGCACCCCGGTGTCCGCCACCAGCCCCATGCGGGTCTCCCTGATGGAGAAGGTGGCGTCGGTGGCAGCAAGCCGAATGTCGGCAGCAGTCACCAGATCCATGCCTGCGCCCAGGCAATAACCCTGGATGGCGGCTATCACCGGCTTGGCTGATCTGGCGAGACAAGACGCTGTTTCCTGCAACTCGAGCACCTTCTCGTAGAGCCTGCGGTTGGCGTCCGCGGTTGAGGCACCACTCGGTTGCATCGACGCGAGGAAGGAGATGTCGATCCCGACGGAGAAGGCGGCGCCCCGCGCCGCCAACACGATCACGCGAACCGAGTCTTCGGAGTCGAGATCCTGGACAGCCGCCGGAATGTCGGCCCACATGTCCTCGGACAGGGCGTTGCGTTTGTCGGGCCGGTTTAGCCACACGAATCCGACCCGACCCCGGATTTCAACTTCGACGTGCTCGTATCCCATGGTGTGTTTCTACTCGTTGGCCCCGCGCCAGGCCTCCTTCAGTCCTACCCGGCCCCCGAAGCGGAGAAGAGCACCGGCGTAGATGCGTCCTGCCACGAACACCAAACCGACGATGGCCGCGGCGGCGAGTGCTGCCGAAGCAACGTACTGCCATGCCGGGATGGCCTCGAGAGCCGTTCGCACCGGCACGACAAAGGGCGCTGTCAGAGGGAAGAAGGTCCCGATCGTCGCAGCCAAGCCGTTGGGGTCGTCGAGGGCGACGTTCGAAACCAAGAACCCAGCTACCGCAAGAAGTGACATTGGAAAGGCGACATTCTGGGCGTCTTCCATACGGGAAACGAGTGACCCGGCAGCGCCGAACATCACTGCGAACAGGAGGAACCCGAGCACGAACCAGAGAACCAGGTTGAGCATGAGCTTTGGGTCGAGTGTGGGGAGTTCGAAGGTGCCGGCGATTTCGTTGGCGATCAGAGCCACGGCGATCGTCCCTATGAACTGGGAGATCCCCAGCGTCCCTATCCCCAGGATCTTGCCCCCGAGAAGCTGCCAGGGGCGAATGCTGGACAGCAGCACCTCCACAACTCGGTTCGACTTCTCCTCGGTGACACCGGTGAGAATCCAGGTTCCATAGAGGAGGATGGCCACGTACAGCAGCATCAATCCGGCGTAGGCCACCAGTGTCTTGGTGTTGTCGCTTGCGTCCTCACCGGAGAGAGTGGTCGTTTCCAGGGGATCTGACGTCATCACCGAGATGACGTCAGCGGCAGCCTGGCCCTGCTCGGAGACGATCCGCTCCAATTCGACCGTGGCCGCCCCCCTCTGGAGGAGATTCACGAGCGCATTGCCTTGGAGCCCGGCTGTTTCGATGATCACTTCGTAGCCGTCCACGAGCAGGGCCTCCACGTCCCCGGCCTCCAGGGCGGCTGCAGCTTCGGCGCGCGATGCGTACTCGGTGGTATCGATCGAGACCGACGGCTCAGCATCGGGTCCGTCGTTGGCGTTCGCCAGCAACTCGGCGGCTTCGACAATGGCTGTGTTCCCTTCGCCCGACACGCCGATCGAGAATTCATCCGTTCCCCCCTCGACGAGAGGTGGCACAACGATGAGACCCACGATGATCAGCAGGGTCAGCAGAGTGGTGATGAGATAGGCCTTGGTGCGAGCTCTTTCCTTGATCTCACGAGCCGCGACCTGGCCAAGGATGGATGCGGCCCTCAACCGACCGCCTCCCGGAAGAGATCGGATAGTGAGGGTGTCGTGTATGCGAAGTGACGCAGTCGACCGACCGCTTCGGCCCGGGCGATGAAGCCACGTATGTCGGTGTCGGCATCGATCACGATGTCGTGGCGGATCCCGTCGAAAGAGTGCTCGCGGACGCCGTCTAGAGAACCGAGAAGGCCAGCCGCGTCCCCATCCACTTCGAGTTCGAGGTGCCGGATTGGTGAGGCATCCTTGAGAGTCTTGACCGTTCCTTCGAGGACTACGGAGCCGTCGTTGATGATGGCGACCTCCTCGCAGAGGTCTTCGACGAGATCGAGCTGGTGCGAGCTGAACACCACTGCCTTTCCGTTGGCGGCCTGCTCACGCAGCACGTCCGACATAGTCTCCACGGCGATCGGATCGAGACCGCTGAAGGGCTCGTCGAGCACGAGGAGATCAGGGTCATGGGCGAGGGCCGCGGCGAGCTGGACCCTCTGCTGGTTTCCGTGTGACAGCGACTCGACTGGGTCGGCGCGCCGGTTGGCGAGTCCGAAGCGTTCCAGCCAGTAGTCCGCAGACGACGCGGCGTCAGCGGACGGCATCCCGTGGAGACGGGCGAAGTAGGAGAGCTGATTGTGGACCTTCATCTTCGGGTAGAGGCCCCGGTGCTCTGGCATATAGCCAAAACCGAGCATGTGGTCTGGCTCGATCTCGTGGCCGTCCCAGGAGACGGTGCCTGAGTCCGGTCTCACCAATCCGAAGACAGCGCGCATCGCCGTGGTCTTTCCGGCCCCGTTGGGACCGAGGAACCCGAGCATGGACCCGCGCTCGACGCTGAGGGTGCAGCCATCGAGGGCGACCACTTCTCCGAAGAGTTTGCGGAGGTCATCAATGGCCAGCACGGGCTTCGGAGGTTAGGAGGAGGCGAGGACTAGTCCTGCTCGACCTCAAGAGGATCGTCCTGAGCACCGATATTCCTCTCGCACGTTCTCTTTCAAAGGAGGCTTAGAGGTGCGAAAGAAAGTAACCGCGGTCATCTTGGCCCTGTTTGTGTTCAGTCTGATTGCTGCTTCTGCGGCCAGCCTGAACGGGATCAGCAGCTCTGACCTTGGTGCGGACTCGAGTGTGGTCGCGTCCTGTGACACCGACGGTGTCGCCGTCGATTACAACTGGACCTACACCAGCGGAGCCCCCGGCTTCTTCGACGTGGACTCGGTTGACGTCTCGGGCATCGACGGAGCCTGCGACACGTACGACCTGTACGTCGAGCTTGGGGACGGAGCTTCCGTCCTCGGGTCAGGGTCTGCCATCGGTATCAACACGGCCGCCCAGCCGATCACAGTCACGATCACGCCGACCGGCACCGACGTCGACGCCGAGAGCGTTACTGAGGTCGGGATCGTGATCAGCAACTGATCATCACTACCTAGAACCGATGAGGGCGGGTTGGCCCGCCCTCATCACCAACTTCAACCTTGAGATGGGAACTCAGACCAAGCACAGGAGACGGTCGCGCCGTCTTGCAGCAACGCTGGTCATAGCGGCTGGCGCGCTCATTGTCGCCGTCGCCGCATCGGCGGCATCGCTCAACGGCATCCGCGGTGCCGACCTCTTCGCGATGACGTCACCTGTCTCTATTCCCGTCGACCCCCCCCTCCTCGCCGACGACTCATTTACGGGATGTCAGAACTTTCTCGACGGCTGGGTCGACTCGGTAGGCCGAGTCTGGACGAGTCACGAGGGCGATTGGCAATGTTTCGACGGCGAGGTGGCGCGCAATCAGAGACGTCACTCCATCGGCCACGTCACCTTGGACATCGAAGTCTCAGACGACGTCGAGATCACGACGTTCATCTCACGGATCTCACACCAGAAGGGTCGCTCCGGACCGGGTATCGCCCTGTTCAGCCAGGGCGACTCCTTCCTCTCAGTCGTCTACAAGCGTGATCAGGACCGTGTGGTTCTGGGCATGACCGATCCCGACGGGTTCGTGGAACTCCACGCGGCAGTCGCTCCCATCTCCGACTACGCCGAGATGACCATGACCGTCCGGATCGATCAACCCAACCTCACGGTCCTGATCGACGGCATCGAAGTGATGCAGGTCGATCTGGACGACTATCCAGAGGTCCAGTCCCTCCTCGGCAACACCTGGTTCGGCCTCGCCTCCGACAACGACAACTTCAGCCGGTTCGACACCTTCCAGGTGGTGGACATCTCATGACCGGTATCAGCTACCCCGAGCAGGCAACGGGTCGCCACATCGATGCATCACGTCGGGCCGACCGGCTTGCTCGATCGCTGAGGCCGGCAGCCTTCCTCCAGTGGATGCTGGTCATCTGCCTGGCCCTCGTCCTGTGGCCCTCGCAGTTCGGCGGTGCGTTCGGCATGGTGATCGTCGCCGGCAACTCGATGGAGCCAACCTACGACCTCGGCGACGCCGTGATCACCTGGCGGGAATCTCCGGGCATCGGCGACACGGTCCTGTTCCAGGTCCCCGATGGGGAGTTCGGCGAGCGCAACGCCGTGATCCACCGCATCGTCGGCGGTGATCCGGGTGGATGGATCACCCAGGGCGACAACAGCTACGCCGAAGACCAGTGGCAGCCGACGAACGCCGAGATCCTCGGTGTCGCCAAATTCCACGTTCCCTTCGGAGGAAGGCTGTTGGGCCTGCTGAGGAACTGGCTGTTCATCTCAGTCCTCGGAGGAATCGCCACCGTCCTCCTCCTCTGGCCCGATCCGCTCGACGAGCAGGAAGAGGCGAAGAGGGGACGTCACCTGGCCCCAACCGGGTCGCCCTCCTAGGAGGATTCAGTCCAAGAGCGTTGGTCGGAAGAGCCGGTCGTGGGTGTTTAGGGCGAATCGGTCCGTCATCCCGGCCACGTAGTCGACTGCCCTGGTCAGCGGTTCCGCACCGGGCACGGTGTAGGTGTCGGGCACTTCTCCTGGGTGCTCCAGGTAGTACCCGACCAGGTCCTGGATGACGAGAATCGCCTTCTGCTTCTGCGCCTCGGACTCCGGGCTGAGATAGACGTTCTCGAACATGAAGTCGCGCAGCTCCCCCATCACCTCCAGATGGCTCGGCTCCATCACCACCTCGCCCGCCTCGTACGACGCCTCGATGACTGCGTTGGTCATGGTGGCGATCCACTCCCGGGACGTCGCCCCGAAAGTGACGAGGGCCGCAGTCGGAAGGTCGTGATATTCGATCACTCCGGCCCGGAGCGCGTCGGAGACGTCGTGGGTCAGATAGGCGATACGGTCGGCGAACCGGCACAGCCATCCTTCGGGGGTTTGAGGGGGAAGCTCGATCTTCCAAGAGTGGGCCCGCACCCCGTCCAGAACCTCATGGGTCAGATTCGTCGGCTCAAGCTCCGCGAGGGTCCTCACCCCGTGGGCGGAGTGGAGCCACTCGCCGTCGACCAGGGGTGTGAGTGCGTCTTCACCGGTATGTCCGAATGGTGAGTGACCCACATCGTGAGCCAGGCAGATCGCCTCGGTCAGATCGCTGTTCAACCCCAGGGCTCGGGCCATGGCACGCCCAACCTGGGTGACCTGGATGGTGTGGGTCATCCGGGTGACGAAGTGGTCCCCGTCGGGGTTGAGGAAGACCTGCGTCTTGTGCTTCAGGCGCCTGAAAGCCTTGGTGTGGACGATTCGGTCCCGGTCTCGTTCGAACGCCGTGCGGAATTCGTCCGGGTCCTCGGGGGTGGCGCGTCCTTCCGATTCGTCGGCTTTGGTGGCCTTCGGGGCGAGCAGGTCATGCTCCTGGCGCTCCCGCTCGGCGCGGGTAAGCCTCAGCATCTCAGCCGAGGACGATGGCTTGCTGATACTGGTAGAGGATCAAGATTGTCAGGGCGACGCCGGCCACGGTCGCGATGATTGCGAGCCCTTGCTGCCACCACTTCATCGCAGCGTAGGACTCCAGGGGTCCTCGCTCCTTGCGGCCGGAGATGATCCGACGCCGCACGCGGGCTGAAATCGTGTCCACGATGAGAACCACGGCGATGGTAAGGAGCAGCACGGTGGCCGCCCTTGGGAAGTCGCGGAACCGGAGCTGGCTCCAGATCTCGGCGCCGATACCGCCGGCACCGACGACCCCGAGAACCGCAGAGGCCCTGATGTTGATCTCAAACCTGTAGAGCCAGTAGGCGACGATGTTGGGCATCACCTGAGGCACCACTCCGAACCTCATCTCCTGGAGCTTGGTGCCACCGACAGAGGCCACCGCTTCGACCGGTCCCGGATCGATGCCTTCGATCACCTCTGAGGAGAGTTTGCCGAGCGTGCCGATCGAGTGGATGCCGAGAGCAAGCGTTCCCGTGAGCGGGCCGAGTCCGGTTACCGGAATCAGGATCATTGCGACGAGCAACTCGGGGACGGCGCGGATGGTGTTGAGGATCTGGCGGACTCCCGTGGCGATGCGTCGTGGCGTCACGTTCGTCGCGGCGGCGAAGGCGAGGAAGAAGGAGAAGAACGCCCCGATGATCGTCCCGATCCAAGCTATCCACAGGGACTCCATGATCTTCGGCAGTGCCCTCTCGATGGCCTCGGAGCTCATGTCCGGTGGGACGCTTAGCCTGATGATGGTCCACATGTCCGAGGGCGCCGACCTGAGCTGGTCCATCGAGATCTCGAGCCCCAACGCCGCCCACAAAGCGGGGATCACCACTGCAAGGGTCAGTCCGAGCCGAACGAGTCTTGGCCTAAGTGGCCGACTTGGCCTCTCCGGTGGAGCCTGATCGCGGGTCACGGTTTCGGTCGTCACACCAACCTCCGCCTGAGTGCCACGCTGATCTGTTCGATGATGAACACGATCACAAAGATGACGATCACGATCGCCAACACCCGATCGAACTGGAAGAAGACACGTTGGGCCTCGAGCACTCGGCCGATACCGCCGGCCCCGACCAGGCCGAGGATCACAGATGCCCGGATGCTGATCTCGAAGATGTACAGGGCGTAGGCGACGTAGTTGGGCAGAACCTGGGGGAGCACCGATACCCGTACTGCCGGGAAGTGTGAACCCCCCGTCGCCCGGGCGGCCTCCAGTGGCCCCGGATCGACGGAGTCCACGGTCTCGGATAGCAGTTTCCCCATGATCGCCATCGTGAAGAAGAAGAGGGCGAAGACGCCGGCCAAGGGCCCCAGGCCGACACCAGCCACGAAGAACATCGCCCAGAACAGGTCGGGAATCGTCCTGATGACGTTGAGGAAGCTCTTGTCGAGAAGATAGCTGATGCGGTTGGGTGCAGTGACGGTCGACGCCATGAAGGCAACGGGGAGGGCGACCAGGACTCCGAAGAAGCTGGCCAGAACCCCGATGCGAAAGGTCTCGATGAGCGGATTGGGTAGTGACGGGTTGCCAAAGTCCCAGGTGGTCAAGTTCCACCAGACCCCCTCTCCGATGGCCCATTCGAAATCCGGTGGGAACAGGTCGGGGGCCTTGGCGATGTTGGCGATGTCGCGGAACAACTCGAGAATCGTGAAGTCGACCTGGATGCCGGCGAAGGCGGTGAGGACCAGAACGCTTCCGCCGATGGCAATGGTGCGAACGCCGGAGACAGCGAAGAGGAGTGCGCTACCGCCGATCAGCCCCGCAATCATCGCCGCCACGACGAAAGGCGCAGCAGTTAGCAATTCGCCCTCTTCCGGGATCGTGTCGAGTGCCGAAGCGAAAGGCGCCACCAGGAGCCCCCCGAGCCCCCACAGCAATGCCGTGTTGGACCTACTGGCGCGCTCCGCATCGGGCGCCGCGGTGAAGGCGACAGCGCCCCCGGTCACCATCCATGCCACCGCCAGGAGGAAGGCAACCCAAGGCGTCAGGAGCTCGGAGGCCTCCTCGATTAGAATCTTGGTGACGAACCCGAATCCGGCCATCACGACGAGCACCACCGCAGCTCGTGCCGGCGAGAGGGACTTCTCGGCGAGGCGCAGCCCGAGCAGCATCGCCCCTCCAACGAGAAATCCGAAGAGAAGGCCGAAGGCTCTGGCGCCAGCGAAGCCGGCTATGACCATGACAATGCTCATCGCTGCCAGGGGCATGAGGAGTGAGCTCGCCTTCCGTGGTGGCGCGGGACGCGCCACTGTCGATGTCACAGTTCGGCGCCCTCCAAGAGGTCGTCAGGGGTGACGGCCCGCCCGTAGATCTCACGAAACGTTTCGTCGGAGACATCGGCGATGTCTCCGTCGTAGACGAGCTCGCCGTCGCGGAGGCCGATCAGGCGCTTGCCATACGAGCGTGCCAGGTCGAGGAAGTGGAGATTGATGAGGGTTGTTATGCCGAGATCGCGGTTGATCCGACGCAGGTCCTGCATGACGTGATGGGAGGTGACAGGATCCAGTGATGCCACGGGCTCGTCAGCCAGGAGGACCGTGGGGTCCTGGGCCAGGGCTCGGGCTATTCCGACACGCTGTTGCTGGCCACCGGAGAGATCGGAGGCTCGCACGTAGGTCTTGTCCACGATCTCCACCCTCTCCAGTGCCTGGATGGCTCTCTCCCGCTCGTCGGCCGGCCAGAAGCCGAGCAAGGACCGCCAGCGGGAGACCTTGGCCAGACGCCCCATCAGGACGTTGTTGATCACCGTGGTCCTCTTCACCAGATTGAAGGTCTGGAAGATCATCCCGATGTTGGAGCGCAGTTCGCGGAGTTCCTTCTGGGTTGCCCGTTCGACTCTGACACCGTCGACTTCGACCGAGCCGGCGGTTATCGGGACGAAGCCGTTGATGGCTCGCAGCAAGGTCGACTTGCCAGCCCCCGAAAGTCCGACCACGACGACGAGCTCTCCGTCATCGATGGTCAGACTCACGTCTTTCAGGGCCTTCAGCCCACCGGGATAGGTGACGTCAGTGTTCTTGAATTCGATCATTCGAGGTGACGGTAGACGCGATTGTGGGGGCCATGCCGGCCCCCACAATCTCTGTTGGTCGCTATTCGCTGCCTAGTCGCTGAAACCAAGCTCGTCGATCGCTCCTGCAATCGGCTCGAGCGACTGCTCGGTGGCTGCGTCGGCCGGGATCAGATCGGTCCACGAGTAGAGCGCGTCCATGACGGCCTCGCCTTCCTCGGTATTGATGAAGTCGACCAGTATCTGGATGATCGCTGCCTTGAGGTCTTCCGGAAGTCCGGCCCTGACGGCGATGACGTCGTTGGCGATTCGCGGCGAGATGTCGAAGACGATCACCTTCTCGCCCACGTCGGGATGCTCGGCCCGAATCGAGCGCCGGGCGTCGTCGAAGGAGACTCCGATGTCTGCCTGACCGTCATAGACGGCTTGAACCGCAGCGTCGTGGCCACCTGCCATCAGCCTGACGAACTGGTCTTCGGTGACACCGGCCTGAATGAGCGCAAGTGTCGGGAAGATGTTTCCAGACGTCGAGGTCTCCGAGCCAAAGGCCATGGTCTTGCCGATGATTGCCTCGGTGAACAGCACGCGCTCGGCACACCTGAGTGGTGCGGAGAAGTCCTCGTCGCGGACCTTCTCACCGGCGTCGTTGGTCGTGTAGCCAACGAGCAGAGCGGGGGCTTCTGTCGGACCGACGGGGATCACGTTCCCGGCCTCGTCGTAGTAGAAGGCACCCTCCTCGACTCCGGCGTCACCGCAGAGTGACGGATCATTGGTGAAGTACTGACCGTGGTAGGTCGGGTCGCCGAATCGGACTGACTGGGCGAGCAACTCGAGATTGCCGTACTGACGCTGGGCCAGCACGTATCCGGCGGGCCCAAACGCGCCCATGTCGGCTTCGCCGGTTCCGAGAGCAACACCGAGGCCTGTGTAGTCGGTGGTCACGATGCCTTCGACCTCGATGCCCAACGCGTCGCTCAAGACTCCGGCGAGGAACTCGACATCGTCCTGAAGCTCAGAGACTTCCTGAGATGGTACGAACCCGAATATCAGCTTCTCGGGCCAGGCATCCGCGTCCTCGGTCGTGGTTGTCGCCTCCGGCGGTGGCGGGTCGGTTGCCACCGGTCCCGGGTCGGCCGTGGTGGTCGTCGCATCGTCGGCCGCCGGGCTACAAGCCGCTGCTACCAGCGCGAACACGGCGATCAAAGCCCATAGGGCTCCTCGTTTCATACTCTTTCCTCCTGATTCCCTATTCCCAGGGTTGGCGTTTCAGTGCCGCCTACGGCGACCCTAGCCAATCTCATAGGCTGTCTGCCATACGGCCGACGACCTCGCGGAATTCGTCGAAGTCACGGACGTCGATGACACCTTTGACCGGGTCGTTCCAGGGTCTCACATAACGGCAGACGGTGCTGTCGGGCCGGTGTGCGACCAGGCCGGGGAGGATGTGCGGGCCGTCGTCCAGGTAGACGTCGCAGGGGACAGTCCACTTGTCCTCCAGGATGTGGATCTCGGCGGTGGGTAGGCCGTGGCGGTCGATCCAGGCGTAGGTGTCATCTCGGGCGAAGTCGGGCTTGGTGGTCAACACCACGATGTCGTTGCCGGCCTGATACAGACTCCGAACTGCCTCGATCGCCCCCGGGAAGGGCTCGAGATGCCAGAAGACGGAGTGTCCTTCAAGGTCGGAGGACCACTCCCAGAACTCGTCGATGTCTGCGAAGTGGGTCAGAGTCACCAGGTCGCTCCAGTTCTGGGAGTCCTCCACCACGAAATTGGCCCCGAACTGACGGTTGTAGAACTTCATCCACCCCCCGGTGAAGTCGGCCACCACCCCATCCATGTCCAACCCGATGCGCATGTCGGTGGAAGGTAGTCATCGAACCTCGGCCAAGCAGGGCCCATCGAGTGAACAGCCGCCTCGAGAATGAGGACGTTCCGAAGCAGCGCGGGTCGATTGGACCTTCAGGAACGAGGAGTTGAATTCAACTCACTTGAAACCTTTAAGTTATCTGAATAAAACCCCGGTCATGGAACCCGTTCGTGACGACTACTTCATCGAAGACCTGTTCACACTCGAGCTCCTGAACAGCCCGATCAGGCTCAGGATTCTCCACAACTTCCGGNNCTTCCGGGAGCCCGCCTCGGTGCGGGAGGTCGCCGAGGCTCTTGATGTCCCGGTCACCCGTCTCTACTACCACGTGAATCTGCTCGAGGAGATCGGAGCGATCGAGGTGGTGGAGAGGCGCAAGGCGGGGGCGATGATCCAACGGATATACCGCACCGCGGCCAAGAGCTTCAAGGCGGCCCCCAACATCCTCGACAACATCGATGACAAGCAGAAGTTTGCCGAGGTTGGGGCTGCGACCGTGGTCGACGGAGCGCGCATGGACGCCGAGGCGACCATTCTCGGTCAGCTCACGATGCTCGACGCCGGCGAGGAAGTTGAGGTGCTCGGGTCCATGGGTCGAACCGTCGTGCAGCTCACTGCAGATCAGGTTCGCGCCTTCACCAAGCGACTCGAGGCGCTGGTAACCGAGATCAACGAGGCCGACGATCCCGACGGTGAGGCCTTCGGCCTGACCTGGGTCTTCTTCCCGCAGGCCGGGCCGTTCGGAGCCACCCGGTGAAGTAGCCGGCAGATCTCACCATCAGGGACTGCCGAAATCGACCGCACTTGCGGTGGTTGCGGGAATCGCGAACGTGGCGTTCGGAAGTCTGACGATCTGACAGCACAAGACACTTGCTCGACTCGAGGCCGTGTCCTAGGGCGCTCCGACCCGGAACGCGTATGGGCCGTCGAGATCGGCCCTAAGTCACCTGGACCCATGCCATCACTTCGGGAAGACGACGGCTGAGAAGTCGCCCTGCGATCAGCAGTGACAGCGAGTAGAGCACGACTCCCCATGCAACGACCGCAATCGATGTGAAGAGCGGGGATACCGCTCCGCTGAAGCCGACGGTCAGGGCGGTGACCGATGCCGGCACCACGAGGAGCAGGCCGATGGCGAAGAACGAAACCACCTGGCTCACGATGGCCAGGCATCCTTGCTCGGTGGATTGGGCGAAGACGTCGGTCCCTTCCCGCGGCAGCCGAAGCGGGGTCAGGACCGATGCGAAGTTGCCGACGGCCAGCTGACATCCGATGGCGGCGACCATCAGCGGAAGGGCCATCCAGGTCCAGCGCCAGTGTCCGGTGAACGCGGACAGGCCCAAGGCCAGGATCAGAGTCTCGACGACGAGTGCAATCGACACAGCCACGTTCTTCCCCAGCAGGAGCTGATGGGACTTGGCAGGCAGCACGAAGAGGTAGCTGGCGGCGTTCCGCTCCCACCCGAACTGGTTGAGGGCGATCGGTAGGCCCACGAACAGGACGAGAATCGGGGCGATCAGGGGAGCCCATTCGTTGTCCCTGATGTCGAAGAAGCCAGTTGCTCCCATGATCGTCCCTGCCACAGCGAGGCCAACGAAGATGACGGTTCCCGTCCACACCAACCTCTGGCGCGGATCCCTGACATAGAAGCGCAGCTCCTTCTTGGCGAGAGTCGACACCACTCCCCAGGCACCGCTGGCCATTCCAAGTCGTCGTGATCTTCGAGCCGGACGGCTCCGCTGCTCCGGCGTAGTCAGCATCCAGTCCAGGAGCGCTTGCCAGAGCCGAGCCATCAGCAGCAACCCAACCACGGCGGCGGCGAAGAACACGATCGCCAGCATGTTGTTGCCCAGAGAGGCCTCCACGACGGCCCGTTGTGCCGCCACCGGAGGGATGACCAACGCCCAGTCGGCGATCGGGCTCGCTGACGCCGCCTCTGCGATCCCCACCGTTTCGATGGAGAGGGCAACCGTCCGGTAGATCCCGAACGAAGCAGCGGCCAAGCCGAGCACCAGGAAAGTGGCTATGTCGCGGCCGCGACGGGTTCGGAGAATCGCGGAGATGGCCGAAGAGAAGAGCTGAGATCCCACCATCAACATGGCGATGAAGACGATCGAAGCAGGGATCGCCATCCACCATCCGGAGCTGAGGACTACGCCATTGGAGATGGATAACGCGACCGGGACGACCGTTGCCGGGGCCACGAGAGCCGCAGCAGTCAACCCTCGAACGGTCTGGCCTCGTGTGATCGGGAGCACCGCCAGCTGCTGGGGATCGAGGTTCTCGTCGAGGGGGAAGATGATCACCGGAAGTGTGATCCACGCCGCGAAGACGAAGAGTGCCGCCCATCCCATGTAGTTGGACAAGGCTTCTGGGTTGGCGATCGTGGAGGCGACTTCGTGGTGCCGGATCGCCAGCCAGAGGCCCAAACCGCTGAGTAGAACTGTGGCGATCGGGAAGCCGAACTTGCGCTGAACGTCGTGGAGTACGCCGTTCCAGGTGAGACGGGCTTTGAGGGCTACGAAGTGCCGTACCACGAAGAGCCCTGGGCGTCGCTTCCCCCGACGGCGGCGATGAATGCGTCCTCCACGTTGTCCTGCCCTGTCATCCGGCAGAGCCCATCGGGGGTCTCCTCGATGGTCAGTCTCCCCTCCACCATGATCCCGATGCGGGTGCACAGCTTCTCGACCAGGTGCATCTCGTGGGAGGAGAAGACGATTGTGGTCCCGCCTGCGGCGGCCTGTTGCAGGAGGTTTCTGATCAGACGGGCCGATACGGCATCCACGCCCTCGAAGGGCTCGTCGAGGAAGAGAACCGGCGGGCGGTGGATGATGGCAGCGCCGAGGGCGACCTTCTTGCGCATGCCCCGGGAGTAGTCGCCGATCAGCTTGGAGGCCGCCGGCGTCAGGTCGAGCATCTCTAGCAACTCGTCCCGGCGCGATGCCGCCTCCGCTTTTGTCAGCCCGTGCATCGCCGCGGTGAAGTCGAGCAGCTCCGCTCCGGTTAGCCGCTCGTAGAGGTTGAACTCCTCGGGAAGGACGCCGATCCTCGCCTTGACCTCCGTGGGGTGGGTCCAAGTGTCGAACTCCCCGATTCCGACCCGGCCGGCATCAGGGCGGAGGAGCCCAACGATCACCTTGATGGTCGTGGTCTTCCCGGCGCCATTTTGGCCGAGGAGCCCGTAGAACTCACCGGGTTGGATCGACAGGTCCATGTTGTCCACCGCAACGGTCTTCCCAAACCTGCGTACTAGTCCGCGTGCCCACACGGCGGGTGGGGCTCCGGCGGTCTGTTCCTTGCTGTCCTCGGTCAGGGGTTGGGTCACGGGTGCAAGTATCGGCTCTTCGAACCGGTAAATGAACGTTCTGTGCGGGTTAATCGCCCTTCGTGCGTCGCGATCCCGCAGATAACGGTGGGACGGTGGTGATTCGGTCCCTGCGGGGATGTACGGTGGCACCGTGGCGGAATATCAGGCCCTGTATCGGAAGTACCGGCCGCAGACTTTCGATGATGTCATCGGCCAGACCCACGTCACCACCACGCTCGCGCGCGAGGTGGCCGACGGCCGGGTCGCCCATGCCTACCTGTTCACAGGGCCGCGCGGCACCGGGAAGACGACGACGGCTCGGATCCTGGCCAAGGCTCTGAACTGTGAGAAACGCGGGAGCGACGGGTCGCCAGACAACGACTGCGCCAGCTGCGTGGCCATAACACAGGGGACCTCACTCGACGTCCTCGAACTCGACGCCGCCTCTCACAACTCGGTGGACGACATCCGCGACATCAAGCTCAGTGTGACGACCGTCGCCTCAGCAGCAACTTCACAGCGAGTCTTTGTCCTCGACGAGGCTCACATGCTCTCCAAGGCTGCGGGCAATGCACTGTTGAAGACACTCGAGGAGCCGCCGGACCATGTCTACTTCGTCCTGGCGACCACCGAGCCCTACAAGCTCCTCGACACAATCAGATCCCGAACCCAGCGCTTCGACTTCCATCCGGTGCCGGTTGAGGAGTTGGCCGGCTACCTGAGCACCATCGCCGAACGCGAGGGATACAAGACCGACCCGGGGGCACTCCTCGCAGTGGCTCGACACGCCGGAGGCTCGGTTCGTGATTCGCTGTCCCTGATCGAGCAAGTGTCGGCGCTCGGCGCCGGCACTGTCGACGTTGCCGGGGTCCGGCGCGCCCTTGGACTGGCCGACGCCGACGCCTTCATGCGGCTTGCCAACTCTGTCGCCTCCGAAGACGCCACGGATGCTCTCTCCCTTGTTGCCGAGCTGGCTGCCGATGGCGTCGACTTGCGCCGGTTCGTCTCCGAATCCATCGGCTTCTTCCGGGGTGTGTTTCTGGCGCACTACGCCCCGAATGTCGCCGAGATCACCGACGAACCCGCCGAGGTCTACGAGTCGTGGCATAGAGCCGCAGCGGTGATCCCCGCCGGCGAGGTGCTGCGTGCGGTCGACCTGCTGGGCGAGGCCTTGATCAGGCTTCGTGAAGGACGCGAGGAGCGCCTCATGACGGAGTTGGCCATGATCAAGCTGACCCGGCCCGAGACGGCCACCGATCCCGACGCGCTGATCTCGCGCATGGACCGTCTCGAACGCCGCATCGGTAAGCCGGCTCAGGCGGTGCCACATCAGAACGTGAAGTCGGATCAGTCAGTGGCCCGCAAACCCGAGGCCCGGGCCGATCCGCCGGCCCCCGCACCGGAAGAGGAGCCGGACCCTGGTGCGGAAGGGCCTTCCACCCCCGGGCTGGCTGTCAGCTTCGAGCAGCTTCAGAACGTGTGGCCTGGACTGTTCGGAAGCCTGCGGGATGTTCTCGGGGCAAGGAGGTGGGCCTTCTTCCGCGAGGCTGTGCCGGTGGGTGTGGATGGCGACACCATCGTCCTCGAGGTGGCTCATGACTTCCATCTCGCCGAGCTCGAGCAAGATGACGCCGTCTCGGCCATCGTCGCCACCAAGGCGGGGGATCTCCTCGGTGGTGTCGTGAAGGTCAGGTTCCGGGCAAAGGAGTCCGAGTCCGGCGATTCGACGTCAGTCGACATGAGCGAGCTCGAGGAGCGCCCCGGACCCGGGGCCGATCCGACTGCCCTGCTCGCGTCGGAGCTCGGCGCCGAATTGGTTGATGAGTAGGCAGCTCTTGGTGGGAGTACCCTGGACTTCATGAGTCAGCAGCCCGACATTGGCCGAATCATGCGCCAGGCCCAACAGATGCAGCAGGAGCTGGCAAAGGCGCAGGCGGGTCTGTCCGAGAAGCGTTTCGAAGGATCAGCCGGCGGGGGCATGGTCACGGCGGTAGTCACAGGGAGCCCCGAGTTGGTGGAGATCAAGATCTCCCCCGAGGTCGTCGACCCCGACGACATCGAGATGCTCGAGGACCTGGTAGTGGCGGCGGTGCGTCAGGCGATGGAGTCTGCGGTTGCCGCAGCCAACACCGAACTCGGAGACATCTCGGCTGCCCTCGAGGGCGGCCTCTTCGGCTGATGTTCGAGGGCCCGGTCCAGAGGCTCATAGATGAGCTGAGCCGACTGCCGGGAATCGGCGGGAAGACAGCTCAGCGCCTGGCATTCCACCTGCTCACTGTGGAAGAAGCCGACGCCCGACGCTTGAGCGCCGCTATCGCCGACATGCGCGACCAGGTCGGCCAGTGCAGGCGGTGCTTCAACGTCGCCTCCGGCGATGAGTGCGCGATCTGCCGTGATGTGCGAAGAGATGACTCCCTGGTTTGCGTGGTCGAGCGACCCCAAGACATCGTCGTGGTCGAGCGAACCCAGGAGTTCAAGGGCCGCTATCACGTTCTTGGAGGTTCCCTCTCGCCCATCAACGGAGTCGGGCCTGGCCAGCTCAGGTTCGAAGAGCTCAGGTCGAGGATCGGTTCCGAAGGGATCGAAGAGCTGATCGTTGCCACCAACCCTACCGTGGAGGGCGACGCCACGGCAATGTACATCGCCCGCGAGTTCAAGCCCCTCGGGGTGCGGGTAACCCGCCTTGCCTCAGGGCTCCCCGTGGGTGGGGACCTCGACTACGCCGATGAGTTGACCCTGGGCAGGGCGCTGACCGGTCGATCTGAGCTCTGAGGCTCAAGGAAACCTGCAAAACCGGACATCTGAGGCACATCCCAATTGGTCAATGTGTACGCTGCCTCACCCCCAGTTTTGGGAGGAAAGAAGGAGGAGCATGAATAAGCAGCAATATGCGCAGATGATGGAACGGAGACAGTTCCTGAAGCTGGCGTCGATGGGGGCGCTGGGTGCGACCGCCCTGGCGGCGTGCACCACCGGGGACTCCGACCTTGACGACGCAGCGCAGGACGAGACCCTTCCGGAGCTGGAGTGGGAGGTCGCCACCAGTTGGCCGACGTCCCTCGACACGATCTACGGAGGAGCCACACGTTTCGCCGAGCGAGTCTCGGCTATGACCGGTGGCAAGTTCATGGTTACCGCCCAACCTGCCGGCGAGGTGGTTCCTGCTCTTGAGATCCTCCAGAACGTGGAGAGTGGTGCCATCAAGGCTGGCCACACTGCTTCCTACTACTACGTGGGTCTTGACCCGACCACCGCCTTTGGCACCGCCCTGCCGTTTGGCCTGACAGCACGTCAGCAAAACGCCTGGCTGTACGAGGGTGGCGGTCTGGAACTGATGCAGGACTTCTACGCCGACCGGTTCAATGCCATCCAGTTCCCCGCCGGGAACACGGGTGTGCAGATGGGTGGGTGGTTCAACAAGGAGATCAACTCCACAGCGGACCTGCAGGGCCTCGTGATGCGCATCCCCGGTCTCGGGGGCCAGGTGATGACCAAGCTGGGTGCCACCGTTCAGGTGCTGCCTGGCGGTGAGATCTTCCAGGCTCTTCAGACTGGCGCAATCGATGCCACCGAGTGGGTGGGTCCGTACGACGACACCGTGATGGGTTTCCAGACGGTGACCCAGTTCTACTACCACCCTGGTTGGTGGGAGCCGGGGCCTTCGCTCGAAGTGCAGATCCCGCTGCCTGAGTGGAATGCCTTGCCTTCGATCTATCAGGAGATCGTCAAGTCGGCGGCCTACGAGGCCAACACGACGATGATGGCTTCCTACGACGCCAAGAACCCCGGTGCTCTCCAGGAGATCCTGGCGAGCACGGACATAACGGTTCTTCCGTTCCCGGAAGACGTGATGGAAGCGGCGGAGGAAGCTGCGTTCGAGATCTATGCGGACAACTCGGCGTCGAACGCCGACTTCAAGTCGATCTTCGACCACTGGTCCGCCTTCCGGGGCCCGATTCAGGAATGGCACGGTCTGGCAGAGACCTCGTTCTTGAGCTACGTCGGTGGAACCTACGTGGGCAGCGCCTAGATCCGTCTGTCGATCGAGTGAGAAAGGCCCCGCTTCTGCGGGGCCTTTCTCATAGGCCGATCAGTGTCAGAGCCGCCGACGAGCCTTCCCCGAAGAACCGGTCGACGAGCCAGGTGACGGTCTCCGGGACGAACATCACGATCAGCAGCCCCAGCGTCTGCAGAGCCATGAATGGCAGTGCGCCACGATGGATGTCGCTCGTCTTCACCTCGGGTGGCGCAACCGACTGCAGATAGAAGAGAGAGAATCCGACCGGCGGGGAGATGAAGGCCATGTTGAGGTTGATGGCCATCATCACTGCGAACCACACCAGCAACGGGCCCTCCAGGCCCAGCGCCAACGCAGCCGGAACAAACAGCGGCATCACGATGAACGAGATCTCCAGGAACTCGAGATTGATTCCGAGCAGGAAGACGATGACGTTGGCGGCGATGATGAACCCCCACTTGTCACCGGGGATCGACAGCAGCCACTCCGTGATCAGGTCCTGACCGTTCAACTGATTGAAGACAAGGGCGAAGAACGTGGAGGCAAACAGGATCTGAAGGACCAGCCCGGTGATGTTGGCGGTGGCACGAGCCGCGTCCTTGATGGTCTGCCAGCTGTAGTTCCGGTACGCGATCGAGAGCAGAATCGCACCCACCGCTCCAACTGCTCCTGCCTCCGAGGCAGTCGCCACGCCGGCGAAGATGGAGCCCAGGACCGAAAAGATGAGGAAGAGGGGTGGGACAACCACCTTGAGGGCCTCCAGTCCCAGTTCGCGAGCGGTCTTGGTGCGCTCCTCTTTCGGAATCGCGGGCGCGGTGCCAGGCCGCAGGTAGGCGATCACTACGGCGTAGATGGCGAAGATGGTGGCCAGCATCACCCCGGGGATCAGCGCACCTGCAAAGAGCTCCCCAACCGATACCGGGATGAACTGGGCGAGGATGATCAAGACCAGGCTGGGGGGGATCAGCTGGGCGAGGGTCCCGGCTCCGACGATCACTCCGGACGCCAGTTTGGGATCGTACTTGTACTTGATCATGACCGGCAGAGAGAGGAGACCCATGACGATGACGGTGGCCGCCACCACACCTGTGGCAGCGGCGAGCAGAGTTCCCACGATGACAACCGCCACGGCCATTCCCCCCTTGAGAGGCCCCATCAGGTGGCCGATGGTCACGAGGAGACGCTCGGCAAGGCCCGACTTTTCGAACACTGCTCCCATGAAGACGAAGAACGGGATCGCCAGGAAGGTGAAGTTCGATATCGAGTTGGCAAACCACTGGCTGAAGAGGACATTCAGGATCCGGAAGGACAAGTCGCCAAAGATCACACCCAGAAGGAAGAAGACTATGGCCGTGCCGGCGAAGGAGAAGGCGACCGGGTAGCCACTCAGAATGATCACCAGGAAGACCGCAAACATGATGATGGCGAGAAGCTCCAGGCTCATCTGACTCTCACTCGACTCTGATGTGCTCGGTTGGCTCTTCGAGGGTGACCATGTGTCCCCGGTCGGTTATGACGGCGTAGAGCTTGACCTGCTCGGCGACGGCCTGGAGCAAGAGCAATAGGAAGGCGATGGCGAGGAGTGCCTTGATGGGTCCGCGCGGCAGCCCGTCGGCGTCCGGGGACTGCTCCCAGACCTTTATCGATTGCCAGGCCTGGGGGAAGGAGACGTAGACGCCGATCAGGCAGAACGGAACCAGGGAGATCCAGTGCCCGACCCAGTCGATCCAGGCCTTTCTCTTGGTGGTTTGGTTGGCGAACCAGAAGTCCACTCTGACGTTGATCTGGTGCTTGAGGACGTAGGCGAACCCAACCAGAAAGATGACGGAGTACATGTACCACTGCAACTCGATGATGGCGTTGGTGGTCAATCGTTCCTCGATTGCCTGTCCCGTGTACCGCAGGACGACGTTGACGAAACCAACTCCCACCGTCGGGATCACTATCCACTGCGCGATCTTCCCGGTCTGATCGGCGAATCGGTCAGCCCAGCGCTGAAACGCAAGGAGAGCGCGAAAGATCGAGCCAGCGTCTTGTCTTGCTCCCGCCGTGGTCGTGGCTACCTCCTCACGTGCGGGCACGATAACCAGTTCAGGCTCCCCGGTCACAGGCAGAGGCCGTACCCTCGGCTCTCATGAGCGTTCGTCACGTCGTTTGGGACTGGAACGGGACGCTTCTCGACGACCTCACGGTGGTAATCGAGGCAGCGAACGCCTCGATGGGGAGGTTCGGCATCGGTCCAATCGACGAAGACGGCTATCGAGACCACTTCACCCGTCCGGTGCGGGCGTTCTACGACTCGCTCTTCGGCCGTCTGGTCACCGACGACGAGTGGGAGGCGCTGAACGACACCTTTCACACAGAGTATTACGACCGGGTAGAGGCCGCCGATCTGACTGTCGACACTTTGGACGCTCTCACATGGGCCGACTCGTACGGATGGGACCAGTCCCTGTTGTCGATGTCGCCCCAGGGCTGGCTCGAGTCAGTGGTAGCCGTCAAGGGTGTGGCTCACCGATTCAGCGTGGTGGATGGTCTTCGAGGCCCCACGGGAGGTCTCAAGGCCCAACACCTCGAGGAGCACATCGAGAGTCTCGGGGTCGAGGCCTCGAGAACGGTCGTTGTCGGAGACACGCCCGATGATGCCGTGGCGGCTCGCCACGTCGGTGCCCACGTCGTCCTCTACGACGGCGGGAGCCATCATCTACCCACTCTCCGGGGAATGGGCGCACCGGTCGCCCATACCCTGGTGGAAGCCGTCCAAATCGCTTCAGGTATCTGAACGCGCCGATCCGTGCCGGTCCCCTCGGGTAGATAAGGGGCCAACCGGCACAGAACGGCCTTGGGACAGCCTCAGGCAGTTCGCTCGAGGACTCCGGACTGACGAGGTCGCGATCGACGATTGGTCACCAGATCGTGACTGTGAGCCATGCGGACCATCCCACACGCCTCGCACACCGACCTCTGAATGCCCGCATTCACGGTAGATACCGTCAGCGCGTGATCGCACGCCGCCCGAGCCCTCTCGGTTCTCCGTCTCCACATGAACTATCCATCGGCTGGGACGGTCGATTCTTGGGTGTCAAGCTGTGGTTGACTGATGTGACTAGTCATCGATCGAAGTGGAGCTATCGCCTGAGCCATCGGGTGCCGAGACCTAGTACCTGATACCTCGAGGACGGCGTGACAGATACCGCGAGCGAACCCGAGCTAGTCGATGGTGAGGCTGGAGATCTCTCTGAGCCGCTCGAGATCGTGGTGTCCATCCATGTAGCGGATCGAGCCGGTCTTCGACCGCATCGCTACCGAGTGAGTGACCACCTGGTGCTCGCCCGTGAAGCGGACCGGGTTGAGAAACTCGCCACCGGTGACACCAGTCGCCGCGAAGAACACGTTGTCGGATGACACCAGGTCAGACGTTGTGAGAACCTCGGTCAGATCCAATGCCTCGTCAAGCGCCTGGCTGCGTTCTTGCTCATCGCGCGGCCAGAGGCGGCATTGGATCTCGCCGCCCATGCATCTGAGAGCGGCCGCAGCGATTACCGCTTCCGGCGAGCCACCGATGCCCAGCATGATGTCTGCCTCGTGGTCGTCACGAGCGGTCGCGATCGCGGCTGCGACGTCGCCGTCGCGGAACACCGAGATCCGTGCACCAGCCTCGCGGACCGAGTCGACGTATTTCTGATTGCGGGGTCGATCGAGGATGAGCACACGGAGTTCGTCCACCGACTTGCCGTGGGCCCTGGCCACCTGACGGAGGTTGTGCTCGACGGGCGCGTCCAGGTCGACGGCGCCGGCTGCCTCGGGGCCGACTGCGATCTTGTCCATGTACACGAGGGATCTTGGTGAGTACATCGTCCCTCTTCCCTCGGAGAGGGCGATGACGGCGATCGCCCCGGGGACTCCCGATGCGGTGAGCGTGGTTCCGTCGATCGGGTCGACTGCCACGTCGACTCGCGGGCCTCGCCCGGTCCCAACCGGCTCACCGTTGAACAGCATCGGGGCTTGATCCTTTTCACCTTCCCCAATCACGACGACCCCATCGATCTCGAGGGTCGAGAGGTGGAGGCGCATGCCGTCGACGGCTGCCTGATCGACCGCTTCCTTGTCTCCCCTCCCCAGCCAACGAGCCGCCGCCATGGCCGCTGTCTCGGTGACCCGGACCAGGTCGAGACCAAGATTGCGTTCGATGGGCTCAGCCATCGACTTTGACGATGATGGCGTCGCCCTGGCCTCCGCCACCACAAAGAGCCGCTGCGCCGATGCCTCCGCCTCGCTGGCGAAGAGCGTTGATCAGTGTCACCACCAGTCGGGCACCGGTGGCTCCGAGGGGATGACCTAGTGCCACCGCCCCTCCGTTGACGTTCACTTTGTCCTCGGCGAGGTCGAGCATCCGGGCCGACCACAACGAGACCGCGGCGAAAGCTTCATTGATCTCGACCAGGTTCAGGTCGGCGGGCTCGAGCCCTGCCTTCTTGAGCGCTACTGCCAGCGCTTCGGCCGGCCGCTCGTGGAGAGTTGCGTCGGGCCCACCGATCTGGCCGTAGGAGAGGATCTCGCCGACGATCGGAGCCCCCGACGCCTCGGCGGCGTCCCGATCGGCGATCACCACCGCCGCGGCTCCATCGGATATCTGGGAGGCATTTCCTGCGGTGATGGTCCCATCCGCGACGAAAGCCGGGCGGAGATCGGCGAGGGTTTCGACAGTGGTCTCCTCGCGAATCCCTTCGTCTGCCTCGAAGAGTCTGGGCTCCCCTTTCCGCTGCGGGACGTCAACGGGTGTGATCTCGTCGGCGAACTGGCCGTTGTGGCTGGCGGCCGCCGCCCGCTCGTGGCTGCGCGCCGCCCATTCGTCTTGCTCCTCGCGGCTAATACCGAGCTTCACGTTCTTGTGATCCGAGGACTCGCCCATCGTGCAATGGTCGAAGGCACAGAAAAGGCCGTCGTGCTGCATGACGTCGATCATTTGGACGTCGCCGATACGTGCCCCCCAACGGACCTCTCTTACGACATGAGGTGCATTGGACATCGACTCCATGCCCCCGGTCATCACGAACTTGGACTCGCCGAGTCGCACCGCCCGATCGGCCAGCCCGATGGCGGACATGCCGGACAGGCAGACCTTGTTGATCGTGACCGAGGGGATGGTCATCGGAAGCCCGCCTTGGACTGCCGCCTGCCGGGCGGTGATCTGTCCTTCGCCCGCCTGCAGCACGTGCCCGAACAGGATCTCGTCGACAGAGGACGGGTCCAAGCGGGCCCGTTGCGAGGCGGCGAAGATCGCGGCCCCTCCCAGCTCGACAGCCCGCAAGGGACGAAGGGCCCCGTTGTAGCGGCCGATTGGAGTTCTGGCGAAGCCGGTGACTACTGAGTTCCTCAACGAAACCTCCTGGGGACGTCAATGCTACCGGTGCCCGGATGACAGGTCGGCCGGTCGCCAATACCCTGCCGCCGGTGAAGCTCCTCAATCTCGATCATGTCGGCATCGCTGTCGATGACCTCGACTTTGCCATCGATGGCTACCGTGCTCGATACAACGTCGAGCCCCTGTATCGCGAGATCGTTGACTCCCAGGGTGTCGAGGAGGCGATGATCCCTGTGGGCGGATCGAATGTTCAGCTGCTCCAGCCCCTTGGCCCCGAAACCCCGGTGGGACGCTTCTTGTCAAAGAACGGTGAGGGTCTTCATCACATCGCTTTCGCCGTGGCTTCGATCGATGCCGCCCTGGAGCACTTGTTGGCCGAGGGAGCCCGCCTGGTCGACCCCGAGCCTCGCACGGGTGGCAGGGGAGCACGAATTGCGTTCGTTCACCCCGCAGACCTGGGTGGGACCCTGATCGAGTTGGTGGAGGTGACCAATGGTTGAGGGCTTGCAGATCAGGGGGGGCGCAGGCGAGTTCGAAGCAGCCGTGATCGCCGTCGTGCTCGACCAGCTCGCTCGGGAGGAGTCCTCGGCAGCGGAGCGGGGGGGAGATGGGGAACAAGGTCTCTCGGCCTGGATCAGATCCCTCTACCCCGAAGAGCCAAACATGCCGCGTGAGGTGGTCTGGCCCGATAGCTAGTCAGATGGGCATCCGCTAAGACTGGGGCTGGAGGTTTTGTCGATCCAGGCCAGTATGGAGGCCCTGCATGCAAAGCAAGGGTGGAGCTCAAGTGCAGGCGTTGCCGTGCAACGCCTGTGATCGTCAGGCGCGGTTTCTCACACCGTACGGCCTCAAGTGTCCGACTCATGCACTCGAAACCGCCATCTACGACCAGGAGCGGAGCGAGGAGGGTTGGCTTCCGATCCGAATCCGCCCGCCCACAGCCGCCGATCCGGGTACTGACGAGCCTTGAACCGCGCCCGGGCGCGTCTTTTGCGCCCAGCGGTGGCTCAACCCCGGTGTCTCAGGTCAACCAACTCCGGAGCTCGCAGAACCCAGGCCACGAGGGCAAAGGCGGCCACGGCTGTGATCCCGCCCACCCCGGCGGCCAGAAAGGCTTCCCCGACGCCTGGCAGAGAGTCTCCGGCCAGGGTGTCGACCACAGGACGTGCCACCAGGACGGCGGCTGTCGCCGCTACTCCTCCTCTGAGAAGGGTTGGGACGATCGCCACAGCCGCGTCGACACCACTGTCCAGCCCCCATGCGACCAGCATGGCAAGGGCGTATCCGGAGATCACCAGTACCGAGGCCAGGGCGAAACCCTCGACTCCCATGGCCGAGTAGAGACCGAACCAGACCGGAATGGCGAGGAGCGTGAAGACGGTCCCGATCAGGACCGGGGTCCACATCTTGCGCTTGGCGTAGAAGTGTCGAACCAGGATCTGATGAAGACCCCACGCCGGGATGGAGAGGGCGTAGAGACCCAGGAGCCCGGATACCACCTCGGCATCGGCCTGGGAGAATTCGCCGTACCGGTAGATCAGGCGAACCGCTGGCGCGGCCACCACGATGAGGGCTGCGGCGGCTGCGGCGGCAAGGAACACGGTGTTGCGAGCGGCACGGCCGGTGGTGGCCGTCAGCCCTTCGTCGTCTCCCCTGGCGGCCAGACTGGCCAGGAACGGGAAGGCGGCGACTCCCGCTGCCTGGGCAACGACACCAACCGGCACCATGTTGAGCCGTCGGGCGAAAGAGAGAGCTGCGGTGGCACCCTCTTCGACCTGGCCGAAGAACCGCACGAACTGCTCATCGAGGACCGCCACGGACTGTCCGATCATCAGGGGAAGAGCCAGCGTCAGATATTCCCTGATGGCGCGTTCGTTCCCAAGGGGTCTCTCGAACCAGGTTCCTGTGCCTCTCGCCCCAAACCACTGGAGTCCGAAGTTACCGACTGCAGCACCGGCCACCGCGCCCCAGAGGAAGGCTTCCGGGGATGGCTGGCTCATGAATGCCCCGGCCAGGCCGCCGCCGATGATTCCCAGGTTGTAGACCAGTGGCGCCATGGCGGGGAGGAGAAACTTCTTGTGCGTGTACTGCACGGCCACGAGTAGGGCGCCGAGAACCAGGAAGACCTGGGCCGGCAGGACTGTCCTGGTCAGGGAGGTGAGACGGACTGGATCGGCGACTTCGGGAAACACCACCGCAACCAGTTGGGGGGCGAATGTCCACATGAGGACCGTCAAGGCGCCGATGGCCCAGGCGACGAAGCGGAACACCGAGGTGAAGGCGCGCGAAGCGGCTCCGGGATCACCTCTCTCGAGGCGCACGCCGATTATGGGGATCAGCGTGATCGTGAGGAATGCTCCCGCCAGCAGGTAGTTGAGGAAGTCCGGGATGAGAAACGCCTGGAAGTAGAGGTCGCCTGCGGCGTTCTTTCCGATTAGGCCTGCGATGAGAGCGTCACGTCCCAACCCCAGCAGGCGGGAGAGGAGGATGCTTGCCGAAACGACTGCGGCCGCAGTCCCCATGCGAAGCGGTCGGCTCACGTGATCGAGGCGTAGTCCTTCAGCTCGTCGGCCACGGAGTCCGGGACGTGGAGGTCTCCGTAACCGGAGCCTATGTCGAGGCCGGGCTTGTATGAGCCGTGGAAGTCGCTTCCTCCCGACGGAATCAGCCCGAACCGGCGAGCGAGATGTGCATACCCCTCCCGCTCGTGGCGGCGGTAGCTGGAGTAGATGGCCTCGAGTCCCACCAGGCCGGCGTCGACGAGCCTGTCTAGCAGCCGGGCCATGTCCTCGGCCCTGCTGATCCCAAGCGTGTGGGGATGGGCAAGCACGGGCACGGCCCCAGATTGTCGCGCCAGAGAGATCGCTTCCTCTGGATTCAGGCGCGGACGACCGACGTAGGCAGGCTTGCCCTGTCCGAGCCACTGGTCGAAGGCGGAGCGAATGTCTGCGACGTAGCGCCGTTCCATCATGACCGCGGCGATGTGAGGGCGCCCGACGGTCCCCCCTCCCGCCTTTCGCTCGACCTCCTCGACTGACATCTCCATGCCGTGGTCGTTCAGGATCTCGACGATGCGGGAGTTGCGGCCGACCCGTCCGGACTGCAGCTCACCGAGCCGGTTCTGTAGAGGCCCGTTGCCCGGCACCAGCCACAGCACCACCAGATGCATTCCGCCCCCCTCATGTTGAAGGGACAACTCCGTGCCGGGTATGAGATCGATGCCCTCCGCATGGGCGGCCTCAGCAGCCTCGGCTATGCCTTCTTGAGTGTCGTGATCTGTGAGGGCCAGGGCGGCGAGCCCTGCTTCGGATGCCAGGCGGACCACCTCGGCCGGTCTGGCGGAGCCATCGCTGGCGGTTGAGTGCGAGTGCAGGTCAGCGGCCATTGCTCAACCGATGATGACAGGCGGTTGGGTCAAGAACCGCTGACTGTGATGGTGATGTCTTCGATGTAGACCGACTCGAGGGGGAGGCTCTTCTCCACGGTGCCCCTGCCGGTACCCGTCGGAACTTGGGAGATCCTATCCAGAGTGTCCGTGCCGTTCACGACTCGGCCCAGGACGTTGAACGATGGGGTCAGGAACTGGGCGTCCTCGCCGATGACGATGAAGAACTGAGATCCGGTCGTGCCGGATCCTGCGTTCGCCATGGCTACGACTCCCGGTTCGAAGACGAACCCATCGCCGGGAAACTCATTGGGTATCCGGTAGCCCGGGCCCCCGGTGCCGTTCGCCTCGGGATCCCCGCCCTGGATTACGAAGTCTGCCGCTACCCGATGGAAGATCTGTCCGTTGTAGAAGCCCTCACGGGCGAGGAACACGAACGAGTTGACTGTTTCGGGGTAGTTGGCCGGGTCCAACTCGAGGACGATCTCGCCACAGGAGGTGGCGATCACGGCAGTGACCTCGCTCCCGGAGGTGATGTCGCCTTGTTCTTCGGGGGCATCGAAGGACAGGACCTGTTCGGCTGGTGGCTGTTCCGCACCGCAGGCGGTCGCCTGCTCTCGGAACCCCTCGTAGCCGGTGGGAAGTGTCCCTTCCTCGGACTCGAGTAGCCCGGGGACGACGAAAATGGCGATGACAACGACACCAAAACCGAGGGCGGTCAGCAGCCTTCGGTAGAGCTCCTTGCGCTGGGCTGCTTTCTTCTGAGCGAGGCGCTTGGCGGCCCGCGCCTCCTTCTGACGCTGTCTTCTGTCCGACATCGGGGGCGACTCTAGATCTGTCACGGTCTCAAACCTGAGTGCGGTGTTCGTATTGACCGCCTTCAGGCTCCAAACTGTGGGGATGGCCGTCGTCGTCCAGAAGTATGGAGGCACCTCGGTGGCTGATCCTGAGCGGATCAAGACCGTCGCCGACCGGGTTCGCGACATCACCGCGGAGGGCAGCGACGTCGTGGTGGTCGTTTCGGCAATGGGAGAGACCACCGATCGGCTGGCAGCTCTGGCCGCCGAAGTCACATCGGCTCCCACACCTCGGGAGATGGACATGCTCCTGACGGCCGGGGAGCGGATAACGATGGCCCTTCTGGCGATGGCTCTCCATGACCGTGGCATCGACGCGGTGAGCTTTACCGGGTCCCAGGCCGGGATATTGACCGACTCCTCACATGGTGACGCTCAGATCACCCGCATAACCGGAGAGCGGGTCAAGGAGGCCCTTGCCGCCGGCAAGGTCGTGATCGTGGCGGGCTTTCAGGGCGTTGATCCACAGACCAGGGAGGTCACCACATTGGGGCGGGGCGGTTCGGACACCACCGCCGTGGCGCTCGCCGCCACGTTGGGCGCCGACTCATGTGAGATCCTCACCGATGTGCCCGGAGTGTTCTCCGCCGACCCTCGCCTGGTGCCGGGTGCGACGACGTTTCCTGCGATCGGGTACGAGGACATGCTCGACCTGGCCCGCGTCGGGGCCGGAGTTCTGATGCCTGGCTCGGTTGAGTACGCGCGTGATCACAAGGTCTCGATCCGGGTTCGGTCTTCATTCTCCAGCGAGCCGGGGACGCTGGTGACGGATCTGCCTGCGAGTTCCGGGGTGGTCGGTTTGGGGACCAGGCAGATGGGAGACAACTCTGTGATCACCGCGGTCGGTCAAGGTGCAGCTGACCGGCTGGAGTCGGTGTCTGCCACGCTTGCCAGCCTCGGGATCAAAGTCCTCGACCGAGGAGCGGATGCCCGGGGCGCTTGGGTTGAAGTGGCTCGAGAGATGACCGAGCCGACGATGCAGGCGATGCACGACCAGCTGATCGGATCGGAAGTCGCAGGATGACGCGTGTTGCCGTCGTAGGGGCCACCGGGGCGGTTGGCCGCACCATGCTCTCCATTCTGGAGGAGCGAGACTTCCCGGTCTCCAGTCTTCGTCTCATGGCATCGTCCCGGTCTGCCGGGACAACCTTTGACACCAAGTGGGGATCGGTCGTGGTCGAAGATGTCGTGGGTGCCGATCCGTCGGGTGTCGAGATAGCCCTTTTCTCAGCCGGAGGCGAGCGATCCAAGACTCATGCGCCCGCCTTTGCGGCTTCGGGTGCCGTGGTGATCGACAACTCTTCGGCATTCCGGATGGACCCCGATGTCCCTCTGGTGGTAGCCGATGTGAACGACTCCGATGCCCTCGCCCACAGGGGAATCATCGCCAACCCCAACTGCACGACGATGACGCTGATGATGGCTGCCTCTCCGCTCCACCGAGCCGCCGGTCTCGATGCGGTCGTTGCCTCTTCGTATCAGTCGGTGTCGGGGTCCGGCCAGCGGGGAGTGGACGAGCTGATGACACAGAATCCCAAGCTCTCGGAGAACCTCGAATCTCTGATGAGCGGAGGCTGGGAGTCGCCGGAGCCTGTGCTCTACGAGAGGCCAATTGGGTACAACGTAATTCCGTTCGCCGGAGCAGCTGCGGGCGAGGGCTACACCGACGAAGAGTTGAAACTGGTGAACGAGTCCCGCAAGATCCTGGGCATCCCCGGGCTCGATGTTGAACCGACTTGTGTGCGGGTGCCCGTTCTGGTTGGCCATGGAGTGGCGGCGACAATGTGGTTCGAGCGAGCCGTGAGCGCCGATGAGGCGGCGTCAATCCTCAGCTCAGCTCCGGGTGTTCAGCTGTGGAAGGACACCACCCCGACTCCGCTCGACAGTGCGGGTATTGACGATGTCCTGGTTGGCCGGGTCAGGGAGACACTGGGCCGCGCCGGGGGCATCAGCCTTTGGGCGGTGGGCGACAACCTCCGAAAGGGGGCGGCTCTCAACGCCGTCCAGATCGCCGAACGCCTCCTGTGAATCAGAGCGTCTAGTCGCTGTCGGTCCGGAGCAGGGCCGACATTCGGCGGCGAAGCTGGGGCGGTGCGTTCTTGAGGCCGAGGCTCAGGGCGAATCGGGCGTCATCCTCGACTTCCAGGACGATCTCCTCGCCTTCCGCACGGATGTGGAATCCGTCGGGAAGGGCGTTGACCCTTATCTCGTCCCTCGACCAGTCGGCGATCTGCTCGCTTCCGATCCTCAGCCCGAGGTGGGCGTCGGTCAGGTCGACGACCACCTCAACCGGAGCCTGGTCGGTGCCATTCATTCTGAGTTGGGCTTCGTATTCACTCACGCCGTTTGTCCTGTTCGCGTGCTGGTCGTCAGGCTAAACGCACGGGTCGGGATTGGAAGGGGTACCTGCCGGGTCAGGAGTGGGCGTGATACCCGCGCCGATCTAACATTCTTCCTGCCCACCGCTGTGACTCGACTCGTCTCCCCGCGTTTCAAAGCACAACGGCCGGCGCAGATCGGGACGTGGCGCAGTTTGGCAGCGCGCAGCGTTCGGGACGCTGAGGTCGTCGGTTCAAATCCGACCGTCCCGACCACCTGGGGGCGGCTCCTCTGGAGTCGCCCTGTGGGGTGTCAGACCCCTCGCGGAGACTCCGGGACGAGGGCCTCCCGCAGCTCTGCGGCGTTGATCGGTTTGAGGAGGCAAGCATCGGCGCCGGCGCGCCCGGCCAGGAACCTGTCCGCCGACCTGTCCAGCAGGAGAATCAGGCGCGGGCGCCGGTTGGACGACGATTGGCGGATGTCACGAATCACGGCCATGCCCCCCATGGATGAAACCTGCATGTCAACGATGACCGCGTCGTAGTCGGGCGCCCTTCGTGCGGCTTGGAAAGGTTCCGATAGTTCGTCGACCTCCCAGTCACCCAGGGCAAGTGATGCCTTCACTTCGTTGACCACCCAAGGGGTGTCAGCAACCAAGAGCGCCTTCAACACGGCTGGGGAGACTAGTGCCGCGCGCGAGCGCCGATCCCGGGGATCGATTGAAGGGCTGTCGCCCTAACCTGCCGCACCGTGCGACGAGCATTCCCTGCGGGAGCCCTCCTCTTCTTCGCACTGGCGGCGTGCGCGCCGTCAGGTGGCGGAGGAATCGACGTAGTCGACGTAGGCGGCCCGCTAGATCGGAGCGCGCTCCACTACATGGCCGACTCGATAGAGGCCGCCGCCGACTCCGGCCAGGAGCTGGTGCTCTTGCAGATCGACTCAAACGCCGTGCTCGACTCCGAGGCCTTCAGCCGGTTGGAAGCTCTGACTCTCGACCCGCCCTTGCCGCTCGCTGTCTGGGTGGGCCCTGCCCCGGCATCGGCCTATGGCGGCGCCGGGCTTCTCGCCTGGGGCGCAGGCGAGGCTGCCATCGCACCTGGCTCGGATGTCGCGCCGTTTGAGCCGGTCATCCTCGCGGCCGGGTCACCTTCGATGGCGGCGCCCATTCCCGCTGAGGGCTCCGGCCTCGAACTTCAGCCCACAATCCGTCAATACATCCAGGATCTCGACGGCCGCACGTTCCACACCTCGAATGGCCCCGTGACGGTCGAAACGGTCGAGGAGTTCGAAGACGGACTGACCGTGAAGACCGTTACATTCCGCAAGCCGGGCATGGGGACGCGCTTCTTCAGGCTCGCCGTGACGCCCGAGGCCGCCTTCTTCTTCCTGATCGTCGGGCTGACCGTCGTGACATTCGAGTTCTTCGCACTAGGTCCTGCGGTGGCAGCCGGAGCGGCGTCGTTTGGCCTTTTGCTGGGTGGCTGGGGAATAGTGACCCTTCCGGTTCGCTGGTGGGCCGTGGCGTTGGCCATCGCCTCTTGGGCTCTCATGACTGTGGCCTATCAGAGAGGCGGCCTTCATCTTCTCACGGCTGGTGGTGCCATTGGACTTCAGGTGGCGGGAGTGTCCTACGTCCACGGCGCCGGCCAGATCGATCCCAACTGGCTCCTGGTGCTCCCTTCTGTCATTGCTGTCCTCTTCTTCTTCCTGATAGCGATGCCCACCGTTCAGCGGGCACGACTGTCCACCCCGACGATCGGGAGGGAGAGCCTCATCGGACATCGCGGCCATGCTCTTGGCACGTTCGAGCCCGTCGGAGTCGTGGAGGTCGCGGGGGCCAGGTGGCGGGCGACCGCTCACCGAGAGGCCGGGCTCTCCAAGGGGTCGGAAGTCGTCGTCACCGGAGTGGACGGCCTGTTCCTCGAGATCGAGCCTGCCGGGTTAGATCGCGAAACGTAGGGATCCTGGGAGAGGAATTCTTCTTGTGCCGCGGCGGCCGTTTCTGTAGTTTTGCCTCGCCGCTGACAACCGGGAGGAGTCGAAGTTGCCCAGCATGGACGATTGGCAGTTGAGTGCCCTTTGCCGTGGGAACCATGCATATCTCTTCTTTCCACCTTCTTCATTTGAAAGGAAGGAAGAGCGGGAGCGCCGGGAGATGAAGGCAAAGGCCATCTGTGGCGTCTGTCCCGTGCGCGAGCCTTGCTCCGAGCACGCTCTGTCGATCAGAGAGCCGTTCGGGATATGGGGAGGACTCACCGAAGTGGAGCGGAGAAGCGCTCAGTTGATCGGCTGAGTCCCTTCGGTTCTCACTTCAATCTTCGAACGTCGCCTTGCCGCGCAGTTATGCCCTGGGAGTCGGTCCACTCCAGAATGGGAATCGCATATTTGCGGGATAGATCGGCCGCGTCCCGGAACTCGGCGACGGTGAAGGCCTCTCCCAGCCCACCGAGCACCCCAACTATCTCCTCGACCTGATCGGGGAGATAGACGAGGTTCTCTGAAATCCGAACCAGCTTGCCGTCGCGGATCAGGACATGGAGCAACTCCTGATCCAACCCAAGGGCATCTACTCCAGGTACATCCAAGCCGGCTCGTAGCAGGGAGACGGCCGAACTCCACGCCGAGAGAGCATCGTCATCCAGTGAGATCTCTCTCCCCGCGGACCTGACCGCAGGGCCCATCCGCTCGAGACCGGGTTCTTCGTCCACGATCAGCTCGGTCAGTTCCATGCCCAGCCCCAGCCGCTCGGCGAGCGTGGCCAGCAGAATGCCTTCGCGGAGGGGGCGCTCCCCGTGCTCTCGCTCGACCAGTCGCACCGCCTCGCCCTTTGCCCTGTCCACGAATTGGGGCGAGGCGATGAGATCTCCGGCTCGCACGGCGTTGGCGGGCACTCCTCCCCGGCTGTGAGCGGCGAGCCGGTCGGCGTCGTCGATCCCCCTCAAGGAGAGCAGGGCCCCTGCTATCTCCTCTGGTGTGGCATCAGGGTCGATGGTTCCCGCACTGGCGATCGAGCCTAGCGAAGCGGCCGGGTTTGGGTCTATCACCCGGCCCCCGGCTACCACCAGGCTCCGTCCAGTGTCCCGAAGTATGAAACGATCTCCCACGCCGGCCGGTAGAGGGGCTTCGAGCGACACCACCGCGTAGGGGTCTTGCAAGGCGGTCAGCCGGATGGGGTGGGCTGACGTGCCCAGGTGCATCTGGTAGGCGCCCTTTTGCTCGATTGGTTCTGAGTACCTGGCCTTGCTCAGCGCAACAAGCCATCGGTCGGAGAGGTGCCACTGCCCGGGCAGCCCGATCATGTCCCCTCTAGAAATGTCTGATCGGTCGATCCCGCTCAAGTTGACGGCGACTCTCGACCCCGGCCGAGCTTCAGACAGAGATTTCTCATGGCTCTGGATGGCGCGAACCCGGACCTCTCTCCTTTGGGGAAGAACCTCGAGTGTGTCGCCCTCCCGGATTCGTCCACCGAGGAGGGTCCCGGTGACAACAGTTCCCGCACCTGACACCGTGAACGAACGATCCACCCAAAGCCGAGGGCGCCCGACGTCCTCGGCTTCTACCTGCGCGACGAGCACGGCGAGATGGTTGGCCAGTTCGTCGATGCCATTGCCGCTGATCGCCGATACCCCGATCAGCCGCGCTCCCTCCAGGCTCGAACCGGCCAGCCGATCGGCTACCTCCAACGACACGAGTTCGGCCATCTCCTCACCCGCGATGTCGGTCTTTGTGATGGCGACGACTCCGCTGTCGATGCCCAGAAGATCGAGGACAGCGAGGTGCTCTTCGGACTGAGGCATCCATCCCTCGTCGGCTGCCACCACCAGGAGAGCGACGTCTATGGCCTCGACCCCGGCGAGCATGTTCTTGAGGTAGCGCTCGTGCCCCGGCACATCGACGAAGGAGACCTCGGTCCCGTCCGGGAGCGTGGACCAGGCGAATCCAAGATCGATCGTCAGACCCCGCTCCTTCTCCTCGGCCAGGCGGTCCGGGTCTCTGCCGGTCAGACTCTGGACGAGGGTGGACTTGCCGTGGTCAACGTGACCGGCGGTGCCGATCAGCGGCATGCTGAGATGGCCTCGGTCACTGTCTGGTCATCTGAAGGATCGACGGCACGCAAGTCGACCACGAGATCGCCTTGCTCTCGCCTCGCGATCACGGGCCTCTCATAGCGGAGCAGTGCTCCATAGAGAGAGTCTTCACCGGGTAGACGCAGCTGAGGTGTCGGAATCCTGGCACCCGGGGCACTGCCGCCCCCGATGGTGGAGTAGCCCGGCGCGACTCTCCCCCCTACTGCTGCCGCCACTGAGCCGATCCTCTCGCCGATCGACTCGGTGTCGAGGGTGGCCATGGCCCAGAATGGGATCTCTTCGGCCATTCCGCTCGCATAGATCTCCAAAGTCGCGGCCAGAGCGGCGTGGATTGTGCTGTCGACCCTCAAAGCCCGAGCCAGAGGGTGCCTCCGCAGTCTCTCGACCCACTCGGAGGACCCGACTATTACACCCGCCTGCGGACCTCCCAGGAGCTTGTCACCGCTGAACGTGACGAGGTTGGCGCCCGCCAGCAGCGAATCACGGGCCCCGGGCTCTCCCGCCAGCCACTCTGGAGTCTGTCCTTTGAGCCACGGCGTGGACTCGTCCAGCAGGCCCGAGCCGATGTCATGGATCAGCGGAAGGTGGTTGGCGGCGGCGACATCAGCCAGATCGGCGACCGTCGCCTCGGCCGTGAATCCCTCGACTCGGTAGTTGGAAGGGTGAACCTTCAAGATCGCACCGCAGTCGTGGAGTTGAGCTGCGGTTTCGTAGTCTTGAGCTCGTGTCCGGTTTGTCGTTCCTATCTCGATCAAGCGAGCGCCGCTGGAGCTCGCCACGTCGGGTATGCGGTATGAGCCGCCGATCTCGATCAACTCGCCGCGGGAGACGATGACGCCCTTTCCCGCAGAAGTAGCAGCGAGGGAGAGCAGGAGTGCCCCAGAGTTGTTGTTGACGACGAGCGAGTCTTCGGCCCCGGTCAGGGCGCGCAGGAGACGGGCCGCATAGCTTCCCCGTCGACTTCGATCTCCCGTCTCGAGGTCGACTTCGATGTTCGTGTATCGCTGTGCGGCCTGAGCCGCATCCTCGACTGCAGCCTGTGACCACAAGGCGCGGCCCAGGTTGGTGTGGAGGAGGACCCCGGTCGCGTTGACCACGGCGACACCTCGGGATCGAGAGACCGCCGAGAGGAGTAGGTGCATCTCCGCAGTTGCGTCGGCGTCCCCGCCGGAGTCGATGATGGAGCGGGCATGGTCGATTGCGGCACGCGCCGCGTCGACCACCACTGGGGCCGGCAGCGGCCCTCGATACTGCGCGGCCAGCCGATCGACCGACGGGAGGGAACGATATGGGTTTTCACCGCTCACAGACGGAAGTGTGCCAGGTCGTCGCTCCTGAGTTCATAGGATGCGACGGTGGGCGACAAACCGGCGCACCCCGATCCTGCCGCCTCGGTGATCCTGTTGCGGAGCGCGGACATCGGTTTTGAACTGCTCATGGTGCGGCGTCCGGAGACCGGAGCCTTCGCCGGACTGGTCGTCTTTCCGGGCGGACGGGTCGAGGAGATCGACTCTTCACCCCTTGCCGAGAAGATCCTGGCCTCGGAGTCGTCCGATAGGGCCTTTCGGGCAGCAGCTTTGAGGGAGCTGGCCGAGGAGGTTGGATTGATCCCCACCGTCGCGGGCTTGGCCCCGGCACCGGATGCCAAAGGGGAAGATCTCTATGCCGAGATGGACCGCTCCGGGTATCGATTCGACTGTGACTCGATGACGCTCGTTTCTCGCTGGGTCACGCCGGTAGCGGCCAGGCGGAGATTCGACACTCGCTTCTACCTCCTGGCGACAGCAGGCGACCCCCTGGTCCGGCTCGACAGCGACGAAATCGTCGGCCACGCCTGGGTTTCACCCGCCACCGCGCTTGGCCGACATTCGGGGGGTGAGTGGCCCATGATCCTCCCAACGCTCTCCCATCTCCGCTGGCTTTCCAAACGTTCGTCCATCGAGGAGGCGGTGAGCTCGGCCGAAGGCGCCGATGGGCGAACCCTGATCAGGCCGCGTCAGAACGAAGACGGATCGCTCACGCCCATTCACCTGCCGGAGCCCCAGTCATGAGGATCGATCGAATCCTGGCCAACAACCCTGGTCCCTTCACCGGTCCGGGGACCAACACGTGGCTCCTCGACGATGGCTCGGGCTCTTTGGTGGTACTCGATCCAGGCCCGGTAGACACCAAGCACTGGAGGGCTATTGCAGAGGCAGTGGGAGATCGCAACCTGGTAGCGGTCCTGGTGACTCACACACACATCGACCACGCCCCGATGGCCAATCCTCTGGCACAGGACTTCGGTGTTCCAGCTGTCGGCTACGCCCCCGGACCGCACTTCGAGCCCGATGTCCGCCTTCTCGACGGTGCCAGCTTCGATGTCGGCGCCTTGAGGCTTCTGGTGGTCCACACGCCAGGTCACGCGACGGACCACCTCTGCTTTCGAGCCGGCAATGTCCTCTTCACCGGGGACCACATCATGGGTGGCTCTTCGGTGATGGTCGAGGACATGGGGCCATACCTGAGTTCGCTCGAGAAGTTGAAGGGAACCGGACTAACCCGTCTCCACCCCGGCCACGGCGAGGACATGTCCGACCCGGACGCCGTCATCGACTGGTATCTGGCTCACCGCATGCAGCGGCATCGAGAGGTCCTCGATGCGATCATCTCGGGAAGGCGCACTGTCGAGGACATCGTGGAGCGGGTTTACGCATCTGTCGACTCCTCGCTCCACCCTCTTGCCGCCCGATCGGTTTCTGCCCACATCGCGTTGCTGGCGGACGAAGGCCGGATAGCCTTTGAGGGGGACGAAGTAGTCCCAACCCCAATGGAATGAGCCGAACTGCCAGGTTTGTCGGCGCATGTGCGATCGTCGCAATTGCCCTGCCTGCGATTGCCCAAGTCACCGACGAGGACATTGACGAAGCTCGCGCCGAGGTCAACCGGATCGTCGCCGAGTCCCAGGATCTAGCCGACGCCGTTCAAGAGGCGTGGGCGGTTCAGCACGACCTCGACCACGAGATCGCCGATCTGACCGCGTCGATCGAGTTCGCCGCTGTGCAGCTGGCGGAAACCGAGCGTCGTCTCGCCGAAGTGGCGGTGCAGCTCTACATGGGATCGGCCTCGAGCGCTTCCCTATCGGTCCTCATCAACTCATCCGATCACTCCTACGAGGCAGGGCTCGAATACCTGCGGAAGGTGAACGGGGTGGATGACGACCTCATCAAGCAGCTCCGGACGTTCAGGCGTGAGCTCGATCGCCAGACCCGGCGTCTCGCCGAGGCCTCGGCCGAACAGGAGATCCTCTCCGCCGAGCTCCAGGAGATGGCGGCCCAGCTACAGACGGCGCTGATGGCTGCCCAGGCGGTGTACGACGAGTTGGTGGAGCAGCAGCGTATCGAAGAGGAGCAGCGGCGCCTGGAGGAGGAGCGCCTCCGCCAGGAGGAGGAGGCGAGAAGACGAGCCGAGGAGGAAGCGAGAAGACGAGCCGAGGAGGAAGCGAGGCGTGCCACGTCCACCACCACGACGACCCTTCCACCGACAACCACGACGACGGTCCCCAGAGCGCCCGGAACCGGAGCATGCCCGGTGGCCGGGGCAGTCTCGTTCACCGATACCTGGGGCGCAGCGCGTTCGGGAGGACGTAGGCACCAGGGTGTGGACATGATCGCCGCGCGTGGGACACCGATCGTCGCGATCTTCGAGGGGACGATTCGGCGAATAACCACCAACAACCTCGGCGGTTTGACCGTGTGGCTGACCGCGTCCAACGGGGACCAGTTCTACTACGCCCACCTCGATGCCTACGGCGCGATCTCGGTCGGCCAACAGGTCGCCGAAGGCCACGTGATCGGTTACAACGGGACTTCGGGAAACGCGCCGGACTGGCTACCCCATCTCCACTTCGAGTATCACCCCGGGGGTGGATCGGCCGTCAACCCCTACCCCTTGGTCAAGTCGATCTGCGGATAGGAAAGAGGACCCTGACGGGTCCTCTCTTCTGGGCCTTTCCAGCCCGCCCCAACGGTTGCTAGTGCACGTTCTGGCGTAATTTTCGACTCCGGCCGGCGCCGAATAAAGGACCCTTTGTCACGCGCCCGGTGGGACTAGTCACAGCGACGAATGCTGCTATCCCGATAGTGGGAATGACGCACGGCCGGACCGGGGTTAGAATCAGAGCCAGCCCATGACACAAATCCTCTCCATCAAGTCGAACAAGCCCCAGCAGACGGTCAGCCTCACTCCAGGGGCCGTCGACAAAGTGCGCGCCCTGATCGCCGAGGAGAACGAGCCGGACCTCGCTCTCCGCATGGCAGTGCGCCCCGGTGGGTGCAGCGGCTTCTCCTATGAGATGTACTTCGACTCAATGGTCGACGGCGACGACATCGTCGAGCACTTCGACGACGTCCGCGTTCTCGTTGACCCGGACAGCGCCGAGAAGATAAAGGGCTCCACCCTCGACTACAAGGAAGGGTTGATGGGGGCTGGGTTCGCCATCGAGAACCCCAACGTCACCCGCTCCTGCGGCTGCGGCAACTCCTTCTCCTAAGCCAAGCCTCGGCCAGTACAAGCCCGGTACGGACACCAACTCCCTCGAGAAACCTCAAGTGCCGGCCTCCGGTACCCTCACGGGCACGCCACACCTGGAGTTCCACCTTGCCCAAGACAGTCCCCGACACGCCCTCGGCGCCGGCAAAGATGGGGCCGTACTCACTTGCGACCGAGGCCGGCGGCCTGGTGTTCCTCTCCGGCCAGGTGGCCCTCGATCCCGCCACTGGCGAGCGGGCACCCGACCAGATAGAGGCCCAAACCCATCAGGTCATGAAGAACATAGGAGCCATTCTCGGCGACATCGGTCTCGGATACGACGACATAGCCAAGACCACGATCTTCCTCGGAGACATGGCCGACTATCCGACGGTAAACGACATCTACGGTTCCTACTTCGACGGTGAAGCCCCCGCCCGGTCGGCGATCCAGGCAGGCGCCTTGCCAGGTGGCTTTCTCGTCGAGATAGAGGTGGTGGCGGCCCGATGACGAAGACAGAGATCTTCGAGGCATTGGGTCTCGAAGAAAGCAACTCCGGGGCCTACGCAGGGGAGTGGCTGGAGGCAACCGGCGAGACGGTCGAGGTGATCAACCCCACCACGGCTGAGCCTCTGGCAAGCGTCACCATGGCCTCGCTCGATGACTACGAGAGGATCGTCGAGAACTCGGTCGAGACTTTCGAGAGATGGCGACGGTTGCCGGCGCCCAAGCGCGGCGAGTACGTGCGCCTCCTCGGTGAGGCTCTCCGGGAGAAGATCGAGCCCCTCGGGGCACTGGTCACCCTGGAGATGGGGAAGATCCTCGCCGAAGGTGTGGGCGAGGTGCAGGAGATGGTCGATATCTGCGACTTCGCCGTCGGCCTATCCCGACAGCTCTATGGCAACACGATGGCTTCGGAGAGACCCGACCACCGGATGTACGAGCACTGGCATCCGCTCGGACCAGTCGGGGTCATCTCTGCGTTCAATTTTCCCGTTGCCGTTTGGTCATGGAACTCGGCCATAGCTGCCGTCTGCGGTGACACGCTGGTGTGGAAGCCGTCGGAGAGGACCCCACTGACGGCGGTCGCCGTCACCAAGATTGCTCAAGAGGTCATGGCCGGGTCCGGTTTCGAAGGGGTCTTCAACCTCGCCGTCGGCGACGGCAGGACGGTCGGGACCGCCATGAATCAGGACACCCGCCTCCCTCTCATCTCGGCGACAGGATCCTGCGACATGGGGCGAATCGTCGGTCCAGCTGTGGCCCAGCGGATGGGTCGCACCATCCTCGAGCTGGGAGGCAACAACGCCATCATCGTGATGGACGACGCCGACCTCGACCTAGCAGTCAGGGCTTCTCTCTTCTCGGCTGTGGGCACGGCGGGGCAGCGATGCACGACGCTGCGCCGTCTCCTGGTTCACCGAGCGATCTCGGACAAGATGGTCGGCCGGCTGGCCGAGGCGTACGGCCAGATCAAGATCGGGGACCCACTCGACGAAGACACTCTCATGGGCCCGGTCGTCTCGGATCAGGCAATCACCCAACTCGAGGGAGCAGTCGAGATGGCCCTGGGCCAGGGCGGGCGAGTCGTGACAGGTGGAAAGCGTCTGGATCGGGCCGGGTACTTCGTCGAGCCGACCATCGTTGTCGTACCCAAGACTGCCTCGGTCACCCAAGCGGAGACCTTCGCTCCCGTGCTCTGGGTCATCGAGTTCGACACTCTCGAGGAGGCGATCGAGATCCAGAACGGGGTCACGCAGGGGCTGTCGTCGGCGATCTTCACCGACTCCGTGAAGAACGCCGAGGGGTTCCTCTCCGTCGCTGGATCCGACTGCGGCATCGCCAACGTCAACATCGGCACCTCGGGTGCCGAGATCGGCGGTGCTTTCGGCGGCGAAAAGGAGACCGGTGGCGGACGTGAGGCAGGCTCTGACGCCTGGAAGGCATACATGCGCCGGCAAACCACCACCATCAACTGGGGCGACGACCTTCCCCTCGCCCAAGGGATCGAGTTCGGGTAGTTGAATTCGACCGAGTGGGATGAGCGCTATCGGGAAGCCGACCGGCTCTGGTCTGCTGAACCGAACCTCTTCGTTGCCGACCGACTGGGCCCGGTGGACCCGGGCGTCGGACTCGATTTTGCGTCCGGTGAGGGGCGCAACGCGATATGGCTCGCCGAGCGCGGCTGGTCGATGACCGCCGTCGACTTCTCGGAGGTGGCCACCGAGAGGGGGAGAGAGCGCTCCAAAGGAGTGGACTTCGTCCCAGCCGATGTCATGACCTGGGAGCCGAGCCAGGCCTTCGACCTGATACTGATCGCCTACCTGCACTTGGTTGCATCGGACCTCGAGCACGTGGTGTTGAGGGCGGCGAGCTGGCTCGAGGCCGGAGGCGAGATCTTTCTGATAGGCCACGACCGCTCGAATATCGAACGCGGTCACGGCGGTCCTCAGGTGCCGGAGATCCTCTGGCAGGTGGACCTCCTCCTCGAATGGCTGTCCGATCTGGAGGTCATCGAGGCCCAGGTGGTGCGTCGCCCCCTGGACGTGGAGGGCGAGACGGTGTTCGCCCGCGACGCCCTCGTAAGAGCACGGGCAAGCTCCTAGGGGCCTGGCGGCCCGGGGTCGTACGGGACGCGCTCGACGATCACGCACGGGTTGTCGTCGGCCAGGGGACAGATGCGATAGGTGCCATCCGGCCCGCTGAAGGGAAGCCGAACCAGGTAGTTCTGGGTCGGAACAGGTGAGCAGGGAGGATCTTCGGTCGGGGGGTTCCAGACAGCGTTTTGCACATCAGAGATGGTGTGTGTCTGCCCGATCTCCGACCAGCCCATCAGCCCCCACCTCTCCAGGCTGAGGCACACCCCGCCTTCCCTTCGCAGTGAGCCCGAGACTTCGCGTTCTGCCGTTGGACCGGTGAGGGACAGGACGAGCAGGAGGCCGGCGAGAGTCGCGATGGCGGCGAGCACTCTGACAAGTGCTCCGCTCCTCCTCATGTCAGGTCTTGGCCAGAGCCTCGTCCAGGGCGGCGATCAGGTCTTCGACGTCTTCGAGCCCAACCGAGAGGCGAACGAGCCCATCAGTGATGCCGGTCGCGACACGTTCGTCTCGAGGGACCGCGGCGTGGGTCATTGTCACGGGATGGGTGATCAGGGACTCGACGGAGCCGAGGTTCTCGGCCAGGGTCCAAAGCTCGACGCTTTCCATCAAGCGCTTGCCGGCCTCGAGGCCCCCGTGCACCTCGAAACCAACCATTGCCCCGAACCCGGAAGCCTGTGTCTTGGAGAGCTCGTGCTGGGGGTGGCTGGGCAAGCCTGGGTAATTGACGTACTCCACCTTCTCGTGGCCCTGCAGAAACTCGGCTATCTGGATCGCGTTGGCCGACTGGCGGTCTAGTCGCTCGCTCAGCGTCTTTGTGCCCTGCAGCGTCAGCCAAGCCACGAAGGGTGACATGACCAGGCCGGCCGCGTTGCGGGCAAATGAGATCTTCTCCTGAAGCTGCTCGGTGTTCACGACCACGACTCCACCCAGTGTTGCGTTGTGGCCGTCGAGGAACTTGGTTGTCGAGTGGACGACGACGTCGGCTCCCAGGTCGAAAGGGCGCTGGTAGTAGGGGGTCAGAAAGGTGTTGTCGGTGACATGGAGCGCATCCGAATTCTTGGTGATCTCGGAAACGGCTGCGAGGTCCGTCACCTTGAGCGTCGGGTTTGCCGGTGACTCGGTGAACACCATGCGGGTGCTTTCGCGCATGGAGGTGGACACGGCTTCGGCGTCGGCGGCATCGACGAAGTCCACATCCACGCCGAACTTGGTCAGAAACCGGTCGGCAAACCGGTAGGTGCCGCCGTAGACGACGTCGGCCATCACGACATGATCCCCGGCCTCCAGCAAGGCGAGGAAGACGGCAACCGTTGCCGCCATTCCGGAGCCGTGGGCGGTGGCGTCAACCCCACCCTCGAGGACGGTTAGCTTCTCCTCCAGAGCTCGAACGGTGGGGTTCCCTCCTCGGGCGTAGGAATAGCCCTTCGACATGTACTCATCCACCGACTGCTGGGCGAAGGTGGTCGTCTGATAGATCGGGGTCAGTACTGCTCCGGTAGTGGGATCGGGAGCCACCCCGGCGTGAATCTGATTCGTGCGAAAGCCCATGGGTCGATTATTGCCGGTCACGCTACCGATCTAGCCCCAGCGATAGCCCACAGAGCGAACCGTCGTGATCCAAGAGGCGCGCTCTTCACCGAGTTTGGCCCGGAGTCTTCTCACATGGACATCGACCGTTCTCGCCCCGCCGTAGTACTCGTATCCCCACACCTTCGAAAGCAGCTGCTGTCTGGACCAGACCCGCACCGAGTTCTCCATGAGGAATCTCAGCAACTCGTACTCCATGAAAGTGAGGTCCATCGGCTCGCCGGCCAGGGTCGCCTGGTAGTTCAGCGGATTCAGTTCGAGATCTTTGAACCTCAGCAGCTCGTCCGAGTCGCCTCTGCGGGTGAGTCGCAGGATCCGCAGCCTGACTTCCACCGGACTGACCGGAGACAACAGGAAGTCGGTGAAGACGTCCGAGTTCTCTAGGAGGGCGAGTTGATCGGGCTCTACCACGAGGAGCACCGGCAGCCCGACAGCCTCGGACAGGCGGCTGACTTCGCGGAGTCTCCTCATTGGCTGGGATCCGAGCTCTACGACGAGCACGTCGGCGTCGAATACCCGCCCGTCTTCGGAGTCGAGCTCACCAAGCGTGATCGTGTAGGCGCCGGCGAGCGCTAGTCCGTCGGCGAGGGCCTCGGAGGCCGCTTCGGAGAAGACGGCGGCGATCACAGGATCGGGAGGTAGGTCTCCATCTCGAACTCGGAGACGTGGTGCTGGTAGCGGGCCCACTCTTCCCGCTTGTTCCTCAGGAACCAGTCGAATACGTGCTCGCCCAGGGCCTCGGCTACGAGTTCTGAGCCCTCCATGAGGTCGAGTGCCTCGGACATCGTCTCGGGAAGACGCTTGGCCCCCGCCGCCGCTCGCTCCGCGTCGGTCAGGCGCTTGACGTCGGCGGCGACTTCGGGAGGCAGCTCATATCCCCGGCGAACTCCTGCCAAGCCGGCGGCAAGCAGGACCGAGAGGGCCAAGTACGGGTTGCAGGCGGCGTCGGGAGCCCGGTATTCCACGCGGACCGACGTTGGCTTCCCCTTCTTGACGGACGGGACTCTGACCAAGGCAGATTGGTTGTTGCGCGCCCATGAGATGTAGATCGGTGCATCGAAGCCGGCGACGAGGCGTTTGTACGAGTTGACCCACTGGTTGGTCACAGCAGTCACTTCCGCAGCGTGCTTGAGGAGCCCGGCGATGAAGGCCTGGCCGACTTTCGAGAGGTCTCCCCGGGTGCCGGGCTCGTGGAAAGCATTGACATCGCCCTCGAACAGTGAGAGATGCAGGTGCATCCCCGACCCGTCGTACTCCTCGAGGGGCTTGGGCATGAAGGTCGCGTAGATACCGTGCTGAAGTGCCACCTCTTTGACCGTGAGTCGTGACGTCATGATGTTGTCGGCCATGGTGAGCGCGTCGGTGTATCGGGCGATGATCTCATGCTGGCTGGGCGCTACCTCGTGGTGTGAGTGCTCGATCGGTATCCCGAGCTGTTCGAGTGCGTTGATCGTCTTGCGCCGGTACTCCTGAGCTACATCCAGAGGCGTCAGGTCGAAGTAGCCGCCCCTGTCCAGCACCTGGGGTTTCGAGCTCGAGTCCTCGAAGTAGAAGAACTCCAACTCAGGAGCTGCGTAGAAGGTGTATCCCATCTCCGAGGCTCTTTCGAGATTCTTCTTCAAGACGATTCTGGGGTCGCCGGAGAACGGCTCGCCTTCTGGGGTGTAGATGTCGCAAAACATTCGGGCTACCTGCTGATCGGATCTCCACGGGAGAACGGCGAAAGTCGACGGGTCGGGCTTCGCCAGCATGTCGGCCTCCTGGATGCGGGCGTAGCCGTCGATGGATGACCCGTCGAAGGTCATCCCCTCCTCGAAGGCGACCTCCAACTCGGCGGGGCTGATCGACACGGATTTGAGAAATCCCTGGACGTCGGTGAACCAGAGGCGGACGAATCGGATGCCGCGCTCTTCAACGGTTCGCAGGACGTACTCGGACTGCTTGCTCATGGGCTCGCTTCGCTTGCTTTGTCAGGTGCTAAGTATCAGGTAGCAAGTATCAGGTAGCAAGTATCAGGTGGCAAGTCCTAGTTCCGATGGCCGCTGCCGGCGACTCGCCCCGTGGGTCGGCTAGGCGCCGCGGCGTCTGGTGGCCAGCCACTTCCTACGGACCGACTTGCGCTGGTCCTCGCTGGTTCCGCCCCAGATCCCCGACCGTTGGTTCGTCTCGAGGGCGTACTCGAGACATGGCTCCGTCACTGGGCAGACAGAACAGATCGCCTTTGCCCTCTCAATCTGTCCACGTGTGGCGTCCTGAGCAGGGAAGAAGAGCGTGTTGGGGTACCCGATGCACGCGGCGCGATCCTTCCAGTCTGGAGCAACGTCCGGCTCGGCGGAGACATGCCCGTAGGTCACACCGCGAGTCTCGCGGTGTGACTCGGCTAGTCAAAAACGAATCTATGCGTGATCGTCTGGGTTGGGGAGATCCTCGGATCCCGGCTCGTATCCGGTGTCATCGTCTCCGTTCGAGTCCCGCCACGTCGTGTGATCCTCGACCTCGACGGCACCATCTCCGTCAAAGTCGCCGGGCGTGCCTTCGTCGAGATTCTGATCTGCGGCTGGTGCAGCGACGCCGATGTCATCGAGTTCGGTTCCAGGGGTTCCGCCGGGCACCGCGCCTCCGCCACGACCGGCGAGGGCGGCCCGCAGCAGCATCAAAAGGGCAATGGCGGCCAGCGCCGCGGCGGCCTTGGCCAGAATGGTCTCGAGGGGATCGGCTGTGAACTTCACGAACGCCAGCCCGTCACAGCTGGCGGCGAACCCACCTACCTCGAAGACACCACGGAGCTGGCCTATCGGGATATTGCGTGCTTCTGCGTATTCGGTGACGTTGGGGACGTCGCCGTCATTGATCTGGCTGCCCCCGTCGTTGTCCTGGCTGACCTCGGAGTCGATGGTGACGGGGAAACCACCCACGTCGACCCAGATCTCCCAGGGGTAGTCGTCGAAGACTGTCGGTGACGTCGCCACCCAGCTCAGTCCGCCATCGGGGTCGATCTCGAACGGGTCCTGCTTCGACGTGTCGTCCACTGTCGTGGCATCGACATCCGAGACCGCGGCGACTTCGCATCCGCCGTCTAGATAGCCGGAGACGTCGAGCTCGCCGAGCCCCGTCGCCCCGTATGCAGTGGCGGCGCCGGTGATCACCACAGCGACGACGACGACGCTGGCGCTCCCGGTTCTCCCCACGGTCGTGATGATGACTCCGATCAGGCCAATGGCGCCGGGGACGAGGAAGACCGTCAGCTTGTCCAAGGGCCAGATCCCCTGCTGTTGAAGGACGATCGCCAGGGCGATGCCGAGAACGAGGCCCCAGATCGCGCCACTGAGCGGCTTTTGCATGTTTCTCTCCTTGAGACCGGGGTGCTCAGACAAGGGTACGCATTTACCAGCAAGCCTTGTGGGCTTATCCTGTTGGACGGCCACCGGCCCACTGACCCATGCCACGAATACGCGCTGCGTCCATAGAAGAGCACAAGACCGTGACTCGCCGTGCCCTGCTCGACTCTGCGCGCGATCTCATCGGGCGCGCCGGGACGATTGCCATCCCGCTCGGTGACGTAGCACTCAGCGCGGGCGTTGGTCGGACCACCTTCTACGACTACTTCACTGATCGTGACGACGTAATCGCAGCCCTTGTCGAAGAGGAGCTTCCGGGTGTCCTCGAAGCGATCATTGACGATGTGGACGCTTCGGGATCGATTCCGTATCGACTCGGCGAACTGGTGTCGGCCATGGTGCGCTTCGTCGCCGCAGATCCGGTTCTGGGTGTGATCCTCCATCAGGAGTCAGGCCGTCTGGCCGAAGGGCCAAGGCGTCGGATAGAGGACTCCCACAAGCAGCTTTCATCCGAGATGACTGCTCTCTACAGGCAGGGAGTCGATGATGGGATCTTTCGGCCGATGCCTGCGGCGCTCGCAGGGGTGCTGATTCAGGACACCATCATGTCGGCCGCCAAGCTCTGCATCGATGGCAGGGTCGAGGATCTGGACGCCGTCGTTGCCGGGGTCAGGTCATTTCTGATCACCGGCCTGGGTCATCGGGAATGAACCTCGAACAGCCCTACTCCTCGGGGCCCGACTTGTTCGTCAACCGCGAGCTCTCTTGGCTCGAATTCAGCCGGCGAGTCACTGCTCTGACGGGCAGGGCGGACTTCCCGCTCCTCGAGAAGGCGAGATTCCTGGCGATTTGGGCAACGAATCTCGACGAGTTCTTCCAGGTGAGAGTTGCCGGACTGAAGGAGCAGGTTGCCCACGGGCTTGGCAGCGTTTCCCCGGACGGATTGACGCCGGCCCAGCAGCTTGCAGCCATAAAAGGGGAGGTCGACGCCCAGTATGAGGAGATCTCCAAGCGGTTCCTCACCGAAGTGGCTCCGGCGCTGGCGAACGAAGGCATCGTCTTCAGTGACTACTCGACCCTCGATGCCGAAGACCGCGACTTCCTCGACACTCAGTTCCGGGACCTGGTCTTTCCCGTCGTCACCCCTCTGGCGGTAGATCCCTCTCATCCCTTCCCGTACATCTCCAACCTGTCCATGAACCTCGCTGTGTTCGTGAGGAACCCGGAGAGTGGGATCTCCAAGTTCGCCCGCGTGAAGATCCCCCCGATCCTTCCCCGGTTCGTCGTGCTGCCCGACGGCGAGCGGTTTGTGGCCCTCGAACAGGTGATTGCCGCCCACCTCGACTCGCTGTTCCCCGGGATGGAGGTGCTGGCGCACCATGTGTTCAGGGTCACTCGCAATGCCGACCTCGAGATCGAGGAAGACGAGGGCGGCGACCTGCTGATGGCCATCGAGTCAGAACTGACCCAGCGACGGTTCGGGCGGGTCGTCCGCCTCGAAGTTCAACCGGACATCCCAGAAGACGTGCTCGATCTACTGATGCGGGAGATGGGAGCCGGCGACGACGACGTCTACAGAGTCGATGGGCCGCTCGACCTCTCCGGACTTTGGGGTCTCTACGACCTGGACCGCCCCGAGCTCCGGTTCTCCTCCTTCAACGGAGTGACCCCACCCCGTTTGGCCGCGCCCAGTTCCGATCCGGTAGACATCTTCGAGGCGGTCAAGCAGGGCGATCTACTCGTCCACCATCCCTACGACGCGTTTGCATCCACCGTGGAGGCATTCATTGGCCAAGCCGCCAAGGATCGCGACGTCCTCGCCATAAAGATGACGCTCTACCGAACGACTAGCGACAGCCCGATCATGACCTCCTTGATGGAAGCCGCCGAGGCGGGCAAGCAGGTCGTCGCCCTGGTCGAGCTCAAGGCTCGCTTCGACGAGGAGCGGAACATCGAATGGGCGCAGCGACTCGAGGAGTCCGGCGTCCATGTCATGTACGGGGTGGTCGGGCTCAAGACCCACACCAAGATCGCCCTGGTCATGCGGCGGGAGGGAGCGGGCATCGTTCGCTATTCCCACATCGGCACCGGTAACTACAACGAGAAGACCGCAAAGGGGTACGAGGACATTGGAGTATTCACCGCCGACCCCGACATCGGCTCGGATCTGTCGGACGTCTTCAACTACCTGACCGGCTACTCCCGCCAGTCCACCTATCGGAAGCTGGCAGTCTCCCCGAGCGGCACCCGACAGCGCATCGTCGAGCTCATCGAGGCGGAGGCCGGCAGGCCAGATGGCCTGGTCACGATGAAGATGAACGCCCTCGTCGATCCGGGGATCATCAAGGCGCTCTACGAGGCATCTCAGGCCGGGACCAAGATCGAGCTCATCGTCCGGAGCATTTGCTGTCTGCGTCCCGGAGTGGAGGGCCTGTCCGACAACATCACGGTGCGATCGATAGTCGGCCGCTATCTGGAGCACTCACGTATCTACCGGTTCGGGGCTCGGGGCGGCGAGCGCCATTACTACCTGGGCTCGGCGGACATGATGCCGAGGAACCTCGATCGTCGCGTCGAGGCGCTGATGCCGGTCCTCGACCCGAGCCTCCAGTTCAGGCTCGACGAGGTTCTGGACGTCGTTCTCTCGGACGACAATCTCGCCTGGGAGCTGGAACCCGACGGTTCGTGGTCTCGCGCACCGGCGAGCACCGGGGTTGATGCCCATCGCGCACTGCAGGACCTTGCCCAGTCCCGGGCCTCCGCACCACTCTGACTTCCCTCTGCCCATCCCTCAGCAGGTCTGAACCCGAGCGAAAGGCTCGCATTCCGCTGGCGGATGAGGGTTCACCCCACGGTTGCAATTATCCTCTCTTTGTCCTCCCGGGCCAATCATGCTCGAATCGATTTCCCAACCCTCAGATCTGCGCAGCCTGACCTACGATCAGCTTGCCGTCCTCAGTGAGGAGGTCAGGTCGTTCATTCTGGAGAAAGTCTCCAAGACCGGTGGCCATCTCTCGCCAAACCTCGGCGTGGTCGAGCTGACCATTGCCCTCCATCGCGTCTTCGAGTCGCCGAAGGACCGCCTCATCTGGGACGTCGGACACCAGGCCTACGTTCACAAGCTTCTCACAGGTCGTGCTGGCGACTTCGACACTCTCAGGCACACGGGCGGGCTTTCGGGCTATCCGAGTCGCGAGGAGTCGGAGCACGACTTCGTGGAGAACAGCCATGCATCAACCTCGCTCAGCTACGCGCTCGGCCATGCGCTCGCTGACTACGACGGTTGGACGGTGGCGATCATCGGCGACGGTGCTTTCACCGGTGGGATGGCGTACGAGGCAATCAACCACATTGCCGTCACCAAGCCCGAGAAGCTGATCATCGTCCTCAATGACAACGGCCGGTCCTACGCCCCGACCGTTGGAGGCTTCGCCCGGCTGGCCAACTTGGCCCATTTCAGGATCGACCCAAGATACGAGAAGGCAAAGAGGACCATCGGAAAGATGCTCCGCGGCCTTCCCATCGTCGGTGAGACCGCGGACGAGTTCGCTGGGCGGGTCAAGGATGCCGTGAAGGCCATCGTTGAGCCCTCGACCGTGTTCGACACGCTGGATCTCAAGTACACGGGCGCCATCGATGGCCACGACATTGAACTTCTCGAAGAGACTCTGGAGCAGGCGAAGACCTACAACGAGCCGGTTGTGGTTCATGTCGTGACCGAGAAGGGCAACGGCTATCAGCCAGCCATCGAAGACGAAGAAGAGAAGCTCCACGGTGTTGGGTCTTTTGACGTAGCCACCGGGAAGGCTCTCAAGTCCGAGCTGAAGCTCACGGACGTCGCCGGTCGAGCGATGGCCGAGGCAGCCTCGACGCGTCCCGACGTCCTTGCCATTAGCGCAGCGATGATCTCGTCGAGCGGGCTCAAGCAAATGGCGGCTCGGTTCCCGGACAGGGTTATCGATACCGGCATTGCAGAGCAGCACGCGGTGACACTCGCTGCCGGCATCGCCATGGCCGGGAAGAAGCCGGTCGTGTCGATCTACTCGGCGTTCCTCCAGCGAGCCATCGATCAGATCATCGCCGACGTGACGCTTCACGATCTTCCGGTCACGTTCCTGATCGACCGCGCCGGTGTGACCGGGCCCGACGGCCCGTCTCATCACGGCGTGTTCGACCTTTCCTATCTGAGGATGATCCCGAACCTCGTCGTCGGCGCGCCGGCGGATGCCACCGAGTTGTGCGCCATGATCGAGACCGCGGTCGACCATGACGGCCCGATCGCCATTCGATACCCCAAAGGTGGGGCGGTTTCGGTCCCGTCGCTGCCGGTGCCGCCTCTGGAGATAGGCGAGGCCGAGTTGCTCCAGGAGGGGAGCGACGTGCTGCTGATAGCTGTGGGGCGCATGGTGGAGACTGCAGCCAAGGCAGCCGCCGACCTGGCTGAGAAGGGCGTAGATGCGGGAGTCGTCAACGCTCGATGGGTCAAGCCCCTCGATCCGCGGATCGTCGAGTGGGCCTCTGACGCTCGGCATGTTGTGACTCTCGAGGATGGCGTGATGGCCGGTGGCTTCGGGTCGGGCGTCATGGAGGCCTTCTCCGATGCAGGTCTGACCAAGGATGTGACGTGTGTCGGTGTGCCCGACCGCTACCTGCCACACGGTCTGGCGTCGGACGTCATGGAATCGGTCGGAATGGACGCTGACTCGGTCGTGGAGCGGGTGCTCGTCGCTCTCGGCCGCTAGACGGCGCTGACAGCCTCGATCCGCTCTGAGGTAGCCACCCGATACACCACGACAGTGAACCCCACCCCGAGCGCAGCGCCGATGAGGAACGGAATGCGGAGGTTTGTCGCCTGTGCCACCAGTCCGCCCGCGACCGCTCCTATCGGGAGGCCACCCACGGCGATCATCCGAAAAGACGTCACAACTCTCCCTAGGAGCCGATCCGGCGTGACCCGCTGCCTGATCGACTGGCCCACCACGGCAAAGAGCGTGCGACCCAGGGCGGTCAGGAACAGCCCCACTCCGGCAACGATCACTCCGGGCGCTGTGCCTATCACCAGCTGGCTGACAACCATCAGGATCGTCCCGGCGAGAAGGGTTCGCCGGCGACCGAACCTCACTGACGTGCGCGCCGCCGAGAGACTGCCGAAGAACCCGCCTGCCGCAGCCACAGCAAGGAGCAGCCCGTAGCCGGCCTCGGGAATGCCCAGTTCTTCAAGGGCAAAGAGCACGAGGATCGAGTTGCCCAAACCGATGGCGAGGCCGGCGAGGGTGACCGCCAGCGCCAGACCTCTCAGGAGACGATCGCTCCAGACGAAGCGCAGCCCCTCGGTGATGTCAGACCAGATCGATCGACGGGATTCGTCCGAGTGCGATTGGAGCGGGCTCTTGATCGTTGCCAGCAACAAGGCCCCAGCCAGGTAGGTCCCTGCGTCGATGCCGAACGGGAGGGCGGGTGCAGAGACGAATAGCACGGCCCCGACGGAAGCTCCGACAAAGGCCTCGAACACGAGGCGCGCCGCGACCATGCGCCCGTTTGCCCCTTCTAGATCATGATCTGCTGCGAGCATCGGTATGGCGGCCTGCGAGGAGCTGTCGACGAAGATCTCCCCGATGCCGATCACTGCGGCGACCACGTAGATGTGGGCCATCGTCGCGGAGTCGAGGGCGACGAGTGTTGCCAGCCCCGCCGCGACCACCGCCCTGATGGCCTGCCCCCACACCATCAGTCGTCTTCGATCTCTTCGATCGACGATCGGCCCGATGAATAGGCCCAGAAGGAGCCACGGAGCCACCGTTACTGCCGTCACCAGGCTGACGGGAAGCGGGTCGCGCGTGATGGTGGCTGCGAGCAGCGGAAGAGCCGCCAGCCTGATCCCGTCTCCGAGGTTCGAGACCGCCGACCCCGACCACAGGAGCCAGTAGTCCTTTGAGAAGCGGCCGCTCACGAGGCCGTCGAGGGTAGATCGCCTATCGGCCGGGGATTGCGACCCTCTTCTCGTACCAGCGCAGCAGGAGGCTGAGTCCGAGCGTGAGGATCACGTAGATCACCATGAGTATGAAGAACGACTCCCTGAACCGGAATGTGGACCCCGAGTAGAGACGGGCCATCTGGGTCATTTCCCTGACTGCCAGAACCGAGACGAGGGATGTGTCCTTCATCAAGGCGATGAGGTCGTTGCCTAGTGCCGGGAGCATGTTGCGCACGGCCTGGGGCAGAACTATCCGACGCATGATTTGACGGTCGGTCATGCCGAGGGCTCGCCCGGCTTCGGACTGCTCGACGTTCACGGACTGAATTCCGGCCCTGAACACCTCTGCGATGAATGCCGCGTAGAAGAGGGACAAAGCGACGCCGCCGCGCAATGCCATCGGAATTGCTCTACTCGGCTGGTCGATCAGGTCCGCAAAGTCTGGGAGGAGCACCAAGGCCACGGCGAAGATGAAGACCAACATCGGAATGCCTCGAACGAACTCGATGTACAGTGCCGCCGCATTTCGCGTGCCGGTGCGCTTGCTCACACGGGCCAGGCCTATGACGAGTCCCAGGAGGGTCGCGATGACGAAGGACCCGATCGTGAGATAGAAGGTCATCACCAAACCCTCGGTGAGTGTCAGAGGGACGGGGAAGATCCTCCTGAAGGCCTGCTGGTAGGCCTCGCTGAAGAAGATCGCCGCCACCATCGCGGCGATGATCAGGAGTAGTCCGACCAGCCACCAGGGGAACTCCCGTCGATCGAAGGTGTAGGCGCCCCCCGGTGTTGGAGTGTCTGGCTCCGCTTCGTTTTCGATGAATGAGCTCATGAAAGAGGTGCGCCCGGTCGTGGACCGGGCGCACCTTATCTATGCCGTTGGGCGGTTGGGCCTAAAGGTCGTCGTAGGTGACCGTGAACGAAGGACCGAACCACTTCTCGCCGATGTCGTCGAAGAAGCCGCTGCTCTTCATCTCGGCGATCGCCTCATTGATCGGACCGACGAGATCAGAGCCCTGCGGGAAGATGAATCCCAGCGGGTCCGACTGGAGCGCGTCATCGATGGTCTCGATGCTCTCCTTGTTCTCGCCTATGTAGCCGAGACCGGCGGCATCGTCGATGATCACAACGTCGACGTCGCCGGCGATCAGCGCCTGGATGACCAGAGCGAATTGGTCGAAGGCCTGGATGCGGTCCTCGCCGACTAGGTCGGCGGCCAGCTCGAAGTTGGTCGTTCCGACCTGGGTCCCGACGATGGCGTCGGAGTTGATCACGTCATCAGCGCTGTTGTAGCGGTCGTCGCCGATCTGCTTGATGAACTTCTGCTGGACCACCATGTAGGCGTCCGAGTAGTCGACGATCTCCTTGCGCTCATCGGTGATCGAGATTCCGTCGGCGGCCGTGTCGAGGTCGCCTTGGGCGACCTGGTCGATCACTGCCGGCCAGCCGGCCTCCACGAACTCGGCGACGCAGTTGAGGAGACGACAGATCTCCCGGAATGCGTCGTAGTCCCATCCTTGGCCTTCGGTCTCACCGGCGAGGATGTAGTTGAAGGGTAGGTAGGCGTTCTCGACTCCGACCGTGATGGTCCGCCCTTCCAGGTCGGTCAATCCCGGCGCAGCCGTGCCGTCGCTACCTCCACCGTTTCCATCGGTGCCGCAGGCGGCAACGATCATCGCCAAAGCGGCGAGTACTGACGTCAATTTCATTGATTTCTTCATTTGGCTGTGATCCCTCCTGAGAATCAGGCCATAGAGGGTATCAAGACCTGGACGTTCGGGCGAGTGGGCACGCCCGGCTGCTTCTTGCTACACCTTCCGGCGAATCTCGCTAGGGTCGCCCGCTACAGCGTGTGACTTTCTGGTCAGCACGCACTTCGCTAAACGGAGGAAAGATGAAGAGAAGCAAGCTCTTGGCGGCTTTGACTGCCCTGATGCTCGTTCTCGCAGCGTGTACGACCGACGATGGCAGTGACACCACGGTCGACGGTGGCGGGGACGGCGATGGGAAGCTAGAGGCCGTTAAGGCGGCAGACAAGATCGTTTGCGGTGTGAACGATGGCCTTCCGGGGTTCGGCGTCGTCGGAGCCGACGGAACCTACTCAGGTTTCGACGTGGACTTCTGTCGCGCTGTGGCTGCGGGAATCCTCGGTGATGCCGACAAAGTCGAGTACAAGCCGTTGACAGCCGACGTTCGGTTCACTGCGCTTCAAGCGGGTGAGATTGATGTGCTGATCAGGAACACCACCTGGACTGCCACCCGTGACGGTCAGGAAGGTGCGAACTTCCTGTTCACGACGTTCTATGACGGCCAAGGGATGATGGTGCCGGCCTCGACCGGATTCACCACTCTCGAGGACCTCGCCGACGCAAACATCTGCGTGCTGTCCGGTACGACCACCGAGCTGAACCTGACCGCGGTGTTCAATGCCCGCGGTATCCCGTTCAACGGCGTGGTGTTCCAGGACAATGCCCAGCTCCGCCCGGCCTACGAAGAGGGCCAGTGCGAGGGTTGGACCTCTGACGCGTCCCAGCTCGCAGCCTTCAAGGCAGCGATCGAAGGTGAGGGTGGCGCAGAGCAGTTCATCATGGCCGAGATCATCTCCAAGGAGCCTTTGGGCCCGGTCGTCGCCGACGGCGACACCGACTTTGCCCAGGCCGTGGAGTGGTCGGTCATGGCGACGGTCCAGGCATGGGAGTTTGGCCTCGACTCGACGAACATCACCGCCTACAACGGTGACGACCCGAACATCCTGAACTTCCTCGGCACCGACGGCTTCAACCCGTCGCTCGGCTTGCCGTCGGACTTCGCGATTCAGGTCGTGACCCAGGTGGGCAACTACGAGGAGATCTTCAACCGGCACATCCCGGGGATCGGTCTCTCACTCACCGGCAGTCCCAACGACCTTTGGACTGCAGGCGGTCTGATGTACGTTCCGCCTTATCGCTAAGAACGAATGACGTGAGGGTGGCCTTCGGGCCACCCTCACAACTACTCCACAAGTCGGGGCATGACCACCGAGCTCAGAGAGCCAGAACAACTCGACATCGCGCGGCCCCCCTTCTACAGGGATGTCCGTGTCATCCGAGTCGTGAGCCAGGTGGTGGCGGTCGGCGCGGCCCTCGGTGTCGCGGCCTGGCTGGTCAACAACCTGTTCACCAACATGAACGACTTGGGGATCTCTACATCCTTCGACTTCCTCGGGCGCCCCACCAACACCGAGATCCCCTTCGACCAGACATTCGACTCCCGGTCGCCGGTCATCGACATGGTCCTGATCGGCGTCAAGAACACCTTCCTCGCCGGCTTCTTCGGGATAATCCTCGCCTCAGTCGTCGGGCTGATCATCGGCGTCTCACGCCTCTCCGAGAACTGGCTCCTGGCACGTCTCGCCACCGCCTACGTGGAGTTCTTCCGGAACATCCCCCCGCTGGTCATCATCATCTTCTTCGGCTTTGCGGTCTTCACCTTCGGTGCTTTTCCGATCTTTCGGGAGAGCTGGGAGTTCAAGTTCCCCGGCTCCGACAACAACCTCCTGATCGTCAACAATGACCGCTGGGGCATCCCCGGCTTCTCGGGCACCGGGGGGTTGGGCCTGTTCTGGATCGTGGTGGCCGTCGGAGTGGTCGCCGCCGCGGTGGTCTGGTATTGGCGTAGCAAGCGATTCGAGAGGACAGGCCAGCCGCATCATCGGGTCCTCTGGTTCCTGGGGGTCGTGTTGGCGGCGGTGACAATCGGATATTTCATCTCCGGCCGGCCCTTTGAGATGTCGTGGCCGGAGATCTCCGAGAACCTGAGGCGAATCGACGGCGGCTTCATCGTCAACTGGGGCTTCATGTCGATCACGGTCGCTCTCGGGCTCTACACCGCCAGCCACATAGGCGAGATCATTCGCGGCTCTATCCTCGCCGTGCCCAAGGGCCAGTCCGAGGCCGCCAACGCCGTGGCTCTGTCCGCTTTCCAGCGCTACCGCTATGTCGTCCTCCCCCAAGCGATGAGGATCGCCCTCCCGCCCACGATCAACCAGTACCTCAATCTGGTCAAGAACACGTCGCTGGGGGTGGCGGTGGGTTACGCGGAGTTGACCAATCTGACCCAGACCTCAGTGGGCAACGGCCGACCGGCGTTCCAGTCTTTCCTCATAATCATGGGCGTCTACCTCAGCTTCTCCTTGACGATCTCACTGGTTCTCAACATCGTCAACCGTCGGATCCAGTTGGTGGAGAGATGACCGCCGCTTCGCCCCCACTGGCCCGACACGGCGCCTTCGACTGGGTCAGGAAGAACCTGTTCAAGAACTGGTGGTCGGGTGTGCTGACCGTCGTCCTCGTCGCTCTGACGGCGTTTCTCGTCTATCAGTTCACTCTCTTCCTGTTCGTCACCGGCGAGTGGGAGGCGGTGAGCGACAACCTCACGCTCTTCATGCTGGGGACCTTCCCACGGGTCGAGCCCGCCAACGAGATGTGGCGCCTCATCGTTCAGATCGTCGTCTTCGGTCTCGCGTTCGGCATCGGCGCCGGCACCAGCGCGGCGACGAGAAAGGACAGGTCCGAGGACGCCGGACTCCCGTTCGAGCAGGGCAGAGTGATCGACACGCTGAAGAGGATGTGGTCACTGGTCGCCTTCATCGCCCTGCTGCTCTTCTTCGCCACCAGCGACACTGTTGGTGAGTGGTGGCCGCCCTTTGCGGTCGTCGTGGGAGCGATCTTCGCCGGCGCCATCGGCTATCAGGCCAAGTGGTTCCCCAGGCGATTCCGCCGCCTCGGGTGGTTGCTTACGCTCACCTTCCTCATCCTCGGCTTCCAGGTCGTCTCCGGATTCGACTCGGGAGGCTGGGTCCCATTGGGCGCCGTGCTCGGCTTCGCCGTCTATGGGTCCGTTCCGGCCGACCGGTTCGAGGCCGCTTGGCAGCGCCTGGCGGTCCGTGTCGTGGCCGCGGGCGCCATTGTCGGCGCCCTCTTCGCCATCTACCAAGTGTTTGAACTTCCCGGAGTCGGGTGGGACAAGTGGTCGGGCCTGCACTTGACCCTGATGGTCTCGGCGTTGGCGATCGTCCTTGCCTTCCCGCTCGGGCTGATGCTTGCTCTGGCTCGCCGCTCGACGTTCCCCGCTCTGCGGACGATGGCGACGCTATACATCGAGACGGTGCGCGGGGTTCCCCTCATCACACTGCTGTTCATGGGCCAGTTCATCATCGGGTTCCTGCTTCCGGCGGGAGCCTCGGCGCTCTCGGACATAACAAAGGCCCTGGCCGTGATGACGTTCTTCACCGCCGCCTACATCGCCGAGATCGTCAGAGGTGGGCTGCAGGCCCTCGACAAGGGTCAGAACGAGGCGGGCCAGGCCCTCGGTCTGGCGCCGCCGACGATCATGCGACGGATCATCCTTCCGCAGGCGCTTACTGCCGTCATTCCGGCGATCGTCGGCCAGTTCATCTCACTCTTCAAGGACTCGTCGCTGCTGTCGATCATTGCAGTCCTCGAGTTCCTCGGAGTTAGGAAGATCGTCCATGCCCAGGCAGACTTCCGCGGTGTCGGGATTGCCGAGACGCTCATCTTCGTCGCGATCGGCTATTGGGCCTTTTCATTCGCCATGTCACGAGAGAGTCAACGATTGGAACGTAGATTGCGAGTTACCAGATGAACACCGAACAGAAGGGACCGGTCTTCTCCGATGCCACACGGGCCGTTGGCGAGACCGTCATCGAGTTGAAGAGCGTCGACAAGTTCTTCGGCGACTTCCAGGCATTGGCCAACATCAACATGACCGTTGGCCTGCAGGAGGTCATCGTCGTGATTGGCCCGTCGGGATCGGGGAAGTCGACCCTCATCCGCTGTATCAACCGCCTGGAGAAGCACGATGCCGGGTCGATCGTCGTGGATGGGATCGAGCTCTCCGAAGACATCAAGAACATCCAGGAGATCCGCAGGGAGACTGGGATGGTCTTCCAGCAGTTCAACCTCTTCCCGCATCTGACGGTGATCGACAACATCACTCTCGCACCGCGCCAGGTGCGCCACGAGCCCAAGGATGAGGCAGAGGCCAATGCCATGGCCCTGCTGGAGCGGGTAGGAATCCCCGAGCAGGCCCGGAAGTACCCGGGGCAGCTCTCCGGAGGCCAGCAGCAGCGTGTGGCCATCGCCAGGTCTCTGGCGATGAGGCCGAAGGTGATGCTCTTCGACGAGCCGACCTCGGCGCTCGACCCCGAGATGATCAAGGAAGTGCTCGACGTGATGGTCGAGCTGGCCGAGGGAGGCATGACCATGATCGTGGTCACCCACGAGATGGGATTCGCCCGCGCCGTGGCCAACCGTGTCGTGTTCATGGCCGATGGCCAGATCGTCGAGGTCGGGACTCCGGAGCACTTCTTCACCAGCCCCCAGGAAGAGCGCACCAAGCTGTTCCTGAGTCAGATCCTGTAACGCTCGGCGAGCCGAGCTCGCATCGCCGGCCGCACGGAGTGGCAAGTGTCAGGTCTCAATCCCCGCCGCCTCCCGCTACCTGCTACTTGCCAGCGGCTACCTACCCTTTGAGTAGGTGACCCTGTCCTCTTTCAAGTTCCTCGTCGTTCTGGTGGCCGGCACGCTCCTCGGCGCGGCCTCGTTCGCCGTGTGGGCATCGACAGACGAGTCCGGGCCAGGCCCTCAACTCGCCGCGGTCGGTGCGACCACCACGAGCACTCTGGCACCAGCCACCACCACCACATCGACCGTTCCGCCCACAACGACGACCACGACCTCGGTGGGTCCGACGACCACGACATTTCCGCGAAAACAGACCCTCGTCATTCATGGAACTGGCGACGTCACGCCGGACCCGGGCTACATCCCAGCCCTCGCCGCCAGAGGCTGGGACTATGCCTGGTCCGGCCTCGAGGGCCTCTTCACAACCGATGATCTGACAGTTATCAACTTGGAGTGCGTTCCCTCCGATCTCGAGGCCGCGGCGTTGACCAAGGACTTCGTGTTTCGCTGCCCCACCGAAGCCCTGCCCTCGATACGACGCGCAGGAGTGGAGGTAGCCAACCTGGCCAACAATCACTCCGGGGATTACGGCAAGGAAGCTCTGCTCGACGGCCGGTCGCAGCTCCTCTCCAACGCCATCGTTCCCGTCGGGATCGGAAAGGACTACGACGAGGCGGGGAAGCCGGCAGTCTTCGAGATCGGCGGCTGGACCGTTGCCGTGGTCGGACTCGGCGGAGTCGCCCCGACTCCCAACTGGTACGCCACGCCGGATCGACCGGGCATGAGAAGCGGCGACGACACCGATGGCATGGTGGCAGCGGTCGAAGCAGCCGATGCCGTGGCGGACATCGTCATCGTCACCGTGCACTGGGGGTTCGAGTTGGACACCGAACCACGACTGGACGACGTCCTCAATGCTCACGCCATGATCGAAGCGGGAGCCGACATCATCTTCGGCCACCATCAGCATCGGCTGGGCCCATACGGGCTGGTCGACGGGGCCGCGGTGTTCTGGGGACTCGGCAACTTCGTCTGGCCCCACAACTCCATACCGAGCGCCACTACCGGCGTGGCGAGAGTCGTTGTCCACCCTGACGGCGAGATGGAGCTATGCCTCATCCCCGCCTTCATCATCTCCCATGGACATCCAGTTCTGACAGGTGAGCCCGAATGCGGACCGCCGCTGGGGCTTGGGGCTTCTCGGCCACCGGAGGACGGGTCCTTCTCGAAGTGAAGGGACGGATGGCCGCCCTCGGCCTTGGCCTGCTGGTGGTGGCAGCGTGTGTCGCCGACTCCTCGCCTGATCGGGTTGCGTCGTCATCCACCTCGGCGCCGGATCGGACCACTTCGACTTCACCGTCTACGACCTCGACGACCATCCCCGAGCCGACCACGACGACGACCACGACCACGACGATCCTGTCACCGTCGTTCGTGCCGGCCTCCAGCATCGGGGAGCCCTGGGGCTCGGTGCGGGGGGTGACCATGTTCCGAGGCAACCCGACTCGGAACTTCTACGGATCCGGGTTTCCCGAAGATGAGCCGTCGGAGGTGTGGCGCTATCCCGATTCGCCCATGTGCCGCGAGTCGGCCAGCGGCGGAGAGGTGGCACTTTGGTGCGGCATGGGATGGACCGGTCAGCCCGTTGTGTGGGAGCGCGCCGACGGCGTCCCGGTGCTGATCTTCGGGGCCTACGACGGGGCGCTTCACGTCGTCGACGGACGTGATGGCTCACCCCTCTTCGAGCCGTACCAAACCGGGGACCTCATCAAGGGAAGCGTGACGTTCGACCCCGATGGCTACCCATTGGTGTACTTCGGTTCGAGGGACAACTACTTCCGAATCGCGTCCACCGACCAGTCGGAGCTGAGGGAGCTCTGGTCGCTCCACTCGAGCGAAGTGATGGGTGTCTGGAACAACGACTGGGACTCCAACGCGGCCGTGGTTGACGATGTTCTCTATGTCGGTGGCGAGAACGGGTGGTTCTTCGGCTACCAGTTGAACCGCGGATACGACTCCCAGGGTTTGGCGACCGTGGATCCTGTTCAGCTGCTGGCCATGCCGGGATACGACGAGGACCTAATCGCCAAGTCGGGCCGAAACGTCTCGATCGAGTCGTCGCCGGTGTTCTACGAGGACCGTGTCTACTTCACCAACTCGGGAGG
>JABAOE010004056.1_pt1 | contig 87237 bp, 84 predicted proteins | sample 7062141 | NCBI WGS metagenome assembly JABAOE01 (sample SAMN14538627, study PRJNA623070) | marine sediment metagenome | biome: marine biome [ENVO:00000428]; feature: marine pelagic biome [ENVO:01000023]; material: deep marine sediment [ENVO:00002113] | place: India: Gulf of Khambhat ... | reverse complement strand
ATTTCCCTTATGAATTTCTGCCCTCCAAAGCCTGGTTCAACAGTCATAACGAGCACAAGATCGATAAGTTCTATAACCTGATCAATCGCACTTATCGGAGTTGCAGGATTAATAGCGATCCCGGCCATCACTCCTTTTGATTTAATAGCGGATATAGTGCTGTAAAGTAGTTTACAACTTTCTACCTGAACTGTAATTAGTTTTACATGTGGGGCACCCGCATCTATGAATTTTTCCACGAAATCATCAGGGTTTTCTATCATGAGGTGAATATCCATTGGTGGGGGGTTTATATTTTTTAAGGCTTCCACAATAGGAATTCCTATGCTAATGTTTGGAACAAAATGTCCGTCCATAACATCCACATGAATCCAGTCAACACCAGCGTTTTGAACGTCTTTAATTTCTTGTTCCAGGTTGGAATAATCGCATGATAATATAGAGGGGACCAAAAGTTTTTTCATATAACTACCCTTTTTTTAATTTATTTTTTTTAATTTAGCAGCAAAAAAACCATCCATATCAAAAAGATCAGGATATGAGATAAAGAAATTATCATCAAAAATAAAACTTTTTAAATAGTTATTATAAGATAATTTCTCAATTCTAAAATTTTTATTATTCTCCAGGAAGTTATATATTACCTTTTCATTCTCTTCTTCTGAAATTGTACAAACAGAATAAACGATTATACCGTTTGTCTTAAGTGTTTTGGATATGTTATTTAATATTTTTAACTGTATATCAGATAGTTGTTTTATGTCCGATTCTTCTCTGTTCCATTTTAAATCGGGATTCCTTCTGATTGTTCCAAGTCCAGAACACGGTGCATCCAATAATATTTTGTCAAAATAGTCCGGATATTTTTGTTCGAGAACAGCCGAAGTCAGATCAGCTTTGAAAGTTTTAAGATTATTAACTGACAATCTTTTTGCATTTATTCTTACCAAATTCAATCGGCTTTCATTATAATCGCATGAAACTATTTCCCCCTCATTATTCATTAGTTCGGCTATGTGTGTTGACTTGCCACCAGGCGCCGAGCATGCATCAAGAATTTTTTCATCTGGCCTCGGACAAAGCAAATGGGTTATCAGTTGTGCAGCTTCGTCCTGTACACTAAAATAACCGTCTTTAAAGTATGGAAGGAATGCGGGATTTGCCCTATCAATTAAGATTACGCCGCTTGGAGAGAATTCAGTTTTATCCAATCTTACATTCTCTTTTTTAAATAAATCTATTAGTTTTTCCCTGTTAGTTTTAAGTGTGTTAACCCTGAGTGTTATTCTTGGTATTTTATTTAATGATAAACAAAATTCTTCAACTCTCTCAATTTCATAGCTCTTTTCCCAATACCTAAGAATCCATCCTGGAAATGATTGGTTTATCTTTACATTTTCTAATCTATTTTTTATTTCTATTTTTTCCAGGTTTTTTATACCGGATTGGTTCTGAATTTTTCTGAGAACAGCATTTATGAAATTAGCAATTTTAAATCCAAATAATTTTTTGGCTAACTCGACAGTTTCAAAAATGGAGGCATGATCTTTAACCCCTTTAAGAAAGATTAGTTGATAGGTGCCAAGCCTCAATAAATTTTTTATTTCTTCTTTTTTTATTTCATTTGTTACAAATTGTGACCATATATGGTCTATTTTTAGTTTATTTCTTACAATTCCATAAACATTCTCATTTATAAATGATATGTCATTTTCACTAATATCGCTGTTGTTGGAAGTTAATTCCTGAATTGCCAGATCAGTATATGCTTTTTTTATTAATATTTTGTTTAACGACTTGTAAATCAAATACCTGGAGCCTTTTTTATAGTTTTTTAATTTATATTTTGTTTTTATTGACATGACACTTAAAATATTTATATTGTTCTAGTTTTAATCAAATTTAAATGTTAGGTGACTAAATGTCTTTGAAAAATTTTATATTTACTTCTGAATCAGTAACAGAAGGTCATCCTGATAAAATGGCAGATCAAATTTCTGATTCCATCCTTGATGCTATGTTAGAGCAAGACCCCACTAGTAGAGTAGCATGCGAAACTTTAATTACTACAGGGCTTGTAGTTGTTTCAGGTGAAATTACAAGTGAAAGCAATGTGAATATACCCCAAACGGTAAGAAATACGGTAAGAGATATTGGATATACTGACAGTCATATGGGTTTTGATTCAGACACCTGCTCAGTAATGGTTACTCTTGATAAACAATCAAGTGATATAGCAATGGGAGTGGATCCCAACAAACATAAAGAGCAGGGAGCAGGAGATCAGGGATTAATGTTTGGTTATGCCTGTAACGAAAATGAAGAATTAATGCCATCACCGATTATGTATGCCCATAAACTCTCAAAGAGACTATCAGAAGTAAGAAAAAAAGGGATATTGCCCTTTCTCAGACCCGATGGGAAATCTCAAGTTACATTCAAATATGAAGATGGAAAACCTGTGAGTATTCATACAGTTGTAATTTCCTCGCAGCATTCAGAAGATATAAAAAATAAAGAAATCGTTGAAGGAATACATGAAGAAAGTAATTAAATATTGTATTGATGACAGTTTATTATCAGATGACTCAAGAATATTCATAAACCCTACGGGAAGATTTGTAGTTGGTGGCCCTATGGGAGATGCCGGACTTACGGGAAGAAAAATTATTATTGATACTTATGGTGGTTGGGCACGTCATGGTGGGGGAGCTTTTTCTGGTAAAGATCCATCAAAAGTAGATAGAAGTGCCGCATATATGGCAAGATACATTGCAAAAAATATTGTAGCAGCCAAATTAGCTAGTCAGTGTGAAGTTCAGTTGGCATATGCAATAGGCATTGCAGAGCCCGTCTCCGTTATGATTGATACTTTTGGGACTGGTAAAATCTCTGAAGAAGTTTTATCAGACGCTGTTAGACAAGTCTTCGATTTAAAACCAAGTGGAATTATTTCAACTCTTAATCTTCTTCAACCTATATACAGAGAAACAGCCGCATACGGGCATTTCGGGAGACAAGGAGAATCATTTTCCTGGGAAAAAACCGATAAAGTTGAACAACTCTTAAGTAAAGTTTAAAAAAAATAATATAATCTAATTTTATCAAGTATAACTCTGGAGGAAAAAATGGATTACGACATTAAGGATATAAATTTAGCCAAACAGGGAAAACTGAGAAGTGAGTGGGCTGCTCAGGAAATGCCTGTTTTAGAGCAAATACAAAAAAGGTTTAAAAAGGAAAAACCTTTAAAAGGTGTTAAAGTTGCAGCTTGTCTGCATGTAACAACAGAGACTGGTAATTTGATGGTTACTTTGAAAGAAGGTGGTGCTGATGTTTACTTATGTGCGTCTAATCCATTAAGTACACAGGATGATGTAGCAGCACATTTGGTAAAAAACCATAAAATATCTGTTTTCGCAATCAAAGGTGAAAATAACAAAACATATTACGATCATATTAACAGCGTTTTAAAAGTAAAGCCAAATATAACTATGGATGATGGCGCCGATCTCGTATCAACATTACATAAAGATAAAAAAGGGTGGATCGATGAGATGTACGGTGGAACTGAGGAAACAACAACCGGGGTGATTCGTCTTCAGAGCATGGCAAATGACGGAGTTTTGAAATATCCGATAATTGCTGTGAATGATGCAAATACAAAGCATTTTTTTGATAACAGATACGGAACCGGTCAAAGCACTTTGGACGGAATAATTAGAGCTACAAACAGATTGATTTCTGGTAATACATTTGTTGTCGTTGGATATGGATGGTGTGGCAAAGGACTTGCGATGAGGGCAAGAGGATTGGGAGCGAATGTTGTAGTTACAGAAATTGACCCGCTTAAGGGACTTGAGGCGTCGATGGACGGTTTTAGAGTTATGCCAATGTCGGAAGCTGCTGCTATCGGAGATTTCTTTTGCACTGTAACAGGTAATATTCATGTTATAAGAAAAGAACATTTTCAAAAAATGAAAGATGGAGCCATAGTGAGTAATTCAGGTCACTTCAATGTGGAGCTTGATCTCGATGGACTATCACAAATAACCAAATCAAAAAGAGTTATAAGAGAATATGTTGAAGAACACACACTTAAGAATGGTAAAAGAGTTAATGTACTTGGTGGTGGAAGATTGATAAACCTTGCTGCAGCTGAAGGACATCCTTCAAGCGTAATGGATATGAGTTTTGCCAATCAGGCTCTATGCAGCGAGTATGTTGCTAAAAATTATCAAAAACTCGGTAAAGACGTACATAACGTACCAACAAAGATTGATGAATCAGTTTCTAAATTAAAACTAAAAGCATTGGGAGTTAAAATAGACAAATTGACACCTGAGCAGAAAAAATATTTAAGTTCATGGGAGTTTGGTACATAAAATAATAAATGGATGAATACATAGATTCATTCCTTACCTATTTAACTGTAAATAAAGGCTTATCCAGAAACACTCTGGAATCATATTCCAGAGATGTTTCTGCTTTTTCATCATATTTAAAATCAAAAAATATATCGAACCCTAAAAAAGTTAGTGAGCGGGAAATCGTTAATTTCCTTTCTTACCTGAAAGGTAAAAACTTAAGTATAAAAACGTTAAACAGGCATATAGTATCAATAAAACAGTTGTTTTTATATTTAATTTTAGAAGAAATAATTTCAGATGATCCAACCAGAAATATTAAGACTCCAAGACTAAACAAATCAATACCGGATGTAATGTCAATTGAACAAGTCGACAAATTATTATCAATGCCTGAAAATGACAATTCATACGAATCAATAAGAAATTCCGCTATGCTGGAAGTTCTTTATTCAACGGGAGTCAGGGTTTCCGAATTAATTCAACTTGAGATAAACAGATTAAATTTTGATCATGGTTATATAATCGTTTTTGGAAAAGGCAACAAGGAAAGAATTATTCCCCTTGGCAAAGTGTCTATTGAAAAAATAAAAAAATATTTATCTGATTCAAGAACTTATCTATTAAAGGAGAGACTTTCTGAATTTTTGTTTGTAACTAAAAGGGGTACCAAAATGACCCGTCAGGCATTTTGGAAAATTATAAAAAAATATGCTTTTGATGCCGGAATCCATTCCAAGATAAGCCCACATACATTGAGACATTCATTTGCAACTCATTTACTTGAGAGAGGAGCTGATTTAAGAGTAATTCAGGTTATGTTGGGTCATTCGGATATATCAACTACTCAGATATATACTCATTTGCAAAAGGAAAAACTAAAACAGATACATAAGAAGTTTCACCCAAGGTCATAAATATGGATATTAATTTTAAATTTTATATTATTTTCATACCTGTAATTTTATTTTCACTTACAATTCATGAATATGCCCATGCTTATATTGCACATAAATTAGGTGATAATACAGCAAAGGATCAAGGAAGACTTACTTTAAATCCTCTTGTACACCTTGATCCAATTGGAACATTACTTCTATTGATAGCTCATTTTGGCTGGGCAAAACCTGTCCCAGTTGATCCTAGAAATTTTAAAAATCCCAAAAAAGATTTACTTTATGTTGCTATAGCTGGGCCTATATCCAATATATTAACAGCGGTAGTATCTGTGATTTTATTAAAATATGTAATTGTTAATTATGTGAGCGTTGAAAGTTCTTATCTATTTGTGGAACCATTGATAGTGGCTCTTGTCTGGTTAATTTTTATTGGTGTTGTTCTGGCTGTTTTTAATATGCTTCCAATTCCTCCTTTAGATGGTTCACGTGTAATTTATGGAATTCTCCCGGATAAATTAGCAGAACAGTATAGAAAAATAGAAGTCTACGGGATATTTTTATTATTCGGTATTTTCATTTTCGGCGGAAATATATTAGGTTATATAATCAATTATCCGGTCGCAGTTTTTATTGACCTTTGCAATTTTAATAATACTGAACTCAATATAATTTTTTCTGTTTTAAGAAGTGGATAGATAAATTGGAACAGCTTGAACTACCATATACAGTTAAACTTCAAGTATTTGAAGGACCACTTGATCTTCTGTTACATCTTATTAAAAAAAATGAAGTTGATATTTATGATATTCCTATAGCCAACATCACAAATCAATATCTGGAGTATCTTGAATTTCTTGACATAGTTAATCTGGAAATGGTTGGTGATTATCTTGCTCTGGCAGCTGAATTGGGCTATATAAAATCAAGATTGCTTCTTCCTCAAATAAATGATGAGAATGAAGAAGGAGAAGATCCAAGGGAAGAACTTGTCAGAAGGTTGCTTGAGTATGAAAGATACAAGGAAGCAGCCGAAGATTTAGTAGATATGGAAGTTCTTGGCAGAGAAGTATTTACAAGGGGAGCTGATCAAAAAGAGATTTTTGGTGAACCACTTGAAGAGATTGACTATGTTAGAACCGATGTTTGGTCATTAATTGACGCCTTTAGGGAAATATACGAAAGAAAGGAGCTATCTTACAAGGAAGACATACTGTTTTCCATTGAAACTGTTTCAGTAGAAGAAAGATCCGATCAGATAATTAATTTTATAAAAACCAGAAAAGAAGTAGATTTTTTTGAAATTTTTAATGAAGATAAAAGTAAACCACAACTTATAATTACTTTCTTATCAATTTTAGAATTAGTAAAAGGTGGTTTACTGGATATTGCGCAGGATAGCCCTAATAATAAAATAAGAATTAGTTATATAGGTGAAGAATGAAAGATTATGAATATATAAAGAACATTATAGAATCCATAATATTCGTTTCGGATAGTCCCGTTTCAACAAATGAACTTTCAGAATTATTTAAAGAGCTTGATAAAAAAGAAATAAGGTCGTGCATTAAAGATCTTCAAAACAAATGGATGGAGCTAGATAGGAGTTTTCTTTTGCAGTATGTCGCTGGAGGTTATCAATTCAGAACTAAATCCGAATATTCAGAATATATAATTGATTTTAACAAAAAAATAAAAAAATTCAGACTTAGCAGAGCAGCATTGGAAGTTTTAGCTATTGTTGCATACAAACAGCCTATAACCAAAGTTGAAATAGAAAAAATCAGGGGGGTTGATTGTTCAGGAGTTGTAAATCTACTTTTGGATAAAAGATTTTTACAAATAAAAGGAAGAAAAGATGTCCCCGGCAAACCATTTATCTATGCAACAACCGATGTATTTTTGGAAACATTTAGCTTAAAGAGTCTAAAAGACCTTCCAACCTTAAAGGAAATTGAAAAAATTAATGAAGACCTTGAAGAGTTGGAGGAGATAAAAGAGCAAAACTAAGTTTATTTAAGGTATTTTTTTATTTTATTCTCAAAATCTCGCATAATTTCAGCTTCCTTTTTCTTTTTATGGTCATGTCCTATTAAATGCAAAATTCCATGAATCAAGAGGTTAATCATTTCAGTTTCAATTGTGATATTGTATTTTTTTGAATGTCTTAAAGCTGTCTCATAGGATATTATCAAATCACCAAGCAAATTATTATCCGAAAATTTATACTGCGGAAATGATAATATATCCGTAGTTCTGTCAATATTTCTATATTTTTTATTTAACTCTCTCATATTTCTATCATTTATAATGGAAATACAGATTTCACAGTCTTCGGGGAGATTTAAATATTTTATGATCTTTATAACATTATTTTCTAATTTCTTTTTTAGTCCGGTATCAAGAAAATTACTATGATCTAAGAATGATATATTCATTATATGCAATGATAATAATAGGTTATCTGCAATACTTAACAAATATCCTTAAGATGCTGTGTTAACGAAAACAATGATAATTATTAAATTAAAACACCAGATAAATAATAATATATTATGGTTGTATAATATGCACACGGAAATACAAATATTAAGCTGTCAAACCTATCTAAAATACCGCCATGACCCGGAAGTATTGAGCCTGAATCTTTAACCCCTGCCCCTCTTTTTAATATAGATTCAAATAAATCACCTGCTATAGCAGAAAGTGCTATTACAATTGCAAAAATAATAGCCCAATAAAAGGAGATCGGATTCGAGAAGATGAAGTTCGTAATAATAGATACTATAATAGTAAAAACAATCCCCCCTATTGTCCCTTCAATTGTCTTTCCAGGGCTTATATGTGGGGCTAATTTAGCTTTACCGAAAAGATTTCCTATCACATAAGCTCCAGTGTCATTGAGAAACGTACATGCCACTACAAGAACGATTAAGAAAAATCCAGGATCATTTAAATTCTGATTATTTAGGGCATATGTATAAATATTGTCTATATTGTCTATATTTCTTAATAAAATAGCATGAGCAAGCATCCATCCGAAATATAAAAGGGAAAAAAAAGATAAACCCAAATTCGGCAAACAGTTTCTAAAATCAATTGTTCTAAATTCAAATAATACCGATGTAATTATAAATACGGTCAGAAACAACTTGAGGTAAAATGAAAAAAAATACGCAGCCAGAATTAAGACTAAAGAAATTGTGATTATGTATATTTTTCTTACTTTTGATACTTCGATTTTAACCAGGTTAAAAAATTCAAGCAATGAAAAAAGAGAAACACTACATACAAATACAAGAAAATATATTTCACCCAGATAAAAAATAAGTAATAATAAAGGTACAAAAATTACAGCGGTTAATAATCTTTTATTTAAATCTTTCATATTAAAATACTTTAATTTTTTACTGTAAATACTGAACAATAATAAGAAAAATGCAAATTACGCCAATATATAACAATATAAATAAGCCAATGAATATAGTTCTGCTTGCTTCCGGGAGCGGAACAAATTTTGAAAGCATATTCTCAAAACAGGAAGAACTTCGAAAATCAAATAAATTTAATTATGGAATTATAAGCCTCATTTTTTCAAATAATCCAAACTCACTTGCTTTACAAAAAGCAAGAGACAGGGGAATTACAGCAATATCTATTAGTTCAAAGAAATTTTTTGAAAATTTAAATAACGATCCCGACAATGAAGAACTAAGGTCATTATATGATACAAAAGTAATAGAAATGATTGAAGAAAACGGTATTGAACCTGATCTTATTGTACTTGCAGGTTACAAAAGACGTTTAAGCCAGCTTTTTTTAGATAGGTATAAAAACAAGGTCATAAATATGTATCCTGGAGATATAACAAAAAAATATTTATCCAGAGGCAAAGATGCATGCATCCAGGCAATTGAAAACGGCGAAAGATCCATAAGGTGCAGTGTATATGTTCATAATAATTCAAAGGAACGCTTCGGACCTTTGATTGCTCAATCACCTGAGATTTCCCTAATTGAGTTTGATATTAGCCAAAATGAAGAAATGAATAAGAAAATCAGGGAAAAGGGAGAATGGATTATTTTTCCATATGTAATACACAATCTAATCGCAAATTGCAGAGTCTCAATTGAGAATAATAAAGATATTTATATCGACGGAAATAAAATTGTAAAGAGGGATATGCAATTATAAATGTAGTTCCTCAAATAAATCACCATTTGGTCTAGATCTATGAAAATCTGATGCACTAGTAAGACCATCCCTTAGTTTTCCTTCCAACATAATATCTACCAGGGCTTGTGCCGCCCCATATGAGATCATAATGCCCCTTCCCGTATGTCCTACACACTCAAATATATTATCAAATCCGGGAACCTTACCTATAAAACCCGATCTGTCATGAGTTTCTCCGTATATTCCAGACCATCCCCTTATAAATTTTATTTTTTCAAACAATGAGCTTCTTTTAACAAGCGGTTTCCAAATGTATTTTGTAAACGGACTTTCTTCGCTATATGAGAAAAAATCAAATTTAAAATTCACACCATATGGTTCATCCATATTGGAATATCCCGCAAGTATATTATCACCCTCCTGATGAAAATAGATATCGGTGGTGTCAATAATCATTCCCATTTCACTTATATCTATACCGGGACAATTAAATAGCTCTATTTGCCTTCTCCTGGGCTTGATTTCATCTTCTTTATAACCATATAGTTTTGACAATTTGGACGACCAGGCACCGGTTGAATTTATTAATAGATCAAAGGAATAATTAATTGATTCCGTAGGTGATTGAGGGATTTCACCTTTTAAATATTTCCTTACAACATCTATCCCCCTTGATCTTACCAAACCCGAAATATCGGATGTTGTTAAAGATATTCCCGAGTTGTTCTCTGTTGTTATATTGAATACATACTGATTGTCTATAAAATCAACTCCATTGTTTTTTGATCCTGTTCTAAAGAACTGCCTTAAGGAATAATGGTCGATTAATCCTGCTTTTCTTGAGATAGACATACCTTTTATATCTTCATAATTTTCAATAAAGGGCAGATAGTTTTTTATATTGTTTTTCGATACCAGTTCAACATTCAGTCCAATTTCATTGTATAGATTTAAATTATGATTTATTTCTTCCCATGAATTTTCATCGTGGAGCCAAAAATATCCTTTTTGTTTGAAATCAATTTTATCGGAGATTTTTTCAAAAAAGTCTATTGAATACTTGCATAGTTCCACATTGGCTCTGTTTCTCCAGGTTGATCTTACACCTCCAGCATTTTTTAAAGTGGACGAATATTCTCCTTCCAGATCGAGATCAATTACGCCAATATTTGATTTCTGATTGGATCTTTTTAATGTTTCCGAAAGAATGTAAGAAATAGCCGATCCTATAATACCCGCACCGACAATAAGAAAATCAAAATGAACTTTAGACATTTTAAATATTATATCTTTATTTATTAACTAGTTCATTCACTGAATGTTTACTCTCGCTGACTAATTCACTTAGGGGGAAAACCAAAAGAAACTGAGCACCACTTTCGTTTAGATCAAAACTTTTGGAGGTAACTTTATCAACAAATTGTATTTTTTTATTTTCGGCAATTAATATCCAGTTTTCAGGTTTTTCTGAAATTTCGGGGATTTTGTTTCTTATAAAATTCAGAATATCCCTGAATTTATTTAAGGGCAATCCGCTTTTTTGAAGCTGGACCAGCCATCTGAGAAATATTAAATCTTCAACGGAATATAATCTGGGCACTCCCCTGCCCTTTGATTTTCTTACGCTGGGGACAATTAGTCCTGTTCTTTCGTAATAATAAAGCTGATCATAGCTTATGTTAACGTTCTCAAGTGTCTCAATCAGTTTAACAATATCTTTGCTTTTCAAGCCGGATATAAATCTGGTTTTTTTAGATTTTTTTTTCATAACCTCTTAAAACTCAAACTATCATAATCAAAAATATTATTCAATATTATTATAATTCTTTGAATTTAGGTAAATTTTCACTGTGAGGTAAATAATTGAAAAAATCATTGTTATTTAGGAAGTTACTTGACGAATCCGAAATAATTGTACTCCCTGGTGTTTACGATTGCTTAAGTGCAAAAGTTGCAGAAAAGGCAGGTTTTAACTCTTTGTTTACTAGTGGATTCGGTATTGCAGCAAGTAGTTATGGCAAACCCGATTATGGTCTTGTTTCATCATCGGAAATGCTATCTTCCATAATGAATATAGCAAATTCAATAAAGATACCACTGGTGGCGGATATAGATAATGGTTATGGAAATTACCTGAATGTCATTGAAACAATTGAAAAATTAAAATCATGCGATCTTGCCGGAGTTATACTCGAAGATCAGAAATGGCCTAAAAGATGCGGACATATGGAAGGCAAAAAGGTAATTGAAGCAACCGAACATACAGAAAAAATAAAAGCAGCTAGGTCGGTTGATCAAGATTTAGTCATAATAGCGCGAACAGATTCAAGAGAAGTTCTTGGACTGAATGAAGCCATAAAAAGAGGGAAACAGTATCTTGAGGCAGGTGCAGATATTCTTTTTATAGAAGCACCACATTCACAAGATGAATTAAAACAAATTGCAGATTCTTTCAAAAACAATTATTTGTTTGCAAACATGGTTGAAGGAGGCAAGACTCCTATTCAAAGCTCCGATACATTGAAAGAGTTGGGTTTTAAAGTTGTTGTTTATCCTTTGACCGGACTTTTTTCATCTGTTTTCGCTTTGAAGAAAAGCTATGAATACCTTAAAGAAAATAATACTTCTTTTGGTTTTGGAGAAACAATCGGTTTTAAAGATTTTGAAAAGATAATAGATATTGAATATTATAAAGACCTTGAACATAAATTTAAAAATAAAAATATAGTTAAGTAAAATGAGAGAGAATAAAATCACTAATGTATTAACAACGATTGTTCTTTTTATTATATCAGTCCTTAGTTTCGCTGCTTTTCCAAACAGTTCTTATTCGGAAATAAAAACCGTAAATGTAAGCATAGTTTTTGATGGCCCTTCACCGCTTAATTCTAATACCCTGTCTTTATATAAAGAAGAAATAACTAAGATTACAGAAGGTGAATTTATAGTAAATTTTCCTGAAAATAAAATAATCACATCCGATTGGAACTATATTAATATTCAAAGAATTATTGACCAGATTCTTTCAGATCCACAAGTTGATATCTTAATTACAGCAGGTGTAATATCCTCTTACGAAGTATCAAAAAGAATAGATTTAAGCAAGCCCGTAATCGCACCATTCATCATCGACCAGAAATTACAGTCAATCCCAATTAACGATTCTGGCTCAAGTGGTATTAATAATTTGAACTATATATCTGGGGGCTCTGTAATAGATAGGGAATTCAAGGTATTTCATGATATAGTGAATTTCAAAAAACTTGCATTCGTTTTCATGTCTTTCATTCCAGAGAGGTTCCCTGAACTTAAAAATAATGTTAAAAATTCTACAGAAAAGATTAATGCAGATATTGTTTTTATACCGGCTGGCAATTCCGCAAAAGAGGTGCTTGAACTCATTCCGGATGACGTTGATGCGATTTATATAACTTCTCTGCTAACATTTAGCGAACAAGAAATTTCAAATCTTATATCAGGAATTAACAATAGGAAATTGCCAAGCTTTTCTATGTTGGGAAGAGAAGAAGTTTCAAAGGGTGTTTTGATAAGTCTCAATTCCGATACTGATTTTTTAAGAATTGCCAGAAGAGTTGCTTTAAATTTTCAAGATATTCTACTTGGCAATAATGCAGGCAGTTTACCAGTTGCATTTAAAAACCAGGAAGAACTTGTAATTAACATGGAGACAGCTAGGAGTATAAATTTTTTTCCAGAATGGAAATGGTTAACCGAAGCAGATGTACTATACGAAGACATTTCAGATATAAAAAGAAAAATCAGTTTGAAATCAGCCGTTGAAGAATCAGTCAGGTTAAACCTTGATTTATTAACTGCAAGACAGGAAGTTGAAGTTGGCAAGGAAAATGTAAGACAAGCAATATCACAGTTGCTTCCACAGATTAATACCGCTTTGGACTATACCATAATTGATGAAGACAGAGCGGAATCATTCTCCGGCTCTCAGTCTGAAAGAACATTTACGGGATCAATTAACCTTGAACAATCCATATTTTCTGAACCGCTATGGTCTAATCTAGGCATTCAGAAAAATCTACAGGAAGCAAGGAGAGCAAATAAAAAAATAACAGAACTCGATATCATTCAATCAACTGCAATTGCATACCTGAATGTTTTAATTACTAAGACTTTTGAAAAAACTCAAAAAGAAAACCTTAAAGTTACCAAGTCCAACCTAGAACTAGCGAAGATACGTAATGAGGTAGGAGAAGCCAGTCCTTCGGAAGTTTTTAGATGGGAAAGCGAATTAGCTTCGGACAGGGTTGATGTAGTAACAGCTGAAGCGGAAACAAAAAAAGCGCAAATCACTTTAAACAGACTTCTTCATAGACCATTAAACGAAATGTTTGATACCGCAGAAGACGATATTTCGGAACCTTCTTTATTCTTTCTAAACGACGAAAGAATGGATCAATATATAAACAATCCAGGCAGTTTTGAAATATTTATTAACTATATGGTTAAAGACGGTTTTGTTAATTCTCCAGAAATTGAATCTATTGATTCACAAATCAAAGCACAGCAAAAACAAGTAAGATCTAATAAGTTATCATTTTTGATTCCCGATTTTGACCTCAGTGCGAGTCTGGATGAGCAATTTCATGAAAGCGGGTCTGGTTCAAACGTAGATTTATTACCGGGATTCTCCCTGCCTGATGATACAAATTGGTCATTATTTCTAACTGCAACTTTTCCTTTGTTCAGGGGTGGTGCAAAGTTTTCAGAATACAGCCAGGCAAAAAAAGAATATCAAAGATTATTATATGAAAAAAGTTCGGTTGAAGAAAAGATTGAAGAAAATATAAGAAATTCTATGCAGGATGCAACAGCTTCATATCCTAGTATTGAATTTTCCCGAGATGCCGCAATTGCAGCTCAGAAAAACCTTGAATTGGTTAAAGATTCTTATTCTAGAGGCGTATTGTCAATTTTGGATTTACTTGATGCACAAAATGCAGCTCTTTCAGCAGAACTGAACTCTTCAACAGCAGTATATAATTTTCTTATAGACTTAATGAATATTCAAAGAAGTATTGGAAAATTTAACTTTTTTTATTCTGAAGAAGAAAAAGAAAAATGGTTTAATGATCTAGATTATTTTTATAATCAGAGTTTTAATGGCAACGAACTCGTGAGGTAATGATTTAATGGTAAATATTAAAATACTATTCAGCGTATTCACACTGATTTTGATTTTTTCATGTGGAGACGATAAAAAAGAGGATGTAGAAGTTCTAAGGCCTGTTAAATATATAGAGATTTCAGAAGCAAATAATTTTAGAACTAGAAAATTTACAGGCGTTGCAAAAGCAGAAATTGAGTTTGATATAAGTTTTAAAATTAACGGTACAATTAGCTACTTACCTGTTAAAATTGGAGATAAGGTAAAAAAATATCAATTGATTGCTCAATTGGATCCAAGAGATTATATTGTAGAAAAACAACAAATAGAAGCTTCTTTAGCAAGTTCTGTTGCTAAGGCTCGCAATGCTGATTCTGATTACGCACGAACTAAAGCTCTGTATGAAAATAACAATGTATCAAAAGGTGAATTAGATGCTGCAAGGGCAACTTCCGAATCAGCTAATGCTCAAGTAAAAGCCGACCAAAAAAGACTCGAATATGCAAATTTACAAATTGATTATACAAATTTGCGTTCACCAGTTGATGGTTTGATTGCAGAAGTCCCTGTGGAAGTTAATGAAAATGTTTCAACAGGAAAAAAAATAGCCAGGATTACAGCTGGATCGAGCTCAAAAGTAAGCATAGAAATACCCGAATCACTAATTTCCGAGATAAAGAAAGGAGAGTCTGTAGAAGTCAGTTTTGATGCTATCCCTGATAGATTATACACAGCAAAAATTATTGAAGTTGGAGTAGCATCAACTTCAGTTTCAACTACATTTCCTGTAACAGTTTTAATACAAAATAAAGAAGAAAAGATTCTGCCGGGTATGGCTGCTGAAGTACTGTTCAAATTTAAAAGTAATAAACAAAGCAATTTGCTGGTACCAGTTGTATCGGTTCTTGAAGATGTAGATGGAAAATATGTTTATGTCCTTGATAATCTCGAAACATACGAAAAAAATCAAAAAAGTGCAATTGTAAGAAGAAAGAAAATTAACGTTGGAGAGATAACACCTGATGGAATAGAGATTTTAAGTGGAATTGAAAAAGGTCAGCTAGTAGTTACAGCAGGGGTAAGAAGAATTAATGATGGTTTAAAAGTCAGAATCACCAAGGATTAATCAGATTGAATATCACAAAATTTGCAATTGATAAAAGAATAATAACTTTTACCATCCTTTTTGCTGTATTAATATCCGGAATTACATCTTATAAGAATATGTCCAGAGCCGAAGATCCTGGTTTCATTATTCGTACCGCCCAGATTCGAACTAACTGGACGGGAGCCAGTCCCGAACGAGTAGAACTGCTTGTTACAGATAAAATAGAAAAAAAAATCCAGGAAATGCCTGAAATAGATTATATCAATAGTACTTCCAAGACGGGCTCCTCAATTATATATGTAAACATACTAGAGTCATATAAAGATATGAGACCTATTTGGGACAAGTTGAGAAGAAAAGTTGACGATTCAAAACTCGATCTTCCAGAAGATGTCTCAGGTCCGTTTGTAAACGATGAATTCGGAGATGTATTTGGAACGATTTTAACAATCACAGGTGATGGATTTAGTTATGTTGAATTAAAAAACATGGCAGATGATGTTAGAGACGAATTATTATTCGTGGATGAAGTAGCTAAAGTAGAAATTTATGGAGCACAGGACGAAAGAATTTTTGTCGAGTACAACAATGCAAAACTTGCAGAATTTGGTTTATCCCCAACTCAGTTAAAAAGCATATTGACTGAGAGAAATATCATAATATCAGGAGGCGATATTGACACAGATTTTGAAAAGATTGTCTTGGAACCAACCGGAAATTTCGAATCAGTTGATGACTTGAAACAAACTATTATAGAAATACCAGGTAAAAACAAATTAATTTATTTACAGGATGTCGTTGATATCAAGAGGGGATATCTGGACCCACCCCAGACAATCATGAATTGTGACGGCATTCCCTGTCTAGGTTTAGCAATTTCAATGAGAGATGGCGGGAATATTGTAGTAATGGGCGAAAAAATCAAGAGTTTGACTAGCAGATTGCAGAACTCTTACCCAATTGGAATCAAATTTGACTTTGTTCAATTTCAGGCAGAACCGGTAAATAAAAAAGTAAAAGACTTTAGTTCAAATTTAGCTCAGGCTGTAATAATCGTGGGCATTGTAATGCTTTTATTTCTTGGCGTCAGAACAGGTTTGGTTGTCGTGGTTCTCATTCCTTCTGCAATATTATCCGCATTCATGTTCATGGGATTTTTTAATATTGGATTGGATCAGATATCACTTGCAGCACTAATTATAGCTCTTGGTATGCTTGTTGATAATGGAATTGTTATGTCCGAATCAATTATGGTTCAGATGGAAAATGGTATTGATAGCATCAAAGCAGCTTTAAATTCCACAGGAGAACTGACTATTCCTCTGCTTACATCATCATTAACTACAGCCGCTGCTTTTTTACCTATTTATCTTGCCGAGTCTACCACTGGCGAGTATACAGCATCGTTATTTAAAGTTGTAACAATAACACTCTTATCTTCATGGTTTATAGCAATAACAGTAATACCTTTGCTATGTGTAATGTTTTTGAAAATAAAGCAAAGCAAGACAGAGGAAAACTTTGATTCAAAATTTTATGTCAGATACAGAAATTTTCTAATAACAGCATTAAAAAATCCTATTATATCAATAGTGGTTGTTGGAGTTATATTCTTTTTATCCCTTCAGGGATTCAAGAAAATACCAGTGATTTTTTTCCCTCCCAACGATAGACCCTCGTTTACAATTGAAGCTAATTTGCCTACAGGCACTCCTATTAACAGAACCAAAATTGTTATTGAAGAAATTGAGCAATTTTTAAAAAAATACGTTTCAAAAAGCACCGAAGATCCGGGAATAGATAATTGGGCGTCATTTATCGGGCAGGGAGCCCCTAGATTTCAACTGTCGTATAGCCCTGAAGCGCCAAGTCCTGATTACGGATTAATTTTAGTTAATGCAACTAACAGAGATATAATTAATACACTAATACCACCAATTGAACAGTTCTGCATAGATAATTTCCCTGATATAAAGCCAATAATCAGACCACTTGAATTAGGACCACCCGCATGGCCTCCAATAGAAATCAGGATTTCCGGCCGTGATCATAATAAATTATTTAAAATATCTCAGGAAATTAAAAATAAACTTACTAACACTGAAGGAACAAAACTAATAGACGATGATTGGGGAACAAGATCCAAGAAATTCCTTGTCGAGATAGATCAGCCACGAGCACTCAGAGCTGGTATAACTAGCCAGGATATAGCTGTTTCTCTCCAAACTTCTCTAACCGGACTTAAAACTACCGAATACAGGGAAGAAGATAAACTTATACCGGTAGTTATGAGATCAGCTCAAGCTGACAGAACCGATTTGGGGAAAATAGAGAGTTTAAATGTTTTTTCACAGAGCTCAGGTAAATCGATTCCGCTAAAACAGGTAGCCGATGTAAAAATAAGCTGGGAACCATCAAAAATAATGAGAAGAGACAGGTTAAAAACTATAACGATTGAGTCTGGGCTGAAGGAAGGTTTCACCGCTAATCAAATTGCAAAGGAAATAGCTCCCTGGTTAAGCGAACAAAAGCTCAAATGGGGTCTTGGTTATAACTGGGAGTTCGGAGGGTCTAATGAAAGTTCCGAAAAAGCCAATAAATCTATATCCGACAAACTGCCAATAGCCGCAATAATAATCCTTTTACTGCTGGTTGGTCAATTTAACTCATTTAGAAAGCCCCTTATTATTCTAATCACTATACCGCTTGGTATTATAGGTGTTGTAATCGGATTGTTAATCACAAATCTTTATTTCGGGTTTATGACACTTCTTGGCATCATATCTCTTTCCGGAATTGTAATAAACAATGCAATAGTTTTAATTGACCGGATTAATATTGAAATTGAACAAAATGGTCTTTCCACCGACAGGGCTATAATCATCTCATCACTACAAAGATTAAGACCAATAGTTCTTACCACCATTACCACGATCTCAGGATTGATTCCCTTATGGTTATTTGGAGGGCCAATGTTTAAACCTATGGCAGTAGCTATAATGTTTGGTCTTTTATTTGCGACATTTCTTACTTTAGGCGTAGTTCCAGTTTTATACTCCTTATTTTATAAAATAAACTTTAAAAATTTCGAATATTAGTTAAGTTTTCTCCGAATATTAAGATGCAATTAAGAATTTTAGGTTGTTCAGGCGGAAAGTATAAAAGTTTTAATCCCACTTGTTTTCTATTAGATGATGAGATTCTAATTGATGTGGGGAATGTCATGAGTCAGCTGGAGCTGGAAGAATTGCAGTCTCTAAAAGCCATTTTGCTAACTCATATGCACTTCGATCATATTGCCGATTTGCCATTTCTGATCCATACCCTTTTTGAAGAAAGAAATGAGAAGTTTTCCATATACAGCTCCAGAGAAACTAAAAAAGAAGTATTTGATAATGTTTTCAACAATAAGATATGGCCCAATTTTTTTGAATTAAGTGATAAACTTGAATGGTATGATTTCACTCATTATCAGCCATTTAAATGTTTAATTTATGAGATCACATCTGTTCCTGTTAACCATACGGTTCCAACAAACGGGTTCATAATCGATAATGGAAAAACCTCTTTTGCTTTTACTTCAGATACTTATTTGACCGAGAGCTTTTGGGAAGAGTGTAATAAGAAGAACAACTTAAAAGCAATCATAGTTGATGTAAGTTTTCCAAATGGTTTTGAGGAAAAAGCCAAGTTAACAAAACATTTAACAACTAACCTTCTTGAAGACGAATTAAGAAAACTGAAGAATAACAGCTTGGACATTTATATTACTCACTTAAAACCAACCGACAGACTTGAAGTCGTTAAGAATGTAAATGATATAAGCAATACAAAATTATTTAAGAATATTGCCGTACTTGAAGCAGATATGATAATAGAGTTTTAAAATTATTTCTCTTTTACAAATGCTTCAAGATTTTCAACCTGCTCCACATCACCGATTACAACCAATGTTGAATTAGATTTTATAACATGATCCTGAGAAGGGTTATGAACAAACTTATTTTCACTGTCAGGTTCATAGATAGCAATCACATTTAATCCAGTCTTCTGGTATATTGACGAATTTGCAATCTCTTTTCCGATAACTNNGATAACTTGGGATTCAGGTGGTACATAAACTTCTGATACTCTTCTTGTGCTTGTATCTTTTAACATCTGATCAAGAAAAGTAACAACAGTTGGCCTGATAACTTCCGAAACCATCCTGAAAGCCCCTATCTGTTCCGGGAAAACAACATTATTGGCACCAGCCTTAATTAATTTTTCTTTACTTTTGGGATCCAAAGCATGGGTAACGATTTTCAGTTCACCGTTTAATGATCTTGCAGTTAAAGTTAAAAACAGATTGTCTTTATCGTCTCTGAGGTTGCAGATCAGACCCTGAGCCCTCTCTATTCCTGCATCATTCAAAGTAGCATCCTCGATAGCATCCCCTTCTATATACAACATGTCATTTATACCTAATGTTTGCATGCAGTTTTCTATTCTTTCCATATTGATATCAATTACTACAAAATTCTTATGATTTTTAATCAGCTCATCGATAATTGTGGCCCCGGTTCTGCCTATTCCGCATATAATAAAATGATCTTTTATGTTTTTAATCTTCATAAGTATTTCCCTCTTTTTTATTATTCCGCTTAATGATCCTTCAACAATCCTGGCTATAAATGTAGAAACAGCCCAGAATATTACTCCGTAACCAACTATAATGTAAGAAACTATAAATATTATACCAATTGTTTTACCCGGTTGAGCTAAGTCAAGAAGTCTGAGGTTATCTTCAAATCCAACGGTTGAAAGTGTAATCACTGCTAAATAAAGTGCATCATAAGGTGTAATATCTGTGGTGATATCCGAATAGGTTGTTTTAATCAGGTAAAAACCTATTGTTCCAATTATTAATACTCCTACTATAGCTATAAGAGGTTTTAATATCCTGTAGTTAAAGTAAAATCTTATTAATTCCAGGCCATACATAATATTATCTGTCTAACTACCATTTCTTAATTTTTTTAAAATTTTTATATCTTCTTCTACACCATCTGGGGGTGTTTCAACTATCATATCAAATTTACTTAAGTATTTATTTTTCAAAATAAATTTAAATCCGCCTATTCCTATCTTACCCTTTCCAATATGTTCATGTCTATCTTTTTTGGAGTTAAAATCAACTTTTGAATCATTTCCATGAATAAGTTTAATTTTACTTAAAGTCACCGTATTGGAAATTATATCAACAAGATCATCGATATTTTGTTTTGTTCTGAGATCATAACCTGAAGCAAACATATGAGCTGTATCTAGACAAACACCAAGCTCATCATAATCAACTTTATGCAATATCTCAGCTATTTCCTCAAACCTTATACCAATTGTATGCCCCTGCCCCGCGGTATTCTCAAGAAGTAATTTAGTTTCACCTTTATAATTTTTTAATATTTCTTTGATTGATGATATCACATTATCAATAGCTTGATCTCTATCCATTCCAGCCGAACTACCAATATGGGTCATAATATATTTAACCTTTAATTTATTTGACCTCTCGAGTTCTTCACGCACAAGATTTATACTGTTTTTCCTCAACTCGCTCTTACCGGAAGCAAGATTAATAAAATAAGGAGTATGTACATAATAATTCTTTATTTTGGCGGTCTTGCAATTATCAAGAAATTTATTTATTAACTCATTATCTATTACTGGAGGCTTTCCACCCCTTGGAGATCTCGTGAACACCTGAAAGCATTCACATCCGAATTCCATAGCTCTTANNTCCCCCTGCTATTGATACATGTGCTCCGAATTTCATAGTTTCCTTTATTGATTTTTTAGTAATAATGTTAAAAAAATTATTGATTAATTATAATCAAATCCTAGATATTTGGGAGAGTGTATTTTGATTCCTACAGCTGCATTTGTTACTAAAGGTGTTGGTAAAAATAAAAACAAATTAACAAGTTTTGAAATGGCTTTAAGACTTGCAGGTATTGCGGAGTACAATTTGGTAAAAGTTTCAAGTATTTTTCCACCCCACTGTGAATTGGTTTCGCGCCAAAAGGGATTGGACATGTTATCACCTGGTCAGATTGTTTATGTTGTTATAAGTGAGAATTCAACTAATGAACCTAACCGCCTGATAGCAGCTTCATCAGGTCTTGCTATTCCAAGGGATAACAGCAAATACGGTTATATCTCTGAACACCACAGTTACGGGGAAAAAGGAATAGTGGCAGGAGAATATTCTGAAGATTTGGCAGCTTATATGCTTGCAACTACTCTAGGAGCACCCTTTGATCCGGATAAAAGTTATGATGAACAAAAAGATATTTGGCAAATAAGCGGAAATAAGGTTAAAACAAAAAATGTTACTCAAACTGCTGTTGGGGACAAAACCGGACTCTGGACCACAGTTGTTGCTGCCGTTGTGTTTTGTGGTTATAAATAATTCTAATTAACACTCTTAATCAGTTCTTCGGCAACTTCGATGGTTTTTTCAGTAACGGATTTTCCAGCCAGCATCCTGCTGATCTCTTTTATTCTTTCTTCATCCTTAAGAGCTTTGATTTCAACTTCAGTGATATTATCTTTAATATTTTTACTCACCAAAAGATGATTATCTGCAAATTTAGCGACCTGAGGCAAATGGGTTATACAAATAACCTGATTATTTACAGTTAATTTTTTTATTTTCTTACCAATTGTTTCCGCAACAACTCCTCCGATTCCTGAATCAGCTTCATCAAATATAAGAATAGAACCGGCTTCCTTATTCGACAAAAAGCCTTTTAGAATGAGCATAATTCTGGATAATTCCCCACCCGAAGCTACTTTAACAATAGATTTAGGTTCTTGATCGGGATTGGCTGTGAAAAGAAAATCTACATCATCTTTACCATTTAAGGACAAATCCTTATTATCAATTTTAATTTTAAGATAAGCTCCTTTTAAACCTACAGATTCTGCTTCCTTAATAAATAATTTCTCTAATTCTGAAGCATTTTTCTTTCTTAAATTTGTCAATAATTCAGATGTATTTTTAACTTTATCTTCAATATCCTTTAGTTTATGTTTTAAATTTTCTAGAGTTTCATCAAAATTTGTAATATTATTCAGTTCTTTCTCAATAGCCGTTTGTTTTTGGAGAATGACTTTTATTGTTTCTCCATATTTTCTTTTTAATTTTTTAATAAATTCCAGCCTTTCAATGATTTCTTCAAGCCTTTGAGGGTTGGATTTTATTTTATCTTCATAATTCCTTAAACTGTAATAAATTTCTTCAATCTCAATCCTTATGCTTTCCAGTTTTTCCTTTATATCTTTAATATTAGTGTCTAAATCGGTAATTTCACTAATGCTATCGGTAGCTTTCCTTAATAGTCCGGAAATTGAATCATCTGATTCATAAATTAAACTATTTGTTGCATTTAAAGAGGAATTAAACCTTTCTGAATTGCTTAAGATATTAGCTTCTTCCTCAAGTATTTCTTCTTCCCCCTCTTTTAAATTTGCCTGGGAAATTTCCTGATACTGAAATCGAAGATAATCTTCTTTTTCCTTATTTGAATCTTTTTCCCCTATGAGTTTTTCCAAACTATTAAGTGTCTCTATGTATTCCTTATATTCAGACTGGAATTGAAATACTTCATTGTCTACATTAGAATATTGGTCTATGTATTTAATATAATTATGTTTATTTAGAAGTTCTTGATGCTGGTGTTGTCCAAAAATATTAACTAAACCATCTGTAACATCTGAAAGAATTTTTAGATTTGAAATCCCTCCGTTTATATAAATCTTACCTCTTCCATTTCTATTTATAGACCTTTTTATTATAAGTTCATCATCAAAATCGTCTATACCATGTTCCTCAAGTTTTTTGTTAATTTCTAAATGACCTTGCAACTTAAACAATGCCTCAACTGAAGATTCTTCTTCACCTGTTTTAATAATCTCTGTACGGAATTTATCCCCTAAAATTATGCTTATCGCATCAATTATTATAGATTTACCGGTTCCGGTTTCACCGGTAATAATATTTAAACCATCTGTAAAATTTATTGAGATATCATCGATAATGGCAAAGTTTCTTAATTTCAGTTCTAAAAGCATCGGTTTAGTCGTCAGAATAACTAAATATTAAGCTGTTTTTGAAATATAAAGTTAACAAATTTATTGTAAAATAATACTACATAGACTATTAAAAATTTAATTTCTTATCTGTCCGTTGCCATAAATTATAAACTTGGAAGATGTTAACTCTTCAAGCCCCATTGGTCCGAAAGCGTGTAATTTTGATGTACTAATTCCAATTTCTGCCCCAAGTCCCAATTGAAAACCATCGTTGAATCTGGTTGACGCATTAACTAAAACTGCTGATGAATTAACGGATTCAATAAATTTTTGAGAGTTTTCATAATTTTCTGTAACGATGGACTCCGTATGCATTGATCCGTATTTGTGAATATGATCAATTGCATCATCCAAATCATCAACAATTTTTATATTCAGAATTAAATCAAGGTACTCCTCACGCCAGTCACCTTCTTGGGCTTTTTGTATGTTTGGCAAATATTTTAATGTATTTTCACATCCTTTTAGTTCGACACCTGAATCTGACATTTCTTTTTCTATAACAGGCAGGAATTTTTTTGCGATATCCTTATTTACAAGCATGGTTTCCATTGCATTACAAACACCTGGTCTTTGAACTTTAGCATTAATGCATATGTTTGTTGCCATTTTAATATCAGCATATTTATCAACATACACATGGCATACACCTTTATAGTGTTTTAAAACGGGAATTCTGGAGTTCTCTGAAACGAACCTGATTAACCCTTCCCCACCCCTTGGAATTATAAGGTCAATATCATCCTCAAGCTTTAGCATATCAAGTATTAATTCTCTATCAGTTACGGGAATAACCTGTATCGCATCGGCAGGTAGATTACATTCTTCGAGTGATTCTCTAAGCAGTTTAGCAATAGCCAGATTTGAATTTATTGTTTCCGATCCGCCTCGAAGAATCACGGAATTACCCGATTTTAAGCATAATCCCGCAGCATCAGCCGTTACATTAGGTCTTGATTCATATATTATTCCAATAACACCTAGTGGTATTCGTTTTTTCCCAACCATAAGACCATTTGGTCTTTTCCACATTTTTATAACTTCCCCAACGGGATCGTTAAGTTTTGACACTTCCGTTAATCCCTCTGCTATTGACTTTATCCTTTCTGGGGAAAGTTTTAACCTGTCTATTAGGGCCGAAGAAGTACCCTTTGATTTGGCTTCCGTGACATCAATTTGGTTCTCGGATAACAGAAATTCCTCATTCTGCACCAATTTTTCAGCCATTTTATTTAAAGCTGCATTTTTATCACTGGTCGATGAAGTTGCAAGAATTGTTGAAGCTTTTTTTGAGTTTGAAGCAATATCAGCAATTAATTTATTTAATTTTGATGTTGACGACATTTCAATATTTCCCGAATCTTAGAAATGAAAACCTAGTATACATGTTTAATTTATTACAAGAAAATATAAATAAATTTATTTATTAATATTATTTAATAGGGAAAACATATGTCGTGCCTAAGGATTTCAAAGAATTAATTGTCAAGAAGATTAATGCTATTTTCTTGTACCTGTAAAATAATTATCTACGCAAAGAACTTCGTTCCCTTCTTCAATTAATTTTTGGTAAAGATGGGAACCGTTAAAACCGGCCCCACCTGTTATCAGAATCCTTTACCTCATATATTTATTCTGATGTTAACAAATCTTTGTCTTCCATATACTGAAGAATTTGATTTGCACATTCATCAATAGAATTAACATCTGTTTGAACTACAATTTCGGGATTAAGCGGTTCCTCATAAGGATCGTCTATACCTGTAAAACCCTTTATGATTCCTTCCCTTGCTTTTTTATATAATCCCTTAACATCTCTTTTTTCACATTCTTCAACCGGACAGCTTACATATATCTCTATAAATTCCCCGTCTTCTACAATGTCCCTGATAAAATCCCTGTCTTTTCTATACGGTGATACAAATGCTGAAAGTACTAATACACCTGCATCAACAAAAAGTTTGGAAACTTCCCCCAGTCTTCTAATGTTTTCTTCCCTGTCTTCTGCAGAAAAACCAAGATCTTTACACAATCCTGTTCTAACATTATCACCATCTAAGATATATGTTCTGCAATTTCTTTGTATTAACACTTTTTCAACTTCGTTTGCAAGTGTTGATTTTCCGGAACTGGGCAGCCCTGTGAACCAAAGTATAGTTGAATTATGTTTATTTAACCTTCTTCTATCATCCTTTCCTATCGCATGATCGTGAGGAATTACGAATCGTTCCATTTAAAGTCTCCTTATAATTTGATCCTTGAAACTCTATCATCTATACAGAAATAATAAAGAAATAATATCAATTTTTTTTTGCCTTGATTCCCAGTTACCTTTGAAAGTAATCCTAAAAGAAAGATAGTATAAGAATGCTTCCCGTTTATTCCGACTCTTTTTTGCTTGTAGAAGACAGGATCTCTGTCTTAAATCCAAATTAATGAGACATAAGATTATTCATATTACCAATTCTTGGAATATATCTCATCTCTAGATNNAGATTGATCCTTAAAATTGATAATTCCGCGGATTCTACACATTTAATGTTTTATTATGAAAGCGATTCCAAAGATTATTAAGAAAATTCCAAACCATTGAAATTTCGAGAATGGTTCTCTAAATATCTGAACAGAAAATATAGTTACCCAGATATAAGAGGTTGCCAGAATCGGATATAGAATTGAAAGGTTGGCATATTTAAATGCAGTGATCATGAAGAAAAATCCTATACCATGAATTAACAAACCGATGATCAGATAGTAGTTTAAAAACCAGCTGACCATACTTGTACTAACGTTTGTTGAACCGTATTTAAAAAAGATCTGACCAACCGCAGAAAAAAATGCAGTCAGGAGCATAAAGAATATTGGCCAAAAGGAAATTTTCATAGGGACAAGTATTAATAAGTTTTATTTAATATTTCAATACTTCTAACATTATATTTTAATTCTTTAATTTTCCAATCAAAATCGTTCCATTTCAAGTTACAGTTTATTCTAGCGGATGAAATTATTGTGTCGTTTATTAAGATTTCCAAATGTAATTATAAAATCACTATCGACAAAACCAATATCCTTTTTTATTTCTGCCTTGTTAATTTTAATATAATAGTTGATTATTTCCATGTTACTAAAATTAGAATTGTACTTAACTATCGCACTTGATACTGGCACTCCATTCTCATAAGCATCGCTTAGTAATAGGGATTCTAATACTTCTGCATCCTCATTTTTATAAGCGGCAACATATTGCATTGTAAACTGGTTTAATTGGAATTGCTTTTTTATTAACCGCATTATTTATTGTACTTAAAAACTCAATTTACAATTTATAAACTTTTTACAAAAGGAATGATAAGTTTTATTTTTACATTAATATATATGCATTATCTGGTATTTTTGGAATTTTATTTCTCGGACTGGCTGATTTTAACCTACACATACCTGCAAATACATTATATTTCACTTTTTTAAATTCATTATTAATTGCAAGTAAAAAAAATGAATATATCTTATTGACATTCTTTCACAAAACTGAACATTTATTCCAAATTTTATTACGGAGGCTTATTAAATTGGAAAAAACATTATCGATAGTTAAACCTGATGGAGTAAAAGCTAACCAGATTGGTGAAGTTTTAAGGAGATTTGAAAGTAACAATATTAAGATTGTAGCATTAAAAATGATACACATGAGCAGGAAAGAAGCCGAAGGTTTTTATTATGTCCATAAAGAAAGACCATTTTTCTCAAGCTTGATAGACTTTATGACCTCTGGCCCGTGCGTTGTTATGGTACTTCAAGCCGAAGGTGCGATAAAAAAAGTCAGAGAAATAATGGGTTCCACAAATCCAGAAGAAGCCGCGGAAGGTACAATTAGAAAGGATTTAGCATCAAATATTGAGCAGAATGTTGTCCATGGATCTGACTCATCTGAATCAGCGGACTATGAAATTAATTATTTCTTTAACCAGCTCGAAATTAAAGATTAATATTGATTAGGCAAAGAAGATTAAATTCCTTATTTATATTTTTACTAATTATATCAGGACTTTTCCATCTTCTATATGTTAAGCAGGATAGTGTCTGGAAATTTCTTGGAAGCAACCTGATATATGAAACTAAAGTAGAAAAACCGATGTAATTGTGATATTAGGTGGTTCAGTTATTGATCGCTTCATTGAAGCGGTAGATACATACAATAATCAATACTCTGAACTACTTGTGATCACAAAAAACGCAGTTTCAAAAGGCTACTACAAACTAACAGATCTCGGATTTAAATATCCAAGATACTATTAATTAAAAAGGGATATCGTACATTATCTTGATGTACCCGAAAACTTATTTCATGTTATAGATAAAATTGCTTTTAACACACACCAGGAAGCACATATTGTTGATGATTACATAAATGAGAACAACTTTAAATCGATAATAATTGTTACATCCAATTCACACACAAAAAGAGCATTTATGATATTAAAAGATATTCTTTTACAAACTTACAACTTTATTTTCTCTAGATTATCCAAATTTAAATTAATAAATTCATAATCAAGTCTCACCTTTAATAAACTCTCGAAATACTGCAATAATACGGTGTAATTGAGACTTAGATCTGATTTGCTGCAAAGCTCATTTTTAACTGAAGTAATTTCCAATTTATTAAATCCGCAAGGATTAATATAATTATAAAAACTGGTTTCATTGTTAAGGTTAAGAGAAAACCCATGTTTTGTAATAAATTTTTTAACGTTTACACCAATTGACGCAATTTTTTTTCGCTCAACCCAGATCCCTGGATTGCCATTTATTCTTTTGGAATCAATCCCAAATTCTTTTAAGTAGCTTTTAATTACTTCTTCCAGCAAAAACACATATCTTTTAATTGTGAGATTTAATTTTTTCAAATTCAAAACAGGATAACAAACAATCTGACCAGGTCCGTGATAAGTGACATCACCTCCTCTGTCAGTCCGGTACAATTTAAGCCCTAATTCTTCTAACTTTTCGGTATCAATCAGGATATTATCACTATTCCCATATTTGCCCTGAGTAAAAATATTCTCTCCATATTCAGCAAACAGAATAAACCCGATCCTGTCACGATTTATCAATCTGCTTTGTAACTCATCCTGAATCATGATAGATTCTTTGTAATCAATATTTTTTAATAAATAGACCGGGATTCTTTCCATTTCTTGTTATTATGAAACTAAAGCCAATTTCTATATTAAAAAGTAATCAACCAATTTCAATAAATGAATTTATTAATGATATTAAAGAAAAAATATCCAAGAACCTATACCAATCAACATTCGATTATGAGGATACCCCTTTTATTGATATTATTGAAGAAGCAAATTCTTTACCTATGTTTTTCGATAAAAAGCTTATAACAGTTAAAAATTTCAACGACAAGAACAAAAGTGACATTGAATTATTAAATAATTATTGTGAAAAACCCTCTGCATTCTCAAATATAGTTTTAATTACAACGTCAGATCAAAAAACTCAAAAAATAGGATCATTCAAGAACACGGAAGTTATCAATCTTGACTCCAGTACCAATTTTAAATCCAAGGTTAAAAACGAATCTCAAAAACTTGGAATTCAATTAACCACAAAGGCAATTAATGCATTGATCGGAAACCTTGGAGAAGATTTAATCCTGATTAAAAATGAGTTGCAAAAAATATCCTTATATACAAAAAATAAAAAGACCTTGGACGAAAAAGATATTTTAGAATTCGTTAATAATATTATTTATAAGGACACATTTTCCTTGATCACATCACTTTCTAACCGGGAACTGAAAAACTCAATTAAAATTTTAAAAGAGCTTGAAAAAAAGCAGGAAGATCCGATATCCATCCTACATCTTATCACATGGAGAGTACGTCAGATTTTTAAGATGCTTGAGCTTAAAAAGATGAATCTTAAGAATGAAGAAATAGCAAAAATCCTAAAAACGTCCAAGGGAGCTGTATATTATTTAGAAAAAAGTGCAAGAAATTTTAAGATAGGAGAGATGGAAAAAATCTTAGAAAGATTGCATTATACTGATTTTAAATTAAAAAACACAAGTACAGATAAATATTTGATTATTAACAGATTAGTATCTGAAATATGCTCGAACTAGCTTTCTTCACCAGGAGTATGTGCAATACTGTGGAATTTCTTGGTAAACCTTGAAATTTTTCTAGCAGAATTTCTTTTATGAATAACACCTTTTGTTGATGCTTTATCAAAAGAAGAAGTCAGATCCTTTAATAGCTCTTTGGATTTCTCAACATCTTTTTCTTCGATAGCCTTATCGAAACGTTTAATTTTTGTTTTTAAAGTAGAAGTAATATATTTATTTCTTTCTTTTCTTTTTAAACTTTGACGATGTTTCTTAATTGCAGACTTTTTTCTTAGTCCCATCAATTTCTCCTGAGTTATATTATAAAGGATTACAATTTACATTGTTTCTAAAAGTTGTCAACATTATCTGTTAACATTAAATGATAAATATTTAATTGTTTAAACTAATAAAAAATGAGCCATATTTTTTATAATAATAATTATAATTCACCTGAAAAGCTTATAATTTTACCGTCAAAATACAATCTTACCGATAATAACAAAAAAGATGTTGAAAATTTACTTTAAAAGAAAAGATAAATTGGGATAAAATCCTTATAAACTGCAATAATCACAATGTTTTTCCATTGGCATACACAACATTAACAAACACTTTTTATTATTAATACCAAAAGATATAATATCAACTATTAAAGAACATACATTAAATTATCCATCAACAATTTAGATAAAACCCACGAACTTATTCGTCTGCTAAAAATATTTAATAAAAATGAAATAAATACCATCTCTCTCAAAGGCCCCGCTTTATCAAAAACTCTTTATAACGATATTACATTAAGGTCATTCTCCGATTTTGACCTGATGATCAATATAAAATACCTTTAAGAAATAAAAGATATACTTAAAAGCAACGGGTACGAACCTCAATTTATATTTAATAATCCATATGAAGATTTATATATAACTTACTATAATCATTATAACATTAGTTCCAATACAATAGCCAACAATATTGATATCCACTTCTCTAACGAAAACAGTAATTTTTCATTAATAAGGTGGATACTATAAATAACTAATTAACTCTTATAATGTTATGTCAGCATGTGTGCAAACACGCCGGGCAGAAAGTAAACTGGGTTTGTGAAATTAACGCACTTATTTCAAATAATAAAGATTTTGATTGGGATTATGTATTTTCTAAATCAAAGAAACTGATTTGCTCCTATATGCTATATTCAGGACTTATGATATCACATTTGACATTTGATACCGAGCTTCCGGATTTTGTTTTAAAGAAAATATATAATCTTAAGAAAATCAATCAAAATACTCAATTTTTAACAAGAAATATATTCAAGAATAGAGAATTATTTAATTTTATCTTTTATTTGAGTAAAGAAAATAAATTTTATATAACAACCATAAGTAATTATTTAGATAAATTAAAATTAGCCTTTCAGCGATTTAAAGTAACACCTTTAGACTGGGAACTTAACATACCGATATCATTATATTATTTATATTATCTTTATATACCAGTAAGATTATTAAAAAAGAAATATTTCGTTAGGTAGATGTTTATGCTATATTGCTTGGTGTGATTCAGGAGGAAAATTATGAAATTTTTTATTGATTCTGCAAATCTCGAGGAGTTAAAAGATGCCGTTTCATACGGAATTATAGACGGTGTTACCACAAATCCATCATTGGTCTCTAAAGAGGGTAGCCAAACAAATTTTAAGGATCTCGTAAAAGAAATCTGCAAATTAGTGCAAGGACCTGTTAGCGCCGAAGTTTTAAGTACCGAATTTAAAAAAATGGTTAAAGAAGCGAGAGATCTTGCAAATATCCATAAACACATCGTTGTTAAACTTCCCCTAACCGAAGATGGCATTAGAGCTACCAAAGTTGTCTCAGATGAAGGGATAAAAGTCAATGTAACCCTGGTATTTTCCCCCTCACAGGCTATTCTGGCGGCAAAAGCCGGTGCTGCTTATGTGAGTCCGTTTGTTGGCAGGTTGGATGACATTTCTACTTCAGGCATGGATCTAATCTATGATATATCCGAGATATACAATAATTATGGATTTGACACTGAAATCCTTGTTGCAAGTATAAGACACCCTCAACATATCGTGGAATCAGCCAAAATGGGCGCGGATGTGGCTACGATCCCTTATAAAGTTTTTAAACAGCTATTTAAACATCCTTTAAGTGATATTGGACTCGAAAGATTTCTTAAGGATTGGGGGAAATAACTCCACATATCAAATACTCTTTATTTCCACTCTTTCCCAAGATTGGTGAATCAATTATACCCAGGATGTTAAGTCCAGACTGCTCAAATTTATTCCTAATTTTATTTTTAACAGCTTGATGTTTTTTTATGTCTTTTATAATGCCGCCCTTTTCAACCTCATTTTTTCCAACCTCAAACTGCGGTTTAATAAGTGCAATCAACAAACCGTCTTTCTTTAATAAAGATATTGCTGGTTCTATTACCTTTTCTAAGGATATAAACGAAACATCTATGGTTATAACATCAACAAATTCACCGACATCTTCATATTTAAGATATCTACAGTTTATTTTTTCTTTGGTTACAACCCTTTGATCATTTCTCAGCTTCCAGTCAAGCTGTCCGTAACCAACATCAAAGGCATAGACTTTTTTCGCTCCGTGTTGAAGAAGGCAATCAGTAAAACCGCCTGTTGAAGCACCTATATCCAAAGCAACTTTATCTTTAATATTTAACTCAAATTGATCAATTGCTTTTTCGAGTTTTAATCCCCCCCTGCTAACATACTTCTCACTTTCTTTAATAATTATCTCTGAATTTATATTTATAAAAGTTCCTGACTTTTCGGTTTTTTTACCATCAACAAGGACTTTTCCTGACATAACAAGTGCCTGAGCTTTATTTTTAGTGGGAGCTAATCCCTTCTCTACAATTAAATCATCCAACCTTTTTTTATTCTTACCTTGCTCTTTCACTTAAATAGTATGCAATTTCTCTTAATGGATTAACTTCAACATCAAAATTATTAAGACAATTAATTGCCTGTTTCGTTAATTCTTCGACTCTTTGGAGAGATTTTTCAATACCTTCGGTTGTTGCGTAAGTCGGTTTTTTGTTTTTTGCATCCGAACCTATTTTTTTCCCATAATCCTCACTGCCTCTAATATCCAAAATATCATCTGTTATTTGAAAAGCAAGGCCTATCATTCGCGAAAATCTCTTTAACTTTTCGAGCTGATCATCCTTCGCATCTCCTACTATTGCCCCCATAACTACAGATGCCTCTATCATTGTTGCAGTTTTCAACAAATGGACTTTTTCTATATTCTCTTTTATAACAGTATTCTGATCATTAAGATCAAGATCAATCGATTGCCCCAGAACCATTCCCTTGGAACCAGCCAATAATGACAACTCTTTTATCAATTGAACTATTAATTTATTGTCAATCCCTTTCTTTGAACATTCTTCGATTATTAAAGAAAAGGAATCTGTAAGCAGTGCATCTCCTGCAAGAATAGCAATAGCCTCACCAAAAACCTTATGGTTAGTCGGTAAGCCACGTCTTAAATCGTCGTTATCCATCGAAGGAAGATCATCATGAATAAGGGAATATGTATGTACCATTTCTATTGCACATGCAACAGGAATAGCATCTTCATACCCGCCTGAAACCAACTCACAACTTGCAAGACATAAAATGGGTCTTAATCTCTTTCCACCAGAATTAATACTGTAATTGATTGCACTTTGTAATTTGTTTTTTGAACCAGGAATTTCGGGAAAGTATTGAGCAAGTTTATTATCAATTAATGTTTTTCTTTCATTTAAATAATTTTCAATATTAAATTTCATCTATTCATTTTCATCTAATTCGAATTCTTCAATGTGTGTTTCTTCATTAGAATCTTCCACAATTATATTAATGTTTTTCTTTACACTTTCTAATTTCTGATAACATTCTTTAACAAGCTTGGTTCCTTCTTCAAATTTCTTTATGGATTCATCCAATGAAAGCTCTCCGCTTTCCAGCAATTCAACGATTTCATTTATTTTTTTTAATGATTTTTCAAATGATTCCATTTTCTTTTAAGTTAGATCTCTAATATTTCTTTTTCTGCAGTATCCAAAACATCGATCTCGGTTCTAAATGGCTCTAGATCCAACATTATAACTTTATCACCTTCCTCCAGAATAAGTCCTTCATTATAAACGATTATATCCGATGTCTTTTGCTTTTTTATAAGTAAAGGAATTAAATGGCCAGGCAATTCTAAGTCTTCAAGGTCTTTACCATGCATGGATTTATCAACTGAGAATTTAAATATTACGTATTCCTTGCTGTCTATTTTAGAATATATATCGAATAAGTTTAATTTTCTTCCAAATGCTATATGTAAACCCAGTTTTTTAATTGTATCAGTATCCATAACATCAGCAAAATAGTTTAAAACTGGAAAAGTATTTTTTATTCCGAAATCAATTTTAGCAACTCTGCAAACAAACGTATTAACTTTATCACTAGTTGTAATCGAAACTAAACTATCAGAAAGAGAGAGTCCTGTTTCTTCTAATTGATCAACGTCTAAACTGTTCCCTTCAACAACTTCAAGACCTTCTTCATTCGCTAGCTCAACCAATCTTGGGTTAGTATCAATCAGACATACATCTATTCCCATTTCAATTAATATTTTAGCAAGTAGTCTGGCAAAATTATTCGCACCTACAATTACAACCCTGTTTGCTTTATAGGTTACATTCAGTATTTTTGAAATATATTTAGCAGTGGATCCCTGAAATAAAACAGATACAGCAATCGTTAAGAATACAAGCCCCTGTACGACTTCCCCTCCGTAAATGTCTCTGTGACTTAGTTCCAGACTTATAATTGAAGCAATAGAAGCGGCAATAATACCTCTTGGCGAAATATATGATAGAAACAATTTCTCTCTTATATCGAGCGAGGATCTAAATGTTGAAATAAAAATCTGAACTGGACGGACAATTAAAAGTAGTCCCATAACCACCCATAATCCTGAAAATCCAAGGTCTGTAATATAATCGAGTTCCAGATTTGCTGCCAGCAGGATAAAGAGAAGAGATATTACTAGCGTGGTTATCTTACCTTTGAATTTCTTTAAATTTTCTTCCTCAGGCACATCTAGGTTGCCCACAACAATACCTGACACGACTGCTGCCATAAGTCCCGACTCTACAATTATCGTTTCTGAGAAGCTATATATCCCAACTGCAAACACCAGCACAAATAAATCAACCAGATCCTCGAGATAAAAATAAAACTTTTTAACTGCAATACTAAGCAAATAACCGCCTATTGCTCCAACCAATCCACCGATTAGGAACCTGTAGATTACCAAGCTAAACGATTTGTTTATACCTTGTAGATCCTGAGCTACTAGTTCATAAACAAAAATGGCTATAATCGCTCCGATGGGATCAATAAAAACTCCTTCGAACTCAAGAATATTCTTTAAGTTCGGTTTAACTTTTATCCTTCTAAGAAGTGGTTGTATTACGGTTGGACCGGTCACAATCACAAGAGAACCAAACAAAAACGCCAGATCCCAGTTCAACCCTGCAAATGTTTTTGCAAATAAAGCACCACCGACCATTGTAATTAATGCACCGATGGTTATAAGCGGCAGTACCACTTTACTATGGCTTTTAATGTCATCCTTATCCAAATTTAATCCTGCTTCAAACAGAATTATTGCAACACATAGTTTTATTATTACTTCAAGCCCTTCACCAAGCTCAGACGGATCTATTAATGATATAAATTCTGGTCCAACTAACACACCTATAATCAAGAGAAATACAATGCTGGGAAGACCAACTCTGATCGAAAGCAATTGACTTAAAACACCCATTATCAGGGCTATTGATATCATCAAAAGCAAGAAATTTTTAACCTCCGGAATTATTAAATCTCAAATTAGGTTATTCTAGTGAAAAATAAATACAAGTAATCAATAAATTACATACACCGATTTTATATAAAATTTACATTAGAAATATATTTATTTTATTTTATTTTCAATTTGGAATTTTATGTAAAATATCAAAATTATGAGAAACTCAAACAAAAACATAAGATATAAAGTTTTATTATATCTTTTTGCATTAGTTATTAAGTATATCTAAGACCTTTCATTTATTTGCTTATTTCCTAGTTTTTATTCAAAATAAATAGATATATTGGGTTGGGCAAACAGGTATTCTGAGTTTTATAATTTACCGTTTGACAGTTTTTTAAATAAAAATTTTACATTCTTTCATTAATAAGAATAAATAAACAGAAGATGATTAGAATCTTTATAATCCTGATGCTATTCGTTGCTACATCTTGTACTAAGTTCACCGGTCCTATCGATTTAACGATCAGGCCAAACAATCCGGAAAACCAGAAAAACAGCTTCAACGAAAGTTTTAACTCTTATGATTACTACTTTTATGAAAAGATTGAAATAGGCGTTAAGGGATCTTTTATCACAGGTCCATAATAGACTAATCAATAATATTTTCATATATACTCATTACAACTCATATAATTAATTCATGATTTAGCCTATTACTATAGAACTATTAATCTTTTAAATGCTAAATTTTCACCTAGAATTATTTAAACAGCTTGTACTTATATATTGAAAATTTGATAAACTGTTTAATTTTTTTAATATAAATGTATGACAGATATAAAATAAAAAATTTTTATAAAACTTTATAGGTATTATTCAAATTGATATATTATTATAAATAATATATTTGTTTGAGGGGGGACAAATATTTGAGTAAAGCTATTTACGCTATTCTAAATGATCTGTTTTTTGAATCAAAAATTAGAATATCCACAAAAAAATTAAATGCAGATCTATCCATTTTAAGAAATAAGGAAAATTTTGATGAAGCAATTGCTGAAAACACACCGAATCTTATTATTCTGGACTTGGCCTCCAAAGATATAATGATAGAGGATATTGTAACGAAGCTAAAAAATGACGAAAGACTAAAAAAAATCCCACTGATTGGTTACCTCCCACATGTTGAAACAGACCTAATGGTTAAATATTTAGATTTAGGATGTAATCTTGTTTTACCCAAATCAAAGTTTACAAGAGAGATGGACAAATTAATAAAAAGAAGTTTACTGTGAGTATGCAATATTTAAGCTTTTCCGAATTAGATAATATTAAGTCTTCAGTTACAGCAATCCTATTTTCAAAAAGCAATTTTAATATTGAAGCTATCATCAGATGGCTAATAGACCGGAAATTATTATTTGAGAATTATACCGAAAGTGAAAATTTTTATATTGTAGAACAACCTCAAAAAATAAAATTCAAGTATTATGAATACAGAGTTATAGATAAAAACAGCATCTATGCAGAGATTGGCACCGATATACCAAACACAAACAATTTCGATGAAATAATCAGTAGCAACCTATGAAAGCACGTATTCAAGTATCTGAACTACTTGATGCGTAGATCTGGCAGTGGCATTTGCTGCTTCATCAACTTCTTTTAATGCATGATCATGTTCTTCATCATGAAGAGTTATAATTGATTTGTTCAAAGCTGCAGCGTAACCAGCATCAAATGCTGCATTCCATTGTTTAAATTTAGGTCCAAACCTAACTACCACAATATCAGAATCTTTAATCATCTTCATTCTTCTTATAGCATTTAAACCTGAGCCTTTCCTGTCTCTCCAAAAGGGTTTCTCCTCTTCACCTAAAATATTCACACCACACATATCACTCAGATCATGGTTAGTTATGGGTGAGGTAAAAACAACATCAAGTCCTTTTTCATTAGAGCTTCTAATTATCTGCTCTCTCCAATCACTATGTATTTCACCTGCCAGATAAACATTAAGCACATTATTATTCATTATTTAACCTCTTTATTAGATATATAAGAATTTTTGTTTAATATAAATAAAATAGAATATTTTAAAATACTAAGAAATAATAATTGTATGCAATTAATATTAAAATCATCAATTTTAATAATTTTCTTTCTTCTTTCTCTTAATTCTCTTTCTAATAATTTACCACAGCCAGTTGAAACCAAACTAATAATAGACACAAAAGATATTAGAAGTAAGAATTCATTTAAACTCGGTGTTTTATTCAAGATCAATCCAAAATGGCATATATACTGGAAAAATCCTGGTGATTCGGGACTATCGACAAACATTATTATTAAAGTTCCCGAAGAGTTTCAAATGAGTGAACAATTATGGCCCTACCCTAAAAGTTTCAAGGGAACATCTGGAATAGATTATGGGTACGAAAACGAAGTATTAATCTGGACGGAAATTAAAACTCCGAAGAATATAAATTTAAATATCCCGATATATATTGAAGCAAACTGGCTTAGCTGCAAAGAAATTTGTATACCCGGGAAAATAATTTATGAGCAAGAGCTGGCTTATAATAAAAATTATAATAATGAAAAAATGTTTAGAAAATGGGGAGAATTCATACCAAAGAATAAAATCAATGGAATAAATTATAAGATATCTACAAAACATACAAAAGATAACACTTCAACTGTCTTTGAAATAAATATTAACTCTAAAAAAAATATAATGAATATAGAACTATTTCCTTTACCATCAAATGAAATAAAAATAGAGAATATAGAATACAAAAAAATAAACGATACTAGTTACTTAACATCAATATATGCTTCTTTGTATAAGGGTCAAAAATTAGCATCGGATTATATGGAATCAATCATTGTAATTGACTATAATCATACAGAAAAGAAAAGTTTAAGAATTCCAATTAATATTAAAAACATATAAATAAAAGGAGTCAGAGTATGTATAAAACCATTTTGTTTTCGGTATCTTTAATCTTTATTTTTATATTTTCATTTTCGTTTACTGAAACATCCAATTCAGAAAACGAACCATCGAATATAAAATCTGAAGAGAAATCAAATGTTATAAACACAGATCTTGAAGTTGCTAATTTTTTATTAACTGATCAATCCGGCAAAAATATAAGACTCTCCGATTACAATGATAAGATTGTAGTACTCGAATGGATAAATCCTGATTGTCCATTTGTTAAAAGACACTATGAAGAAAAAACAATGGTGAACTTAGAAAAAAGATATTCCAACAAAAATATAGTGTGGCTAGCTATTAACAGCACATATTATATGAAAATAGATGATAACAAACAATGGGCTGATGCTTATAACATATCCTATCACATATTGGATGATAACTCAGGATTAACGGGAAAAGCATACAATGCAAAAACAACTCCCCATATGTATATAATAGATAAAGGAAAACTGGTTTATGAAGGTGCTATTGATGATGATAAATACGGAAGAAAAAAGATCAATACAAGAATAAATTACGTTGATAATGCATTAATGCAGCTAACAAGTGGTAATCCTGTTGAGATTTCGGAGACAAAACCTTACGGCTGCTCAGTTAAATACAAGCACTGATAAAATAATACTATAATTCTTAAGATTATTGCTTTATAATTATATATCTACTTAAAAGGCTAACTGTTAGAAATGGCAGGTCGCAAAGTCACAGGACTTAAATTTTTTATCTATGTCGGCTGGATTGCAGTAGTAAGCATAAAGGGCATAGATTATGAAAGAAAAATTACTATTTGCTATTTCCTTGCTAATTTTCACTTGCTTGCCTTATCAACTAGATTTAAGTGAAATCTGGTTATCCATTACCGACCCTGAGGAAGTTAATGAAATAGCAGTGGCAATTTATTGGTTATTTGAATCTATAACACAAATTATCGCTTAGAAACTTAAATTAGGTTTAAGCCACCTCTCCACTTCTCCCACAGACATCTTTTTCCTGGTAGCATAATCCTGCACTTGATCTTTTTGAATTTTACCCAGATTAAAATACCTGGAAGCAGGATGTGCAAAATAAAATCCTGAAACAGAACTAGGAGGATTCATGGCAAATGATTCTGTTAGTGATACACCCGCGTTCTTTTCAGCATCCAGCAATTTCCACAAAATCCCCTTTTCAGTATGATCTGGACAAGAGGGATATCCCGGGGCAGGCCTTATTCCCCTGTATTTTTCTTCTTTTAGTTCTTCATTAGAAAGATTCTCTGATCTCCCATAACCCCATATTTCTCTAATTTTTTTATGAAACATCTCCGCAAGTGCTTCAGCTACTCTATCTCCCAAAGCCTGAATCATTATTGAGCTGTAATCATCATTACTTTCTTTAAATTTTTTTGAATATTCTTCAACTTTACTACCGGCAGTAACCACAAAACCGCCTATATAATCAATTTTATTTGACTCTCTTGGCGCAATAAAATCAGATAAGCAATAAAATATCTGATTATCAGAATTAGATCTTTGACCCTGTTGTCTTAAGAAATGAACAGTTTCAATAACACTTGATCTGTTCTCATCAATATATATCTCTACATCATCTCCTACACTGTTCGCAGGCCAAATACCTACAACTGCAGACGGATTAAAAAGTTTATTGTTTACAATCTCTCCAAGTAATTTTTCAGCATCGCTATACAATTCCCTTGCCTGCTTTCCCCATTTGGGATTATCAAGAATTTTAGGAAATGATCCTTTGAGCTCCCATGTCCAAAAAAATGGTGACCAGTCTAAATAATTAATCACCTCTTCAAGATCAATGTCTTTAAATTGAATCAAGCCTAATTTAGAGGGTCTGTCAATCAGATAATCAACCCAATTGTATTTAAATCCATTCTTCCTTGCTTCGTCTATTGATACATAATTTATTTTTTTTCCACTTTGTTCAAATCTTATTCTATGTCTCTCTTGAGTTTCATCAAGTTTCTTTTTATATTCAACATTCTTATCAGGATTCAAAAGATCATTACAAACTCCAACCACCAACGATGCATCCTGAACATGATCAACAATCCCGTTATAGTGAGGTGCAATCTTTATAGCCGTATGGGCTTTACTGGTTGTAGCACCCCCGATTAATAAAGGTATATCAAACCCCCTCCTTTCCATCTCTGAAGCATTATAAACCATTTCATCCAATGAAGGTGTTATTAAGCCGCTCAAACCTATAATATTTGCTCCAATATCTTTTGCGGTATTAAGTATTTGATCACAAGCAACCATTACACCCAAATCTATCACTTCATAATTGTTACAAGACAGAACTACAGAAACAATATTTTTGCCAATATCATGAACATCACCTTTCACAGTGGCAATAACAAATTTTCCCCTTGAACTTCCTGCATCTACTTTTTCAGATTCCATAAAAGGTTCAAGGTAGGCTACTGCTTTTTTCATAACTCTTGCACTTTTTACTACTTGAGGCAAAAACATTTTTCCTTCACCAAAAAGTTCTCCCACAACTTTCATACCATCCATTAGAGGACCTTCAATAACTTCCAACGGACGTTTGTATCTTGTCCTTGCCTCTTCTGTATCTTCGTCAACAAAATCTGAAATCCCATTTACAAGTGAATATTTAAGTCGTTCTTCGACGACTTCTTCACGCCATTTCCCTTCGTCCTTCTTTTTCTCGGCACTTTTAACTCCTTTAAACTGCTCTGCATAATCAATAAGTTCTTCAGTAGCTTCAGGACTCTTGTTAAGAAGAACATTTTCAACCTTTTCCAAAAGCTCTTTTTCTACATCATCATAAACCGCAAGCATTCCCGCATTCACTATCCCCATATCAAGCCCGGCGTTAATTGCGTGATATAAAAAAGCACTATGCATTGCTTCGCGAACTATATTATTTCCCCTGAATGAAAAGGAGACGTTACTAACTCCCCCACTTGTTAAAGCTCCGGGACAATTTTTTTTGATTTGTTTTACAGCTTCAATGAAATTAACAGCATAATTGTTGTGTTCTTCAATCCCGGTAGCAACAGTTAATATATTAGGATCAAAAATAATATCTGTCGGATCCATTCCCACTTCTTCGGTCAGGATTTTATATGCTCTTTCACAAATCCTTACTTTATCATCAATCTCAGCAGCCTGTCCTTCTTCGTCAAATGCCATTACAACAGTTGCTGCACCGTAACGCATGATTTTTCTTGCTTGTTCCTTGAATATTTCTTCCCCTTCTTTAAGACTAATCGAATTTACAATGCATTTCCCCTGAGCACATCTCAATCCAGCCTCTATAACAGACCATTTTGAGCTATCAATCATAATTGGTACTTTAGCTATCTCAGGTTCCGAAGCTATCAAATTCAAAAATTTTTCCATGCACTTTTCACTATCCAAAAGTCCTTCATCAAAATTTACATCTATTATATTTGCTCCATTTTGTACTTGTTGTTGTGCGACTCCAAGTGCAGAATCGTAATCATCTTCCTTTATCAATTTTGAAAATTTAGGAGATCCTGTCACATTTGTTCTCTCTCCTACCATTATAAATTGGGATCCATGATCAGATGAAATTGTTAATGATTCAAGTCCACTCAGTCTTGTTGCAGGTGTAATTTTTGGCAAAACTCTCGGAGAAACTTTTTTTATTTTATCTACTATCGCTTGAATATGTTCAGGAGTTGTTCCACAACACCCTCCAACAATATTTATAAATCCGCTTTTGGCAAAATCTTCCAGATAACCCGAAGTAATATCCGGAGTTTGATCATAACCCGTTTCACTTAGAGGATTTGGCAATCCGGCATTCGGATAGCAGCTTATAAAACAATCGGATATTCCAGACAGCTCTTCAATATAGGGTCTCATATCCTCAGCACCAAGAGCACAATTAATCCCGACACTGATCGGCTTTGCATGTTTTACAGAATTCCAGAAAGCACTAATGTTTTGTCCGGAAAGAGTCCTGCCGGATTTATCTGTTATCGTTACTGAAAGCATCACGGGAAGTCTCTTCCCATATTCTTCGAAAAACTGTTCTATAGCATAAATGGCAGCTTTTAAATTTAATGTGTCAAAAGTAGTTTCCGGCAAAAGGATATCCACACCACCCTCAACTAGGCTTTTAGTCTGTTCATAATATGCATCAACCAGTTCCTGAAAAGAAACAGCTCTATAATCAGGGTTATTCACATCCGGAGACATAGAAGCAGTTTTATTGGTAGGACCTAAAGCACCTGCAACAAAACATTGCCTTTTAGGATTTTCATTCATTATTTCAATTGCAACTTGTTTTGCTAATCTGGCAGATTCGAAATTTAATTCTTCAACTATATGCTCAAGCTTATAATCAGCTTGTGCTATTTTTGTTGCACTGAATGTATTTGTTTCAACGATGTCAGATCCTGCTTCAAAATACTTGCGGTGTATTTGTGAGATTATATCTGGTCTTGTAAGAGATAAAAGATCATTGTTCCCTTTTAAATCAACATCATGAGATTTAAATAGATCAGCTCTAAAATCGTCTTCTTCGAGTTTATAACGCTGAATCATAGTGCCCATAGCACCGTCAAGGAATAGTATTCTTTTCCTTAGTAAATCCTCTAATTTTTTATATGTCTCTGTCTTTTTTGTTTTACTCATCTTTAATATATTTTTGAATAATTTAAAAATTTAATGTTACCTGAGTATAAAAAATAGGCACTAAATAATTAAACCAGCAACTTTTAAGATTAACAGTTGAAATATTGAATAAATTCTTACCAGTTATTTCTTAATTCTCTTAATTTAATAAACACGGATTTTGGATCATCGGATAAAGATGGATCTGATTTTCTCAGGTTTTCTATAATGCTCAATTCGTCAAAACGCATAAATGGATTGTAGGACTTCTCTTCTCCTATTGTAGAAGTTATCCAGGTACTCTTCTTAATTTCTTTAAGTTTTTTATCTATTTTTTTGTTATCAGGATCAACACTTAAAGCAAACTTAAGATTTGTATCCGCATAATTATGACCACTATGTATTACAAGACTATCATCTAATTTTTTTAACTTGTTTGCAAAAGTATCATATAAATCTTCTACAACTCCTCTATATCTTGTATTACCGCAGCCTGAAACAAATATTGTATCACCAACAAAAATGTTTTTACCCAATAATAAGGATATATGCTCGGGACAATGGCCCGGAGTGTGTAGCACATTAACAGACTGTTTACCGAAAGTGATTGTATCACCTTCTGCAACTCCTTCACTTCTTGGAGCTACATAGTCAAGACCAGTTTCATGAATTAATATCTTTGATGATAAAAAGACCTTAATAATCGGGTTGTTGCCTTGAATGTGGTCCGGGTGTGCATGAGTATTTATAACATACTTAACAGTTAATTCGTTTTCTCTTATAATCTTCAAAATGGATACAACATCAATGGGATCTATAACAATACATTCATTTGTCTCATCGCAGCTAACTATATAGTTATAATTACTATCACTTTTATCTACTATAAAACTATAAATTGTAAATCCATCGTCATTAATAATATGCATATTGAACTCCTTAAGATATAATAAAGACAAATTATGAAAATTTGCTCAATAACATTAACTTTATTATTGGTTTTGACAATAACTTACGGTTGTTCCAAGAAAAAAAAGGCTGAGCCATTTAATGTCCCTGGAGTAAAAACAGATATAAGCAGAGTTTTAATTTCACCGCTTGCTTTTGATGGTGCAACAGTAGCTATTATAGGATATGTAAAAGATTTTTCCATTAGTGAAGAACCAAACCAATCAAACGTACTTTTACTATCCGATAAACTGGACAACACAATAATTATTGAATTTTTAGATAATTTCCAGACAACACTTGGAGAACAAATACTTGTTAGCGGAAAATTTATCAAAGAAACAAATAGAATAGTCGAGGCTAAATTATATAAAATAGTTATTGAAGATAATACTATAAGGCCCTTAAATAATTGACAATATTTACTTTTGACAACTATTTAAATTGAGGGTAGCTTTTACTTCCTAATTAATCCAGAGAGACAATAATGAGCTTTGTAGAATCGCTAAAATGTAAAGAATGCGGGGAAATATATCCCAAAGAACCAAAACACGTATGTGAAATGTGTTTTGGACCTTTAGAAGTTGTATACAATTATAATGAAATTAAGAAAACACTAACAAAAGATAAAATCTTATCTCGTCCTAAAAACATATGGAGATACGCAGAACTACTTCCCATTGACGAGGCTCCAACGCTAGGCAAACAAGTTGGTTATACTCCTTTAATTAAAGCAGATAATTTAGCAAAAGCACTAGGAGTAAAAGAAGTATATGTAAAAAATGATGCGGTTTGTTACCCTACTTTGTCCTTTAAAGACAGGGTTGTATCAGTAGCTTTATCAAAAGCCGTTGAATTCGGTTTTGATACCACCGGATGTGCCTCAACGGGTAATCTGGCTAATGCCGTATCTTCCATATCCACTTCAGGAAATTTAAAAAGCTTTATTTTTATTCCATACGATCTAGAACAATCAAAAATTATTAACACCATGATCTACGGTGCAAATTTAGTTGGGATAAAAGGCACTTATGATGATGTAAACAGGCTTTGCAGTGAAATAGCAGGAAAATACGGATGGGCTTTTGTTAATATCAACATGAGACCTTACTATTCTGAAGGATCAAAATCCTATGCATTTGAAATAATGGAACAGCTTGGATGGAAAGCTCCAAAAAACATTGTTGTTCCAATGGCTAGTGGATCTTTACTGACTAAGATTTGGAAAGCCTTTAAAGAATTTGAACTTCTTGGTTTAATCGAGCCATCCGATACTAAAATGTATGGTGCTCAGGCAACCGGATGTTCACCTATTTCTACAGCTTTAAAAAATAACTGGGAAATATTCAAACCAGTAAAACCAGATACTATTGCTAAATCACTGGCTATCGGTACACCAGCCGACGGTTTTTATGCAATGAACATCATTAAAGAAAGTGGTGGTTGTGCAGAAGATGTGAGTGATGATGAAATTGTTGATGCAATCAAATTACTGGCAAAGACAGAAGGTATTTTTACTGAAACCGCAGGTGGTGTGACCTTAGGAGTTACAAAAAAACTCATTGAACAAGGTAAAATACCAAGAGATGAGTTGTTAGTAGTATCAATAACCGGAAATGGATTAAAAACACAGGAAGCAATTGCTGACAAAATATCCACGCCTCATGTTATTGATGCAAAACTTGAAGATTTTGAAGATTTATATAATAAGATAGGAGATTAAGGAGACAATTATGGCATCTGTAAGAATACCCACACCATTAAGAAAACTTTCAGGAGATAGAGATGAAATTAATGTAAATGCTGTAAACATTTCATCATTAATTGAAGAACTTGAAAAAGAATGCCCTGGAATCAAAGATAGAATTTGTGATGAGCAGGGAAATGTAAGAAGATTCATAAATATCTATGTTAACAATGAAGATATTCGTTTCCTGGATGGATCCGATACTGAAATAAAAGAAGATGATATAGTATCAATAATCCCGGCTATAGCGGGTGGTTTTGACTAATTTAGCAGGTCTTTAATCTTATTATAATATTTTTTAATAGCAGGATCTTCGGTATCTTTGTAGTCAATAGAAAATTCTTTTAGTAATTCCTTTTGTTTTTTATTAATTTTCTTTGGAATAACTACGTTAACCACTACATACAGATCACCTAATCTACCGGTATTTACATCCGCAATACCTTTACCTTTTAGTCTGAAAGTTTGTCCGGGTTGAGTACCACTGGGTATCTTCATTTTAGTAGATCCTTTTAAAATTGGAACATCAATTTCATCGCCCAAAGTTGCTTGAATAAAATTAATTGGGATTTCGCATACAAGGTTATTTCCATCCCTTTGAAAAATCGGATGCTCCATTACAGTTATCTGGATGTACAAATCACCTGTCGGTCCACCACTAACTCCTGGCTCACCCTCTCCTCTGATCCTTAACCTTGTTCCGTCAGATATGCCGGGAGGGATTTTAACTTTTACTGTCTGTTCAAATTGCTCTAATCCTGATCCAAAACAACTCTTGCAAGGATCAGTGATAATTTTCCCCTTACCCGAACATGTCGTACATGTCTGACTTATTGAAAAAAATCCTTGGGAATAGGCCATTGATCCGTTTCCACCACATGTACTGCATATCGATTCACCACCAACAGAAGCACCAGACCCCGAACAATCGGTGCATAATTTTCTTTTTTTTACTTCTATATCTTTATCTAATCCAAATGCAGCTTCATCAAAAGTGATCTCAAGATTGTATTTTAAATCGTTTCCTCTATAAGACCTTGACCCTGGACTTCCACCGCTAAAAACTTCGTCAAAGAGATTTCCAAACAGATCATTCAGATTAGAAAATCCACCACTAAACCCACCCATACCTTCATTGGATATGTGACCAAAACTATCGTATTGAGCTCTTTTGCTTTCATCACTTAAAACCTGATAAGCTTCGTTAATTTCCTTGAATTTATTCTCAGCGTCCTCATCACCTGGATTCCTGTCAGGATGATATTGAAAAGCTAGCTTCTTATAAGAATTTTTTATATCTTCGGTAGTTGCTCCTCTGTTAACTCCCAAGACATCATAATAATCTTTAGACATAAATATATATCCTTTAATTTAATTGTATATTATTGATCCGTATTACTCGGATTATTAGAGTATATGTATTCTGAAAATTTGTAAGATACATCCTGCAAAGAGTCATATGAATCCTTGATTGTTAAATAATGATCCGAATTTATTGATTCTTTTAATGAATTGACAGCCAACTCTATTTTATTTCTCATATCATCAGAAATTTTATCTGAATAAGATTCGAGCGTTTTGTCCACTGAATACAATAGACCTTCTGATTGATTTTTTAACATCGCAAGCTCTTTTTTCTCTTTATCCACTTCAACATTCTGCTCACTTTTTGATATAATTTCATTAATATCATTATCACTCAATCCACCCGAATTAATTACTTCCACTTCTTGCTTTTTCCCGGTTCCAAGATCTTTAGCAGAAACATTTAAGATTCCGTCAACATCAACTTCAAAAGCTACCTCTATTTGAGGAACTCCCCTTGGAGAAGGAGGTATACCAATAAGATTAAAATTTGCAAGTGAGACATTATCGCTAACCATATCTCTTTCGCCTTGAAGAACATGAATACCCACATAATCCTGATTATCAGACGCAGTAGTAAAAACCCTGCTTCTTTTTGTTGGAATAGTTGTATTTCTTTCTATTATTTTTGTAAACAAACCACCTTTAGTCTCAACACCCAAAGACAAAGGAACAACATCCAATAATAACACTTCATCTATTTTCCCTTCTAGTACTCCTCCTTGTATGGCAGCACCTATTGCTACAACTTCTTCCGGATTAATATCCGTCTGAGGCTCTTTACCAAAGATTGACTTCACTTTTTCTTTAACTTTTGGCATCCTTGTCATACCACCAACTAAAAGCACTTCATCTATTTCATTTCTATCGATTTTTGAATCCTCAAGAGCTTGCCTACAGGGTATTTCGAGTCTGTCAATTAAATCGTAAACTAACTCTTCAAATTGCTCTCTTGTTATATTAATATTAAGGTGTTTTGGTCCCGTTGAATCAACCGCTATAAATGGAAGATTTATTGTTGTTTCCGATAAAGATGAAAGCTCGTGTTTAGCTCTCTCAGAGGCTTCTTTGATACGTTGAAGTGCCATTTTGTCATCATTTAAATCTATATCATTCTCTTTTAAAAATTGATCAAGAACAAATTCAACCAATCTATGATCAAAATCGTCCCCTCCGAGGAACGTATCTCCGCTTGTAGCTTTAACATCGAATATTCCATTAGTTATTTCAAGGATTGTTAAATCAAAAGTTCCTCCACCAAGATCAAATACCGCAACTTTTCTATTATCCTTTTTATCCAATCCATAAGCTAATGCAGCAGCTGTAGGTTCATTTATAATTCTTCTTACATTCAAACCGGCAATTTTACCGGCATCTTTCGTAGCTTGTCTTTGAATGTCATTAAAGTGAGCAGGTACAGTTATAACAGTATCAACAACTTCATGCCCCAAATATTCTTCAGCTATCTCTTTCATTTTTAGCAAAATTACAGAAGAAATTTCCTGCGAACTATAGGATGTTTCATTGACCTCAACACAAGCATCGCCCGAATCAGCCGAAATTATGTTATATGGAACTAATTTTTTCATCTTTTCAACTTCTTCAGAGTCATACTTCCTGCCTATTAATCTTTTAATTGCAAAAATGGAATTCATTGGGTTTACAACTGCTTGTCTTTTTGCTATAGCCCCGGCGATCTTAGAGCCGTCATCGGTAATAGCCACTACAGATGGTGTTATCCTGCTACCTTCTTCGTTAGGTATGACAAATGGTGTTCCAGCTTCAATTACTGAAATACATGAGTTTGTTGTTCCTAAATCAATTCCTACAATTGCCATTTTAATACAATCCTTTTATTTAAATTCATCTGATAAATCAATTATATCATCCTCATTTTCGGATGAGTCCGAATCATCCGTCAACTCTGTTTCAATCTCATCATTAACTATTTCTATTTTGTCCGTTAAACCTTTCGACACTGATACCATAGATGGTCTTAATAATCTATCTTTTAACAGATAGCCTTTTAACATCTCTGAAATAATTAAACCAGTCTCAAATTCATCGGATTCTACTCTTTCTATTGCTTGATGAACTCTTGGATCAAATTCCGATCCTTTGATTGATTCAACCAATTTTACATCAAATTTTTCCAGACAACTTAAAAACTGGCTGTGAACCAATTTTACTCCATCTATTAAAGCACTATAATCATTTTCCGAAGTTATATCACTATCCGCATGTCCTATAGCTCTTTCAAGATTATCAATAACATTTAGTAGGGCTTTAATTAATTCTTCATTACCATAATTTAGGATTTCAGACTTTTCTTTAGTAAGTCTTTTCTTGTAGTTATCAAAATCAGCCGCTAGCCTTATGAACCTGTCATATAAATCGTCATATTTTTCTTTGTAATTCTCGGATTCATTTTTTTCTAAACTTTCATTTTTATTATCAATCTTGTCCAGATTATCTTCAATAAGATCAATTTCACTTATCTCATCAGAATTTTTATCTTCTTCCAAATCTGGTTTATCTTGATTTTCATCTTGACTATTCATTCTCAACTCCTCCATTAACCATCTTAGTTACCATCTGAGCTGTATAATTAACGATTGGGATAATCCTTGAATAATTCATTCTGGATGGTCCAAATACCCCTAAACTGCCATAGCTATTTCCCTTATAGTAAGGTGCGGCAATTAAACTAAATCCATCCGGTATTCCATTCTGGGAACCCACAAACACTTTAGTGCATTCCTCCTTAACCACCGACTCCAGTAATTTAGATAATAACTCTTGTTCTTCAAGTACATCCATTATTTTTTCATATTTTCTGGAATCTATGAAATTATTGGATTTTAGAATAGATTTCTTACCATTTATTAAAATATTTACTTTTCTTTCTCTCTCAAATAATTCACAACTAATTCTAAATACTTTCTCCAGAAACTCATCATATTCATTCTTTATCTTATTAATTCTTTCTAATACGACTTTCCTTAATTGCTCTATTGTTAATCCCAAAGTTAATTTATTTAAATAATTGCTAAGATTACTGATCTGGTTATCGGGCAATCTTGTATCCAGTTTAATAAAAGTTCTTTCTGTCAAACCACCTTCAAACACAAGAATCAGCAAATACTCATTTCTACGCATTTTTAACAATTCCGATGACTTTATTTTCAAAGTATCCCTGTTAGGCAAAGTCGCAAGACTCGTTAGATGAGTAAAATCGGAAAGTATATTGCTGGTTTCATTTAAAACATAATCGAGAGTACCATTTAATCTATTATATTCATTCTCAAGAATTGAAAGGCTCTGTTCATTTGCATCTTCAATATTCAATATATTGTCAATGTAATAATTTATTCCTTTTTCAGTCGGGTATCGTCCGGAAGAAATATGGCCTTGTGATAATAGTCCTAATTTCATTAACGCATTTAATTCTTTTCTAATAGTGGCAGAACTAAATTTCAAACCATACTTCGATATTAAATGTGACGAACCTATTGGTTGCCCTGTTTCTATAAAATAATCAACAACAAATCCTAGGATTAACCTTTTTCTTAATGAAATATTAACGTTTTTCATAATCAACAGTTGAAATATAATAATAGCTTAATATATTGTCAACGATATAAAATTTGTAATAATTTTAATGTTTATAATAAACTAATCCTTCTTTTATACCCCCGTCACTAACAACAAAGCTATTTATTCCGGTAATATCCAAAACATTTTTTAAAATCAACAATCCCGGAATAATCAAGTCTTCTCTTCCTTTCTCAATACAGGGATATTTAATTATTCTTTCATGTGGTTTTAAGCAAATCAATTCATTAAATATATCATCAAGCTCATCAATATATATTATATTACCATTTACCAATTCTGGTCTATATTCACTTTGTTTCATGAGTGCAAGTGCTAATGTAGCAGGAGTGCCGGCATTTGCAATAACTGTTAAATCAGCAATATCAATGTCTTTGCAAATACTAAGTAAATGATTTGATATATTATTAATAATATGAACCTTTAATCTATCTATTTCATAATCAGTAACAGGATCGGAATTAATATATTTTTCAGTTAAATGAACTACTCCCAGATCCTCAGAAAACAGTTCTTGAATTTTCCTACTCTTTAAAAAAGAGAATTCAGTACTCCCACCACCTATATCAACAATTAAAGAATTCTACGTTTTAGGTTTAATGGAATTGATTACTCCCAATGATGATAATTTAGCTTCTTGAATTCCTGAAATTACTTCTATCTTTATACCGCTTTTTTTATATGCTTCATCAATAAATTTATTGCTGTTAACAGCATTTCTTACAACACTTGTTGCTACAGCTCTTATTTCCTTAATTTCATATTTCTTAATTATATTTGAATAATTGACCAGTACATCAATTGATCTATTGATAGAATCTCTTGAAAGCAGTTTCTTTTCATTATCAAAACCAGCTCCTAATCTTGTTATAATTACTTTGTTTTCAAGCTTTTTTAATTCTCCATTGAATAATTCAGCGATTAGCAATTGAAATGTATTAGTTCCTAAATCAAGAGCGGCAATTTTCATTTTCTAGTATTTATCCATGTATTTCCTTGAATTTATTACATATTTTTCTGCGGATATTTTAATATCCTCGATCTCATTGGGAGTTAATTTTCTTTTAATTTTGGCAGGAACACCGGCTACTAATGTTTTTGAGGGAACAACAAATCCAGGGGGAACCAGACAACCCGCCGCAACTAAAGATTCACTTTCAATAATCGCCCCATCTAAAATAATTGCACCCATACCTATCAAAACATAATCTTTTATCGTACAACCATGCAATATAACTCTATGACCAGCTGTGACATAACTACCAATAATTAATGGATATTTTCCACCACTCACATGTAGAACCGAATTATCCTGGACATTTGTTCTAATACCTATCTCAATAAAATTTACATCCCCTCTGGCTACAGTATTAAACCAAATACTTGATTCTTCTCCAATAGTAACATCTCCAACCACAATAGACTGTTTTGCAATAAAGGCTGAAGGATGAATATTAGGGCTTTTATTATTTATTTCACCAATCATCTGAAATATAATAAAAAAAGTACTCAACTGTAAACACAGCGAGTACTTTTTTTATTTTTCTTCAGTAAACTCGGCATCTATAACATCTTCATCGCTGTCATCAGATGTGTCCTCTGGTTCATCTTTCGATTCTTCAGCAGATTGTTCTCCACCAGCCTCAGCCCCAACATCTTCTGCTTGTTGTTTGTACATAAGCTCAGCCAATTTGTGGGAAGCCTGTGTTATTCTCTCTGTTGCAGCATCTATTTCGCTTATATCTTCTGACTTCAGCGAATTCCTTCCTTGTTCCAATGCTTGTTCTAGTTCCGCTTTTTCATCTTCAGAAAGATTTTCCTGAAGTTCCTTAAAACTTTTGTCCGTTCTGTATATTAACTCATCAAGTTTATTTCTTTTTTCAACCTGCTCATGCCTTTTCTGATCTTCCTCGGATTTTGATTCAGCTTCGTTAATCATTGAATCAATCTCATCCTTGCTTAATCCGCTTGATGCTTCAACTCTAACTTTCTGTTCCTTCTGTGTCGCCATATCTTTTGCTGAGACGTGTAGAATACCATCAGCATCAGTATCAAAGGTTACCTCAACTTGTGGCACTCCCCTGGCTGCTGGAGGTATACCATCCAAAATAAATTTGGCTAGGGTTCTATTATCTGAAGCCATTTGCCTTTCACCTTGAAGTACATGAATTTCAACTGAAGTCTGATTGTCTTCTGCAGTTGTGAATACTTGACTTTTCTTTGTAGGGATTGTTGTGTTTCTTGAAATAATAGGAGTCATAACACCTCCCAATGTTTCTATACCAAGAGACAAAGGCGTTACATCTAGCAATAATACATCCCTTACTTCCCCACCTAAGACTGCCCCTTGAATAGCTGCACCCATTGCAACAACTTCATCTGGATTTATTCCTTTATGGGGTTCTTTACCAAAAAATTCAGAAACAGTTTTTTGAACTAGTGGCATTCTTGTTGAACCACCAACAAGTATTATTTCATTTATATCTGATGCTTTTAGCCCCGCATCTTTTAAAGCCAGCTCACATGGTTTTAATGTTCCTTTAATTAAATCTTCTACTAACTGTTCAAATTTTGATCTTGTGATTTTTAATACTAAATGTTTTGGTCCACTTGCATCGGCTGTAATAAATGGAAGATTTATTTCGGTCTCTAAAGTATTGGATAATTCGATTTTTGCTTTTTCCGCAGCTTCTCTTAATCTTTGAAGAGCCATCTTGTCATTACTTAAATCTACGCCGGAATCTTTCTTAAATTCATCTATTATGTATTCAATTATTTTTCTATCGAAATCATCTCCCCCAAGATGTGTATCTCCGTTAGTTGATTTCACTTCTATTACATTGTCTCCAACCTCAAGTATCGAAACATCAAATGTTCCACCACCCAAATCATAAACAACTATCATTCCTTCACTTTTTTTATCAAATCCGTAAGCTAGAGCAGCAGCAGTAGGTTCATTAATAATTCTTTTTACATCCAAACCCGCGATCTTGCCTGCATCTTTAGTTGCCTGTCTTTGGCTGTCATTAAAATATGCAGGAACCGTAATAACTGCCTCGGTAAGGCCTGTTCCAATATAATCTTCTGCTGCTTTCTTTAACTTCATCAAAATGTGTGAAGATATCTGCGGGGGGGAATACTCTTTATCATTAGCCTTAATCCAGGCATCTCCATTTTTATTAATAACTTTATAGGGAAGAGTCTTTATTTCACTTGCGACTTCTTCCATTCTCCTACCCATTAATCTTTTATTTGAGTAAATAGTATTTTCAGGATTAACTACAGCTTGCCTTTTGGCTGATCCGCCTACAAGAACTTCACCGTCTTTTCCAAATCCAACTATTGACGGAGTAGTTCTTGCACCTTCGTCATTAATTATGACTTTCGGTTCTCCACCTTCAACCACAGCCACACATGAATTAGTTGTTCCCAAGTCTATTCCGATTATTTTTGATACGCCCATATGTATTTGCCTCCTAGTATCATTAATTAGCTCTAAGTTTCATATTTACATGTTTATTCAATCTCATCAATGCCTTAGATTCGATTTGTCTTACACGCTCTCTTGATATTCCAAGCTCATCTCCTATTTCCTTAAGCTTTTTTGGTTTATCTGATAAATATCTTTCATTTATTATTTTTAGTTCTCTTTCATTTAGTTTCTTAAATCCATCTTTCATACTATCAATTTCAATCTTTTTAGTTTGATTGTCTGCAATAAGATCTTCTTGATTAACAGAAGAATCACTCACCATATCCAAATAAGTTACTGATCCATCTTCAGTTGAACTGCTATCCAATGAAAAATCCCTTGAAGCCATCCTCATTTCCATCTCTATAATTTCATTCTTCTCCACTCCAAAATGTTCAGCTATCTTTTTTATATCATTTTCATTAAGCTCTTTATTATTTAAACCTAGCTTTCTTTTTGCACCTTCAATTTTATGAAACAGTTTTCTTTGAGCTTGTGTAGTTCCTATTTTAACATTACTCCAAAATTTCATTATGTGATTATGAATACCAGCTCTAATCCACCAAACAGCATATGATAATAATCTATAACCTCTATATGGATTGAATTTCTTAATTGCATGCATTAAACCCATTACACCTTCTTGAACCAAATCCATAAGAGGAAAATTATAAGATTTATATTCAGTAGCTATCTTAATAACAAATTTTAGATTAGATACCACAAGTTTATTTGCAGCGGTTAAGTCCTTATTTTCATGGTATTTAACCGCTAAGTCATATTCTTCATCCTTGGTTAATATAGGATATTCATTTACATTTTTTAAAAAAACATTAAGTGGAGAATTCAATGCTAATGTTTTCATATTTTAAACCTCCACATTTCAAATTAATCATCATTTATATTTTGTCAAGGTTATAATAAGGAAAAATGAAAGGATATATTTTACTAAAAAATATTAAAAGTTAGTTCTATAAGATACTGATATTATTAATTATTTACAGCTTCAACTACTTTAGCTGCTGCTTCTTTCATATCCACACCCGTTTCAATATTCAAACCTGAGTCAGAAAGCATTTGTCTGCCCTTTTCCACATTAGTACCCTCAAGCCTGACAACAAGTGGAACAGATATTCCAACTTCATTAGCAGCAGTGATAATTCCATCTGCTATAGTATCACATTTCATTATACCACCAAAAATATTAACAAATATGGCTTTCACATTTTCGTCACTTAGTATCATTTTAAAAGCTTTTGTTACTTGTTCGGCAGTTGCTCCACCACCTACATCAAGAAAATTAGCGGGCTCTCCTCCATGATATTTTATTATATCCATGGTTGCCATTGCCAATCCCGCACCATTTACAAGACAACCGATATTACCATCTAAATTTACAAAACTTATACCTACTTCTTTTGCTTCTAATTCCAAAGCATCTTCTTCATCAATATCCCTTAAATTTTCAATATCTTTATGTCTGAAAAGTGCATTATCATCAAAATTCAATTTTCCATCAAGAGCAATCAGGTCACCTTCAGAAGTTAAAACCAATGGATTAATTTCAGCCAAAGAACAGTCATTTTGCACAAATGCATTATATAAGCCACTGATAAATAAAACTGCTTTATTAACAGTCTTCCCTTCAAGACCCAGGAAATATGCAATTCTTCGACATTGATAAGGTTGAAGTCCTATGTTCATTTGTACATATTCTTTTAATATTTTTTCGGGACTATTTTTTGCAACTTCTTCAATATCCATTCCACCCTCAGAACTAGCCATTATTACAATATTTTCTTTAGACCTATCAATTACCATTCCCAGATAATATTCTTTTTCAATATTGGAACCTTCTTCTATTAATATTTTTTTAACTATTTTTCCCTCAGGTCCTGTTTGGTGTGTTACAAGCTTCATACCTATCATTTCATTCACTACCTGACCCACTTCGTCAGCAGAATCAACAAGTTTAACTCCACCGGCTTTTCCCCTTCCACCTGCATGTATCTGCGCTTTTACAACATATTTGTCAAATTTCAAATCATTAACAATTTCTTCGGCTTCATCGCCAGAGAAAACAACTTTACCGGCAGGAACTCTAACTCCGAATTTAGATAGTAAATCTTTGGCTTGATATTCATGAATATTCAATTTTAGTTACCCCTGTAATTCTATTTATTCCCTTTTATTTTTCTAAGCAACCAACTAATAGGATCAAAATACTTGTCAACAACCCTTTCTTTTAATGGAATTATACCATTGTCGGTAATGTGAATATCCTCAGGGCAAACTTCTGTACAACATTTGGTAATATTACAAAAGCCCACACCTGCTTCATCCTTTGAAAATTCTCTTCTGTCCAGTGTATCTAGGGGATGCATCTCTCTTTCTGCTATTTTTATCATAAATCTCGGTCCGTAAAAGGCATCCTTTCTATCATGGTTTCTTATAATATGGCAAACATTCTGACACATAAAACACTCTATGCACTTTCTAAATTCCTGAATTCTGTCCACATCCTCCTGATACATCACCCAATCGGTATTTTCCGCAGGTGTGAAAGGAGGAATTTTTTTACTGACTTCATAATTCCAGGATACGTCAGTAACTAAATCTTTGATAATGGGAAAAGCTTTTATTGGATAAACTCTTATTGGCTCGTTTAAGGGAAGACTGTCCATTCTTGTTTTACAAGCAAGTTTGGGCATACCGTTTATTTCTGTACTGCAAGATCCGCATTTAGCAGCTTTACAATTCCATCTAACAGCTAAATCTCCATCGTATTCCGCCTGAATGTAATGTAAAGCATCGAGTACAACCATTCCTTCATCTACGGGAACCTCGTATTCTCTTTCTTCACCACCGTTAGAATCGCCTCTAAATACTCTTAATTTAGCTACAGACATCAATTAATCCTCCGTAAACAGTCTTTTTAGTTCATCCGGCATTTCAGGCAAAGGCAATGTTTCCACATTCATTTGATTATCACCTTTGTATACTACTGAATTTATATTACCAAAATTAGCATCATCACTTTCCGGAAAATCAACCCTGCTATGAGCACCTCTGCTTTCTTTTCTTTGAAGTGCACATCTGGCCAATGCTTCAGAAACTATAAGCATTGATTTTAATTCTCCACACAAATGCCAGCCTGGGTTATACATAATAGAACCTTCAATTTTTAAGGTCTTTGCTCTTTCTTTTAATTTCTCAATTTCATCTACACCTTTTTGTATGTTCTCTTCGGTTCTAAAAACCCCGATATAATTTTGCATAACTTCCTGCAGATCCTGATGTATGGTATAGGGGTTTTCACCGCTTGTATTACTAAATGGTTTTAACAATTCCTGGGCACATTGTTCAACTAATTCACTTGGCACATTTGCCTGTTGGGTACTGTTTGCAAAGCTGGATGCTCCAATGCCTGCTCTTCTCCCAAATACTAGTAAATCGGATAGAGAGTTTCCTCCTAAACGGTTAGCACCATGCATGCCACCAGCAGTTTCACCTGCTGCAAACAGTCCCGAGACAGTACTTGAACATGTCTCTGCATCAACCTTTATCCCTCCCATAACATAATGAGTGGTGGGAAATACTTCCATTGGACCTTTAGTAATATCAATATCGGCAAACTCCTTAAATTGATGATACATACTTGGAAGTTTCTTTTTAACGTATTCGGCACCTCTATGAGATACATCAAGAAATGCACCACCATGAGGACTTCCCCTTCCTTCCTGAACTTCCGTATAAATGGATCTTGCAACCACATCACGTGTGGAAAGCTCCATTCTTTCGGGATCATATCTTTCCATAAATCGCTCGCCTTCACTATTCGTAAGAATTCCACCCTCACCTCTAACAGCTTCTGTAACCAGAATACCCCTGACACTTGGTGGCCAAACCATACCTGTAGGGTGAAATTGCAAAAATTCCATATCAATTAGTTGAGCACCAATATCATAAGCCATGGCATGTCCGTCCCCGGTATATTCCCAGGAGTTAGAAGTGTATTTATAAGCCTTTCCAACACCACCTGTAGCTAAAATTATTGCTTTTGCTTTAAACAGAACAAACTTTCCGGTTTCTCTCCAGTAACCAAATGCACCTACTATTTTGTCACCGTCTTTCAATATATGAGATATTGTTAGTTCCATAAATACATCAATACCCGTATGAATCCCTTTTTCCTGTAAGGTTCTTATCATTTCAAGACCTGTTCTGTCACCAACATGTGCCAATCTTTTCCAAGTGTGTCCACCAAAAGCTCTTTGATTTATTTTTCCATGTTTAGTTCTGTCAAAGACAGCCCCCCATTGTTCAAGTTCATTTACTCTGTCTGGAGCTTCCTGGGCATGATACTGAGCCATCTGCCAGTTGTTGAGCATTTTTCCGCCCTTCATCGTATCCTTGAAATGGGTCTTCCAGTCATCTTTTGTATCAACATTGGAAAGTGCAGCTGCCACACCACCCTCCGCCATAACAGTATGAGCTTTTCCAAGTAATGATTTGCAAATTAAAGCTGTAGATGCACCCTGAGCCGAAGATTCAATAGCAGCCCTTAAACCTGCACCTCCAGCACCAATAACTAAAACATCATGTGTATGTGTTTCGTACTTATCCATTTATATAAACCTCACATCTGTAATTATTCCCTGAGCAACAAGCATCACATAAAGATCAGTAAATGCTACGAATATCAAACTGATCCAAGCCCAAAGCATATGAATTTCGTTCATTGCACTAGCAGCACCCCAAAATTTGAATCTGGTGGGGCAAGCTGAAAACACATCTAATTTTCCACCTATCAAATGACGAAAAGAATGACAAGAAAATGAATACATAGTAAGTAAAAACGCATTAATAGTTAGAACTAAAGTTCCTAAACTAATGCCAAAACCGTCTTCAAAAAACAGGGAGTGATAAGCATCTATCCAAAGAAATATTAATATGAAGGTTGCTGCATAAAGAAAAAATCTATGAATGTTTTGAAATATATAAGGAAATGCTGATTCACCTGAGTATTTGCCCTTTTTCCCAATAGGATTAACCGCACATCCCGGTGGTGATAGGAAAAACGATCTGTAATAAGCTTTTCTATAATAGTAACAAGTAGCTCTGAAACCTAAAGGAGCCCACAAAATCAATATTGCAGGAGAAAACGGCCACCAGTCAGCTAAAATTAAAGGAGAATAAAAGGGGGATAATAAATAACCATTAGTTAATGTAGCTTCTACTTCGAAAAGTTGGTTTGATAGTGCCCTTATTGTTGAATAAATACCGAAAACTCCGAGTACTATTCCAGTAATTAAAGGTGCTATCCACCAAGAATCCTTTCTCATCGTCAAAGAATTTTGTGCAGCTCCATTAGCCATTTTTAACCTCCAGATTTAGCTTTAGTTATTTTAGATTAATGAAATTTAAATTGTTGGGAAATATGAGATGAACACAAATATTACTAAAGAATACCCATTCCATCAATAACCTTACATAATTCATCAACATGACTTGCAGATATATGCAATTCTTCTTTTTCACTATCTGTTAAATCTATTTCAATAATTTCTTCGATACCATTTGTTCCCAATTTTACTGGCAAACCTACAAAAGTGTTATCTATCCCGTACTCACCGTCTGCTAGGACACAACAAGGTAATATTTTCTTTTTGTCTTTTAAGATTGACTCAGCCATTTCAACAGCTGATACACCTGGTGCATAGAATGCACTTCCAGTTTTAAGTAAACCAACAATCTCAGCTCCACCTTTTCTTGTTCTGTCTATTAATGCATCGATCCTGTCCTGAGAGATTAAATCTGGAATCGGGATTCCGGCAACTGTTGTATATCTGGAAAGTGGAACCATATCGTCACCATGGCCACCGAGAACAAACGCATGAATGTTTTCAACTGACACGTCAAGCTCCATTGAAATAAAAGTTCTGAATCTGGCTGAATCAAGAACACCAGCCATTCCCATAACACGTTCTCTTGGGAAACCACTAACTTTATGTGCTACATAAACCATGGCATCCAATGGGTTTGTAACAAGAATAAGTACCGCATTTGGTGAATGCTTTGCAACCTGTTCGGTAACCTGTTTGACAATATTTGTATTGGTAGAGATAAGATCGTCTCTGCTCATACCTGGTTTCCTTGGAATACCTGAAGTTATTATAACAATGTCAGAATTCGCAGTTTCTTCATATCCGTTAGCACCTGCAAATTTTACGTCCTTTCCTGATACCGGACACATTTGGTAAAGATCAAGGGCTTTCCCCTGAGGCATACCCTCAACAATATCTACTAATACAACATCTCCTAATTCAAGTTCAGCTGCTCTAAACGCTGCTGAAGCCCCTACATTCCCCGCACCGATTACTGAAATTTTTGGTCTGCTCATTATTCTCCTCACCTATATTATAAATAGATATAAAATATTAATAATTAACCGTTTAAAACTTTATCCATATTTGAAACAATAGCCTTTCCATATTCTGAACATTTGAGAAGTTTTGCCCCTTCCATTTGCCTTTCAAGATCATAAGTTACAGTTTTTTGTGATACCGTTTCTTCCATAGCCCTGAATACTAATTCAGCAGCTTCATGCCATCCAAGATATTGGAACATCATCACTCCGGAAAGGATTACAGATCCCGGGTTAACTTTATCTTGACCTGCATATTTTGGAGCAGTGCCATGTGTGGCTTCAAAAACAGCCAGGTAATCTCCAATATTTCCACCTGGGGCAACTCCCAATCCTCCAACCTGTGCAGCACATGCATCGGACATGTAGTCACCATTAAGGTTAGGCATTGCTAAAATATCATATTCATTAGCTCTCGTTAGTACTTGCTGAAACATATTGTCAGCAATTCTATCTTTTATAACGATTTTGTCATCTGGTTGTTTACCATTATAATCATCCCAAAGCTCATCTTCAGTTATTGTAATATCTCCAAATTCATCTTTTGCAATTTCATAACCCCATTCGCGAAAAGCACCTTCCGTGTATTTCATAATATTTCCTTTATGAACTAATGTTACGCTTCTTCTTTTATACTCAATTGCATACTCTATAGCTTTTCTTACAAGTCTTTTTGTACCAAATGGACTAATCGGCTTAATTCCAATACCCGAATTTTCTCTTATTGTCACACCATAGTTATTAACCAAGAAATCAATTATTTCATTTGCTTCTTTCGAGCCACTTTCCCATTCTATACCAGAGTAAACATCCTCAGTATTTTCTCTGAATATTACAACATCAAGTTTGCTTGGATGGAGAACAGGATTTGGAGTGCCTTTAATCCATCTTACAGGACGTACACAGGCATAAAGATCTAATATTTGTCTTAACGCTACATTCAAACTCCTTATACCTCCACCAACTGGTGTGGTTAGTGGTCCTTTTATCGCAACAACGTATTCTCTTAAATCTTCTATTGTTTTTTCTGGTAGCCATTCACCAGTTTGCTCCAAAGCTTTCTCACCGGCAAGAACTTCATGCCAGACTATTTTTTTTGTTCCTTTATAAGCTTTTTCTACTGCTGCATCAAAAACCAATTGAGAAGCATACCAAATATCTGGGCCTGTACCGTCACCCTCAATAAATGGAATTATTGGATTATCTGGTACAACGATTCTCTTTTCTGATTCATTAATCTGTATTTTTTCTCCATCTGTAATAGACATTACACAATTCTCCTCAATTTTTCTGAATTTTTAGGTCTGAAAATATAATCAATAAAGGCCTAATTTTCAAATTCGATTATTTAATTATTAATCATTTGTCTGATAACAGTCTGCAATATTCCACCATTTTGATAATATTCAACTTCAACAGGTGTATCTAATCTGCAAACAGTCTTAAACTCTTTCGTATTTCCATCACTGTCTTTAACTTTCACAATAATTTCTTTTCCAGGAAATAAGCCATCTGATACTCCTGCAATATCGTACTCTTCAAAACCTGTTAATCCTAATTTTTCAGCACTTTCACCGTTTACGAATTGTAATGGTAAGACTCCCATACCCACTAAATTACTTCTGTGTATTCTTTCAAAACTTTCTGCAATAACACATTTCACACCAAGTAAGATTGTGCCTTTTGCAGCCCAATCTCTTGAGCTACCTGTTCCGTATTCTTTACCACCCAAAACTATAAGCGGTGTATTCTCATCAAAATATTTTGTGGACGCATCATATATCGGCATCTCCTCACCTGACGGAACATGTACTGTATAACCACCTTCTTTTCCACCTACCATCTTGTTTTTGATCCTAATATTAGCGAATGATCCACGAATCATTACTTCGTGATTCCCTCTTCTTGATCCGAAACTGTTAAAATTTCTTTTTTCCACCCCATTACTTATCAAATATTTTCCGGCCGGTCCATCAACAGGGATGGATCCAGCAGGGGAAATATGGTCCGTTGTAATGGAATCGCCAAGTAATGCCAAAACTTTTGCACCAATTATATCTTTTAGATCAGGGGCGTTGAGTGGAAAATCTTCAAAAAATGGAGGTTCCTGAATATAGGTTGATTTAGTATCCCAATCATAAAGGTTGCCTTCAGGTGTTGATAAGGATTTCCAAACGTCATCACCTTCAAAAACCGTAGAGTATTGGGTTTTAAATATTTCAGGGCTTATTACTTTTGTAACAGTATCTTTGATTTCATCCTGTGTGGGCCATATTTCATTTAAAAATACATCATTTCCATCTTTGTCCTTACCTATAGGGTCATCATACAGATTAATATCAACGGTTCCTGCCAATGCAAAGGCCACTACAAGTGGTGGTGATGCTAAGTAAGAAAATTTAACAAAAGGGTGTACTCTTCCTTCAAAATTTCTGTTTCCGCTTAGGACAGAGGCGCATGTTAAATCGTTTTCTTTTATGGCGTTTTCAACTGATTCAGGAAGTGGACCACTATTACCAATACAGGTAGTACATCCATAACCTACCAGATTAAATCCAATTTTTTCCAGATAAGGGGTCAAACCTGCTGCATCAAGGTAGTCAGTTACAACTCTTGAACCTGGTGCAAGGCTTGTTTTAACTGAAGGATTTACATTTAAACCTCTTTCAACGGCTTTTTTAGCTACTAGACCTGCAGCAACCATAACAGAGGGGTTGGATGTGTTTGTACAGCTTGTGATAGCAGCTATTACAACTGATCCATTTGTTATCTCATCATCCTTGCCGTTAACATTTACAGCTATTTTCTCATTATTAATATTACCTTCAGTTTTTGCTTGTAAACTTTCATTATAAGACTCTTTCATATCCTTTAAAGAAATGCGGTCTTGCGGCCTGCTGGGCCCGGCAAGTGAAGGTTCAACGGTGGAAATATCAAGCTCTAATGTATCAGTGTAGATTGGATCTTCTGAATCATCTGTTCTAAATAAATTTTGTTCTTTGGTATAGGCCTCCACCAAATCAGTCAATTCACCCCTGCCTGTCATTTCCAGATATCTTAGTGTTTCATCATCTACCGGGAAAAATCCCATGGTAGCGCCGTATTCAGGAGCCATATTTGCTATTGTTGCCTGATCAGAAAGTGCAAGTTGGCTTACACCCGGACCATAAAATTCTACGAATTTTCCAACAACACCTTTTTTTCTTAACATCTCTGTAACAGTTAGAACTAAATCAGTAGCAGTAACACCTTCTGATAATTGTCCGATAAGTTTGAAACCTATTACATCAGGTATCAACATGTAAAGCGGTTGACCAAGCATACATGCTTCAGCTTCAATCCCCCCAACACCCCAGCCCATAACACTCAGACCATTAATCATTGTAGTGTGGGAATCAGTACCAACAAGTGTATCAGGATAAACCACGACATCATTGTTTACTTTTTTTGATGCAACAACATGTGCTAAACATTCAAGGTTAACCTGGTGAACAATTCCAGTCCCTGGCGGAACCACCCTGAAATTATCAAAAGAGTTTTGAGCCCATCTTAAAAAAGCATATCTTTCCCTGTTTCTTTCGTATTCTCTTTCTACATTTTTTTTGAATGCATCAGCTGTTGCAAAATAATCAACTTGAACAGAATGATCTATAACAAGATCAACAGGAACAATAGGATTTATTTGTGAAGCATCTCCGCCTTTTTCATTAACTATGGATCTCATAGCAGCAAGATCAACAACACACGGAACACCAGTAAAATCCTGGAGAATAACCCTTGCAGGATTATAAGGAATTTCACTGGGACTGTTATTATTAGGATCCCATGTGGCTAACGACTTTATATGTTGATCCGTTATAACCTTACCATCATAGTTTCTTAAAACATTTTCAAGCAATATTCTTATAGAGAAAGGCAATTTCGATGTTGATACACCCAACTCTTTTTCAAGTTTTTTTAATGAATAAATTTTATAAGTATCAGATCCCACTACCAAATCTGTAAGTGTGTTTAAATTATCTTTTAATGGCATATTCAACCTCTTGTTATTTTAAATTTGAACAAATCCGGAAACTATTCTACCAAAACACGAAAAAATATAAACGAATGAAATAATTTAATATTTCGTCTTAAGAAAATTTACGAAATGCAAGACTTACATTTGTTCCACCAAAACCATATGAGTTACTTAATGCAACATTGATAACCGATTCTCTCGCCTCATGAGGAACATAATCTAAATCACAATCAGGATCACTCTCAAATTGATTTATAGTAGGCGGAATAATTCCATTATATAAAGATAATGCTGATAATGCTGCTTCAACACCCCCGGCTGCTCCAAGCATATGACCGGTCATGGATTTAGTAGAACTAACAGGAATTTTGTATGCATTATCACCAAATACAGTTTTTATTGCATTAGATTCGTTTGCATCATTTAACTGAGTCGAAGTACCGTGGGCATTTATATAGCTGACTTCTTCCGGATTTAAAGTCGAATCTTGTAAAGCAGCACGCATACAACTTACCGGACCATCAAGGGACGGAGCTGTGATATGATAAGCATCCCCGCTCATGCCAGCACCCAGAATTTCAGCATATATACGGGCACCCCTTTTTTTAGCAAATTCAAGTTCTTCCAGAATTAATACTCCCGCACCTTCAGAAATAATAAAACCATCTCTATTCTTATCAAAAGGTCTTGAAGCGGTTTTCGGATCATCGTTTCTTGTTGATAGTGCTTTCATCGAATTGAAAGCAGCAACAGTCAAAGGTATAAGCGGTGCTTCTGTTCCACCCGCAATCATCACATCTGCTTCACCTTTTTTTATTATTGAGGTCGACAGAGCAATAGAATGACCACTTGCCGAACAAGCAGTTGTTGATGAACAGTTAGGCCCTTTGGCATTAAACAAGATAGAGACATATCCAGAGGCCATATTTGTTACTATATTTGGTATGAAAAACGGAGATATTCGACCCGGACCTTTTTCTTCCATTATTAAAACCGTGTTATAGAAAGTCTCCATACCCCCAATTCCCGAAGCAAGGAATGTTCCAGTTCTGTTTGACAATTCATCGGTGATTTCCAATGAAGCATCATCAAGTGCCAGCTTCGTAGCTCCTATCGAATAAAGAATGAATTTATCATTCCTTTTCGCTTCTTTCGGACTCATATAAAGACTAGGATCAAAGTTTTTAACTTCTCCACCAATCTGTGTTTTGAGGTTAGAGGGATCGAATTTTGTAATTCTATCCACTCCACAAACCCCTTCACTTATTGATTTCCAGGTCTCATCTTTCCCAATACCCACAGGTGTGATTAAACCAATACCTGTGATAACTACTCTTCTGCTCATTATTTTCGCTCCGTAATAAAATTTAGAGCATCTTGAACAGTAATAATATTCTCAGCATCTTCATCTGAAATTTCCAGTCCAAATTCATCTTCCATTGACATTATTAATTCTACAAGATCCAGAGAATCAGCACCTAAATCTTCAATAAACGATGCTTCCGGTGTAATCTCATCAACCGATTTTCCAAGCTGGCTGGCAATCATTTCCTTAATTTTTGCAATTTCTTCTTGGTTTGACATTTGTCTACCTCCTTAAGTGTTTTTTTACATGTATAAACCACCATTAACTCTAATAACTTCCCCAGTAATATATGATGCATTTTCAGAAACCAAAAAAGATATAACCCCAGATATATCTTTAGTTACACCCATTCTTTTAAGTGGAATACCTTCTAAATATTTTTGCTTTAATTCAGATGGCAAGTCCTTTGTAATATCAGTTTCAATAAATCCCGGACTCACGGCATTAACAGTTATTCCTCGCGATCCGAACTCTTTAGCACAGGACTTAGTAAATCCTATTACGCCAGCTTTCGTTGATGAGTAATTAATTTGACCGGCATTTCCCATCTCACCGACAACAGAGGCAATATTTACTATTCTTCCAAACTTTTGCTTTGACATATTTCGAATAACAGCTTTTGTACAATTAAATACACCTTTAAGATTAACTTTGTATACAGAGTCCCAGTCTTCTTCATTCATTCTAAGAAAAAGTCCATCCCTAGTAATGCCGGCATTGTTTATCAATATATGAATTCCGCCTAATTTCCCAATAATTGTATTAACTTCTTTCTGAACTGCTTCAAAATCTGATACATCAAATTCTGACATGATAGCAGTTCCCCCATTTTTTTCTATTTCCTCAACGGTTTGTTCAGCTGAATCATTGCTGTTAGGATAATTTGCAACAACTGTTGCTCCCATGGATGCCAGGTCTAATGAAACTTGTTTGCCGATACCTCTGGAAGCCCCTGTTACCAATGCAATTTTATTTTCAAGTTCCATTTTCATTTTCATCTCCATTAATATGATTTAATTGTTCTAATTTTTCAATATTTTTTAAATTAACATCTTTAATAGTTCTTTTTACCAAACCTGTTAAAACATTCCCAGGACCAATCTCTATATAATCTTTAACATCACTATTAGCGAGCAAATTAACTGAATCTGTCCATCTGACAGGACTAACAACCTGCTCTACGAGTAAATCTTTTACCCTATCTTCATTAGCGTTAAATTTAGCTTCTACATTTGTAACAACAGGATATTTAATATTTGAAAAAGTTATTTCATCAAGAACGCTCGCCAGTTTTTCAGCAGCTGGCTCCATTAATTTGCAATGAAATGGAGCACTAACTTCCAGAGGAACCACTCTTCTTGCTCCTTTGTCTTTTGCAAGCTTGGAAGCTGACTCAACTGCTTCCTTATTACCGGAAATTACAATTTGCACAGGCGAATTATAATTAGCAGGACTAACTATGTTTCCATCAGTTGACACATCAGAACAAATCTGATCAACCTCACTTGAGCTAAGTCCAAGAATCGCAGCCATAGAACCAACTCCGACCGGAACAGCATCCTGCATAAATTCACCTCTCTTTCTAACAACATAGACTGCATCTTTTAAGTTTAAACAACCCGAGGCTACCAAGGCAGAATATTCTCCCAAACTATGGCCCGCAACGTAATCCGGTTTTAAATCTGTTTCCTGGAAAAGCACCCTGAGAATTGAAATACTGGCCGTTAATATGGCAGGCTGTGCATTTGCTGTTAAACTAAGAGTCTGCTGGTCACCATCAAAACAAAGCTTTGCAACATCCACCCCTATGGATTCGCTTGCCTCATCAAACGTATTTTTAGCAACCGCAAACTCAGAATAAAATTCTTTCCCCATGCCCACATATTGTGACCCCTGACCTGGAAATAAAAAAGCTATCATATATTTATTTGATTAATCCTACTAATCTTCAACTAAGAATTCTTCTTCCTGCTGCTTAAAGAAGGTTCTACCTTTATAATAACCACAGCTTGGACAAGCCCTGTGCGGGGGTTTCAATTCATTACATTCGGGACACAAAGACAACCCGGGAACCACAGCTGTATAATGTGTTCTTCTTTTGCGTGATTTCGATCGCGATGTTTTTCTTTTAGGTAAAGCCATTATTAACTCCTTGTTACACTTTTATATTTCTTAAAACCGCAAATTTTGAATCTTCCCAATTATTTTTACAATTACACTTCTCTATATTTAAATTTGTTCCACACTTTGGACAAAGACCCTTGCAATCTTCCTTACATAATAATTTATATGGAAGGGACAGGACTATTTGTTCTTTTAAAAATTCACTTAAATCAATTTTCTCTCCGCTATATGTTTCATAATAATCGTCTGGTTGTTCATCAATATCATCTTCGTCTTTCGACAATGACAAAATCAATCTTAGCGGAATATTCTTATTCTCCTTAACTTCGGTTAAACAAAGAGCGCATGATCCGCTAATTGAAAAATTTATACTCCCACTTAAATCAATCTCGTTCCCGATTTTTTGTATAAATAAATCAAATTCAATATCAGAACAAATATTAATCAAACAGTTTTCCGAATTTAGCTCATCCAAATTATCAAGCCACTTCGGCGGTCTGGTTGTATTTAACTCAAATCCATTTTCATCTATTTCTGAAACATTTATAATCATTTTGCTTATGAAACTGCTTTAATATAATATAAGATTTATATTATGCAAGTATTTGAAAACATTAACTAAACATTATGACAGGCAACTGTATGTCCATATGCTTTTTCTTCCATTTGAGGAACAACATTCTTACATATTTCTGATGCTAACGGACATCTTGGATGAAAACTACAGCCGCTAGGTATATTAATAGGACTTGGAATTTCTTCAGACAATAAATCGTTATTTCCATTATTACTTTTTTTATTTATTTCAGGAATAGCAGATATTAGGATCTTTGTATAAGGATGCTGCGGTTTATCATAGATATCAGTGCTTTCGGCGATTTCAACGATTTTACCCAGATACATCACGGCAACCATATCACTAATATGATTTACTACCCTCAGGTCATGAGAAATAAACAGATAAGTAAGATCATATTTTTCTTGAAGATCCTCCAGCAAATTAATTATCTGAGCCTGAACCGAAACGTCGAGTGCAGATACCGGCTCATCACAAACTATAAATTTAGGTTTTAAGGCAATTGCCCTTGCAATTGCAATTCTTTGACGCTGACCTCCGCTAAATTCATGTGGATACCTGTTAATAAAATCTGCATTTAAACCAACTTGCTCAAGTAAATCTACAACATAATCCCTTGCTTCGCTTTTTTTTATCATTCCGTGAATAATTAATCCTTCCGAAACAATAGATTCAACGTTCATCCTTGGATTTAGAGAACCATAGGGATTTTGAAATATAATCTGCATTTCCCTTCTAATTTCTCTAAGTTCCTTTGAACTTAATTTTGTTATATCAACTCCATTGAAATTAATGCTGCCTTCACTGGGATCCAGCAATCTTATCATTGTTTTGCCAAGTGTGGTTTTCCCGCTCCCGCTTTCACCGACAAGACCTAAAGATTTCCCTTTCTCTATATCGAGTGAAACATCATTTACAGCTTTAACATAATCAGTAACCCTTGAGAATATCCCTTTTCTTACCGGAAAAAACTTTTTTAGCTTATCAACTCTTATAATTGAATTATTATCTTTCATTTTTTATTAACTCTTTTACTTTAAAACAAGCAGATTCATGTTTACCCGATATTTCCTCCAATCGGGGTTCAGAGTTATAACACTCGTCAAATGCATATTCACACCTGTTATTAAACCTGCAACCTTTAGGAAAATCATTGGGACTTGGTATTACACCCGGAATTGAATACAGTTTATCCTTTCTATGTTCAATATTGGGAATTGATTTTATTAATCCAATAGTATAAGGATGTGTTGGGTGAGAAAAAACATCGTTTACCGAACCTTTTTCTACAACTTTTCCCGCATACAGAACATAAATTTCATCTGCTATTTGTGAAATGACACCAAGATCATGTGAGATAAATAATACTGCCATTCCAATTTTTTCTCTTAAGTCCTTAATTAATTTTAGTATTCCTGCCTGAATTGTCACATCTAAAGCTGTTGTAGGCTCATCTGCTATAAGAAGCTCAGGCTTGCATGCAAGAGCCATAGCTATCATAACCCTTTGACACATACCTCCGCTCATTTCATGCGGGTAACTTTTAAACCTAGTCTCCGGAGAAGGTATCCCAACCAGATTTAATAATTCTATTACCATCTCCTTCTCTTCGATTTTTGTAACATCTTTATGGGTTCGGATTACTTCACCAATCTGATCACCAATTGTATAAACCGGATTAAGAGAACTTATTGGCTCCTGAAATATCATGGATATTCTATTTCCCCTGTAACCTCGTAATTGGTTCTGATCAAGTTCCAATAAGTTGTTATTATCAAATATCACTTCCCCTGAATTTATAGTTGCAGGCGGTATAGGCAATAAACCCATAACCGAAAGTGCCGTCAGTGTTTTCCCACACCCGCTTTCACCGACTACACCTACAATTTGCCCCTTTTCTATATCCAGGTTTATACCACTTAAAACTTCTATATTTTCCTTTTCAACTTTAAATGATACTCTTAAATCTTTTATTTCTAGCAAGTTATTACTCATATCTAAAGTATTATCTTAATAATTATCTTTCCTTCAGTTTCGGATCAATTGCATTTCTAAAGCCTTCGCCTATTAAGTTAAGAGAAGTTACCGTTATAAATATTGAGATACCCGGAAATAAAACTAACCACCATGCAAAATCAACATATTTCTGAGACTGAGACAAAATTTCACCCCAGCTCGGATCAGGCGGAGGAACTCCGAATCCCAAAAAACTTAAGCTGGATTCTACCAATATCGCTCCAGCTATTCCAAATGTTGCACTTACCAAAACAGGGGCAAGTGAATTTGGCAGCATATGTTTCAAGATTACCCTATAATCACTGCTACCTAAAGCAGTAGCAGCTTCAACATAGTTTAATTCTCTTAATCTTAAAAATTCCCCTCTAACAAGCCTTGCTACTCCTGTCCATCCCGTGGCTCCAATAACAATCATAATGTTATAAATGCTTGGATTAGTAAATGCCAGGATTGTTAATATAAGAAAAAACACAGGAAATGTGATCATGACCTCTATTAACCTTGATATTATAAAATCTGTTATACCTCCGTAATAACCTGCAATTGAACCGAGTATTAAACCTATAATTATAGCTATGCCAACAGCAACAATACCAATGGACAAAGATATTCTACAACCATGTATCAACCTGCTTAAAACATCCCTGCCCCTGTCATCTGTCCCAAGCAAATGGTCTTTGTTTGGAGAACTTAAAACTGACAATAAGTCACTCTCAGTAGGACTGTATTTCACAGGTGGAAAAACAAAAAATGCATCGGATTCAGAATCATATATTTCTTTAAAATCAATACCTGATAGTTCAGGGTATTGCTTTACGACCGGGAAATAATATTTACTATCTTCAATTAAGATGATAGGTTCATTTCCAGCCAAAAAATCCTGAAACAACGCTATAAAGCATAAAATAAATATTAAAATCAAAGAAGATATAGCAAGCTTATCTTTTTTAAATTCAATCCAAACCCCGCTCCAGTATCCTGTTGTTTTCTTTTCACTCATCAATTTTTCTCAAAGTTAATTCTGGGATCAATCACAGAATAGGCCAAATCAGAAACCAATATTCCTATAAGCGTAAGAAAGGCAGAAATTGTTGCTATGGCCATGATAATGGGGTAATCCCTTGAGAGAATAGCCTCAAAACCCAGTTTGCCTATACCGGGAATAGAAAATATCGTCTCGATTATCACACTTCCTCCAATCAGCGAAGGAAGAATTGAAGCCATTATCGTTACGATTGGAATAACGGAATTTCTAAGTGCATGTTTATATAAAACAACTCTGCTATCAAGTCCTTTAGCATATGCGGTTCTGATAAAATCCTCTCTTAAAACTTCAAGCAAACTCCCTTTCTGAAATCTTGAAAGAGATGCAAAACTCGCATATGTAAGGCAAAAAACAGGAAGAGTTATATGCCACATAAAATCAATAAATTTTTTAAAAAAAGAAAAATTTTCATATCCTTGAGAATGAATTCCGTAAATCGGGAAAATATCCCAATAATCACCACCACCTAGGAAATAAATTAATATAATTGCCATCCAGAAACTTGGCACAGAATAAAGAACAAAAAGCACAAAAGTAATAACCCTTTCTGAAAGACTCCATTGCTTTAACGCAGAGTAGGCGCCAATAGGAATAGAGATTAGATATGTGAAAAATATAGATAAGAAACTAAGGGTAATTGTTATGGGCAATCTTTCCATAATTTTATCAATTACGGGTCGATGGTCTTTATAGGAATTACCGAAATCCAGTGTAACTATCTGTTTTAGCCAGATTAAATATCTTACATGTATCGGCTTATCAAGCCCATATAATTTTTTTGTTTCTTCTATAATTTCTAATGTAATTGTCTCAGCTTTTATTCCCTGATCCAAAGATAATTTGTTCTCAATAGGGCTACCAGGAGCAAGCTGTATAATAGCAAAGGTTATAAGGGTGATTCCGAACAATGTCGGGATCATCAATAGTAATCTTTTAATCAAATAATCTTTCATTGGTTAAAGAATATAATTTGAAATTAAATCAGTTTACACCATATTTCTGTAAAGGTTCAGGGACAAACCATTCAAGCAGATCAAGGCCTAGAGGATAAACAGTTACATTTTTAAATCTCTTACTTACTGCAACTGTTGATTGCCTTCCAAATAAAAAAGTATATGGTTGTTCTTCATGAACAATTTCAGCAAACCTTCTGTATAACTTTATCCTCTTTTTCCTGTCAAATTCTGTTCTTGCCATTTCTATTAATTTATCAGCTTCTTCATTTTTAAAATTAACAAAATTAGAACCGCTTTCAGCCTGGGACGAACTCCAGATCTGATACGGATCAGATTCAACCCCCATGCTCCATCCAAGAGTAACCGCATCAAACTTTCTTTGATTTAGTCTTTGTGTAAACACAGCCCACTCAGTCTTTCTTATATTCATCACGATTCCAGCTTTTCTAAGTTCTTCCTTTAGAATTGTGGCTATTTTCTCGCCGGTATCAGAACCCGATGGAATTAAAAATTCAAATTCGAATTTAACTCCTTCCTTATCCCTGATACCATCCGAATCACTATCAATCCATCCGGCTTCAGCAAGCAACTCAACTGCTTTTTGAGGATCGTACTCATAAGGTTTAATGTCCGTGGGATATTCGGGGCTCTTAATAAAGAACGGACTTGTAACAATCGCTCCAAGATCAATCAGTATTTTTTTTAACACAAGTTCCCTGTTTAGAAAATGAGTCATAGCCCTTCTAACTTTTTTATCCGAAAAAAAAGGTTTTTTCTGATTCCAGCCTATAAAACTGTAATTAGGAGTGAAATAAGCGTGTTTATTAAAATTCTTATTGAATGCTTCGGTTTTAGATTGTTTATCCCATTGTATGGGGGTTAGGCCTGCCCTGTCTAGATCTCCTTTCTTAAGCACCTGAAATTTAACCGTTTCATCATTTATAATCTTAAAAACGATTTTATTTAATTTAGGTTTATCCTTCCAGTAATCTTCATTTTTCTCTAATATAATTTGGTTGCCGGTTTTCCACTCAACAAATTTATATGGTCCGGTGCCAATAGGATGCCTGCCAGCCGGGTTTTTATTAAAGTTGCCTTTCTTAAAAATATGTTCAGGAACAATTGGCATGCCACCCGAAAATTCAAGGGCAAGAAAATATGGTCTCAGGTAAGTAAACTTCACTGTATAATCATCAATAGCTTCAACGCTTTTTAATTCCCTGTAATAACTTTTCAAGTGGGGTGCATCCACTTTCGGATCCATAATACTTTTATAGGAAAAGACCACGTCTTTGGATGTAAAAGGGGTTCCATCATGCCATTTGATATTCTTTTTTAATTGAAAAATAAAAGAAAGCTTGTCCTCGGATATTTCCCAAGACTCGGCAAGAAGCGGTATGATCTCTAAAGAACTATTATCCCTTTTTGTAAGTGTTTCATAAACTTTTCCACCGTTTATTAAAGATTCATAAACATCCGTGGCAGTAATAGGATTTAAGGTTGCCGGTTCTGATCCGAGATGATAAATCAGCCAATCACCGGATACAGGTTCATAAGTATTATTATGTTTTATCTCTCTATCATCTTCCCTATCAGACTCCCCACAGGAAATAAGAAAAAACAAAGAAAAAAATACACCAATCAATACAGATATTAACCTATTCATATATACACCTTTTATATAATCAGAAACAATAAATGTTAACTAGCTCTCAGATTCTTTCTTACTTTTTTGCTCCAAAAAAGGTTTTAGGAGCTCAATAGGCAGTGGAAAGACTATTGTAGAACTTTTATCCGAAGACATATCAATCAAAGTTTGCATATACCTCAATTGTAATGACATAGGACTTTCTGAAAGTATATCGGATGCTTCAGCAAGCTTTGTTGAAGCTTGGTATTCACCTTCGGCACTAATAACTTTTGCCCTTCTCTCCCTTTCAGCTTCTGCTTGTTTTGCCATGGCTCTTTGCATTTCTTGCGGAAGATCAACAAATTTCACTTCAACCATGGTAACTTTTATTCCCCAGGCATCAGTCTGTTTGTCTAAAACTTCTTGAAGTTTTAGATTCAGTTTTTCTCTCTCAGCTAAAAGTTCGTCCAACTCAACTTGCCCGAGAACACTCCTTAAAGTAGTTTGGGCCAATTGAGAAGTGGCATATAAATAATTCTCTACTTGAATAATTGCTTTTATAGGTTCCACAACCCTGAAATAAACAACAGCATTTACCTTAACGGAAACATTGTCTTTGGTTATCACATCCTGTGGGGGTACATCCATTGTAATTACCCTTAGACTAACTTTTACCATTTTTTCAATAAAAGGAACCAAGAAAATAAACCCCGGTCCTCTGGCACCTACGACTCTTCCTAATCTGAAAACAACTCCTCTTTCATACTCATACAAAATTTTAATTGCAGTAATTGCCAAAATCCCGATAATTGCTATAAAAACTATCATTGAAGTGCTCATTTAAACCTCCGAACTACATTAAATTTTAGAAACTTTTACCTCTAATTCACCTTCACTTTCAACAACTTCTATTTTATCACCTTGTCTCAAAGTTTCATCGCTAACAGCTTTCCAGTATTCACCTTGAACAAAGACCTTGCCTTCCCCATTTCCCCAATATAGAACTTCCCCTTTTTGTCCTATTAACCCTTCAAAACCTCCCTGTGCTGGTAAACCAAATGATTTTTTAAGCAAATATACCACAAGAGCAAAGAATCCGCCCATAGCAAGAGAACTTCCTATAATTACACCATATCCTACACTTATATCCGATTCGGGTGTATCAAAAAGCAATAAAGCTCCAAATATAAAACAAATCAAACCTGCCAAACTCAGCAATCCGTAACTTGTGGCATAGACTTCCGCAACAAAAAGTGCGATAGCTATAAAAAGAAGAGCTAAGCCTCCATAATTAAAAGGCAGGATTTGAAGTGAAATAAAACCAATAATAAGAGATATCAACCCTGCCACTCCGGGGAAAATCAAGCCCGGATTATAAAATTCAAGAAGTATTCCAAGTGAACCCATTGATAACAGTAAGAAGGCTATATCAGGTGTGCTGATTATATTCACAATTTTTTGTTTGAGGTTCATTTCAAGCTTTTGTAAAACAGGAGGTTTGGTTGAAATAATATAATCACTTTTATTTATGTTAATTTTTTTTCCATGGATATCTTCAAGCAAAGAAATTTTATCATTGGAGATTATATCAATTACGTTTTTATCTAATGCTTCATTAGCTGTAATTGAAGAACTCTTTCTAACCGCATCGATAGCCCATTTGGCATTTCTCCCTCTTTCCTCAGCAATACTCTGTATGAAAGAAGATGCATAATTTTCCAGTTTCTCACCCATTATATCTTTTGATTTATCATCTTTTGAATCCTTTTCGTCTTTTTTCTTCTGACCCTGCCCAAGTGTAACAGGATGAGCGGCACCTATACTTGTGCCCGGAGACATAGCAGCAATGTGAGCAGAGAGAGTTATAAAAACCCCTGCAGATGTTGCAGTTGCTCCTTTCGGGTAAACGTAAACAATTACTGGTATTTCTGAGTTAAGAATGGATTTGACTATATCCTTGGTTGAATTTAACAGTCCTCCCGGAGTGTCAAGAAGAATCAATAAAGCAGAAGCATTTTCAGTTTTGGCAGTCTCTATACCTTTTCTTATGTAATCCACGGTTGAAGGATTTATTGATCCGTTTATTTCTATTTCAATTATTTTATTTGTACCGGAATTAGTATTTTGCGAAGCTGATGAATGGTATCCAACTAACAAAGACAAAAATAATACAAGAGTTGTTATTAAGAAATATAATGTTTTATTTTTCTTCATAATTAGTAGTATAGCTTAAAACAAATTAGCTTTCTTTTGCGCATCTTAAATATACTTCAAATTTGAGATATATTGTATTTATTTTTTTAATAATTATAATTGATGTCCCATGTCAGAAAAAATCAAATATACCTTCAAAGAACTAAGAAAACCCGATAAGTTCAGAGAACTCCTCGCAAATGCAATTGATAATGCATCAAATCACTTTAATAAAATATTAATAGCAACAGCAGCTATTATTTTAGTACTAATAATTTTCTACGTTGTATCATCAGTAAATAAGAAAAAAGACATATCAGCCAACATTGAATTTGAAGAAGCTTTAAAAACATATAACAATGGTGAAATCCTGGAATCATTGGATAAATTCGGGGAAGTTAATAAGAAATACAGCGGCAGAAAAATATCTTCATTGGCATTATACTACATCGGAATCATTAACTATGATCTCGAAGAGTACCATATAACCATTGATAATCTTAAAGAATTCCTAAACAACAAAATTGAAGATGAAATCATAAAGGAAAGTGCAATTTTAACTATAGGACTTTCTTATTTCAATCTTAAAGATTGGGAAGAAAGTATTAATTATCTTTCAAAGATAAACGATTCAACAAGCCCGTATTATGATCAGTCAAGATTACATCTCGGAATGTCCTATGAAAAATCAGGAAATTTTGAAAAATCTGAAGAAATATATAAAGAAATACTATCAAAAAGAACTAACAGACCGATCGGTCAGTAGCTTACAATCAATACAAATATTCAATAATTACAACAGGTAACATTAACAACCTACAAATCACATCAAGTTATATTTCTCTAAAGCTTTTCATTGTGGAAGCTAGTTCATCATCATATACATGTGTATAAATCATGGTTGTGGATAGATGCGAATGGCCCAGAGCTTTTTGTACAAGTCTTATATTCTTGGATTCTCTTAGTAAATCTGTTGCAAAACTATGTCTAAGCAAATGTGGGTAAACGTCTTTTTTAATTCCAGCTTTTACCGCCCTTCTTTTTATCATAGCCCTAAGATACCGGTCGTTTATAATATTTCCTTTAAGAGTTGAAAATAAATAAATTGAATCGGGTCTCACTTCTTTCCACTTTTTTAAAATTTCAAGGTCAGGGTCGTTTGCCCAAACCACTCTGTCTTTTAACCCCTTACCTTCTTTAATCATTATTTTTCCGGTATTCCAGTCGATATGTTTCGATTTAAGAGTTATAACTTCGCCGCTCCGTAGTCCTGCGTTTATCATCAGCCTTATTATAGCAGCGTCCCTTATACCGGTAGGAACTTTTAAATTAGGTTGTTTAAGTAATAATTGACGCTCAATATCATTAAGTGTATTTGGTATTTTTCTACCCATAATTCAATATATATTAAGTTATCTTGCCGAAGGGGAGACTCGAACTCCCACGCCCTACGGGCACTACCCCCTCAAGATAGCGTGTCTACCAATTCCACCACTTCGGCTATATTAATGAATTTACTAAATTATAATAGCCACTATTAAAAAACAATCGATAAAAAATATAACATATTTAAAAATTAAGCTCCGTATTTAGCCAAACGACCGGAATGTGCCATAATCAATGGCATAATTTCAGTTGATTTAATTATTCCCAGATCACCTTTGTAACACTCCGATTCATAAAAACCATTTAAACCGCAATTTCTATGATATTCTGATTTAATCATAATAGGTACCGGGTGCCAACTATGGGCTTTCATGGTTGATGGGGTTGAATGATCACCTGTAACAACAAAAACATCAGGATTTAATGACATTATTTCAGGTATATACCCATCAAACTCTTCAATCACACTCACTTTTCCCTCAAAATTTCCATCTTCACCGCAACTATCTGTTTTTTTAACATGAAGATATATAAAATCAAAATCTTTATATTCTTTTTTTAATGAATCAATTTCACTTGAAATACTATTATCTTCCACTTCAATCACGTCCATGCCTACAAGCTTTGCAACACCTCTGTACATGGGATAAGTTGCAATACATCCTGCCTTGAGTCCGTATGCCTCTTCATAGGACGGAAGATGCGGGTATGTAGAAATACCCCTTAAGAGAACATAATTAGCCCTTTTTTCATCTCTGATAACATTTGCAACTTCATTAATACAATTATCCAGCACTTTTGCAATTTCTTTGGCTACTTTATTTGAACCTATTGGTTTTAACGGCTGTTTTTCGATATCCTGAGGATCTGTATCATTAATTTCATCTCCGCCTTCACCAATTTCCCAAGGAAAACTAAGCTTTAGTACAAACCTGTGTTCCAGCCCCGGGTAGAAACCAGTTTTAACTCCTTCAATTTCTTTAATTTGACCAGAAAGTTTTTCTATTATCCTTTTATTTTCCTCCGTGGGAATCCTTCCGGCCCTTCTATCAGAAACATAGGGAACATCATTTTCATACTTAACAGTTGCAAAATTCCCTCTTATAGCCAAATCATTTGGTCCAAGATCGATACCTAGACCCAAAGCTTCCAATACACCTCTTCCAATTTCATACTTCAAAGGATCGTATCCAAAAAGACCCAAATGAGCGGCACCACTTCCCGGAGTAATACCCCTTGCAACCGGAAGATGAAGTCCACAAGATGACTTGTCCAAGATCTTGTCCAAATTCGGAGTATTTGCAGCTTCAAGCTCTGTTACACCGTCCAGAGGTAAACCTCCAACACCATCCAAAACACACAAAATGATTTTTGAGCTGTTTTTTGTTTTTAATTTTGAAATTAACTCCTGCATAATTTTTCCCCTATTTAAGGATCTTTTATTTCAATTACCAAACCATCATATGCCGGTTCTATATTGTCAGGTAATTCTTTATTTAATTTTTCATATTCAAGCTCGTGACCCATATGTGTCAGATAAGTCATCTTAGGATTTAATTCGTTTGCTATTTCAACCGCTTGTTCAACGTTATAATGTGCTTCATGAGGCCTGTATCTAAGTGCATCAATTATTAATACATCCAAGTTCATCAACTCCTCCATAGAATGAGTTGGAATTCCACTACAATCCGTCAAATAAGCAAATGATCCGACTTTATAGCCTAAAATTGTTGAGTGAGAATGTAAAATATCCACCGGTACAATCTCAATTCCTTCGTATTTAAATTTTCCATTTATTACATTGAAATTTAACCTTGGTTTACTAGCAGTTGATGGAACGAGATTAAAGATATAACCAAAATTTTTCTTTAAATTGTTTAATGTTTGTTCATTTGCAAAACACGTAATTTCAGTTTTATTTATAAAGTTAAAAACCCGAAGGTCATCTATACCATGTGTATGATCTGCATGGGAGTGCGTGTATAAAACCGCATCAATACTTGAAATGTTGTTCTTAAGCGCTTGTTTTCTTAAATCAGTTGACGTATCAATAAGTATATTTTTATGTTTAACATGAATAACAACAGAGCTTCTTGTTCTTTTATTTTTAGGATTATCAGACAAACAAACATCACATTTACACCCGACAATTGGGACACCCGTTGAAGTTGCACATCCTAAAACTGTTATTTTCATAAAATATTCTTAATCTAAAAGTAAAATTTGATAAAAAAAACATACATAAAAATAAGTAAAAATAAATTTACTTTCATGTAAAAAATAAATATAATTTTTTGAAAAGGTGGAAACGTATATTAGAAGTTTTATTTTATTTTTTATACTATCTATAACTCTAACTGTGTCTTTTTCCACTGTTGATGGAAAAGATCGCGGAAAATTCCTTTATGAAGAAACACTAACACTATACAAGTCTCTTGTATCCAACAATCAAAAATCCAAGAAAAAAGAGATTTGGGAAGTAATAGGAGAAGCTTTTTACAGTGTTTATATTTCATATCCTAACAGTGAAAAAGCACCAAATTCACTATTTCTGGCAGGTCGTGTATATGAAGAAATTGGAAACCGTTTCAGATCTTTTGAAGACCATTCCAAGGCACTTAGGTATTCGAGGGAATTTGTAAACATATACCCAAGAAGCAATCTGACGGATGATTCACAAATCAGAATAGCAAGAATACTGGAAAAACGGGGAAATAAAACCGATGCATACATCGCTTATTATAAAATAGTTTATGATTTGCCAAGAGATGATATGTATCATCCTGCAAAAAAGAAATTAAAAGAATTAAAATCCTATAGGCCAAGTAGAAGTATTGCAAAAAAAATACTTAACAGAGGCATTGGCAGAATTACCAAAATAAGACACTGGTCCACAGACAACTACACACGGGTTGTTATTCATGTAGATAAAGAGATGACCTATAAATCCAATTTCTTAAAAGCCGACCCAAAAACCGGCAAACCACCCCGCTTATATGTGGACATTCAAAAAACCGAAATTGACAACACTTTGTATGTTGAACCCATTACTAAAGGATTGCTAGATAAAATCAAGTTTGGCAAAAACCAGCCGAATGTCTCAAGGGTCGTTTTGTATATAAACAGTTTTGAGAATTATAAGGTTTTTTCTTTAACAGAGCCATATAGAATAGTCATGGACATTCAGGGAGCCGGAGCAAATCCCGATAAAATTTTTGCCGGAAATAACTCAAAAAATAAAAAATATAAAAACAATAAAGATTATAAATATAAACCTCCTAGTGGTGATATTGATAGCTTGAAGCAAGCTTTGGGGCTTAAAATTAAAACCGTGGTCATAGATGCCGGTCATGGTGGTCATGACCCCGGAGCAATAGGGCCAAGTGGTTTAAAAGAGAAAGATGTTAACCTGAGGATAGCCAAAATATTAAAAGAAAAGCTTTTGCGGGACGGTGGAAAATTTGGAATAGAAAACGTATACCTCACCCGGTCAACAGACAGATTTATTCCACTTGAAGAAAGAACCGCAATAGCAAAGAAAAGAAATGCAGACCTCTTCATTTCCATACACTGCAATGCTGCAAAAGACAGAAGAGCCCATGGGATTGAAACATATATCCTGAGCTTTACCAATGATCAAAGCTCCCTTGAAGTTGCAGCAAGAGAAAATGCAACTACAACCAAGAAAATAAGTGACCTTGAGGATATTGTTCAAGAATATTTATTAAGTTCAAAAATCGAGGAATCAAACAGGTTCGCACGTTATGTTCAGGGTTCAATTGTTACAAACGTCTCAGGAAAGTATAGCAAGGTCAAGAACAAAGGAGTAAAAAAAGCACCATTTATTGTTCTAATTGGAGCTGATATACCGAGTATATTGGTCGAAACATCCTTTATAACAAATCCTACAGAGGAAAACAGGCTTAAGAGCACTAAATATATAAACAAAATTGCTGATGGAATACTGTCGGGAATTAAAAAATATGTAGGTGAAAACCAGACAGCATCAATAGTTGAATTCAATGAGTATCAACTCTGAACTTTCTGAGATATTTATAAATATCGCAAATTCTCTTGATATACTTGATGAAAACGTATTTAAAGTAAGAGCTTATAAAAAAGCAGCCAAAAACATTTCAGAACTTCCCGTCGAACTAGATGTCTATATTGAAGACAACGACCTAACAGACATACCCGGCATAGGAAAAGATCTCGCTCAGAAAATCATAGAATTTATCGAAACCGGTGAAATCCAATATTATAAGAAAATTAAAAAAGAAGTCCCCGAAGAACTTGTAGAACTATTAAATGTTCAGGGGGTTGGCCCAAAATTTTTATCTCTTCTATACAGACAGTTCAAAGTAAAAAATATAAAGAGTTTTGAAAAAGCTCTTGATAATAAAGAGCTGCTTGAAGTTAAAGGTATTGGAAAAAAGAAAATTGATGAAATTAAGAAAAGTTTGCAATTTTACAAACAAGGCAAGGAGAGAATAAATATTTATCATGCAATTTCCATTGCAAACCTTATAAAAGCAGAGATAGAAAATATACCCGGAACAGGCGGAACAACGATAGCCGGATCGTTAAGAAGAAAGAAAGAGACAATTGGAGATATTGATATAATCACAAAAGCGGATGACACATCAAAGGTGGTCAATATCTTTACAAGCCTTCCAATTGTAAAACAGGTACTTGCAAGTGGTGATACGAAAGGAAGTGTTGTAATTGAAAAAGGCATACAGGTTGATCTGCGAGTCATGAAGCCAGAATCCTACGGTGCTGCACTTTTATATTTTACAGGTTCCAAATCTCATAACATAAAGTTAAGAACCATAGCCTCGAAATTAGGTTTTAAAATTAATGAATACGGATTATACAAAAATGAAAAAAAGATTGCAGGTGAAAAAGAAAAAGAAATTTATGAGTTATTAAATTTAAAATACATTCCCCCGGAATTAAGGGAAGACAGAGGAGAGATTGAAGTAGCCTCAAAATCTAAATTGCCGCATCTTGTTGACCTGAAAGATATCAGGGGAGATTTGCATACTCACAGCACCTGGAGCGACGGAACATCAACTATACCGGAAATGGCATTAGAGGCCAAGAACCTCGGTTATGAATATATTGCAATAACAGATCACTCTCCTTCATCGCGAATCGCAAATGGCCTTGATATAGATCGTCTATATAAAAAGAAAAAGAAACTTGAAAACCTGAACAAAGAGATTAACGGAATAGAAATATTAATGGGAACAGAAGTGGATATCCTAAGAGATGGAACCCTGGATTACCCCGACGATGTTTTAAAAGAAATGGATATTGTAATAGCATCAATCCACAGTGGTTTCAAAATGAATAAGGATGACATGACAAGCAGAATATGCGATGCCCTCGAAAATCCGTATGTCCATGCTTTTGGTCATCCAACGGGCAGGTTAATAGGAGGAAGAGAACCTTATCCTCTTGATATAGATAAAGTTATGGAAACTGCAAATAAGCATAATAAGGCACTTGAAATCAACTCTTATTACAGAAGACTGGATCTTAATGATTTAAACACTAAAAAAGCAATCGATAATGGCGTAAAATTAATAATCTCAACAGATGCTCATAATTCAAATCAATTGAAAGAAATTAAACTTGGCATTGGAGTAGCAAGAAGGGGATGGGTCGAAAAGAAAGACGTAATTAACACCTACAGCCTGAAAAAACTAAAAACATGGCTTCAAAAATTTAAATAACAAATTTAAAAATCAAACATGTCAAAGATATCAAAGAAAAAAGCTTCCCTGGATATTGATAAGCTAAGAAAAGAAATCGAACTTCATAATTATAATTATTACGTAAAGGACAGTCCCACTATTTCCGATTACGAATTTGACATATTACTGAAAAAGCTGCGGGAACTGGAAGATGAATTCCCTGAACTTTTAACACCCGATTCTCCTTCTCAAAGGGTCGGTGGTGAAGTTGCAAGTGGTTTTACAACGTTTGAACACAAGCTGCCAATGATGAGTATTGATAATGTTATGAATAAGGAAGAAGCCATAAATTTTGACAAGAGAATAAAGCGTTATTTAAATATCAATAAAGAATTGCATTATGTAACACAGCCAAAATTTGACGGGGTATCAGCCTCTCTTACATACGTAAAGGGCATTTTAATGCACGGGGCGACGAGAGGTGACGGGAGGAGAGGTGAAGAGATAACAAATAATTTAAAAACAATCAGATCAATCCCTCTCAAATTGAGATCTAAATCCGACGTGCCCGATCTAATCGAGGTCAGAGGAGAAGTTATTTTCCCCCTTGAACTGTTCAGAAAGTTTAATAACGAACTCACAAAAGCAGGCGAACCGGTCTTTGTAAATCCAAGAAATGCAGCTTCTGGATCTTTAAGACAATTGGATCCGGGCATTACTGCGAAAAGACCCCTTGATTTTTATGCCTGGGGAGTGGGGTACTTTGACAATTATAGTTTCAGAAATGAATACGAAATTATGCAGAAACTCAAATTTTGGGGATTCAAACTGGAAGAGAAAACCAAAGATTGTAAAAATATTAAGGAAGCTCTCTCATACCATGAAGAGATGGAAACTCTTAGAGAATCACTTGGTTATGAAGTTGATGGTGTTGTAATTAAAGTTAATGATCTAAGGCTGCAAAGAGAGTTAGGCTCTACAGCTAAATATCCCAGGTGGAGCGTTGCTTTTAAGTTCAAACCCCGGCAGGGAAAAACAAAAATTAATGACATTACGGTTCAGGTAGGAAGAATAGGTTTGTTAACTCCTGTTGCGGAACTCGAACCTATAGCTATTAGTGGTATTACAGTTAGAAGAGCCTCTCTTCATACTGAAGAAATCATCGCTAACAGAGACATACGTATTGAAGACAATGTAATAATTCAAAGAGCCGGAGATGTAATTCCCGAAGTTGTAAAACCCATTGTTGAAGACAGGACAGGCAAGGAAATTAAATTCAAAATGCCTTCAAAATGTCCCATATGCAATACAAAAGCTGAAAAGCAGGGGGCTTATCACTACTGCCCTAACATTTCATGCCCCTCGCAGCTTAAAGGTAGGATTCAGCATCTTGCATCCAGAAATGCCTTCGACATTGAGGGACTTGGTGAAAAAATAGTAGCCCAGTTAATGAAAGAAAATTTAATCGATGATATTACAGACATTTTTTATTTGAAAAAGGAGCAGCTTTTAGGAGTTGAAAGATTTGCAGAAAAATCCGCCTCAAATCTTACAGAAGAGATTGAAAATGCAAAAAATGTAGACTTCGACAGATTTATAAATGCACTAAGCATTAAGCATGTCGGAGAAAAAGTTGCACAAATTCTGGCTGACAATTTCAGAAGTTTAGATGAACTCTCGGCATCAAGATACGATGAACTTATACAGATAAATACTATAGGCCCTGAGATAGCCGAAAGCATAGTAAAATTTTTTAAAGAGGATAGAAGCAAAAAATTAATTAAAAAGTTTATAAATGCGGGAGTAATAATTAATTATCCTGACACATCTCACAGAACCAATATCCTTGAAGGCAAAACATTTGTCCTTACAGGCACGCTCGACTCACTTACCCGGGATGAAGCCAAAAGACTTATCGAAGATAATGGGGGAAAGGTAACATCGTCTGTATCGAAAAAAACAACTTATGTAATTGTGGGTGAAAACGCCGGCTCAAAACTTGAAAAAGCCAAAAAATTGAAAATAGATATTCTAAATGAAAATGAATTTATAAATTTATTTAGTTAGAAACGTTTAAAGATTTATAGAGTGTGGAGTTTTTATGCCTTTCGGATACTTTATCTCAGTGCTGATACATATTCTTGCAGCGGTTGTATGGCTTGGTGGAATGTTTTTTCTGATACTAGTTTTAATTCCCGTATTTAGAAAACCCGAACATAAAAGTATATTCCCTACTCTATTTCACCTGGTAGGAGTTCGTTACAGATTTATAGGTTGGATATCACTGATTATAATGATTGTTACAGGCACTATAAACCTGGGATACCGAGGATTCGGTGTTTCTGATCTGCTCTCAGGTTCTTTGTTTCTGGGAACTTTTGGCAAGATCCTTCTTCAAAAACTTATTGTTGTTGCGATAATATTACTTCTAAGTATCCTCCATGATTTCTGGATCGGCCCTTTGGCAACATCACTTATTCGCAAAGACCCTCTTTCCCCAAAAAGCACTAAATACAGGCGTATTGCATCGTGGCTTGGGAGGATTAATTTTATAATGGCTATAATAGTAGTGGCTCTTGCAGTTACACTTGTGAGGGGAGGACATTAAATTTTTTTAGTATTCCAGGAATAAAAGGAAAATTTTCCCGTTAATTATCCATATGAAATTATTAATTCTTTATCTCACTTTTAGCCTCAAATTAATAAAACAATAGTTTTCTCAATATCATCCCAAGTTTTTAAATTATTATTCCACAGTTTTTATATTTTTGTTCTAATGTTCTTACATTGTTTTCCCACACTTATTTTTTGTCATACCGCACTTGATGCGGTACCCAGTTTTTTTGAATTATGGATTCCGGCTAAATACATACCGGAATGACAGTGGGGGGTACTTCCCGAAGTGACATTGTAATAGACCAGCCAGAATAACATATGGTTTGTATATTGGATTAACAATTATGTATTTACTTATAATTTAGAAGCAAAATATTTACATTATAATTCGAAACTTTACATTGAATATCTTTAATTCCTGTCATACCGCACTTGATGCGGTATCCAGTCTTTTTATATATGGTTTCCGGCTAAATGATTGCCGGAATGACAATACGATAACTTCGAGAATAACCGTTTGTTAAAACATACAAAAATCTGTCATTCCCGCATGTTTGTTGCGAAAATCCATATTTTTTTTAATAACCCTCAATA
>JABAOE010001719.1_pt2 | contig 87570 bp, 86 predicted proteins | sample 7062141 | NCBI WGS metagenome assembly JABAOE01 (sample SAMN14538627, study PRJNA623070) | marine sediment metagenome | biome: marine biome [ENVO:00000428]; feature: marine pelagic biome [ENVO:01000023]; material: deep marine sediment [ENVO:00002113] | place: India: Gulf of Khambhat ... | reverse complement strand
AAGCTCGATCTGATGGTCGAAATGCTGGAGACAGTTGGCTTCGACCCTATGGACAATCCCGAAATGGCGGCGAACTTTTACGCGATGCGGGGAGAAATCGAGGCGGCCGTGGAGCAATATCTGGAGCTGTTGGGCACCCAATCGGTCGCCGCCCACCTCAACTGGCGAAAAACCACCGCCTTGCCGCAGTTCGCCGATGTTATGAGCGACCCTCGCGTGCAGGAGAAGATCGCAAGCTGGGAGGCCGAAGAACACGAATTGCGCGAGAATGTTCGTGCTTACCTCGAGGACCTGCACGCGGCGAGCTAAAAAAAGGCCCCGCATCCGGAGATGCGGGGCGAGCCAGCAGAGTTAGTAAGCGGGGGAGCGTGTGCTAACTCGGTCTCAGGGCTCCAGTAAGAAAATGCCCATTTTTACGGCCGTAAACGTATTGTTATCGACGTCATACCTGCCGTAGGCGTACATCGACCTCGCTGTTGTTGCGCCATTGAGGCTTGCGGTCAGATCGGCGACGAAGTCGCTCCAGTCGGAATACAGCCGCAGACTGTCGTCTGTCTTGATCGAGAACAGCATGCGCCCGGTCTCGCGCGGCAGGATCGTCGTGTTCGAATCGAGCGATGTCAGGTCGATCAATATCGGCCCGTGCTTGATGTAATGCCGCTGGTCGATATCGGGATTCTGGTTGTCCAGCACGAGACCCGTTATATCGGCGTTGACGAATGGCGCTATCGTACCGGCCGCTCCCCAGCCCACGCCGAGTGCGCTGCGGCTATCAAGGTACTCAATGAATGAGCGACCCGAGAAATCCGGTGGCGCCATGCCCCAGGCGGTTGGGAAGCCGTAAGCGACGATCGGCTGACCGGATGCACGGTCAGACAGCGTCAATGTGCCCGTATGAATCTCGTAGTTCATCGGGTCCGCATCGAGGTCTCGTGACGGACCGGTGCCCGTGAAGTCGAAGACTTCTGCGCGGCGGCGGTCGATCGCATGCAAGGTGATATCGGTCTGGCCCGGCATGATCGTATTGACAACACCGGCGAGGCGCGTGACATGCATGCGCACAGCGCCCTGGGTCGCGTCGAACAGGATTTGCGGCGCAGCGGCGTCGGTAGTCGGTGTCGGCTGAGTGCCGCGGACCGTGACGCGCTGGCCAATTGACAGGGCGCCGATGCTCAGATCCGTAGCGTCACGGTGCCAATCCTTGAAGACCTTCGTGTCGGGGCCGACCTCGACGACGACATCGTCGTGAAAATGCACGCGACGGTCGGTCGCAGTATCACGCGGGATGATCGTCGCGCCGCGAATCGTCAGGAAATTGCCTTCGCGCTTGATGATGTTACCGACCACTGCATCGAAATCGTGACCGGGCACGCTGGATCCGGCCAGCACGATGTCGGCGGTGAATTTACGGTCGGATGTCGTCAGCGTGCCTTTGGCGATCGTCGGCGTTCCGCGGCCGGCCGCAGCGAGAGCGCGCAGGCCATCTGCACCCGTGAACAGCTCTCCGTCGACTTCGAACTCCGTCTCGTCAGTGACATGCACCTTGAATCGGCCAAAGTCACTGACGCGATCGTGGAAAGGCCGCACGGCAATTGTGTAGGTCATCTCGTCGAGGGCCACGGCAATGAGAGGTCCGCGAACGCGGATATCTTTCTCGTCGACAGGATGTACTTCGGCAACGATGAATTGATCTGAAGCAGCCCTCGCTGGTGTGGGAACGACGTCCACGCTATGCGATGCAGAGAGGTCGAAGTCGAGTTGCAGGAAGTGGGCGCGCTGCCTGGTGACAATCAGGCGGTCCCTGTTCGAAAGTTCGATCCTGAGGCTCGTCTCGCCGAGTTCGACATCGTTGACATCGGTAACGACGGCTTCCTTGGCGGTAGCGGCTGCTTCGACGAGCACCTCTGCGTCGGCGTAGTCCAGCGTAATCGTGCCGGAGACGTAAGTAGCGGGAGGCACGACGGCAGCCGCAACCAGCTCGGTCACGTCGACGTAGTCCACGAAGTTGACGCGTGTCGAATCCGGGATGACCTCGACGGTTCGTCCGTTGCCGGTTTCGAGCGTAAGGCCGAGGACATTCACCGTGTAATTGAGGAAATCTCCGTCAGCGTCGGTCAGGCCGATCAGGACCGTGCCACATTCACTGTGAGTGCCGGGATCGGCAGGGTTGCAGACGGCTGATGGGACCGGTTCTTGTGTCGTCGATGTGTTTGCACCGCCGCCGCAGGCTGTCAGAATCAGGGCGGTTAGCAGCAGTGTCAGGCGTCCTGTACTTGCGAAGTTCATGCGTCTCTCCTTGTTCGCGTATTCTGTGTACAAGGATTTAACGCGGCTGTGGGGATTCGGTTGACTCGCCTGGAGAATGTAAAAAAATACAGCGACTTAGCTTGTATTATTGATTCAACGTGTCACAATTCACATCCGTACCGTACGGATGTGCGGCTACGGATTATGTCTCGTGACGAAAACGCCCGATAGCAGCGATACGACAACCGTTCGGCACCGCAGACCGCGGGCCGGAACCCGCAACCGCGGGGCTGCCGATGCAGTGCAGACGAAGATCGCGGTTGGCGTCCTGAATCTCGACCCCGAGAACTACCAAGACCAGCTACAGGTCAACATTGACGAGCTGCCTGATGCAGCCGGCTGCGATGCCGCATTTGTTGCGCTGTTTTCGGAAGACGGCAAGGAAATTGGTACCGTCGTGGCAGCGGCTGCCGGATTCGCACAGGCGAATCCCGAGGTGCTCATGGGTCAGAGCCTCGACGACTGGTCGTGGCTGTGCCAGCGGCTCGGTCATCTGAAAGTCATCGAGGTCGCTGACACACTCAAGGGTTCGCGGTCGTCGAAGTCCGAACTCGAGCGGCTGTCCGAATTGCACATCGGGTCAATCCTGATGATCGGCTTCTCGGTGCATGACGAGATCGCGGGCTTCCTTGCACTTGCCAATGAGCACCCGGTGGAAAACTGGGATGCAAACCTGCACCTGTTGTTGAAACTGATCGGTGCATCGCTCGCGGTGGGACTGGAACGCGTCAGGGATCACGAGGTCCTGAGTGAGATGAACCAGCGCAACGAACTCGTTGCGATGACGGCCAACGACGGGATTTGGGATTTCGATGCCGATACCAAGCGCATCAACCTGTCGCGCCGCTGGAAAGCGATGCTCGGCTATGACCTTGACGACGATGACGTGTTGCTCGACTGGTATGCCCTGGTCCATCCGAGCGATATGTCGCGGGTGCAGATAAAGATGCGCGAGCATCTGGCGGGCAAGTCGGACTTCTTCGAATCCGTGCATCGAATGAGGCACCAGAACGGCGACTGGCGCTGGATGAGCAGCCGCGCCAAGGCAGTGCTCGACGAAAAAGGTCGCCTGCTGCGCCTGCTTGGCGTTGAAGTCGACATTACCGAACGCAAACTGTACGAAGAGGCACTGTTTCGCGAGAAGGAAAGTGCTCAGATCACGCTGCAGTCCATCGGTGATGGCGTGATTACGACTGATGCCAATTGCAATGTCGAGTACATCAATCCGGTTGCCGAGGAACTGACGGGCTGGAAGGTCGATGATGGAAGCGGCCGCCCGATCGACGAGATCTTCCGCGGTTTTCACGAAGAGACCTGCGAGCCGCTCGAGAATCCGCTCGCGGTCGCCATTCGGCGTAACCGCTCACTCAAGTCAGTTCGTCCGACCTTGTTGATCCGGCGCGACGGGAATGAGCTCTACATAGAAAGTACGGCTTCTCCGATTCGCGATGGCCGCGGCACGGTAACAGGGGGCGTGCTCGTCTTCCATGACGTCAGCGAATCGCGAGAACTGAACCGACGGCTTAGTTATCACGCGAGCCACGACATCCTGACCGGGCTCGTCAACCGGCGTGAATTCGAGAGCAGGCTGGAACGAGCGCTCAAGAGCGCCAAGGCGCGTGAGGCCTCGTATGCGCTGTGTTACCTCGATCTCGATCAGTTCAAGATCGTCAACGATTCCTGCGGTCACAGCGCTGGCGACGCTCTGCTTGGCCAGCTCGGTTCGCTGCTCAAGGCGAAGATTCGCTGGCGCGACACGCTTGCGCGTCTCGGCGGCGACGAATTCGGGGTTCTGCTCGAGAGCTGCACCCTCGAGGAAGCCATGCAGACTGCTGAAGCGCTGCGGAGCGCGATCAGCGAATACAAGTTCATGTGGGACGACCGCAGCTTCCGTCTCGGTGTCAGCATCGGTGTAGTGCCGATAACTGCCGATAACGAAGACGTTGCGGGCTTGCTCAGCGCCGCCGACAGCGCCTGTGCAGCCGCCAAGGAAGCGGGCCGCAACCGTATTCACAGTTTCCATGAGAACGATATCGATCTGATGCGGCGGCGCCGCGAGCTGCAATGGGCGGCCCGAATCAGTAACGCGCTCGAGGAGAATCGCTTCGAATTGTTCCGGCAAACGATCCAGCCGCTGCAGAGTGAGGAAGAGGGAGCCCATTACGAGATCCTGTTACGAATGCGCGACGAGAATGGCGGCATCATCTCGCCTGGCCTTTTTATCGAGGCGGCCGAACGTTTCGACAAGACCCCGGAAATCGACCGGTGGGTTATTCGCAGCGCATTCCGCTGGCTGGTCTCGGAGGCCGATGAGCGCGAGCGTCTGGCACTTTGTTCGATCAATCTGTCCGGCAAGAGCCTTGGCGATGAAAAGTTTCTACCGTTCGTGATAGAGCAGTTTCGTTTGAGCGGCCTCGATGCCACCAAGATCTGTTTCGAGATCACGGAGACCGCTGCAATAGCAAGCTACTCCCAGGCGAACCGCTTCATCAATGCCCTCAAGGAACTCGGCTGCAAGTTTGCGCTGGATGATTTTGGAACGGGGCTATCCTCGTTCGGCTACCTCAAGCATTTTCCGGTGGATTTCCTGAAGATCGATGGCAGTTTCGTCAAGGAGATCCTGCACGACCCGATCGACCGGGAAATGGTCCGTTCGATTAATGAAATCGGACACCTGACCGGCAAGCAGACCATTGCCGAGTTTGCCGAAAACGAAGAAATCATCACGATGTTGCGCGGAATGGGCATCGACTACGCACAAGGATACGGCGTTTCCGAGCCCAAACGTGTCACGCGCGCTGTTGCGTGAGCTTGCCATGCGGTTGGTACCATTCCTGCGACTCACGCTCTGCCTGATACCGTTTTCGGCCGGGGCGGAGACTGACTGCACAGAGGCCGATCGCGATGCTTACTTCGACTCGATAGAGCGCGAGATCTTCGCCAATTGGAACGTGCCGTATACCAATCGAAACCTGTCCTGCAAAGTCCTCGTGAAGCAGGATTTTCGCGGCGAGGTCCGGGACGTGGGAATCGCGCTGTGCGGTGACGATCCTCGCGTGCACCGGTCTGTCGTCAACGCGGTCTACCGCGCATCGCCAATGCCGTTACCGGAAAAAAAGAGCTGCTTTGCCGGGTCCGTGATCGTTACGATCGAATCACGGACCCAGGGCACTGACTGAAAACGGGGGCCTTAGATAAAGAAACCGCCATGGCCGAACCCGACCATGCTCATCAGCATCGGGATCGACAGCAACGTATTCGTGCGTGACGCGAGGAAAGCAACCTTGCGAGCCTTGGCGACTTCTTCGGGACTGGCCTCGACCATGCCGAGAATTTTCTTCTGGTTGGGCCAGATCAGGACCCAGACATTGAAGAGCATGATTGTTCCCAGCCAGGCGCCAACGCCGATAACCATCGCCTGTGAGTTGAGTACCTCACCACCCAGGCCCAGCGTGAATGCTGCCGTGAACATTTTGAGGTGCCCGAGGTAAGCGGCGCCCGACAGCCAGGTCAGTGCTGCGCCCCAGCGGAACCACCACAGCGCGCGCGGTGCAACATACTTGGTGATGCCGGCCCCGCCAGGCCCGCCTTCGTCTGCGGCTGCGTCGGCAAGTGCCGGAACCTGCACGAAATTGAAGTAATACAGGAGCCCGATCCAGGTAATTCCTGCGAGGACGTGGATCCAGACAATGAAGCTGCCCACGTTAAAAGCGATGCCCATCGTTGCGGCGGCAATGATGACGGCGAGGACGATACCGCCCGTGATAACGCCACCTACGGAATTCAACGGATTCATGTGTGGTTCTCCCTCACTGGTTATCGTTATTGCCGCGTATTCTAGACTAATTCCAGCTACAATCGCGACACGAACGGAGCATTGTTATGCGATTTATTGTCTTACTGGTGACTGCGTTATTGCTCACGGGCTGCTCGGCGATGCTGCTCAGCGGATCGGCCGAGACTGAGAAGCGCAGTGACTGTACCGAAAGTGAAAGAGAGGCTGAAAAAAGTGGATGTTAACGCCAGGATTGAAGAGCAACTGAGTTCAAATGATGTGCTTTTGTATATGAAAGGGACGCCGGATTTCCCGCAATGCGGATTTTCGGGTCAGGCGGTTGCGGCGTTGAAAGCGATCGGCAAGCCGTTTGGCTACGTCAATATTCTCGAGGACGAGGAGATACGGGAAGGTTTGAAGGTGTACTCGTCGTGGCCGACCTTTCCGCAGCTTTACGTCAAGGGTGAGCTGGTTGGCGGGAGCGATATCGTTATCGAGATGTACCACTCGGGAGAACTTGCGGAGCTGCTGAATCAAACACCGGCTGAAACCGGTTGACGATTTCGCAGAACACGTCCGCCGTTATTTCTGCATCGTAAGCCGCCGAGTGCGCTGAATCTTCATCCCAGTCTAAACCTGCGGCGATGACCGCACGGGCCAATACTGTCTGTCCGAAAGCAACGCCGCAGAGAGTTGCAGTGTCGAAGCAGCTGAATGGATGAAAAGGATTGCGCTTGATTTCTGCGCGCTCGATGGCCTCGTTGAGAAAGCCCAGATCGAAATGGGCATTGTGGCCGACGAGAATCGCTCGCTGGCACTGCTTCTCCCGCACTGCCTTGCGAACCTCCCGGAAGAGGCGCTGCAACGCATCCCGCTCGTCGATTGCGGGACGCAGCGGATGATTGGGATCGATGCCGTTGACGGCGAGCGACGCAGGATCCATGTTGGCGCCCTCGAACGGCTTCACGTGGTAACGAAACGTCTCATTCCGTTGCAGCAGGCCATCATTGTCGAAGTCGACGAGCACTGCGGCGATCTCGAGCAGGGCATCGGTCTTGGCATTGAAGCCACCCGTCTCGACGTCGATCACGACAGGCAGGAAGCCGCGAAAGCGATCAGCCATCATCGTATCGGCGCTCACCGGGATTCAGCCTGCAAAATCTTCTCGTCGAGTAGCAGGCCCAGGGTGTAGCGCACGCCAAAACCCGTAACCTCGGTCGGTACATGGGCCAGACCGCCCTTGTGTTCACTTGCCGCGAGGTCGATATGCACCCACGGGGTGTCATTCTCGACAAATTCGGCCAGGAAGCTGCCAGCCAGTATGTGGTCGCCAAGTGGCTTTGCCGAGCACTGTTGTATGTCAGCGGTATCGCTTCTGAGATCCTCGAGGAATTCCTTGCCAATCGGGAACGGCCAGACACGCTCGCCGCTCAATCTGCCGGCTCGCTTGAGTCGAGGGTGCCATTCGCTGCGATTCGTAAAGACACCGCTGTATCGTGTCGTCAACGCGTTGGTAACTGCGCCTGTCAACGTCGCATAGTCGATGATGAGCTCCGGTTCCTCACGGCTCGCGAAGGTCAACGTGTCCGCGAGCACCATCCGACCCTCGGCATCGGTGTGGATCGTCTGTATCGTCTTGCCGTTTGCAGCCGTTACGACATCCTGTGACTTGTAGGCTTTCGGACCGGTACGGTTTTCCGTGATGGCAAGCCAGGTGTCGACTGCGATCGGCAATTGCAGCTTCGAAATGGCCAGCAGAGTGCCCAACGCCACGGCGCTTCCCTGCATATCGCCATGCATGTCGAGCATGGACGTGAACGGCTTCAGGTTCGTGCCACCCGTATCGAAGACGATGCCCTTGCCGACGAGGCTCAGCGTCGGTTTCGCATTGGACTTCTGAGGACGATACCGCAGGCGAACGATCGAGGCGCTGTCGTCGTCATTGCCCTGGGCGACGGCGAGAAAAGCGCCTGCGCCGAGCTTTGCCAGCTCTTTCGTAGAGTACTTTTTGTAGTGCCAGCCATTTTCAACCGCAAGATCCTTGAGTGCCGTGGCATAGGCGGTCGCATCGAGAATATTGGCCGGTAGCGCCGTTAACCAACGAGCGAGATTGTTACCGCTGGCTTCTGCAATAGTCCTGTCGAGATCGATCCTGTTCGACAGTCCCAGCAAACGGATGCTGCGGACCTTCGAAGGAGTAGGCTTCTTCTTGAATTCCGGCAGATTGAAGCCTGCCGCCAGCGCGGCCGCGACCGCGGCCTCGCAAAGCGTCCGCTCTGAGTCCGAATCGAAGCCGACGATGGCGATGCCGAGGCAGCCCGCCTTTTCGCCAATTGCCGCCGAAACGAGCTTGCGCGCGAACGTGAGCCGCTCAAACGCGTCGGACCCTGGCGCGATCTTGCCGGCGACCACGCGGGTCTGGCGCGCGTTGGCCAGGCGAGTCTCGAGAACGGGCAGATCGCCAGCGGGACGCTTCCTGAGCAGCGCCTGGAGTTTCGCCCCTTGCGGAATCCGCCTCCAGAGCGCCGCCGGGACACGCTGCGGTAGTATCAGCAGTAACTGATCCACCGGTTCAAGTGCTTTAGAATCAAGCTTGCCTGGGTGCTGGGTACAACGAATATTGCGGGAATCCGGCAAAGTATTCGGCATGTCGTGGAAATCCTTGTTATGTGCTTGACCGACAAGGCATAAACACCGAATATGACGCCCCCAAAATGGCCGGGGCGCTGAATCCGATGCCTGTTCGGTAATCCTATTGTGAATGATTTATGAGCCGATTCAATCCATTTGATGACATAGATCCTGTCGAGACACGTGAGTGGCTCGAGTCGATCGACTCGGTACTGGGGCAACACGGCCCCGAGCGGGCGCATTTCCTCCTGAACCACATGATCGATTTCGCGCGTCGCTCCGGAGCCTATCTGCCGTACAGCCCGAACACGGCGTACCTGAATACGATTTCGAAGACCCGGGAGCCCGAATATCCGGGTGACCGGTCGCTCGAGCGTCGTATCGAGGCCTACATCCGCTGGAACGCCATGGCGATGGTCGTGCAGGCGAACAAGAAAAGCACCGAATACGGCGGTCACATCTCCAGTTTCGCATCGTCGGCGACGCTGTACGAAGTCGGCTTCAACCATTTCTGGCGGGCGCCGAGCGAGAAGCATGGCGGCGACCTCGTGTTCATGCAGGGCCACTCGTCGCCGGGCGTGTATGCACGTGCCTATCTCGAGGGACGGCTCGACGAGAACGACCTGAACCGGTTCCGGCGCGAGGTGGGTGGTGGCGGTCTCTCGTCGTATCCGCACCCCTGGCTCATGCCCGAGTTCTGGCAGTTCCCGACCGTGTCGATGGGCCTCGGTCCGATGATGGCGATCTACCAGGCAAGGTTCATGCGCTACATGGAGCATCGGGAGATGCTGCCGGCGTCGGATCGCAAGATCTGGTGTTTCCTCGGCGACGGCGAGATGGACGAACCGGAATCGATGGGCGCCATCACGATGCCCGTGCGCGAGGGCCTCGACAACCTCGTTTTTGTCGTCAATTGCAATCTGCAGCGACTGGACGGTCCCGTTCGCGGCAACGGCAAGATCATCCAGGAGCTCGAAGCCGCTTTCGGCGGGGCCGGCTGGAATGTGATCAAGCTGATCTGGGGAGGCCGCTGGGATCCGCTGCTCGCCAATGACCAGAATGGCAACCTGCGACGCATCATGGAAGAGACCGTCGATGGCGAATTCCAGACCTACAAGTCGAAGGATGGCGCTTATGTTCGCGACAAGTTCTTCGGCAAGCACCCGGACACGGCGGCCCTGGTCGCCAACATGTCCGACGAGGAGATCTGGTACCTCAATCGCGGCGGCCACGATCCTGTCAAGGTCTACGCGGCCTATGACGCGGCCATGAAACACACGGGACAGCCCACGATTATCCTCGCGAAGACGATCAAGGGTTATGGCATGGGCTCGGCCGGCGAGGGCCAGAACACGGCTCACCAGCAAAAGAAAATGGATTTCGAGGCGCTCAAGGAGATGCGCGACCGTTTCAATATCCCGGTATCGGACAAGGACATCGAAGACGTCCCTTACTACAAGCCTGACGCCGACAGCGCCGAACTCGAGTACCTGCAGGAACGGCGCCGGGCGCTGGGAGGCTACCTGCCGCAGCGGCGCAACAGGGCAGCGCCCCTCGAGGTTCCCGGTCTCGAAGTCTTCCAGACGCAGCTCGACGGCACGGGTGAGCGCGAGGCGTCGACGACGATGGCGTTCGTCCGGATGCTGACGGCGCTGATACGCGACAAGCAGATCGGCAAGCGCGTCGTGCCGATCGTGCCCGACGAGGCGCGGACCTTCGGCATGGAGGGCATGTTCCGCCAGGTCGGCATCTACGCGTCGAAGGGGCAGCTCTACGAGCCCGAGGATGCGGGCGAGCTGATGTACTACCGCGAAGACAAGAAGGGCCAGATTCTCGAGGAAGGCATCAACGAGGCCGGGGCATTCTGTTCGTGGCTGGCGGCCGGTACGTCTTACTCGAACCACAACGAGCAGATGATCCCGTTCTACATCTATTACTCGATGTTCGGGTTTCAGCGGATCGGCGATTTCATCTGGGCCGGTGGCGACCTGCAGTCGCGCGGCTTCCTGATTGGCGGCACGGCCGGGCGCACGACGCTCGCCGGCGAAGGGCTGCAGCACCAGGATGGCCACAGTCTCGTCAGCGCCTCTACGATCCCGAACTGCCATTCCTACGATCCGACCTATGCCTACGAGCTGGCCGTGATCATCCAGGATGGCCTGCGCCGCATGATCGCCGAGCAGGAGGATATCTTCTATTACATCACCTGCATGAACGAGAACTACGTTCACCCACCGATGCCCAAGGGCGTCGAGGACGGCATCCTGCGTGGGATGTACCTGCTCCAGGTCGGCAGCCAGGGCAAGATTCGTGTGCAGCTGATGGGTTCGGGCACGATCCTGCGCGAAGTCCTGGGCGCGGCGGAATTGCTGATGAAGGATTTCGGGATCGTCTCGGACGTCTGGTCGGTAACGAGCTTCAACGAGCTGCGTCGCGATGCGCTCGAGGTCGAACGCTGGAACCAGTTGCACCCCGGCGACGAGCCGCGCAAATGCTACATCGAGGAGGCGCTGGCGGAACGGCCGGGTCCCTACGTTGCCGCGACCGATTACATGAAGATCATTCCCGATCAGGTCGAACGCTGGGTGCCCGGCAGGTTCGTGTCGCTCGGCACCGATGGTTACGGCCGCTCGGACGGTCGCGCGGCGCTGCGGCAGCACTTCGAGGTCGATCGGCGATATATCGCCATCACGGCGCTCAAGGCGCTGGCGGACGACGACGTGCTGGACCAGAAGACCGTAGCGGCGGCGATCGAGAAGTACGGTATCGATCCGGACCGGCCGGATCCGGTAACCCTGTAAGGACACGGCCGTGGCTAAGATTGTCGACATCGTGGTACCAGACCTCGGAGATTTCGAGGACGTCGAGGTCATCGAGATCCTGGTCTCGGTCGGTTCGGTCGTCGATGTCGAGGATGGCCTGATCACGCTCGAGACCGACAAGGCGGCAATGGATGTGCCGTCCCCGGATAGCGGCGTCGTCGAGGAATTGACCGTATCCGTCGGTGACAAGGTCAATACGGGTACCGTCATCGGCAAACTGCGCGTTTCCGTGACCGACACCGTCGTCATTGCTCCGGCCATCCAGCATGAGCCATCCGGGGAAACGACCGTGCTCGCGGCCCCTGCATCGAAGCCTGGCAAGTCGGTGGGCGTCCAGACCCTGGTCGTGCCTGATCTCGGTGACTTCGAGGACGTCGAAGTGATCGAGGTCCACATCGCGAAAGGCGACGAGCTCAGTGTCAATGACCCCCTCGTAACGCTCGAAACGGACAAGGCCGCGATGGATGTTCCGGCGGTCGTGCCAGGACGCATCGAAGAAGTGCTGGTCAAGGTTGGCGACAAGGTTTCGGCGGGCGCGTCGCTGGCCATCATCGATGCGGTCGAGGTCGAGGCGGCGCCTGCCGAAGAGCCGGCTGCTGCCGAGCCTGCGCCCGCGGCCCCCACACCTGCGGCCCGGGTTGAACAGACGCCGCCACCGCCGCAGCCGCAAGCGGCACCCGCACCACGGTCGCTGCCCGTGATCGATGAATTCGGCTTTTCCAGGGCCCATGCGAGCCCGTCGGTCCGAAAGCTCGCTCGCGAACTCGGCGTGAACCTCGTCGACGTCAAGGGCAGTGGCGCCAAGAATCGCGTGCTGCACGATGACGTCAAGGCGTTCGTCAAGGCGATCCTTACCGGCCAGGCTGCCCGGCCGGCAGGCAGTGCGCTGCCCGCAACGCCGAAAGTCGACTTTGCGAAGTTTGGCGAAATCGACGTGCAGCCGCTCACGCGCGTGCAGAAGATCTCGGGTCCACGCCTGCAGGCGAGCTGGATCAACCTGCCGCACGTGACACAGCACGATCTCGCCGACATCACGGAACTCGAGGAGCGTCGCCAGGCGCTCAAGGGCCCGGCCAGGGAGCGCGGCATATCGCTGACGCCGCTCGCATTCATCATGAAAGCCGTGGTCGCGGCGTTACAGGAATTCCCGAAAGTGAACTCGTCGCTGTCAGACGATGGCGAATCGCTCGTTTACAAGAAGTACATCAATCTTGGTTTTGCTGCCGACACCGAGCAGGGCCTCGTCGTGCCCGTTATTCGCGACGCGGACAAGAAGGACGTGTACGAGCTGGCCGAGGAACTCGGCAGGCTGTCGAAGGCGGCGCGCGAAGGCAAGCTCAAGATCGACAAGATGCAGGGCGCGACGTTTACGATATCGAGCCTGGGCGGTATCGGTGGCACTGCATTTACGCCGATCGTCAACGCTCCGGAAGTCGCGATTCTCGGCGTGTCGCGCTCGTCAATGCAGCCGGTATGGAACGGTTCGGAATTCGCACCGCGCCTGATGCTGCCGCTGTCGCTGTCCTATGACCACCGTGTCATCGACGGAGCAGCCGCCGTAAGATTCACGACGTTTCTCGGGCAGCAGCTGGCCGACGTCGATGGGCTGCTCGGGACGGCGGACTAATGGCCGAACCGGTAAATCTTACCGTTCCCGATCTCGGCGATTTCGAAGACGTCGAGGTCATCGAAGTCCTGGTCTCACCCGGCGACAGTGTTGCTGTCGAGGATGGTCTCGTCACGCTCGAGACCGACAAGGCGGCAATGGACGTTCCCGCCAGTCACGCCGGCACGATCGTTTCGGTCGAGGTCAATGTCGGGGACAAGGTCAATACCGGCGATGTCGTCGCCAAGGTAAAGGCGAGCGAAGCGCCTGCTGCGGCGCCTGTCGAAGACGACGCGATGTCGCAGACGCGCACGATGGCGGCTGATGAGATCAAGGCTGCCGTGGGCACGGCGACGGCCAACGCGACACACTCTGCACAACTCGTCGTGATCGGTTCGGGGCCCGGCGGTTACACCGCGGCGTTTCGCGCAGCCGATCTCGGCATGGACGTGATACTCGTGGAACGCTGGGACACGCTGGGCGGCGTGTGCCTGAACGTCGGCTGTATTCCGTCAAAGGCGCTGCTGCACGCTGCCAGGGTTGTCGATGAGGCCAAAGAGATGGCCGAGCATGGCATCGAATTCGGCGCGCCGAAAATCGACGCGCTCAAGCTGCGCAGCTGGAAGAACGAAGTCGTCGGAAAACTGACCGGCGGGCTCACGCAGCTCGCCAGGCAGCGTAAAGTTCGCGTGGTGCAGGGCACTGCAAAGTTCGAATCGCCGACATCGCTGGTGCTCGACAACGGGGAAACGATTGCGTTCGAGAAGTGCATCATCGCGGCGGGCTCGGAACCCGTGAAACTGCCGGGGCTGCCCGACGACCCCCGCATCATCGATTCGACCGGCGCTCTCGAGCTTGGCCCACTTCCCAAACGCTTGCTCGTCGTTGGCGGCGGCATCATCGGCCTCGAGATGGCTTGCGTATACAGCGCTCTGGGTACGGACGTCAGCGTCGTCGAACTCATGGATCAGCTGATGCCGGGCACCGACAAGGACCTGTTGCGGCCATTTCTCAAGATCGTCAAACCGCGCTACGAGGCCATCATGACCTCGACGAAGGTCACGGGAATGCGCCCGACAACGCCCGGCATCGAGGTCAGCTTCGAAGGCAAGAATGCCCCCGAGGCGCAGGTCGGCGTTTACGATCGGGTTCTCGTGGCGGTCGGACGGCGTGCCAATGGCGATCAACTCGACGCGGACAAGGCCGGCGTTGTCGTCAACGAGCGCGGCGTCATTGACGTCGACAAGCAGATGCGCACCAACGTGCCGCACATCTTCGCGATTGGCGACCTCGTGCCCGGGCCGATGCTTGCGCACAAGGCGACCCACGAAGCCAAGGTCGCCGCGGAGGCGGCGGCGGGTGAGAAGAGCTATTTCGACGCACGCACGATCCCGTCGGTTGCGTACACGGATCCCGAGATCGCATGGGTCGGCCTGACCGAGAACGAAGCAAAAGAGAAAGGCATCGAGTACGAAAAGACCCAGATCCCGTGGGCCGCGAGCGGCCGCGCCTTGTCCCTCGGTCGTTCCGAGGGCTTCACGAAGCTGCTCTGGGACAAGGGTACCGAAAGAGTGCTCGGTGGCGCGATTGTCGGTCCGCAGGCGGGAGACCTGATTGCCGAGATCGGGCTTGCTATCGAAATGGGCGCCGATGCCGCCGACATCGGGCTTACTGTTCACCCGCACCCCACACTGTCCGAAACCATCGCATTTGCCGCCGAGGCGATGGACGGTACCTTGACCGACCTGTACATGCCAAAGAAACGGTGAAAATAAATAGTAATAAAATTCGGTATTTAACGACCTTTCTTCACTGACTTTCGACAAAACGCGAATGCCTGCTTTCGGCAAGAGTGGTCATTCAGGCGACCAGGAACAAGAGCAGCTGACAAACTGCTTGCCGCCGCAGGCAGCCGGCTGTGATCAGGGTGCGATCCCGAGCACCACTTCCGACGGAAACGTAAACTGACTGAAGTACTCTCGTGTCGTCTTCTGGAACCCGGATCGCTCTAGCAGGGGTAGGAGCGACACGCCTCGGCAACCGCCGAGCAAAGCCGGGTTTATTTGGTACAGACGGTCCCATACGCCGTTGTACCACCGTGTTCCTTGCGTCATGTTCACCAAAGCCAAACGCCCGCCGGGCCGCAACACGCGCTTGAACTCCTCGAGAACTATCGGCAAATCCCGCTCCGGCAGGAGATCAAACATATAGTTATTCACGAGAACATCGAAGCTGTTACTCGGATAATCCAGGTCATACGCATCACCGACCCGGAGGCGGTAGCTCTGAACTCCGGTGCGAGCAGCCTTTCTTTCCGCGCGAGCCAGCATTGCAGCAGTCAGGTCGATGCCTTCGGTGTGACCCGACGGATTGGCCTCGAGGATCTCGACGAACGCCAGTCCGGTCCCGACGGCAACCTCGAGTACGTCCTCGCCATCCTGAATCGCGGCCAACTCGAGGCAGCGCCGCCGGGCATTTGTCTCCGTCAGCCACGCCCATACGTCGTAAAGTGGCGCGATCTTGCTATAGACGTCCGACACCTGTTGCTTTGCTATCCTGGCGTCCGGCATATGATTAGCTAGCTCGAGACCGTAATGTTGAAGTGTGCTTGCATGGGTCGTGCGATTGTCCGCTTGCCGTTCGATTAAAGACGACAGGGATCTACCTGGCAACCCGGTCGTAAACAGAGGTTCTCTTGCCCGCCTTCGACATCACAATTTGCCAGAGCAGGAGATTCTCGACGTCGAACATTGCTTTGCTCGACAGCAGGTAGTACCGCCACATGCGGCGGAACTTCTCATCGAAGGCATGCTTCGATTCAAGTGCGGCAATGTTGTCCCAGTTTTTCTCGAATTTGTCGTACCAGGCCTGCAGCGTACTCGAATAATAGTGGCCGTAGTTTTCCCAGGCGTGGACAGTAAACGGTCCCTGCAAGGCAGCCGCCAGTTGTGGCAATGACGGCGCCATCGAATTGCGGAAGATGTATTTCTCGATCCAGCGATCGGCGATCAGCGTTTCGTCCGAATTGCCGATCGTATGCAAAAGAAAAAGACCGTCGTCATCGAGCATGTGACTCACTACCTGCATCAGGCTACGATAGTTCTTGTATCCCACATGCTCGAGCATCCCGCAGATAAGGATCTTGTCGTACTTGCTATCGAGGGTGGAGGGCAGGTCGCGATAGTCCGACAACACGATATCGACCGGCAGGCCCTCCGTATGATCGCGCGCAAACTGGGCCTGTTCCGTTGAGATCGTCACGCCGGTGAGTTCGCAGCCGCGAGTTGCGGCGGCGTACTTGGCGAATCCGCCCCAGCCGCAGCCAATGTCGAGAACACGATCATTCTCGTCGATCTCGAGCTTGTTGCAGATTATCTCGAGCTTGTTGACCTCGGCCTGGCGCAGATCGTCATCATCGTTAAAGAAGAAACAGCAGGTGTACTGGTTCCATGGCCCGAGGAATTGCTCATACATGCGGTGATCGAGATCGTAATGTTCCTCGGCGACGGCCAGAGAACGCCGCTTGCTTTGCAGGTTACGAAGCCTCGCACGCAGTACGAGACTGGCATGATTGAGTCTGTAAATCAGGCTCGAGCGAAGTTCGGCTGTCACGAAATGTCGGAACAGTGCATCCAGCGACTCTACGTCCCAGTCGCCGTCCATATACGATTCGCCGAGCCCGAGCGTGCCGCGCGCCGCACGGCGGTAGAATCGCTCGTTATGGACCTGAATGTCCCAGGGACGCTCGCCATTAACCACGACGTCGGCCCTTGCAAGCGTGTTGGTGACGATGCGTTTGAATGCCATGACGCTTACCCCTCTGCGGGCAATTATAGTGAATCGGGGGCGGCCCGCAGCACGTCTGCGAGAATTACGTATTGTTGCGGCTGACCGTGGAATTGAAGCTAGGAAAAGGATTCAAGGAGAAAAGTCGTGCAGGACTTTCCGCATCATTACGCTGTTACCGCCTCTGCTGAGGTCGGCGCCAACGTCCGCCTCGACGCCCCTGGGCTCGAGACAATCGAGTCGGCGGGACCGGCGGAGTTTGGCGGCCCCGGGGACCGTTGGTCGCCCGAAACGCTGCTGGTCGCTTCTGTCGCGGACTGTTTCGTCCTGTCGTTTCGCGCCACAGCGAGCGCATCGAAAATGGACTGGATCTCCCTGCGCTGTGACGTCATTGGCGATCTGGAGAAAGTGGATCGCATAACCCAATTCACAAAATTCACGCTTCGCGCCCGGCTCGAAGTGCCGCCCGGCATTCGCGAGGGAAAAGCGGAGCGCTTGCTCGAGAAGGCCGAGCATTCCTGTTTGATCACCAATTCGTTAAAGGCTCCATCGACGCTCGACGCCGAAGTCGTTGTTACGGAAAGAACCGACTGATCAGGTACCTGCGAGGATCCAGTTTTCGCGCAGGTAGGCCTCCTCGAAGCGGGCGCGTTGTATATTACGGTAAGAGTGTTGTTCGTCGCCGGGAACGGCTTCGCCGGTCATCGAGTTTACTTGAAGCGTTTTGCGAGTACGTGATCGATGCTCAGCTTGCCGGCGCCTTTGAAGACGAGCGGGATCAGCATGGCGATGAACAGCAGCGGAATACGGTAGTTGCCAAAGCCCTTGTCCGAAACCGCATAACCCTTCCACAGTTCGGCGAAGCTCGAGTAATCATCCGGCCAGTGCACGCCCGCGATAGCGACGATCGACAGGATGATCAGGCTGAATGCCCAGAAGCGCGTGAACAGTCCGAGTACCAGGCCAAAAGCGCCGATGATTTCAAACCACGTGGCCAGGAACCAGCTCAATTCGACAGGCAACACGTTGAATGGAAAAGGGAAATTATCCTGCACATTGGCGAACCAGTTGTTGCCGTTGTATTTCATAAAGCCTGCTTTGCCGAACTCGTAGGCCATCAAGAGCCGGATGGGCAGCAACGCTACCCAGTCACCAGCGGGCTCCAGTACATTGACCACGCGCTTCCAGAACATGTGAACTCTGTCCATGTCGAATCTCCTCAGCCCGGGACGCGGGTCCCGGTCAATATCTCGAGTTGTCGCATCTCTTCGAGCGCTGCGGCGCCGTGCTGCACGAGCGCAACCGCATCGGCGTAATTGATCTCGTCAGCGAGTACCCGCAGCAGGGCTTCGCCTGTCAGCAGGGAATCGTTCTCTTCGACGAGCTCGAGCAGTCGGGCCGTGACCGGGTTCAGCTCCAGGAAGCCGACCGAATCGTCCGACCGCCGGTAGACGACAAGAAACACGGGTTGTTCCGCCGGTTCGGTCGGTATGTAGTCGCTGTTGATGCGATGCACCGGGTACTGGTACGCGTATACCCATGCGAGCACTGACTTCACAGGTACCTGTTGGAGCAGGTCGCCGCCGGGATCAACACCATCGAGCTTATTCGCTTCCTCGGAGATCGACACTGCCAGTTCGATGTATTCGTAATGCGCGAGTTCGACCAGGAAGGGGTAGTCGTCTTCGGCATTCTCGTATTCCTCTTGCAGGAACGCCAAGAACTCGCGTGGCAGCTGCAGGAAGTAGGGCGTCTCGGCCCGATGCCGCTGCATGAACTGCCGGATTATCGCGTGCCACTTGTCGTCGCTGAGTAGCTTGCGTAGCACGGGAAACATGTTGCCGAGCAGATTGCGAATATTGTTGAAAAACAATTTCCGGTAAATCGCCATGCGGCGATCCTCGATGCCGGCCGGGGCCGGCGCACTCTCGGGGTCGCGGATGTGTGCCGCAAAAGCGTACTGCTTCTTCTGAAAATCAGGCAGCTCAGCCATTGGCAGCTTCCTCTCTTGCAGCCGCGGACTGAAGCTCGCGTATGTGATTTACCTCCTGCAGTAGTTCTTCGACGGGCGGGAAGTTGAAGTCACGCTCGAGCAGCGTCGGAACGACACCGAAGTGTGCATAGGCTTCTTCGAGGAGCTGCCAGGCCTGTTCGTCCACCGGCGTCCCGTGAGTATCAATTCGCAGGTCCTCGGCCTCGACATAGTGGCCTGCGAGGTGAAAGTAGCGAATACGGTCCGCCGGCATGCTCGTCATGAATTCATGGGCGTCGTATCGGTGATTGATGCTGTTGACGACGATGTTGTTGATGTCGAGCATCAGGTCGCAATCAGCCTCTTCGAGTACCGCGAGCGTGAAGTCCTTCTCGGTCATCGAAGTGTCGGTTGGCGCATAGTAGGACACGTTCTCGAGCGCGATGCGCTGCTCGAGTATGTCCTGAACCCGCTGTACCCGTGCGGCGACGTGCTTGACCGCCTCCTCGGTAAACGGGATCGGCATCAGGTCGTACAGCTGGCCGTCGTCGCTACTCGCACTCAGGTGTTCGGAATACATGCGAATAGCGTGATCCGCCATGAATTGCTTGATGTCGCGGACGAGGTCTTCGTTGAGGGGCGCCGGTGAGCCGATCGACAGCGACAACCCGTGGATCAGGAACGGGTACCGTTCGGTAAACCAGCGCAACTTCTTGCCGAGCTTGCCGCCGACATGAATCCAGTTTTCGGGAGCGATCTCCATGAAGTCGATCGCGCCCACGGGCACGTCCATGAGCTTGTCGGCCAGTGGCCGGCGCAGCCCGAGTCCGGCTCCGGTGACAGGGTATTGTGAGGTCGGGTCATTCATACGATTCAGGAGACCAGACGATCGCCGAATTTATTACAGCTTTCGGAGCCGATCCAGGTAGGCAGCCTCATCAGGTGGTTGATTATTGCGCTGCGACTCCCACAAGACTTCGGCCAGGCAGTCGATCATACGATGCTCGGCCTGATGGGGGTCGCCGGTGCGCGTGGCGAGATTTTTGAATATAGCGGTAATACCGGCAGGCCTGTTGGTGCTGACCTGCTCGCGGATGCCAAGGTGCAGTCCCATGTGCAAGAACGGGTTCGTACGACCTGCTTCCACACCGAACTCCTGGTCGATTTCGCCCGTGATCGCGTCGTGGTACTCCGGATGTTCGCGGACGACCAGCGCAATCTGGGCCTCGAGGGGCGAGAGTGCCGCGCCGTCGCGAGCCTTTTGCCAGGCATCCGAGTACATGCGACGCAATTCGGTCCTGTCCTGCCCGAAGATCATGGCAGCTCCTTGTAGCGGTATTCGCACCACTCGATGATCGGGCATTCGCCGCAGAGTGGCTTGCGGGCCTTGCAGATATAGCGGCCGTGCAGGATCAGCCAGTGGTGGGCGTCTTTCTTGAACTCGTCGGGCGTCAGCCGCACGAGACGCTTCTCGACCTCGAGCGGCGTCTTGCCCTTCGCGATCCCGGTGCGGTTTGCGACACGAAAGATGTGCGTGTCGACGGCGATCGTCGGCTCGCCGAACGCCGTGTTCAGAATGACATTCGCCGTCTTGCGTCCAACGCCGGGCAGCCTCTCCAGCGCCTCACGGGTCGTCGGCACCTCGCCACCGTGTTCGTCGATCAGTATGCGGCAGGTCTTGATGATGTTCTCGGCCTTGTTGTTGAAAAGGCCAATCGTCTTGATGTAGGGCTTGAGTCCCTCGACGCCGAGTCCGAGAATTTTCTGCGGCGTGTTTGCCACCGGGTAGAGCTTGTCGGTCGCCTTGTTGACGCCGACGTCGGTTGCCTGGGCAGAGAGAATTACGGCAACCAGTAACTCGAACGGGCTGCCGTAACGCAACTCGGTGCCCGGGTTCGGGTCGAGTTCGCGCAGCCGGGAGTAGATGGCCGTACGTTTCTCGTTGTTCATCGGCCAGGCCTACCATCGATACGATTCTTCAGCGCCACCGCCAGCGCAAGGGCTAAGAACGCGCCTGGCGGCAGTATGACCAGCAGGAAGCCGCTGTCGGCAAACGAGAATCCCGCTATCGAGGCGTGGCCGATCAGTTCCCGGAAGGCACCAAGCGCCATCAACAGGGCTGCAAAACCGGCGCCCATGCCGAGCCCATCGGCGATGCTCGCCCCCACAGGATTCCGTGATGCGAATATCTCCGCTCGCGCCACGATCGCACAGTTAGTCACGATAAGCGGGATGAATATGCCGAGCGACCGATCGAGGGTCGGGAACCAGGCCTTGAAGATGAGTTCGACACAGGTAACCAGGCTCGCGATGATGAGGACGTAGATCGGGATGCGTATTTCCTGACGAATCCAACGGCGCGTGGCCGATACGAGTGCGTTCGAGAAGGTCAGGACGAGCAGCGTCGCGATGCCGAGGCCGACGCCGTTAACGAAGGTCGAGGTCACCGCGAGCAACGGGCACAGGCCGAGCAGCTGCACGAGCCCCGGATTGTCCTTCCAGAGTCCAGTCGTGAGCCGTTCTGTCCAGTCGCCTGACACTAGTCGTCCTCCACGGTTGCCGGCGCAGCAAAGATCGCGTCGCGATTGGCGTCAAAGTATAACAACGTGTCCCGAATGGCCTTGATGACAGCGCGCGGCGTGACCGATGCACCGGTGAGCTGGTCGAACTCACCGCCGTCGCCTCTGATCGCCCAGCCGGTGAGGGCCGGGTCGCCGATGGATCGCCCTTCGAACTGGAATACCCAGTCAGTGCGAGTTGACTCGATTCGGTCGCCCAATCCGGGCGTCTCGCGATGCTGCAGGATTCGGATGCCGGTAACGCTGCCGTCGAATTCGACGCCAACCAGGACTCGAATCGGGCCGGAGAAGCCGTCGCGAGCAGTTACCGCAAACAGGGCCGCCACGGGCTCGCTGCCGGCAAACACGCGGTAGATCAACGCGGGATCATTGCCGGGCAACGCATGCGGCGGCCGCAGAACGAGTCGTGATTCGCTGACTCCGCTGTCGTAGAACAAGCCTGACAAGGCCGGCTCCAGGCTCTGCTCCAGCAGCGCCTTTTCATTCGCTGCGATCCTCTCGTGCGTTGCCTGGTAGGTCGCCGCGACCAGCGAGGTGCATATCGCGGCAATGGCAGCGAGCGTGAGGCCCGTGCGGACAATGCCCTGGCCGCTCATATCTCGTCCCCGCGGCGCGAATGGCCGACGATTCGCGGGCGTGTCAGGTAATCAATCGCGGGTGCCGCCATATTCATGAGCAAAACGGCGAAAGCCACCCCATCCGCGTACGAACCCCACTTGCGAATGGCAAAGATCAGCACGCCGATGCCGAGCCCGTAATAAAAGCGACCTTTCGGACTCGTCGCCGCCGAAACCGGATCGGTTGCGATGAAGAATGCGCAGAGGATGGTGGCGCCCGAGAAAAGATGGAAACCGGGACTTGCATTGCTGCCGGGCGAGATAATGTACATCAGGCCGGCCGGGATCAGCAGCCCGAGCAAAACACCGGTGGGTATTTGCCAGCGGATGATTTTCCTGACCAGTAGCCAGGAGCCGCCGATGGCGAAGAAATTGCCCAGCCATTCCCAGCCGCGACCACCAAAGTCGCCCATCATCGGATTGGCGCGAATTTCGCTGTAGGTACGCATGTTGCGCAGCCCCGATTGCATCGCATCGAGCGGTGTCGCACGACTGACCGCATCGAAGGTCAATGCTTCCGGCAGCGATCCGGTCAGCGTGTACTTGATCGTCTGCAGGACACCGAGACTGACGTAGTCGATATCGCCCATGCGCGGCGCCACCCACAGGTTCATCTCCATCGGGAACGCCACGAGGATGACCACGTAACCCGCCATCGCGGGGTTAAACACATTGAAACCGATGCCACCGTATAGATGCTTGGCGACAACGATCGCAAACAGCGATCCCGTTGCCGTGACCCACCACGGGGTCAGTGAAGGCAATGCAAACGCCAACAGGACCGCCGTGACAATCGCGGTGTAGTCGGACAGGGCGACCATCGGGTCTCGCCCACGCAGGCGCATCATCAGGGCCTCGCTGCCAACGCAAACAGCGGTTGCAACGATGAGGTTGAATATGATGCCCGGGCCGAAATACCAGACATGCGCCAACGCGGCGGGCACGAGCGCGACCAGTACCTGCAGCATGATCGATGCGACGTCGACCTTCGGCGTGAGATACGGTGCTTCCTGGCGGACGAATTCCATCTAGTCTTCCTCGTCCTTCTGCTGGCGCCGTTTCATGATTTCGGCAATCGCGTCAGCGCCGGCTTTCTTCGCGTCTTCCTTTTGCTGCGCCAGTTCTGCTTCGCGCTCCTCGCGTTCCTTCTCGAGCCGCTCGTTGCGGGCCTCAAATCGCTGCCGTGCACGTTCGGCGCGTGCTTTTTCATCGGCGAGCTCACGAATACGTGCCTTGGCCATGCGGAAGTCGAACGTCAACGGAATATGACTCGGGCAAACCAGGTCGCAGCATCCGCACTCGATGCAGTCGGTCAGTCCGTGGCTACGTAGTTTCGCCTCGTTGTCTGCGCAGGCATACCAGAACAGCTGCTGCGGCAAGAGTTGCACCGGGCAGACGGCAGCGCAATCGCCGCAGCGGATGCATGGCATTTCGGCGCCGCCATCCCGCCGTTCGGATATGACCAGAATGCAATTCGATGCCTTGACCAGCGGCACACTGTCGGTCGTGACGGATTTGCCGGTCATGGGTCCGCCGATGACGAGCTGTTTTGCGTCCTCAGTGTACCCACCGATGTGAGCGACGATATTCGCGACCGTCGTGCCGAGCCGTGCTTCCACGTTAACAGGACGCGCGACGCCGTTGCCGGTGACGGTAGTGACCCGGGAGATCAATGGTTCGTTGTGGAAGATCCAGTCGTAAATCGCCGCCGCAGTGCCTACATTCTGGACCAGGCAGCCTACGTCTGTCGGCAGACCGCCCGATGGCACTTCGCGGTTGGCAACCAGCTGCACGAGCTGGTCCTCGCCGCCGGACGGATAAATCGTCGGCACGAGCTTGAGAACGAGCCGGTCATCATCCAGCTCGGCCAGGACTTCTCCGAGCCGATGCAGCGCTTCGGGCTTGTCGCTTTCGACGACGACAAAACAGGTGTCGATTTCCAGTGCATGAAGCAGGATCTGGGCGCCGCCCAGGACTTCGCGCGCATACTCGCGCATCAACATATCGTCGCAGCTGATATACGGCTCGCATTCGACTCCATTGAGAATCAGGTACTCGATATCGCAGGTGACGGCCTGCATCAACTTCTGGGCCGTCGGGAAAACGGCGCCACCCAGACCGACTATGCCGCCTCGCAGGATCCTGGCCAGCAGGACCTCAGGCGCCAGCGAATCATAGGCGGGCGCTTCTTCCACTGCCTCGATCGGACGGTCCTCGCCATCGCACTCGATAATGATACAGGGCGCCTTTTGACCAAAACGGCTCGACACGGGCCACGGTTCAATGGCGACAATTTTGCCCGAGGATGACGCGTGTACGGGTGCGCTCAGTGAGCCTGGCGTCTCGGCGATAAGTTGCCCCTTGAGCACGCGCTCGCCGATACCGACGATCGGTTGGGCGGGGTCGCCGGCATGTTGTGTGATCGGCAGAACGAGTTGCCCGGGTACAGGGACCTGCACGATGGGCGATTCCGTCGACTGTCTTTTGCGTGCTTCGAGACGAAGTCCTCCGTGCAACTTGCCAAGATCGTAAGTAGGGGCGCTCATGCGAGGCTCCGCATACTGATACAGTCGACAGGGCAAGGCTCGACGCACAACCTGCAACCGGTGCATTCCGATTCGATGACCGTATGCATCAGATGGTGCGCACCGACAATCGCGTCAAACGGGCATGCATTGCGGCAGTGCGTGCAGCCGATACAGATCGCTTCGTCGATGACCGCAACTGCCGGTTCATGGCTCTCCCGCGGTTCCAGTATCTCGGGTTCGATGTCGAGCAGGCCAGCCAGGTTCCTGATCGTCGTTTCACCGCCGGGCGGACAGGAGTAGATATCGGCATGGCCATCGACAATTGCCTCGGCATACGGCCGGCAGCCGGGGTACCCGCACTGCGCGCACTGGGTCTGCGGCAACAAGCGGTTGACCTCTTCAACGAGTTCGCCGGTATCGGCGGGAAGGCGCCGCCAGGCATAGCTCAGCGCGAGCCCGGCAATGAGCGCAATAGCGGCGATGGTCAGGATGGCCTCCCACATTAGCCGTCGCCATTACGGTCGGGCCATGCCCGCGAAGCCCATGAAGGCGAGCGACATGATGCCGGCCGTTACGAGGGCGATTGCCGTGCCGCGGAACGGGGCTGGAATATCGGCCGCGTCGAGGCGCTCGCGGATCGTCGCGAAGAGTACGAGGACGAGCGCGAAACCTGCCGAAGCGCCAAAGCCGAAGAAGACCGACTGCACGAAACCGGTCGATTGCTGGACGTTCAGAAGCGCGACTCCGAGCACGGCGCAGTTGGTTGCGATCAGCGGTATGAAGATTCCGAGCACCTGGTGGAGTAGCGGACTCAGGCGGCGCACCATGATCTCTGTGAACTGAACACTGGCAGCGATAACCAGTATGAACGTGATCGTGCGCAGGTATTCGAGCTCCAGCGGCACGAGAACGTACTGGTGGAGCATGTAAGCCGTGGCGGAAGACAGGGTCAATACAAACGCGGTGGCAAGCGACATGCCCGCGGCGGCCTCGAGGTTGCGCGATACGCCCATGAAAGGGCACAGGCCAAGGAAGCGGACCAGCACGAAGTTATTGACGAGGACGGTGCCGACCAGGATGACGATGATCTCGCTCACGTGACTTCCGTATTACTTGACGCGCATTCCCGGTTCGGCGCCGTCATCGGGCGATAGCAAGAAGATATCTTCACCACCCGGACCGGCGGCAAGCACCATGCCTTCCGACACGCCAAATCGCATCTTCCGCGGCGCCAGGTTGGCGACGACGATGACGTGGCGGCCGACGAGGCTGTCAGGCTCATAAGCGGCCTTGATGCCGGCAAACACGGTGCGGGAGCTATCGCCTACATCGAGCTTCAGCTCGAGCAGCTTGTCCGCTCCTTCCACGGGGCTTGCGTCGGTAATGCGCGCGATGCGCAGGTCGACTTTCATGAAGTCGTCGATGCTGATCGTGTTGTCATCGGCCACGGTGTCTGGCTCTCCGGCTGTTTCTTTCGACTGCTCGACCATCCTGTCGACCTGATGGGGCTCGACGCGGGTCAGCAGGGGTTTGAACTTGTTGATAGTGCTTCCCAGCAGAGGGTCGGACGCGGACTGCCACGTCCAGGCTTCTTCTCCAAGGAATTCGCGGGCATCCCCGGCCACGGCCGGAATAACCGGTGCCAGGTAAACCATCAGGCTGCGGAACATATTGAGACCCTGGGTACAGACAGCCTGCACCTCGTCGAGCCGGCTGTCATCCTTGATCATGGCCCAGGGTTTGTGTTCATCGATGTAGCGGTTGGCCTTGTCGGCGAGGCTCATTATGAGCCTGACCGCCTTCGAGTATTCGCGCGCTTCGAAATGCCGGGCGATGGTCTGAGCCGCGTCTGCATACTCGGCAAACAGCTTTGGCTCGGGCAGCGCCTGTCCCAGCTGGCCGTCAAATCGCTTGTTGATAAACCCGGCGCAGCGGCTCGCAATATTGACGAGTTTGCCCACCAGGTCGGAGTTGACCCGCGCCGTGAAGTCCTCGAGGTTCAGGTCGATGTCTTCGATCGTCGGGCCGAGTTTCGCCGCGTAGTAGTAGCGCAGGTGCGAGGGGTCAAGGTTGTCGAGGTAAGTGCGCGCCTTGATGAACGTGCCGCGCGATTTCGACATCTTTTGCCCATTGACGGTCAGGAAGCCGTGGGCAAAGACGCTGGTCGGGGTACGAAATCCCGCTCCTTGCAGAACTGCCGGCCAGAACAACGTATGGAAATACATGATGTCCTTGCCGATGAAATGATAGAGCTCCGTGTCGTGTCCGGGTCGCCAGTACTCATCGAAATCCAGGTCATCACGGCGGTCACACAAATGCCTGAAGCTGGCCGGGTAGCCGACCGGCGCATCGAGCCAGACATAAAAATACTTGTCCTCCGTGCCCGGGATGCGGAACCCGAAATACGGCGCGTCCCGCGAGATGTCCCAGTCTTGCAGGCCGGCTTCAAACCACTCTTCGAGCTTTGCAATGACGTTCTTGTCGAGCGTGGCTTCGGCTATCCAGTCGCGGAGCCTCGGGCCATATTCGCTGAGTCTGAAGAAATAATGCTCGGATTCACGCTTGACGGGCGTCGTGCCTGAGAGCACCGACACCGGATCGATCAGGTCCGCGGGTGTGTAGGTGGCGCCGCAGTTTTCGCAGGCATCGCCGTACTGATCCTCGGTCTTGCAGCGCGGACACGTGCCTTTGACGAAGCGGTCCGGCAGGAACATGCCTTCTTTTTCGTCGTAGGCTTGCTCGATCGTCTTCGTGTAGATGTCGCCGGTAGCTCGCAAAGCCTCGTACATCTCGATCGTCAGCGCCTCGTTTTCGGGGGAGTGTGTTGTGTGGTAGTTGTCGAAGTCCACGTCGAAGTCTTCGAACGCGCTCACAAACTCCTTCGAGTTCGTCTCCGTCAACTCCTCCGGCGAGATGCCGAGTTCGCGCGCTTTGAGCATGATCGGTGTGCCATGCGCATCGCTCGCGCAGACGTATATGCAGGAATTACCCCTGAGCTTCTGAAATCGCACCCAGATGTCCGTCTGAATGTACTCGACCATGTGCCCCATGTGGGGGTGCCCATTGACGTAGGGCAGGGCACTCGTGACGAGGATTTTTCGGGATTGAGGTGGCATGCGTGGCGGCTTAATTCGGCGCGGCTTCAAAGGCCGCGATTATGCCACGTATTAGCGAGATCAGGTCTCGTCTTTCATGCGCTCGAACTTGGACTTGTTATTGGACTGCTGGTAGGCATCTTTACCAGTGATCATGGCCCGCTCGACGAGTTTCATCAGCGCCGAGTCCATAGTCTGCATTCCCGAGCCGCCGCCGGCCTGCATGGCCGTCTCGAGCTGGTCGAGTTTGCCCTGGCGAATCAGGTTGGCCACAGCAGCAGTATTGATCATTACCTCGAGTGCCGCGACGCGCCCCGGCCTGCCTTTGGTCGGCAGTAGTTGCTGCGACACCACGCCACGTAACGATGTCGAGATCATCGTCCGGATGTGACTCTGCTTGTCCGCCGGGAACGAGTTGATAATACGATCGACTGTCTGGGCCGCGCCATTGGTATGCAGTGTGCCCATGACCAGGATGCCCATTTCTGCCGCCGTCACGGCGATCGAGATCGTCTCGAGGTCGCGCATTTCGCCGACCAGGATGACATTCGGGTCCTCGCGCAACGCCGAATGCAGCGCTTCGGCGAAGGATGGGCTATGTTCGCCGACTTCGCGCTGGCTGATCAGGCAACGCTGGGTCTTGTGAACGAATTCGATGGGGTCTTCGATTGTCAGGATGTGTCCCTTCACCGATTTGTTGATCGCATCGATCATCGCGGCAAGGGTCGTCGACTTGCCGGAACCGGTCTTGCCGGTCACAAGGATCATTCCCGAGTTCTGCTTGCAAAGATCGTAAATAACCTTCGGCATTTGCAGATCGTCCAGGGTCAGCGCTTTGGACGGGATCGCGCGAAAAATTGCGCCGATACCATTGAGATGGCGAAACGCGTTGACCCGAAACCGCGAAACGTCTTTGATTTCATAGGCAAAATCGGCCGCCTCATCCTTTTCGAATGCGCGCTGCGTCGTCCCGTCCATGATTTCGAAGATAGCTTCCTCGACACCTTCCGTGGTCAGCTTTTCATCCATCAGGACCTGCAGGTCGCCATGGATTCGTGCACGCACAGGATCACCCGATACGAAATGCAGGTCCGATGCATTGCGCTTCAGTGCCGCTTGCAGGTAAGGATCGATCTTACTCATCGAGGAACTTCTCGTTACCGCCAGTATCGATCGCGCGTACCAACGAAGTATCAGTCACATAACGGGTGAATTTGCTCTTGTCGTTAGCGAATCTGAACGCGTCATCCGGATCGATTTCCTTGCGCTGGATTGCATCGAGCAGACCCTGGTCCAACTGTTGCATGCCAAGATCCTTGCCAGTCTGAATCTGGGACGGTATCTGGTGCGTCTGATCCGTCTGGATCAGCTTGGCGATAGCGCGCGTGTTCACGAGGACCTCGAGTACGGCGCGCCGCCCGCGTCCATCGGGCGTCTTGCACAATACCTGCGTAACGACGGCCTTGAGACTCATCGACAGGAACGCCTTGGTCTGTTCGCGCAATTCGCCGGGGAGGGCGTCAATGACGCGGTCAATCGTCTTGACGGCGCCAGTCGTATGCAAAGTACCGAGTACGAGGTGTCCGGTTTCAGCTGCGGTCATCGCCATGGAGATTGTTTCCGCGTCGCGCAACTCGCCGACGAGAATAACATCCGGATCCTCGCGCATCGCGGAGCGCACGCCATCGGCAAACGAGGTCAGATGAGTCCCGAGTTCGCGCTGGATGACCTGGCACTTCTTGCTGGGGTGTACGAACTCGATCGGGTCCTCGAGGCTGATGATATTGAGGCTGCGCGTCTGGTTGATGTGATTGATCATCGCCGCCAGCGTCGTGGATTTACCCGTTCCGGTCGATCCGGTCACGAGTACCATGCCCTGGTGGTAGTCGCAGAAGTCGTAGAGGATTTTTGGCAATTCGAGCTGTTCGAGCGTCGGCACATCGGGCGGGATATACCGGAATACGGCGCCGTAGCCGGTTACCTTGCGAAAGACATTGACACGGAATCGGCCACCTTCCTCGGCCACGTAGGAAAAGTCGAGATCGTGCCCGTCTTCCAGGGTTTCCTGTTGGTTGGCAGTAAGGATTTCCCGGATGTAACTCTCCAGTTCGATATCCGAGAGCTCGCGGAACTTGATCGGCATCAGGTCGCCGTTCATGCGCAACATCGGCGGCACACCGACGGCGAGATGGACATCGGAACAGCCCTGGGCGAGACCGAGTTTCAGAAATGCATCTATGCGTGCCATAGCGCCTGCACTTTAAATCTGCACCTTCTCGAGCGCGTCGGTGAGTTCGTCCATCGACTGGTAGCGCTTGGTCTTGTCGACTGACATGGCCTTGGCAATGATTGCGGCATAATCATCCGGAATCTCCGGGTTAATCTCCTGACACGCCTTTGCCTTGCCCTGGACATGTTGGTACATGACCGACATGTGGTCGCCCCGGCTGTAGGGCGGCACACCGGTCGTCATCTCGTACATTATGACACCGACGCTGTAGATATCCGCGGTCTGGTCGACCTTCTTGCCGAGAATTTGCTCGGGAGCCATATACTTGGGAGAACCGATGACATAGCCCGTTTTCGTGAGCTGGGTATCGCCACTCGCAGCCGCTGCGGCAACACCGAAGTCCACGATCTTGAGCAGTCCCTGCTCGTTGACGAGCACGTTGGCGGGTTTGAGGTCACGGTGGATGACGCCTGCCTGGTGTGCGACTGCCATACCCGTAGCGAGGTCACGCGAGAACTTGAGGGCCTTCCTGATTTCCATCGGTTTGTTATTCGGCATTTCGCCAGTAAGCGTATGCGACGGGAAGTATTCCATGGAAATCGCATAGCTTCCCTGAAGGTTCAGGAAGTCGTAGATGCGGATGACATTACGGTGCGTGATTTTTCGCGAGTATCGCAATTCGTGGACGAAACGTTTCATCATTTCTTCATCCGATGAAACGTTCGGGTTCAGGAATTTCAGGATCAGCCGCTCGTCGACGACCTCGTCCTGCATGAGCAGCACCGTGCCGAATGCGCCCTTGCCGATCTTCTCGATGTACTTGTAGCGGCCATCGATTACGTCCCCCGGATTGAGCTTGGAGATGTCGAGCATCGGCGGTGCCGTGGGCGCAGACGGTGTCGTCGCCGTCGGATCGGCTTCCAATTCTGCCGCCTTGGTGCGCGCCTTGGCCTGTTCGTCGAGCAGCTTGGAGAGATCGTCGTCGTCGAGCAGCATCGTCTTGGTGTGCTCGCCGATCTTTTTCGCGCGTACGTTCTCGGCCATGACGGTCTCGGAGAAGCGCGCATCGAGGTCCTTTAGCGCCTTATCCGCGCTGTTGATAATCGTCGGCTCATCGACCTGCTTGATCTTCTGCAAGACACCACGAACTGTTTCAGCATGCGTTTCGTCGGCCAGGTGCGACAGTGCCCTGATGGCCTCGATCTGCACGTCGCGCTCCACGCTGTTGAGCAAAGGGACGATTCTCTTAATGTGCTTCTGATTGCCGAGCTTGGCGAGCGCGCGAACGACAACCGTGTCGGTCTTGGGATTTTCGCCAAGCATTTCTTCGAGCCGGGGCAGGGCTTTCGGGCTACCAATTTGGCAAAGTGCGTCGACCGCGCGCTCCTTGACCCACCAGTCCGAATCGTGAGTCGCCTGGATCAAATGGCCAACGGCGGCCTCGTCTTTGGTCGCATTGAGGATTTCAATTGCAGTGCGGCGGATCTCCTCATCCTCGTCCTTGATGAGTTGCACGACCGATTCGACGACTTTGGGCCCGCCGATTTCCGCAAGGGCGTCGCCGGCACGCGACCGTACCCACCAGTCGTCGTCCTTGAGAACATTGAAAAGATCCTTGACCGAATCCTTGCTGCCAACCTCATTGAGAACTTCGACAGCGGCACGGCGCGCATACTCGGATTCGTCTTTGAGCGCGTTGGCCAGGTACTTGACGGTTTCAGGATGATTAAGCTGCACCATCATGTCGACGGCCTTGTTCTGGACATCGATGTCGGGGTCCTGAAGCAGCCTGGCGACCGAAGCGACATTGACCGAATCGCCGCGGGAGGCAAGTGCGGTCAGCGCCGCGCTGCGCACCATCTTGTTGGGATCGCGCAGTTGCAATTCCAGGGCCTGGTTTACTTCGGGGCGGTCAAAACGGGTAATCAGGTTGACGATGTGGACCTTGATGACCGGGTCACGGCCCCCGAGCCGCGAAATCAGGTCGGGAAGCATCTCGGGTCGAACCGTATCTTCGATGATTTTGAACAGGGCCGCGGATTCTTTTGGGTCGGAATCGTAGGCCCGCTGCAAGAGCTCGTGGACGCTGAGGTCCTGCTTATGGACGCGAAGTACCTCAATCAGCGCGGGTTTCGAGACTTCAGGGTCGTCGAAAAACTGCAGCAGATTGTTCGCGTTGTAATTGGTGCTGCTGGAAAGCGCCCAGGACGTACCCGAGACGACACGCTCGTTACCGTCGGCGAGACCTTCGCGATACAACTCGAGAGACTTATCGTCGACCAGGCTCGACAGTATGTCCACGAATACCATCGTGTGGCTTTTGTCAGACAGGGCGAGGGCGTCGATGGCCTTCGGTATGACCTTGGGGCCGATTTTCTTGATGCGGTCGACCAGCCGTTTTGCGGACGGCGAATCGGGTCTTTGCTCGGCGACGAGTTGATTGACCAGCTGATCTGCGCGAAAGCCGCCAAGCAGACTCATGAGCGCACACCGATGCAGGGGGCGCTATTCGATCGCGTCCCTGCCCACAATGTTTCCGTACGTACGCTATGACCCGTCAATCGTCGATCTGCTTTTGCCCAAAAAAAAGCCCGTACAGGCGTTGCGAGAAGCCTGCATTGCCCCAAAAATCCCAGATGCAGCTTTATACCACATCGCCCCCGCGACATTGCTTCGCTACAATGTGCGCCCGCGGGAGCTCCGAACACGGAGCGCCAGTCAATGATTTTACCTAATACCCTAACCGGAAATGTGACGCCGTCAACAGAATCGAACGTGAATAAATTCCTGAATTCCCTTGAATTACCCGGCTTGGGCCGGACGATCGGCGAAGTAGCCCAGAAAGTGGATACAGTCGTCGAAGATAACACTATCCGAGCATCCGTCGAACTCGGATTTCCGGCTGCCAGCCAGCTCGATAAGTACCGTAAATTCATCGCCGACGAGCTCCGAAACGAGAGCGGCATGGACGATGTCGCCGTCGATTTGTCCACCCGGGTGATCGCTCACGGCGTGCAGCGCAATTTGAAGCCGATGCCTGGTGTTCGCAACATCATTTCGGTGGCTTCGGGCAAGGGCGGTGTCGGCAAATCCACGGTTGCCGTCAATCTCGCACTGGCGCTGGCCGCCGAAGGCGCCACGGTCGGACTGCTCGACGCCGATATCTATGGCCCGAGCCAGCCGCAAATGGTCGGCTTGGCGGGCAAGCAACCCGAGAGCAAGGATGGCAAGACGATGCAGCCTCTCGAGGCTCATGGCGTGCAGGTCATGTCCATCGGATTCCTGGTCGATGCCGACCAGCCGATGATCTGGCGTGGACCGATGGTGACCTCGGCCCTGCAACAACTGCTGCAGCAGACGAACTGGCGCGACCTTGACTACCTGATCATCGATATGCCGCCGGGCACCGGTGACATCCAGCTCACGCTGTCACAGCAGGTTCCAGTCAGCGGCGCGGTCATTGTTACCACCCCGCAGAATATTGCGACCCTCGACGCCCGGAAGGGATTGGCGATGTTTCGGAAGGTAGCGGTACCGATACTCGGCATCATTGAGAACATGAGTACCCACGTCTGCTCGAATTGTGGCCACGAAGAGTCGATCTTCGGTGCGGGCGGCGGTGAGAAAATGGCGCGTGATTTCGACGTCGAGTTGCTCGGGCAGTTGCCGCTTGATGCCACGATCCGCGAGCAGACTGACAGTGGCAACCCGACGGTCATCGCGGCCCCGGATTCGGTTGCTGCCGTGGCCTATCGCAGAGCGGCGCGGCGAATGGCGGCGGCCCAGGCCGCGCAGGGCAGGGATTACAGCACCAAGTTCCCGAAGATTGTCGTCGAGGAGAGTTGATGAGCATCAAGTCTGATCGCTGGATTCGCCGCATGGCGGAGCGACACGGCATGATTGAGCCGTTCGAGCCCGGTCAGGTGCGGGAGAACGGCGGCGACCGAATCGTCTCCTTCGGGACCTCGAGCTATGGCTATGATGTCCGCTGCTCCGATGAGTTCAAGATCTTTACCAACATCAATTCGGCCATTGTCGATCCGAAAGGTTTTGATGATTCGAGTTTTGTGGACCTGCAGAGCGACGTTTGCGTCATCCCGCCGAACAGCTTCGCGCTGGCCCGAACCGTCGAATACTTCCGTATTCCTCGCAACGTGTTGACGATTTGCCTGGGTAAGTCGACTTATGCGCGTTGCGGCATCATCGTCAACGTGACTCCGCTGGAGCCTGAGTGGGAAGGGCATGTCACACTCGAGTTTTCGAATACGACGCCGCTGCCTGCCAAGATCTATGCGAACGAAGGCGTGGCGCAGATGCTTTTCCTCGAGTCGGACGAGGAGTGCGAAACGTCGTACAAGGATCGCGGTGGCAAATACCAGGGGCAAACCGGGGTGACGCTGCCCAAGGCCTGAGTGATTGTCGTCGGGGAAAGACGAGCGCTACGGGTACTCTGAAACCACGGGATCGCTCAACGGTTCGCCGTCAAGCCATGCGTTGCCGTCGCGAAACTCCAGGCGCCCTTGTCCGAACCAATTCGCCGCCTCGGGATAGATCTGGTGTTCAATAGCCTGGACGCGATCGCACAGTGTGCCGGCGCTTTCCCCGGCGTTCACGGCCAGCCTTCCTTGCAGTATGCGCGGGCCACCATCGAGTTCCTCGGTCACGAAATGCACGGTGCTGCCGTGCCACTTCTCGCCGGCATCGAGCACCCTTTGATGAGTATCGAGGCCCGGATATGCCGGCAATAGCGCAGGATGAATATTCAGCACCCGGCCTTCGTAGTGCTTTACGAACCATGGACTCAGGATGCGCATGAATCCCGCAAGAACGATCAGGTCTGGATCATAGCGATCGAGAACGGTTGCGACCCCACGGTCGAACGACTCCCGATCCGGGTAGTCACCGTGCTCGAGACACTCCGTCGGTATGCCCGCTTTCCTGGCTCGCTCGAGGCCGAAAGCGCCGGGCTTGTTGCTGAATACGACACAGAGCTGGAGATCGATTTCGCCTGTCGCGCACTTGTCGATAAACGACTGCAGGTTCGATCCCGATCCCGAAACCAGGATCGCCGTCTTGCAGGTGCTCTGGCTCAAAGGAATTCGACCGGGCCCTCGCCGCGCCTGATTTCCCCGATATGCCATGCGGTTTCGCCAAGATCCTCGAGCATCGAGAGCGCCGTATCGAGGTCGCCGTTATTTACGACGACGATCATCCCGACGCCGCAGTTGAAGGTTCGGCGCATTTCTGTGCTCGCAATATTGCCGGTCGCCTGCAGCCAGTCGAAGACCGGACCTTGCTGCCAGCTGCCAGCATCGACCACCGCATGCAGGTCTGCGGGGATGATGCGCGGAAGGTTTTCGCTAATGCCGCCGCCAGTGATGTGCGACAGGCCCTTGATCCTGACCTGCCTCATCAGTGCAAGGATCGGCCTGACGTAAATTCGTGTCGGTTCGAGTAGCGCCTCGCCCACCGGCCGGCCGCCGATCTCGGCAGCTGTGTCGATTTCGAGGACTTTGCGGATCAGCGAGTAGCCGTTCGAGTGTGGTCCGCTCGAGGCCATGCCGATCAAGGCATCGCCATCCGCTATCGTATGGCCATCAATCATATCGTCACGTTCGACGGCGCCGACAGCAAAGCCCGCAAGATCATATTCACCTTCCGGGTACATGTCGGGCATTTCTGCCGTTTCGCCGCCGATCAGCGCTGCGCCAGCCTGATGGCAGCCCTCCGCGATGCCCGCGACCACACTCGCAGCGACGTCGACTTCGAGTCGCCCGCAGGCGAAATAATCGAGAAAAAACAGTGGTTCCGCACCCTGCACGAGCACGTCATTGACACACATGGCGACCAGATCGATTCCTATCGTGTCGTGCATGTCGAGATGCTGGGCAAGCATGAGTTTTGTGCCGACGCCATCGGTGCCGGATACGAGCACTGGCTCCCGGTAGCGGCCGGGCGGAAGGGCGAAAAGCCCGCCGAATCCTCCGAGTCCTGCGAGAACTTCGGGCCTGTGCGTACGCTTGACGAGCGGCCTGATCCGTTCGACGAGATCGTTGCCGGCATCGATATCGACGCCAGCATCCTTATAGGTCAGGGGCTTCATCGACGATATAATAGTGCCTGGGCATCCATGGGGAAACCATCCTTGTTGAAATCTCGCTTGGCGATGCTTGCTCTGGCATTCGTCACATGGCCCGCTTGGGCAGTAGAAGTTGCGTCGCTCTATACGGCGCAGGTTCCGCTCGACCAGGAGGAGGACGATCCGCGTGCGCGCGCCTACGAAATGGCGCTCGCTGACGTTCTCCTGCGTGTCTCGGGTACGGAACTCGGCAGTGATCCCGACAGAATCGAGCTGCTGTTTCCCGATCCTGCAGCCTACGTTGTGCAGTTTCGCCCGGACGCGGAAGACACGCTGTGGGTATCGTTCGACGGCGAGGCCGTCGAGCGAGTACTGCGCCGGGCGGGCGAGACAGTCTGGGGCGCAGACCGCCCGCTGACTCTGGTCTGGCTTGCAGTGGACTGGGGGCAGGGCGAGCGTGAGATTATCGCGGCCGACGACCCGGTGCGCAGCCGTGATGAGGCACGCTCGATCGATCGCAACCGATTGTTGCGGCAGCGAGTGCTCGATATTGCGGAGCGCCGCGGATTGCCGGTGGCCTTTCCGCTGCTCGATTCCGTGGACCTGCAGAACCTGAGCTTCAGCGATATCTGGGGTGGCTTCGACGATCCTCTCCTCGTGGCGTCCGAGCGCTATGAGGCCGACTCGATTCTCGTGGGTCGAGTCCGGCCGGCGTCGACTCAGCGCAATCGCTGGAGTTTTTATTTCGGCGGCGAGGAGCGCGCCTGGAGCGGTGAGCCGGAGCTCGTCGTGAACGCGGTAGCCGATCTGCTGGCGGCCGAATTTGCGATCAGTGGTACGGCAGTGATCGAATCGATCGACCTGGTTATCGCTGGAATCGAGTCGGTAGAGTCTTTTGGTGCGGTGCAGAAACTGCTGTCCGGAATGACAGTCGTCGAGAAATTCTCGATCGTGGAGGTGGCGGGCGATCGCATCCGGTTCCGACTCGATGCGATTGGCGGCGAGGAGCGCCTGCGCCGGGCGTTGCGATTTAGCGGCTTGTTCGAACAAAATGGGCCCGAAGACGACCAGGACGTTCCGGACTATTACGATCGGCCTCTCGAATTCTTTTACAACCCCTAGACGACCGACCGAACCAAGATGGACTTTAGCTGGATTCCCAACGCGATATCGCTCATGCGCCTGTTGATGATCGCGCCGATCATCTTGCTGTTCGTCAATGACCAGTTCCAGTGGGCCCTGCTCCTGTTCGCGATCGCCGGATTGTCGGATGGCATCGACGGCTGGATCGCCAAGAAATACGACTGGAATACGAGGCTGGGCAAGTTCCTCGATCCGGCGGCCGACAAATTACTCGTCGCCTGGTCGTTCGGCACGCTGGCGTATATCGGCCACATTCCGGCATGGCTGGCTGTTGTCGTGATCGGACGCGATGTCGTCATTGTCACCGGATCGTTTATGTATCATTACCTCGTGCACCGGCTCGAGGGCGATCCGACGTTTATCAGCAAGTTCAACACCGCGCTCGAGTTCACTTTCCTGATCCTCCTGATGCTCAGAGCCGGATTCGGCGTGCTGGATGATACGACCATCACGGTCGTGGGTGCGGCCGTCCTGGTGACCGTCGTCATCAGCGGCTACGACTACGTCGCGGGCTGGGTCCGCGGCGCCCGGGCATACCGAGCCGTTCAATGAATCCCGGCTTGCGCACTAACTGGCTGATCGCGATCGTCGTCGTCGGCTGGGTGCTGTACCTGCTGGCTCCCGTATTGACGCCCTTTGTCGCGTCTGCGCTGCTGGCATACATTGGTGATCCGCTGGCCGACCGGCTGCAAAAGCTCAAAATGCCGCGCACGCTGGCCGTTGTGTCGGTATTTATCCTGACTTTTGTCGTGCTCGGATTGCTGATTCTCCTGATCGGCCCGCTTATTCGCACCCAGGTGGGCGCCTTACTCGATGCATTGCCGGGCATCATCGCGCAGGTAGAGCAGGTATGGTTGCCGAACATCGCCGGCATGCTCGACCTCGAGCTCGGCGAAGACGTCGGACTCGGTGCGTTCGTCGCACAATACGGGGACATGGCGAGTACGTGGGCTACCAAGGTGCTCGTCGGGCTGACACAGTCCGGTGGCGCCGTTGTTACTGCGGTGCTGAGCCTGTTCCTCGTTCCGATCATTACGTTCTATCTGCTGCGCGACTGGGACATGATCCTGCAACGGCTCGCGGCGCTGATACCGACACAGCAGCGCGAGACGATTGTCGGTCTGGCACGGGAAACGGACGATGCGCTCGGCGGTTTTCTGCGCGGCCAGTTACTCGTGATGCTGGCGCTCGCCGTTCTCTACTCCATCGGCCTCGGACTCATCGGCCTGGAGTTTGCTATCGCGATCGGCGTCGTGTCGGGGCTGGTCAGCTTCGTGCCGTATCTCGGCCTCGTCTTCGGTATCGGGCTGGCCGGCGTAACGGTTGCGCTCGAGCCTGATCCTCTGTGGAAGCTCGTTGGCGTGGTGGCAACGTTTTCGGTCGCCCAGGCGCTCGAAGGATCGGTTCTCACACCAAAACTCGTTGGCGACCGTATCGGGCTTCACCCGGTTCTGATTATCTTCGCGGTTGCCGCGGGCGGGCAGTTATTCGGATTTTTCGGCGTGCTGCTTGCGGTGCCGGTTGCGGCGGTTCTTTCCGTGCTCGTTCGTTTCGCCTATCAACGCTACCTCAAGGAGCATCCCGAGGTACTCGTCGAGCTTTCCGACGATACCTGAGAGGGACGGGAGCCTGTTGTGACCCAGATGGCCTTGCCGCTACGCCTGGCGGATCACGCCGTTTTCGAGAGCTACCTGAGTGCTGGCAACGAGACGCTGGTCGCCACGCTGGTCGAGCTCGCGGATGGCCAGGGGGACCAGGGATGCTGGATCTGGGGCCCGGCATCGACCGGCAAGACTCACCTGTTGCAGGCGACGAGCGAGAGAGCCGGCGACCGATCAGTCTATGTACCGCTCGGCAGCATGGCCGGTGTCACGCCAGGAATCCTGGAAGGCCTTGCAAGCCGTGACCTGATTTGCCTCGACGATATCGATGCCGTCGCCGGCAGCGCATCCTGGGAGGAGGCGCTGTTTTCTCTTTGCAACGAAGCTCTCGACTCCGGCAGTGCGCTGCTTGTTTCGGCCGGCATGTCGCCGCGGGAATGTCCGATCGCCCTGCCGGACCTGCAGAGCAGGCTGGCCCGGCTGGCGCCGTTCCAGATTTATGCGCTGAATGACGAGCAGCGCGTAGCGGCCTTGCAGCTCCGGGCACGGCATCGCGGTCTCGAGCTACCGGATGACACTGCACATTTTCTGCTCAATCGCAGCCGCAGGGACATGGCGAGCCTTTACGAATTGCTCGACAAGCTCGATCTGGAGGCGCTTCGCGCCAAGCGACGCCTGACGATACCGTTCGTCAAGGAAGTCCTGTAGTGCCCCGACGGAACTGGCTCTTACGATAGCTTTGCGGCAATTTCCGCCACGCGCTTTCCAAGGGCCTGCGCGAGTTTCTTTTCGTCATTCGATAATTCGTTTTCGCGGCTCCAGGAGACGTGGCTCGCTCCGTACGGGGTACCACCGGTGGTTGTCGTCGACATCTCGGGTTCGGTCCACGGGATGCCAACGTAAATCATGCCGTGGTGGATCAGCGGCAAAGCCATCGAAAGTAACGTGGACTCCTGCCCTCCGTGCAGGCTGGAGGTCGACGTAAACAGTCCGAAGGGTTTGCCGACACAGCTCCCCGACATCCACTCGCCGACCGTACCGTCGAGAAAGTATTTGAGCGCGGCATCCATGTTGCCGAAGCGGGTCGGGCTGCCCATGATGAGACCCGCGCATTCGACGAGATCCTGCGACGTCACGTACGGCGGCCCTGCCTCCGGAACCGCTTCTTCGCTGGCTTCGGCAACGCTCGATACGGCGGGCACGGTGCGCAGACGCGACGCCATGCCGTCAACTCCGTCCACGCCACGACTGACATGGCGCGCCAAAGCCTCTGTCGATCCGCCTTTCGAGCAATACAGGACGAGAATCTCGCTCATCGGCCCACGAGTTCCAGGACGTTTTCCGGCGGACGGCCGATGACGGCGCGATCTTTGGCTTCGTCGACGACGATCGGGCGTTCGATGACCTTGGGATGCGACTCCAGCCAGAGGGCAAGTGCAGAGTCATCGTTCAGGTCGGGCAGGTCGTCAGCGTTTTTGAATTCATCCTCGCCGCGCCGCAACAGATCGGCGACCGGCACACCGATCAGCCGCGCATTGCGCAGAGTGGCCTCGGCGGACGGTGGCGTCTGCAGGTACTCGACGATGCTCGGCGTGACACCTGCCTGTTCCAGTAATTCCAATGTTTTCCGAGACTTGGAACAGCGCGGGTTGTGATAGATCGTGATTGACATATTGTCCTCGTATGTTAGCGTTGACCGGTTACAGCGCAAAAGAATAACAATGCTCGCAGCACGAACAACAGCTTTCCTACGTGGCGCCATCGTCGCGATGCTGGTGATTGCCGCCGGCTGCGAGTCGATGCCCGTGCAGGAAATGTCTGACGCCCGCCAGGCAATCATGGCGGCGCGCGATGCGGGTGCTGCTGAACATGCGGCCGAACAGCTGATCGCCGCGGAGGCGTCGCTGCAAAGCGCCGAAAAATACCTCAGTTCGCGTAACTATGCCGTGGCCCGTCGCGAGGCGATCGAGGCCAAGTCTCAGGCGATGGACGCACTCCGCCTGAGCGAGACGGCCCGGGGTGAAGAAGACTGACGTTGCGATGCCGGCTGCTCGCCGATTCACGATCAAAGGACGCGTACAAGGTGTCTTCTTCAGAGAAAGCACGCGCCGCGTAGCCGAGTCTCTCGGCATCACGGGTCATGCGATCAATCTTCGCAACGGCGACGTCGAAGTGCTCGCCTTCGGCGAAGCCGACGCACTGGATCGCCTGGCGGAATACCTGCGCGACGGACCCACGATGGCCGACGTCGCCGCGGTCTCTTCAGAGAGTATCGATTACGAGCATCACGAGACTTTTACGACGGGCTAACGCGGAGCCGGGAAGCCTTTTGCGTAAGTAAAGCGCAGCGCAGCGAGCCATGAAGCAAATGGCTTCCCGGCTCCGCCAGTGTCACGCTTTGAACCACTTCGTGCTGAGCTTATCGATGACCTTGTTCGGATACTTCCGCTTGCCGAGCGAGCCGTTGTACCGTCCAAGGGCGCGGCGGAGGTCGCCTTTTTCCTTTTCGAGGTAGAACTTCAGGATCGTGCATCCGTAGCGCAGGTTGGTATCGACACGGATCAGGTTATCGCCGGGCCGACCAATTTCGTCTTTCCAGAAGGGCATGACCTGCATCAACCCGAGCGCCCCTGCGACCGAAACGGCGTAGCGATCGAAATTACTCTCGACTTCGATCACGGCCAGGATCAGTTCCGGAGGCAAGTCGACGCGGGCGGCCTCGTAGTGGACCCGCGTGAGGATCTCGATGCGTTCGTCAGGATCGCTGACCTGTCGTTCGAGCCGGGAGGACATGTCCGTCAACCAGACCTCGGCATGAAACCGGTCCTCAAAGCTGTCGGCCTCGGTGGCGGCGGCCCGCAAAACTTCGCGGAGTTCAGGATCGGGCACCTGTTCGGCGGCGGCAAGAATCGGCGCCGCGAGTATCGCGAGGCAGATCCCGAGCTTTATACGGCGTCCAATCATCCGGCAACTGATGGTAGCAAAAACACTAGCTTATAACGCTTTCCTTCAGCAGGTTGAGAGCTTCTTCACGCTTCAGATTACGTGATTCCTCGTCGCGTCGATGACGGTATTCGAGTTCCCCGCCCTGTAATCCGCGCTCCGAGACGACAATTCTATGCGGGATACCGATGAGCTCGGCGTCGGCGAATTTTACGCCAGGCCTCGCATCCCGATCATCGAACAGGACCTCGAGCCCTGACTCGGTAAGCTCCGTGTACAGCGCCTCGGCCGCATCGCGAACTTCGTCGGAGCGATGCATGTTTATCGGAACGAGCACGACATCGAACGGTGCCAACGGGTCGGGCCAGATGATGCCGTTTTCGTCGTGATTCTGTTCGATAGCCGCGCCGACGATGCGTGTGATGCCGATTCCATAACAACCCATCACCATGACACGGTCCTTGCCGTCGGCATCCTGGACCGTCGCGCCCATGGACTCGCTGTACTTGGTACCCAGCTGAAAAATATGACCCACCTCGATACCGCGCGCGATACTTAGCGAGCCCTTGCCGCCCGGCGCAGGATCACCTTCCACGACGTTGCGAATATCCACGGTCTCGGGTGCCGGCAGATCGCGTTCGAAGTTGACGCCGGTGTAGTGGAAGCCGGTCTCGTTGGCACCGCAGCTGAAATCGGACATTTTGCCGACGGCATGGTCGACGTATACCGGCAGTGTCATACCGACCGGCCCGAGGGATCCGGCCGCGGCGCCTGTCGCGTCACGTATCATTTCGTCCCCGGCCATGGTCAGCGGTGAGGCAACGCCATCGAGCTTCTGCGCCTTGACGGCATTGAGCTCATGATCGCCGCGAAGCACCAGCGCTACCGGGCCATCCGTGCCCTCGACGACCAGCGTCTTCACGGTCTGCGATGCATCGATACCGAGCAGCTTGCAAATGTCGTCTATGGTTTTGGCCTTCGGCGTCTCGATTTTCTCGAGATCCTGAGTTGCTGCCGGCCGGTCACCCACGGGCGGATATGTTGCAGCCGTCTCGATATTCGATGCGTAATCATCGGAGTCACTGTAGGCGATGGCATCCTCGCCCGAGTCGGCAATGACATGAAATTCCTGTGACTTGCTCCCGCCGATTTCGCCGCTATCGGCCCAGACAACCCTGAATTCGAGGCCGAGGCGCTCGAAGATGGCCGAATAGGCATCGTGCATCTTCTGGTACGAAACTTCGAGACCGTCCTGGTCGCTGTCGAACGAGTACGCGTCTTTCATGATGAATTCACGCGACCGCATCACGCCGAATCGCGGGCGAATCTCGTCGCGGAACTTGGTCTGAATCTGGTAAAAATTGACGGGAAGCTGCTTGTAGCTGCGTAGCTCTTTGCTGGCGATGTCGGTGATGACTTCTTCGTGTGTCGGCCCGAAGCAGAAGTCACGCTCGTGGCGATCCCTCATCCGCAGCAACAACGGCCCGTATTGCTCCCAGCGCCCGGTTTTCTGCCACAGCTCGGCTGGCTGCACGGCCGGCATCAGCAATTCGAGTGCGCCGGCCCGGTCCATTTCCTCGCGGACCACAGCTTCGACCTTGCGCAGCACACGCAGGCCCAGTGGCATCCAGGTAAAGAGCCCCGACGCAAGGCGCCGGATCAGGCCGGCCCGAAGCATCAGTTTGTGGCTGACGATTTCTGCTTCCGCAGGCACTTCCTTGAGCGTCGTCAGCCCGAATTGGGAAAATCGCATGAAAGATCTACTTTGTCAGGACTTGGCGCGAATTCTAGAGCATCTCGGTGCGCTATTCACAAAAACGTGTTGACTCTTGCGGCAAAGTTCGGGAAGGTCGCGGCTCTCTGTACAAGGCGGGCGCAGCCGTTGGAAGGCAGACGAAATCCCTTTATTGCCCCGGAGGGGCTCCCATTCCTGCTCATTACCGGTGGGGCATTCCTGGTTGCGTTGCGTTACCTGGATGTCGGCATTGCCGTGGCGATTGCCTTGCTGTTTTTCGTGCTGATCCTGCTCTTTCGCGATCCGCGTCGCAGTGTACCTTCAGCACCGCTCGGTGTGGTAAGCCCCGCGGATGGGCAGGTTATCGGAATCGATCTCGTAGATCGTGGGGTTTTGCAGGGTGAGGCCCATCAGGTTCTCATCAGGATCGATGCGTTCGGTACCTATACGGCCCGGGCGCCGATAGAGGGCAAGGTTCTCGACCTCAGGTCGTTTGAGGGTAATGGCGTTGCAGATTACGCGACAAACGCGCTTTGGATTCAGACCGATGAGGGCGATGACGTCGTTTTGCAATTCCGGGGCTATCGACTGGGACTCGCTCCGCGTTCTTTCATTCGGTATGGCGAACGCGTTGGCCAGGGACAACGTTGCGCCTACTTACGACTGACCCGGTATGCAGAAATCCATTTGCCAATCGAGAGCAAGATCCTTGTGGAGCTCGGGCAGGTCGTGCGCGGCGGGTCAGACCTGATTGGAAAAGTTCCGCACCCCTGAGTGTAAAATGTCCTGATGATCCATCCCGAACAGCAACGGCGCGCCTATCTTGAGGCGCTCGGCATCGACGTCTGGGTGCCACGCGGGCAGGCCGATCCGGAGCCCGGAGCGGGCGATTCGGCCACGCCCGAGGTGCCCGATGGGCCGGACTGGTCGGAACTGCGTGGCGCCGTCAGCTCGTGTACGCGCTGTCCGCTGCATGAAAGCCGCACGCAGACCGTGTTTGGTGTCGGTAACCAGGAAGCGGACTGGATGATCATCGGCGAGGCGCCGGGGGCCGAAGAGGACCGGCGCGGCGAGCCGTTCGTAGGTCGTGCCGGGAAGTTGCTCGACGAGATGCTGCGCGCCGTCGGGCAGGGACGCGACAGCGTCTTTATTGCCAATATCCTGAAGTGCCGCCCGCCCAACAATCGGGACCCCAGGCCGGAAGAGTCGGCCCAATGCCGGGGTTATCTCGAGCGCCAGATCGCACTCGTTCAGCCGAGAATTATTGTGGCGGTCGGCCGCATTGCGGCGCAATTGCTGCTCGACACCGATACGCCGGTCGGCCGCTTGCGTGGCAAGACGCACCGGCTGGGCGAGATACCGCTTGTCGTGACGTATCACCCGGCCTACCTGTTGCGCAGTCCTTCGCAAAAGCGCAAGTCCTGGGAAGACCTGTGTCTGGCCCGCCGGGTCGCCACCGAGGTGGCGGTATGAGCCGGCCCGTTCGCGAGGTGGAGGCGCACATTCGCCCGATGCGCCATGAAGATTTGCCGCATGTCTCAGACATCGAGCGGCGCAGCTATGATTTCCCCTGGAGCCACGGGGTTTTTCGAGACTGCCTGCTCGCGGGCTACCAGTGCATCGTGCTCGAAGTGGACGGCCACGTTTCCGGCTATGGCATTCTCTCGGTCGCCGCCGGTGAAGCACATATCCTCAATCTTTGCGTGGAGCCCGCTTACCGCTCGCACGGCTATGGAACGCGGCTGCTCGACGAGATGCTGCTGCGTGCGCGCACGGCGTCCGTGCGCGAGATCTTTCTCGAAGTTCGCCCGTCCAATGCCAGCGCACTGGCCCTCTACAAAAAGAAGGGCTTTTTCCAGGTCGACAACCGTCCGGCCTATTACCAGGCTCACGAAGGGCGGGAAGATGCGGCCGTTCTCAAGAAAAAGCTGACCGTCGAATCCTGAACGCCGATGTCCGCTATTCCCGAACAGGTCCGGAAACGGCGTACCTTTGCGATTATCTCGCACCCGGACGCCGGTAAAACGACGCTTACCGAGAAGCTGCTGCTGTATGGTGGCGCGATCCAGCTGGCGGGCACCGTGAAAGGGCGTAAGGCGAGTCGTCACGCAACGTCGGACTGGATGCGACTTGAGCAAGAGCGTGGCATCTCGGTCACCTCGTCGGTGATGCAGTTCCCTTACAACGGCCACGTCATCAACCTGCTCGATACGCCGGGTCACGAGGATTTTTCCGAGGACACCTACCGCACGTTGACTGCGGTGGACTCGGCCCTGATGGTCATCGATTGTGCCAAGGGTGTCGAACAACGAACGATCAAGCTCATGGAGGTGTGCCGCTTGCGAGACACACCGATAATGACGTTCATCAACAAACTCGACCGTGAAGGGCGCGAACCAATCGAACTGCTCGACGAGATCGAGTCAATCCTGGACATTCAGTGTTCCCCGGTAACGTGGCCGATCGGCATGGGTAGCCGTCTGAAGGGCGTTTACCACCTGCTGCAGGACCGCATCTATCTTTACGACAAGGTTGGCCGTGAGAAGGCATCGGAGCAGCGTATTGTCGAGGGTCTTGCATCTGCCGAAACCGATGAGGTGCTCGGCGATGATGCGGACGATTTTCGGGAGGAGATCGAACTCGTAAAGGGCGCGACGCCCGATCTCGATATTGACGAATATCTTGCGGCTCGACAGTCGCCCGTGTTTTTCGGTTCTGCGCTGTCGAATTTTGGCGTCAGGGAGCTGCTTGACGAGTTTATCTTGCATGCGCCTGCGCCGCAGCCGCGCGAGAGCGAACAGCGCGATGTCGATCCCGACGAGAACCCGTTGACCGGCTTCGTGTTCAAGATCCAGGCCAACATGGACCCGGGACATCGCGACCGGATTGCGTTCATGCGAATTTGCTCGGGCGAGTATCAGAAGGGCAAGAAGGTACTGCATGTTCGCTCGGGCAAGGACATGAAGATCCCCGACGCAATTACGTTCATGGCAGCGGACCGCCAGCATGCCGAGACCGCCTATGCCGGGGACATCATCGGGCTGCATAACCACGGTACGATCAATATCGGCGACAGTTTCACAGAGGGCGAGTCGATTCGCTTCACCGGCATACCGAACTTCGCACCAGAGATATTCCGCCGCGCGGTACTGAAGGATCCGCTGCGCCTCAAGGCGCTGCAAAAAGGTCTCTCTCAGCTTTGCGAGGAGGGCGCTACTCAACTCTTCAAGCCGCTGCGCAATAATGACCTGATACTGGGCGCCGTGGGCCCGCTGCAGTTCGATGTTGTCGCGCACCGACTGCGCGACGAATACAAGGTGGAGTGCCAGTTCGAGGCGATCGAGGTGGCAACTGCCCGCTGGGTACATTGCGGCGACGACAAGATGCTCGCGGATTTTGAGCGCAAGGCGCATGACAACCTGGCTCGCGACCATGGCAACCAGCTCGTCTACATCGCGCCGACCCGCGTCAACCTGACCCTGACCGAAGAGCGCTGGCCCGACATCGAGTTCCGCGAGACGCGGGAACATTGAAACTGCGTGAAGTCATAGACCGCAAGGTCGCCGCCTGGGCCGTCTATGACTGGGCCAATTCGGCGTTTGCGCTGAGCATCATGGCCGTCCTCTACCCGCTGTTCCTGGGCAGCTACTGGAGTGCAGGGGCGAGCGGAGCCGTGGTAACCGCCCGTCTCGCGTGGATAACGGCGGCCGCGAATTTCCTCGTTGCCGTCATGGCGCCGATACTCGGAACGATCGCCGATGCCGGCGGCTATCGCAAGCGCTTCCTGGTTATCTTTGCCGTCGTTGGCGCAGCAATGACGGGGTTCCTCGGGTTCGTGCCCGAGGGTAACTGGCCGTGGGCGCTGGGGTTATACGTCCTGGCGTCATTTGGTTTTTACAGTTCCACGGTCTTTTACGATTCGCTGCTCGTCGACGTCACCAAACCGCGTTATTTCGACTTCGTATCTGCCCTGGGGTTCGCGCTCGGTTATCTCGGAGGTGCGATATTGCTCGCCATCCACGTCTGGATGATTACCTCGCCGGCGACATTTGGGCTTGAATCGGGCACCGAGGCAATCAGGGCTGCCTTCATCACGGTCGGTTTCTGGTGGGCATTGTTCCTGGCGCCTTTGATCAAATGGGTGCCCGAACACAAGCGTGAACTTGTCGTTGTTGGCAGCGTGTTACGGGCGGCATATCGCGAGCTGCGATCGACGATTCTGAAGGTCGGTCAGTATCGTAACGTGGTGGTGTTTCTGTTTGCGTACCTGTTGTACGTTGCCGGCGTCTTTACCGTCATTTCGATGGCCGTCAATTATGGTCAGCGCCTCGGTTTCAGCGCCAACGACCTCGTCATCGCACTGATGATTACGAACTTTGCCGGATTCCCGGCAACCTTCGCGTTCGGATTTATCGGCCATCGGTACGGCCCGAAGACCGGCTTGTACATCGCGCTGGCCGTGTACATAGCGGTTTCGAGTTTCGCAGTATTCATGACCAACGTTGCCCAGTATTACGTGATGGCCATTGTCGTTGGCTGTGTACAGGGTGCAGCGCAGGGTTTGAGCCGGTCGCTATATGCCAAGCTCATACCGAGTGATGCGCCCGGGGAGTTCTTCGGCTTTTATAACCTGGTAACCAAGGTCGCCCATGTGCTGGGTCCTGCGCTTGTTGGCGTGGCAACACTTATGTCGGACGAGCCGAAGATCGTCTTGCTGGTGGTGCTGCCGTTGTTCGTACTCGGCGGCCTGATGCTGGGCCGGGTTAGTGGCGGCACATACCGGGAAGGATGAATACCGAATCGGCAGCCGTAGCTGCTTCCTGAAATATAGGGATTAGTACTGATTGTCTGCGTAATAGGGTGACGGGAAAATCGCCCTAGAGGGCGGGTGACGATGGCTCAGGAGTGAGCAAAGAGGGTCCATACGGGATCGGCCGCGCGGTTTGTGGCGCCGCGATGGTGAGTATGGTCTTGCTGCTGTCAGTACCGGCTGCCGGGCAGCAGCCCCTCGAGTCGATGTTGCAACAACCCGCGCCGATCGACCTGGCGTGGCGTGACTTTCTGGATATCAGGTTCCTCGGATACACGCTGTTAATGCTGGTACTGGCGGCAGCGCTCGGCGCTCTCATGGCGTTTCATCCACGAAGGCGCAAGACGGCCAGGACGCTCGAAGATATCGAGACGCCGCATGTCTACACGATCTATGCCGTTGTCGGTGCGATCGTCGGCATTATGGTGGTCCGCTATGGAATGGTCGTCGGCTTCGTGCTCTTTGGAATCGGTGGGCTGATACGGTTTCGCACCCTTTTGCAATCAGCTGCTCGAACCGGGCGGGTGATTCTCGTCACCCTGATCGGACTGGCTTGCGGGCTTCAATTACCACATGTCGCGGTGATCGCCACCGTGTTCGGCTACACACTGATCGCAATCGTCGATTCCCGTGTTACCTACCGGCTGACGGTCAAGGGTGTAAATCCCGAGTTGTTTTGCGAAACCGGCAAGGCTTATGAGGCGCTGCTCGACGAACTCGGCTGCCGGGTACTGAGCGCCAAAAGAACCCCGGAAAAGCTAAGACTGTCATACATTTTCAGGTGTCCGTCGAAAGTTGAAGAGTGTTGTATCGGTAAGTCTTTCGAAAACCGGATCGATCCGAAACTGCGGGCAACGCCCGACTGGGAAATCGACTAACTCATAACCGGCTGACGGCGGCCTCGAGGCGCTCGAGACTCGCTTGATTCGGCAGGCCATAGCGCGCCTCGAGGTATGAGTTCGTGATCTCGGCGACATTCGCTGGTGAGATCGCTGATTCGTCCCCGACACGGGAAGCGTAAACCGTCGCTGTCTCGCCGGTCGCAGGCACGATGCCCGCCTTTTTCACAAACTTCCCGTAGAGCATTGCAGCGCGATCACGTTTTGGCGGGCGATAACGCAGGCTCAGCGCCAGGCTGATAAGCAGGACGATGCCGATGACGATGCCGATCATCGTCAGCATCATCTTGCGCCAGTCAGGATTGTCCATGCCGAGCCACTCCATGAACTTGTCCTGATTCTCCGGCCCATAGCCGAGGATCCATTCGTTCCATTTGGCGTTCATGGCATCCCAGTACATCTGCAGCTGGTATACCCACAGCGACGGCGCCGAGAAGCCCCAGTCTGCAGCGACGCCGTCGAACATCGAGCCGCTGCGGCCGACTTCGATACGCTCGGGCGCAACGGCGGCGGTGGGGTCGACCCGTCTCCAGCCGATACCTTCCAGCCAGACCTCGGTCCAGGCATGTGCGTCCGATTGGCGAACAATCATGTGTCCACCCATCGGGTTGACTTCACCGCCCTGGTATCCGAGAACGATTCGCGCCGGGATTCCGGCCGCCCGCATCAGCACGGCAAATGCCGAGGCATAGTGTTCGCAGAAGCCCTGACGCGAATCAAACAGGAAACGATCTACCGGGTTGCTGCCGAGCGCTGGCGGCTCGAGCGTGTAATAGAATTCTTCCTCGTTGAACATCTTCAGCGCGGCGTCGATGAACGCTACGTCGGACCGCGCTTCGGCGCGCATACTGCGGGCGAGTTCCTGGGTTCGGCGGTTACTCGATTCGGGAACGCTGGTATAAAAATTGCGGGCCTGCCGGGGCAAGTCCACTTCGGTACGAAAGTCGATGTAAGAAACTGCATCGTACTTCGTGCGTTGATCAATCGGTACCGAGCGCGCAAGCTGCTGCTGGGGCCCCATGAACGTTCGTTGCAGCGTCCAGGATGCCGGCATGTCGAGCGCGAATACCCAGATCTGGCGGGTGGGTTCGAGCGTAATCGAGTACTCGACCGGGTTCGCCTCGTAAACGACCTGCTCGTGTGCCCGGGTTGCATAAGGGTCGGTCGACGTCCACGTGCGCCCGTTGAAGTTCGTCAGCACGATGCCGCGCCAGTATCGATTGCGCGGTTCGGGTATGTCGCCCTTGAAAGTCACCCGAAACGCGACTGCATCGGACATTGACAGTGAGCTGATGTCTCCGGGACTCATTGTGTCGCTTATGCCGGACTTGGCCGTGCCCGTGTCCATGGGGACGGACCAGAACGGTGTAGCGATGCGGGGAAAGAAAATCCACATCGCAACAGCGAGTGGCGCCGCGTACATGACGAGCCTGCCGCCGGTCGAGAAGCTGCGCCGGGCCTTTTCGCCAGTCGGTGACGATATGCGAAGCCATGCCGTCATGATCAGGAACACCGCGACGACAAGGTAGGGCAATGACCAGAGGTATTGCTCGCGCAACAGCGACGACATGACGAGGAAGATCGAGATGAACAACAGTACGAACTGGTCGCGCCGTTTGCGGGTCTCGAGCAATTTCAAGGCCGCCATGATGGCCAGCAACGCAGATCCGGGACCGACGCCGCTGATTGTCGAATAGGTGGCCAGCACGCCAAGGAAACAGAGCATCGCGAGCAATGCGCGAAACCAGGTCGACGGAATCGGCCGTCGGCGCCTCTCGATCACGAAACGCCAGAGGCCACAGGCAAAAAACGCCACCGTTATCCACCACGGCAGGAACAACACATGGGGCGCGAGCGAGAACGCCAGCGCGAACAGGGTCCACGGCAGGCTATCGAGCAACGAGCCGTCGGTACCGCGCGCCCTAGCCATGCTCTTCGTCCAGTCCGAACAATGCCAGCTTCTCGAGGCACTGCCTCCGATGTGTCTCGCCGTGTGACGGCGGAAACTCGGCGCCGGGTATTCGCAGGCCATAGTCTTCGCGAGTGCGATCGGCAGCAATGATCCAGCTCGTCAGGATCGACAGCCGCTGTTCAATGTCGTCGCTCGCGATTTCCTCATAATCGAACCACTGGCTGCTCGTGTCGGCGCCGGCGAATTGCTTCGACAAGAGCTGCCCGCTGCGGGCGTAGGCTTTCCAGGCAACATGTCGGGGGGAGTCACCATCATGAAATTTCCGCAAACCTGCGAAGTCTTCCTCGCCGCGCGCGTCGTGCTGGCGATGACCCTGTGCACTCTGGGTCGGCGGAGGCGGCGGGGCTTGTTCGGCCGGGTGTGGATATACGAGGCCGGACAGGTCCATGTGCAACCAGGCCCACGACCGGAACAGTTCAAAAGGGAAAAGCGTACGAATGCCGAATCGATCAAGCCGGATACGCCCGCGTTTGTCGGTCATTACGGCGAGGATGAATAATTTGCTCTCTCCGGGTTCGAGGTCTTGTATCTCGCTGACCGCATCATCCGTATACAGCCGAATGCCGTGCCTGGCATTTTTCGAATGGTTCGTAATCGCGACGCGAAATTGCGCGGCCTGGCCTGCGAAAACAGGATCGACACCCGCGAAATGCAGTTCGAGACCGACGAGATTACGCTGGCACTGGTGCATGGCAACGAAGCCCAGGCCACCCAGCATGAAGGTCAGCACGAAAGAAAGGTTGTTGTTGTAATTCATAGAGCCCAGCAACATCGCGAAGACCATCAGTGCGAAAACAAGGCCGACACCGGTGGGCAGTATATAGACTCGCCCCGGGCGCAACGTCGTTACGGCAGGGTCAGTGCCCTGGCGTTTACGCGCCCAGTTACGGACACGGCGCGATGCGGCGTCCGTGATCCTCGGTCGAAATCCGAACTTAGGGAATGGCCACGGTATCGAGGACATGCTTGCAGAGCTCCGCGGCCGAACGGTACGTGGTATTGCCTGCCGGCTTGAGCCGGTGTCCAGCTACCGCAGTAAAAACGGCTTGAATGTCATCGGGGAATACGCCTGGGTGATGCTCGACGAAAGCATGCGCCTTCGCGGCTGCGGCCAGCGCGAGAGCGCCACGCGGAGAAAGGCCGATATCGATGTCCGGCGATTCGCGCGTTTGGCGAACGAGCGCCTGGATGTAGTCGACAAGCGGGTCGCTCATGTGCATAGCGGCCGCCGCCTGCTGCAAGCGAATCATAGTCTCCGGGGACGAGGCTGCTTCGATATCCTCGAGCATGGATCGACGATCTTCACCCGTGATCAGTTCGCGCTCGTTATCTTCATTCGGATAGCCGAGTTCGAGACGCATCAGAAAGCGGTCGAGTTGCGATTCGGGCAACGGGAATGTGCCGATCTGGTCCGCAGGGTTCTGTGTAGCGACCACGAAAAAGGGATTCGGCAACGCGCGCGTACAGCCGTCGACAGAGACCTGGTATTCCTCCATCGATTCGAGCAGGGCGCTTTGTGCTTTCGGAGTCGCCCGATTGACTTCGTCGGCGAGGATCAGTTGCGCGAATATCGGGCCGGGCTGAAATTCGAATTCGCCTTTTCCCTGGCGAAACACCGACACGCCAACGATATCGGCCGGTAGCAGGTCACTCGTGAACTGGATGCGGCGGAAACTCAGGCCGAGAACGCGCGACAGCGACTGGGCCAACATCGTCTTGCCAAGGCCCGGCAGATCCTCGATCAACAGGTGGCCACGGGCCAACAGGCAGGAAAGCGCCAAGGCAATCTGACTGTCCTTGCCCAGTATGATCGTGCCCAGCGCCTTGCGTGCGCGATCCAGCTCGACCCTGTCGGAATCCTTACCGGTGGGTAATTTTTCGAGGGTGCTTCCGCTCTGCATCAGGTTCTCCCGGTGGTTCGAGCTGGTTTTGACCATGGCAGGCAGTAATCGTCCCGAATACCCGGCCCGAATGCATTCGCAACAGGCCAGATTGTGATGCAGTGCTCAAATTTTCGCGGTACTAAGTGAGCTCCGCCAGTTTCTCGAGCTGCTCGTCAAGTTGCACGATCGTTTTCTCGAATTCCGCCGCCCGTTGTCGTTCTTGTGTGACCACGTCGGGCGGCGCATTGTTCACGAAATCTTCATTGCCCAGTTTGCCATTTGCGCGCGCCAGGTCTGTTTCGACCTTCTTTTTTTGTTTTTCGAGACGCGCCTGTTCGGCATCGACATCGATCACACCTTTCATCGGCACGAGCAGACGCATTTCTCCAAGAAGCGCTGTTGCTGATGCCGGAGGCTCTTCACCCGCATCGAGTACATCGATCGTTGCCACGCGCCCGACGTGCTGGATGAGACCGGCATGGTCGTGCGCGCGTTTCCGATCCTGTTCCGACGAGTACTGCAAAATAACCGGCAGCGATTTCCCGGGATTGATATCCATCTCTCCGCGGATCTGTCGAATGCCGAGGATGAAGCTTTTCACCCACTCGATGTCGCCGACCGCATCGTTGTCGGCAGTGCCTTCTTTCCTCGGGTAGGCCTGCGTCATGATTGTTTCGCCACTAACACCTGCGCGAGGCGCCACCTGGTGCCACACTTCTTCGCTTATGAACGGCATCAGCGGGTGTATCAGTCGCAACAGCGACTCGAGAACACCGATTAAAGTCTGTTGTGTGCCACGTTTTTGCTCAGCGCTCGCGGTATCCGACTGCAGAACGGGTTTGGACAGTTCGAGGTACCAGTCGCAGAATTCGTGCCATGTAAATTCGTAGATCGCCTTTGCGGCCAGGTCCAGTCGATAGGTCGCAAAGCATTCGTGGATCGAGCCAACCGTCGCATCGAAGCGCGCCCGGATCCAGCGATCGGCGGCAGAATATTCAGCATCTCCGTCGCTGATGTCTTCGGTGTTCATCAGCACGTAGCGCGAGGCATTCCAGATCTTGTTGCAGAAGTTCTTGTAGCCCTCGATGCGCCCGAGGTCGAATCGGATATCACGCCCGGTCGTGGCCAGTGACGCAAACGTGTAGCGCAGGGCATCACAGCCGAAAGCATCGATGCCGTCTGGAAATTGCCTGCGGGTCGCCTTCTCGATTTTCGGCTTGAGGTGATCCTGCATGAGGCCGGTGGTGCGCTTTGCAAGCAACGAATCGAGGTCCACGCCGTCGATCAGGTCCAGGGGATCCAGGATATTGCCTTTCGACTTGGACATCTTCTGACCGTCCTGGTCGCGGATCAGCCCGTGGATGTACACCTCGTGAAACGGGACATCACCCATGAACTTGATGCCCATCATGATCATGCGTGCGACCCAGAAGAAGATGATGTCAAAGCCCGTGACGAGAACGTTGCCTGGATAAAACTCGTCGAGGGCCTGGTTTTTTTCGGGCCAGCCGAGGGTGCTGAAGGGCCACAGCGCCGAGGAGAACCAGGTGTCGAGGACATCGTCATCTTGCCGCAGCGCAAGCCCGGCGCCAATCTCGTATTTGTCGCGAACATCGTCCTCGGAATAGCCGACGTAGACATTGCCGTCGTCGTCGTACCAGGCCGGAATACGATGCCCCCACCAAAGCTGGCGGCTGATGCACCAGTCCTGGATGTTGTACATCCACTCGAAATAGGTTTTTGCCCAGTTCTCGGGAACGAAGCGGATCTTGCCGGTCTCGACTGCCTCGATTGCCGGCTTCGCCAGCGGTTCGATCTTCACATACCACTGGTCCGTCAGGTAGGGCTCGACGACGGCATGGGAGCGGTCGCCCCGAGGGATCTTCACCGTATAGTCCTCGACCTTGTCGAGCAGTTCGAGCGACTCGAACTCGGCAATTATCTTTTCGCGCGCGTCGAATCGATCAAGACCGCGGTACGACTCCGGAACTTGGTCGTTGAGGGCCGCATCGTCAGTCAGGATGTTGTACATCGGCAGATCGTGACGCTTGCCGAGATCGTAGTCGTTAAAGTCGTGCGCGGGCGTTATCTTCACGCAGCCCGTGCCGAACTCCGCCTCGACGTAGTCGTCGGCGATTATCGGAATATGCCGGCCGACGATCGGCAGCACGACTTCTTGCCCGACCAGGTCGGCGTAGCGCTCGTCATCCGGGTGAACGGCAACGGCGCTGTCGCCGAGCATCGTCTCCGGCCGCGTCGTGGCCACGACGACGTAACCTTCGCCCGAGGCAAGCGGATAGCGGAAGTGCCAGAGTTTTCCTGGCTCGTCCTCGGACAGTACTTCGAGATCCGAGAGTGCCGTGTGCAGGACCGGATCCCAGTTGACGAGCCGCTTGCCGCGATAGATCAGCCCTTCGTCATACAGTTCGATGAAAACCTTGGCGACTGCCTCCGACAACCCTTCGTCCATCGTGAATCGGTCGCGGCTCCAGTCGACCGAGGCGCCCATCCGCCGCAACTGCTGCGCGATCTGGCCGCCCGAGTGCTCCTTCCAGTCCCAGACGCGCTCGACGAACTTGTCGCGGCCGAGGTCACGGCGTGATGTGCCTTCCAAATTCAGCAGACGCTCGACCACCATCTGCGTCGCAATGCCGGCATGGTCCATGCCGGGCTGCCAGAGCGCGCGGAACCCCATCATCCGCTTGTAACGCGTCAGCGCATCCATGATCGTGTCCTGGAACGCGTGCCCCATGTGCAGCGTGCCCGTCACGTTGGGCGGCGGAATCATAATGCAATAGGGCTCACCATCGCCCTGCGGGGCAAAGTAGCCGTTCTCTTCCCAGCGCGCATAGACGCGCTGTTCGATATCCTGGGGTTGGTACGATTTGTCCATCTAGACGTTGTGCGTTTCGAGCGTGTGTCCCTTGTCACGGTACGCAGCAAAGCGCCGGCGGCTCATTTGCTTGCAGTCCTCGTCCGAGGTTACAAGCTCTGCCACCCGCGGGAAAGACTCCGCAAACGGCGGAATTTCGTCGCACAGGTTTATCAGGAGGTCGCAGGGCTCGACCGGCTCATCGTCGCAGCCGATCGTGACGGGTGACTCGGACCGGGCCGATGAGTGCGACAGACGCTCGTGCGGCACGAAACTGCCGTCCCTGAACGTCCATAGCAACTCGTCGAGCCGGTCGGCGTCGTCGCGGCTGCGTGTGTGGATGTGCACTCTCTGGTCGAGTCGATAGACCTTTTCCGCAAGGCGGCAGGCAAAGGTCTGGCGCGAATGCTGGCCCGCCTGATTGAGGATGTAAAAGTCGATACGGGCCATCAGGGCAGGGCGCCACAGCGACCGAGAAGGTATTCGGTAAGCATTGGCACCGGTCGACCGGTCGCGCCTTTGGCTTTGCCGGCCTTATAAGCGGTGCCGGCAATGTCGAGGTGAGCCCAGTTCAGCCCTTCCGTAAATTTACCCAGGAAACAACCGGCGATGATGGCGCCGCCTTCACGACCGCCGATGTTGGCCATGTCGGCAAAATTGCTCTCGAGCTCGGCCGTCCATTCCTCACCGAGCGGCATCGGCCAGCCGCGGTCGTCGGCGGTAACGCCGGCTGCAACAATGGCGTTCTGCAGGCGGTCGCTGGTGCTCATGACCGCCGTACGGTAGTGGCCGAGCGCGATGACGCAGGCGCCCGTCAGCGTTGCAACGTCGATAACGGTGTCCGGCTTGAAGCGCCGCGAGTAGGTCAGGGCGTCACACAGAATCAGGCGCCCCTCGGCATCGGTATTCAGGATTTCGATCGTCTTACCGGACATGCTCTTGACGATGTCTCCCGGTTTCGTCGCTATGCCGCTCGGCAGGTTTTCGACGGCCGGTACCACCACGTTGACGTTGAGCGGCAACTTCAGTTTGGCGGCAGTAAGCAACGTACCAATGACGCTCGCGGCGCCGCACATGTCGAATTTCATCTCGTCCATGCGGGGACCCGGTTTGAGCGAGATTCCGCCCGAGTCGAAGGTTACGCCCTTGCCAACGAGAACGATTGGTTTTGCACCAGCTTTGCCTTTGTACTGCAAGACGATCAGTTTTGCCGGTTCCTTGGTGCCCGCTGTCACCGATAGCAGGGAGTGCATGCCGAGGCGCTTCATTTCGGTCTCGTTGAGCACACGTGCGGTGACATTCTTGTTTTCACGCGCAATTTTCTGCGCCGTACGCGCCAGGTGGCTCGGCGTGCAGACATTGGCGGGCAGGTTGCCGAGATCCTTGGCCAGCGACACGCCGGCTACGATGGCCTGGCCGTGTTCCGCGCCACGGGATGCTCTGGCCGCATCGCCCCGGCTGCCAACGGCCATGCCGACCTTGCGAAGTGGCATGACTTTCGATTTCTTGCCGCTTTTCATCGATGTGAAGCGGTACAGCGCCTCGCCAACCGTCTCCGCCGAAAACCGTCCCAGGTAATAGGCCCCGGCGCCATTGGTCTCTTCGAGCGTCAGGCCGTTCAGAACCTGCCGGCTGTTGGTCTGCAATATGGCTTTTAGTGCGGCACCGAACGCCCGGCGAAATTTCGTGACGTCAAAGGCGGAATGCTTGCCGAGCCCGACGACGACGACGCGCGATGCCCGCACTCCGTCGACACCGTTCAAGACCTTACATTGGCCGAGCTGCGCCGAGACGTCGCCGCTTTTCAGGAGTTTCTTCAGCAGCCCGCCGCTTGCGGCGTCGATATCCGTCGCTGCAGTGCCCAGCCTTCCCCGATCGTAGATGCCGACGATGACGCAATCGGCCGCCCGCCGCGACGCGGCGCTGGTAGTCGCAAAATATTCCATCAGATTGTCTTTTTCTTGTTGTCGGGTTGCAGCCTGGAGGCGTTGTAGCGCAAAGGCTGTCCCGGGAAAAGTAAAAGCGGTAGTCTAACTGATTAAGCCCCACTGGTTAAGAATTCCCACGACCGGATGCGCCGAATACTGGATCGCTATATTTTTCGCGAGATCGCCTGGACCTGGCTCGGCGTCACGATGGTTTTGTTGTTGATCCTTCTAACCAACCAGTTCGCGCGAATTCTTGGAGATGTGGCCAAAGGACGGCTGCCCAAAGAGGCTGCAATCGACGTCATCGGGCTATCGGCGGCGCAGTACCTGACCATCATCATTCCGATCGGGCTTTTTCTTGCGGTTATGATGGCTCTGGGCCGGCTTTATCGGGACAGCGAGATGCCTGCCATGATGGCCTGTCGTGTCGGGCCATGGGGCATTTACCGTCCGCTGCTCTGGTTGTTGTTGCCACTCGCAGGAATCGTTGCGTGGCTATCGGTCGACCTCGGGCCGCGAGCTTTGCAGACGGTTGAGCGGATTGGCGCCGAGGCGCGCCGCGAAGCCGATCTCGCGAGTATCGAGCCGGGCCGGTTTACCGAGGTCGGTCCCGACGACGCCGTCGTGTATGGCGAGCGGGTTCGCGAAGACGGTTCCATGGAGAACGTGTTCCTGCAACGGCGTATCGCTGACGGCGTTGTCGAGGTCGTCGTCGCAAAGCGCGGGGAACAGGTCGAATCCGACAATCCCGACGTGCGCTACCTGGTGCTGCATGACGGCCGCCGTTACGAAGGCGTTCCCGGAACCTCGCAATTTCGGGTCGTGGAGTTCGCCGAGCACGGCATTCCTTACCGACTGCCGAGTCTCGATCCCGGCGATCCCGTGCCGCGAGCAATGTCATTTCTTGCATTGATGCGGGCAGGCGGGATCGAGCATGTCGCCGAAATGCAGTGGCGGATCGGCGTACCGCTCGCCACGGTGATCCTCGCGATCCTGGCGGTGCCGTTGAGCCGGACCCAGCCACGCGCCGGGCGCTATGGCCGCATCGCGATTGGCTTGCTCGTGTTTATCATTTACCTGAACATGCTCAGCGCCGCCAAAGCCTGGATCGAGCAGGGCACCTTGTCGCCATTGCTGGGTCTCTGGTGGGTTCACGGTGCAATGTTGCTGCTGGCCGCCGTGATCCTCGGCGTCCAAAGCTCCATACACAAGAGGCTGTTCCGATGAACGGCATCCTGACCCAGTACCTGATGCGAACGATCCTGGCCTCAACGGCATTGGTGCTTGTTGTGCTGCTGGCGCTGGCCGGACTTTTTGAGTTCATTGCAGAACTCGACGACACGCGGGGCGACTATCAGACGCCACGCGTCATCCTCTATACGCTGCTGCGCCTGCCTCAGCTTGCCTTCGAAATGCTGCCCGTCGCTGTCCTGATCGGGGCGCTTCTGGGATTGGGTTCTCTTGCGGCAAACAGTGAAATCGTCGTGATGCGATCCGCCGGCCTGTCGATCCGCAAGTTGTCCGGGATGGTGGCGCTGACCGGGCTGCTTCTGCTCGCTGTGACGGCCATGCTGGGTGAACTCATCGCACCGCCGCTCGATCATTTTGCGCGCAATATGCGGTTGGAGGCGCGGTTCGGCCAGGACGATGACCGACTGGGCAATGCGACCTGGGTTCGTGACGGGCCCGTTATCCTGCACCTCGAGCGAGTCAGTTCGGAATTTGAGTTCGGCAGCGTTTACATGTTTCTCCTCAACGAGGAGAACGGTCTTGCATCGATCGCTCGCGCCGAAAACTCGGGCATCGACAAAGACGATCGCTGGATTCTGGAAAACCTGCGAGAAACACGATTCGACGATAACGGTGTGCAGGTCGTGCAATCGTCGCTCGCGATCGAGAATTTCAATATCGATGCCGAAACACTCGGGATTTCACTCGTCAAACCGCAAAGTCTTTCGGGCCGCGGCTTGCTCAGTTACATCACCTACCTGAATCGCAACCGACTCGATGCGCGTCGCTATGAAACAGAGCTGTGGTATCGAATTGCCCGAACGGCGACAGTAGTCATCATGCCCGTGCTTGCACTGGCATTCGTATTTGGTTCGCTGCGGACGGGTGGCGCAGGCGCCCGGTTGATGATCGGTGTCGTGATCGGCCTGGCCTATTACCTTGCAAGCGAGATGCTGGCGAACTCGGGACAGGTCTTCAATTTTGATCCGGCAGTGATCGCGTGGCTGCCATCGGCCTTGCTCGGCGTCGTTACGCTTGTCGCATTGAATCGAATACGCTGATCAGGTCTTCGGGTAGTACTTCAGGCGTGTATCGCTGGCCCGGTCATGCCAGGTGAGATTGTCCTTGTCCCAAAGCTGCCAAATGAATCCCAGCCCGAAGGGCACGAGCGACACGATCGCCATCAGGAAACGCAGGCTGGCCTGGCTGACGGACGGGATGCTGCCTGATGGAGTCTCGAGCCGCAGCCGCCAACTGCGCATGCCCAGTGTCTGGCCGCTTCTGCTCCAGAAATAAACAAAGAAAGCATAGATGACCAGCAACATTGTCAGCTGGTAAGTCCGATTGTCATTTGGTTCGACGGGCTCGCCGCCGCGCATGGCAATGAACGGGAGAGTCGCCAGGAAAAGAATCGCGAGCACGAGCAGGGAGTCGTACAACATCGCCCCGAGGCGGCGCAACAGGCTGGCGTTCTCCATGGTTACAGCGACGCCATGAACCCGGCCATTCGACCCCGTGTCCGCGCATCGGGCAAGTCGCCGAATCCGGCCTCGAGATTATCGATCATGTGATGCGGTTTGCTCGTCGCAGGGATGACACAGGTCACCGCGGGGTGACTGACGATGAACTTCAGGAAGAATTGTCCCCAGCTCGCCGCGAACTCCGTTGCCCATCCCGGGATGTCACGTCCCGATACGGCGCGGAATAAGGCTCCCGACTGGTACGGCCGATTAATAAGTACGGCGATGCCCATATCACTGGCCAGGGGCAGAACACGGCGTTCGGCTTCGCGCTCGCCCAGCGAGTAATTAATCTGAATGAAGTCCGGCTGGTGTTCTTTCATCTCGGCCTCGAGTTTGTCGAGCGCGCCGGCCCGGTAGTGCGTCAGGCCGTTGTAGCGAATCGTTCCCTGTTCCTGCCGGTCGCGGATGGTCGCCATGTGAATTGCGGTGTCGCGCAGGTTGTGTACCTGCATGAGATCGATGACTTCGGCATTCATTAACCGCGCTGACGCGTCCATTTGTCGAATGCCTGCATCCTTGCCGTTGGTCCAGACTTTTGTGGCAATGAACATCGCCTGGCGTGGGCTGCCTGCAGCGATGATATCTCCTATCACTCTCTCGGCACGGTTGTACATCGGCGATGTGTCGATGACGCTGCCACCCTCACCGAGCAGCAGGTCAACGATCTCCCTGCAATTGGCGATCTTCTCGGGCGTGCTGGTCACATCGAAGACCTGGTATGTACCGAGGCCGATTGTCGGCAGCATTTCTCCCGACGCAGGGATTTGTCGTGACAACATCTCGCGTTCCTCGGCAAGAATTCGGCCGGGCAACAGGCCGGCGGACACGGCCGCGAGCATGGCGTCTCTGCGTGTCCACCGATTCTTATTCATGCGATGCCACTGTCCCTGAGATCCCGGGCTTTTCGCCGGTAATCGCGGCCGAGCCACAGGGCGATCACGGTCCAGGCCAGGGCGAACGGCACCATGAATAATGAGACCACAGACATACCCAGACCCATGAGGATACGAATGGTCCATACGCCGACGACGTCGCCAAACCGATAAACAGTCGTTTCAATGAAATTCTTGGTCTTGTACTTCTCTTCGGGAGTAACGACGGAGTACAGCATGTCCGTCGCTGGCTTGCTGAACGTGAAGCCGGCAGCCCGTCTCGCAACATCGGCATAAGCAACGACGAGCAGTACCGGATCGAGCGCGACCCAGACGAAGCACAGGACCGACAGGAACGGCATTATGGACAGCGCTATGCCAATGCCGAATCGGCGAACAACGTATTTGACGAGGAACATCTGTCCAATGATCGTCAGAAAATTGGATGCGATATTGATATTGGAAAAGAATTGCGTCTGCAGATTGGTGTCGGCAATCGACGTGGCGACGAGTTCGTTCCTGAAGAAATACAACGCGGTGCCGAGCAGGCTCGCGATGATCGATGCCACGATGATCGCCCGGAAGTAACGCGAATCCTTGGCGTGCGTAATTCCACTTAGCGCTTTCCCTCCCAGCAATTTTCCCGTATCGGCCGATCCATCGGGACGCTCCAGGTGTTCGTGCGCAACCCATTTCCTGAGTTGCCGGATACACACGATCGCGAAGGACAACAGGATTGCCGAAATAGGAAACAGGTTCTGGAATCCAATTTTGGTAACGAGCAGGCTAGTTGCGATGCCACCGAGCAATGCTCCGATGCTGCCGCCGGAGGACAGCAGTCCGAATAAACGGCGGCCCTGTTCTCGCGTGTAGATATCGGCCATGAAACTCCAGAAGACCGAAACGACGAACAGGTTGAAGACACTTATCCAGACAAAGAAGGTACGTCCGAGCCAGGTATGGTCCAGCCCATCATCGATCCGCTGGGCAAACACGACCCAGAATATGAGGATGTTGATGATGAAAAATCCATACACCCACGGGAGGAAGACCTTGCGCGTAAAGCGTGAAGCGATCCACCCGAACACCGGCGTCGCGACGAGCATCACGCCAAAAGAGGCCATAAACAGATAGGGCAAGGTATTGGTTCCGCTGCCCACACCCATCGTCTCCCGGACCGGCCGCAAGATGTAGTACGCTGACAGCACGCAGAAGAAATAAATGAACGACCAGGCAACTGCGGCATGTTCATGCCGTTCGAGACTGAAGAGTTTGTCGAACAAACTGGTGCGCGTTGCGTCGGTGGTGGCGGGCATGGTAACCGCCATCATAATGACGTCCGGACAAATGTCACCGATTACACGGTGATCAGAAGAAAAAAGGAGTAAAGGCGATGGATTGGGTCATCATTGTTACGGTGCTGGCACTGCTGCAGTACTCATGGTTTGGAATTCAGGTGGGTGCGGTACGCGGCAAGCACGGGCTCAAGGCGCCGGCCATGTTCGGCGCGCCCGAATTCGATCGTATGTTCCGCGTTCACTACAACACGATGGAGCAACTCGTGTTGTTGCTGCCGCTGATGTGGATTTTCTCGTTCGCTGTCAACGAGCTCTGGGCGGCGGGTTTCGGCGCGGTTTTTATCGTCGGCCGGTTTATTTACCGTGCCGCCTACCTCAAAGACCCGGCGAGTCGCGGAGTCGGTTTCACGCTGACTATTCTGCCGTCAGCCGTGATGGCCGTTTGGTTGCTCGTGGTCGCGGTGCTAAACCTGATTTGAGACTGGTCCCGGCAAGGGCCGACTCGCCGCTTGCCGGGAATGTCTGTCACTCAGATACCGTCGTCCGGGTTGAGCGTCCGCTCGGCCCGGGCTTGCGGTGTCTTCTCCTGCCAGACGGCCCAGTATTCACGCTGTTTCTCAAGAACGCTGGCCTCGTTTTCCGTGGCCCAGGCGTATGACTCCGGCGTGTTCTGCGATAACTTCGAATCTGCCATCCAGCTGCGGAATTCGTCCGAGTCGATCTGAAATTCGCCCGGACCACCGTTACGTACCGGGTGCATGCTGAAACGAGCCCGCCACGCTCCCATACGCGGTGTGACAATTGCGTAGTAGGTCTTGCCGCCGACAACTTCGGCCTCCATGAAATCCGCCGCCTCGGAAACCACCATGAATGTGTGCTTGCCAGGTTCGACGTCGTAAGCCAATTTCTTGGCATTGGACAATATGCCGACGAACTGTGCGCCGCCCCCGCTTGCATCGTAAATGACGGCCTGGATGGCGCTGCCGACGAAAGACGAGCGGACAAAGACGATTTGCGCTTTATCCGGAGATGGCGAGACAAGCTGTTGTTCCGGCGCATCGATCATCCTGGAGGACGCACAACCGGTAACGAGAATCGCTGCTCCGATCAGCAGCAGTGATTTGAATCTCATGTCACAGAACTCCTTTTTTGCACAAGCGTATGTGTAACTCTTGTGCCCCAGGAGACCGATGTCAATGAGGGTTATCCGATGAGGCGAAAAGACCGGGCTGCGAGGTCAGGGGACCAGAGCGGCTTGTTTCAGAGCCGTAATCTTGTGCTCGTGGCAATGGCAACGCAATGGAGGTCCAACATGACGCGTAACGAAATGATGGCTTACTTGCTGACGGCAATTCTGGGTGGCGCGATCGCCGCGTATTTCGGTGGCTTGATTGCTTTGCTGGGGCTTTTTGCGGGACTTGCGATCATTGGCTTCGCCGACATGGTCGTCCATTTGCGGCAGACGGTTTACAGCTAGGGGCATTGGCTACGCTGGGGATTGAGTCGCATCCTGCGGATGGGGATTGGGTCGCCGACTAAGTCGGCTCCCCGCCAGTCGCTTCGCGACTGGTCGAACAGGATTCGAATTCCTCCATAAGGAGCACGAAACAAAAAATGGGGCCGCAAGGGCCCCATTTTCTTGTTTGGCACTCCCTAGGGGATTCGAACCCCTGTTACCGGCGTGAGAGGCCGGCGTCCTAAACCGCTAGACGAAGGGAGCGGAATGCAGGCTTTGCCTGCCCCGGCTCTGCGGGGGCTGCTATTATACGGCCGCATAGCCAATGCTCAAGCGGAAATTGGATTGAATAACAGCGGGACCAAGAAGCCCTCAACTCCGAAAATCATTCCCCGCGCCGCTCATAATGTCTCCAGGGACGAGTTCTCAAAAAGCGCGTTGAAAGTGCTCTATCGGCTGCACAAGGCCGGCTACCAGTCGTTCCTGGTCGGCGGGTGTGTGCGCGATGCGATGCTGGGAATGCACCCGAAGGACTTCGATGTTGCGACCAACGCGACGCCTGACGAGGTGAAGGCGCTGTTCTCGAACTGTCGGCTCATCGGCCGGCGGTTTCGACTGGCACATGTTCGCTTTGGCAGAGATATTGTCGAGGTGGCGACCTTTCGCGCGGCTGCGAATCACGTCGATGACGACCATGCGCATGATGAAGAGGGTCGGATTGTCCGGGACAACGTTTACGGAACCATCGACGAAGATGTCTGGCGTCGCGACTTCACCTGCAATTCGCTGTACTACAACATCGCCGACTTCAGTATCTGGGACTACACGGGTGGCGTGGAAGACATTAAGCAGCGCCACATCGTGCTAATCGGCGATCCCGACAAGCGTTTGCGCGAGGATCCGGTACGCATGCTGCGTGCCGTTCGTTTTGCAGCCAAGCTCGATTTCACAATCGATGAAACGGTCGTGCAGGCTATTCGCCAGGATCGGCCGTTACTCTCGAGGGTTCCCGCCGCACGCCTGTTTGACGAGTTCCTGAAGCTGTTCCAGTCCGGTCATGCGGAAAAAACCTTCGAACTTCTGAGGGAACATGACCTTTTTAGCCTGCTGTTTCCGGCAACTGACCAGGAACTCGATGAGGATAGTGAGTTCCTGGCGTTTGTCCGGGCGGCGTTGCGCAATACTGATCGACGAGTGTGTTCCGACAAGTCCGTGACGCCGATGTTCCTGATTGGCGTGTTCCTGTGGAATCCGGTCAGGAAGCTGGCGGCCGGGCGCCGGGCCAGGGAAAAAATGTCCGAGTCTCAGTCAATCAGTCTTGCAGCGTACGAGCTGAGTCTGCAGCAGCAGCGCCGCATTGCGATTCCGAGGCGGTTCACGGTGCCGATGCGGGAGATGCTGGCCTTGCAGCCGAGATTCATGGTGGTCCGCGGCAAGCGGGCCATGAATCTGCTGCAGCACAGGCGGTTTCGCGCAGCGTACGATTTCATGATGCTGTTGTCGGAAGTCGGCCAGTTCGACAGAGAGAAGGCGAAGTTCTGGAGCGACGTGCAAAACCAGTCGCGCGAGCAGCGTGCTGCAAGTTTCCAGGTTGCGCCGGCCGGGAAAGGTCGGCAAGGTCGGCGCCGCCGCCCCCGGCGGCGATCCAGGAAGGGCGATGGCAAGTGACGCGACTGAGCCGACATCGGTCTTCGTCGGTATCGGCAGCAACATGGAGAATCCGCGCGTGCAGGTCCAAAGGGCGGTAAGGGCCCTGGGCGGGATTCGAGAAACGCAAGTCTCGGCCGTGTCGTCTTTGTACCTGTCGGCGCCATTCGGTCCCGTCGAGCAGCCCGACTTCGTTAATGCTGTAGCCCGCCTGACCAGCTTTCTCGACCCCAGGCAGATTTTCGGACATCTCCAGGCCATCGAGAAGTCACTGGGCCGGGTGCGGAACGAGCGATGGGGGCCACGGGTCATTGATCTCGATTTACTGGTGCATGGCATGACCGTCATGCATGAAGACGACCTGACGGTGCCGCATCCGGGCATCGCCGAACGAAATTTTGTATTGTTGCCACTGCAGGAGCTAGCGCCCGACCTGGAAATTCCCGGACTGGGGAGGGTTGCCGATCTGGCGGTCGACGAGAACGAGCCGCGCATTTCCCGTCTGGACTAAGCAGGAACCGATTTGACAGTCAGTGCGATCAAGCGCAACGCCGATTCTTCACGATACATTGTCGTTGAAGGACCGATCGGCGTGGGCAAGACAAGCCTGGCCAGGAAGCTGGCCCAGAGCCTGTCGGCCGACCTGGTGCTCGAGGAAGTCTACGAAAACCCGTTCCTCGAACGTTTTTACCGCGACGGGCAGTCCGCGGCCCTGCCTGCGCAGATGTTCTTCCTGTTTGCCCGGGCAAGACAGATCGGGGACCTTCGTCAGGCAGACCTGTTCGCCAGTGTCAGGGTCTCCGACTACCTGTTTTCCAAGGACCAGCTCTTTGCGGAACTCAACCTGTCGCCCGATGAACTGCGCCTGTACAGCCAGGTGACGGCGACGCTCGACGTCGAAGCACCGGTGCCCGATCTCGTGATCTATTTGCAGTCATCAGTAGATGCACTCCTTGAGCGTATCGCCCGCCGCGATGTCGCATTCGAGCGATCGATCGACAGGAATTACCTCGAGAAGGTTGCGGATGCGTATGCAAGGTTCTTCCACGAATACGACGAAGGACCACTTTTGATCGTCAATGCAACCCAGATCGATCCGATCAACAACGAAGCCGACTACGACCAGTTGTTCAAGCAGATCGAGAGAACGACCGGCGGCCGCCACTTCTTCAATCCGGTGGCGGCAGCGCTTGCCTGATCGATTACGAACTGTTTACAAGCTAGTTCGAGACGACGTCGCGCCCGGCGTTCTTGGCGCGATAGAGGGCGGCGTCGGCGGCACGCAGTAACGAGGAAAGGGTACGGCCAGAGTGATGCTCTGCGACCCCCATCGATATCCGAATCGGGATCTGAATCAGCGAGTCGCCACTGTCGCCAGTATCGCCCCTGACGGCACGCCGGACACGGTTTGCGATCGACATTGCCAGCCCTTCAGCAACCTCAGGCAACAGGATTGCGAATTCATCGCCACCGAAGCGAACGAGCAGGTCCCGCGGGCGAAATTGGCGCTTCAGGATCGTGGCGACGGCCGATAGTGCCCGATCGCCGGCGATGTGACCAAACTGGTCGTTGAAGGTCTTGAAATTGTCGATATCGATCATGATCAGGGAAACGGGCGTCTCGTCCTTTTCGCACCGTGCGATTTCCCGCTCGAACGATTCTTCCATCGTAAAGCGATTGCTGAGACCCGTTAATGCGTCGGTCTTGGCATGCCGTTCGTACTTGCGTAACTCGCCATAACTTTCGGCAATGACCCTGTTGTGACTGCGCACACGTTCGGACAATACGATGAGCAGGTTCTTGGCGAATTCGTGCGACGCATTGACCATGTCCCAGAGTACCGACTGGTGAATGGTCAGCAGGTGCGTCGCTTCGGCGCCAATGACATAGGCGGACGGATCCCGGTCTTCGATGATCGACATCTCACCAACGCACGCGCCGACATCCATGGTTGTCAGTATCGGGGCTTCGGGAGACCCTACGTGCACATTGAGGCTGCCCGAAAGTACGATGTATACGTGCTCGTTCTTCTCGCCCGGCGACAAAAGTGTTTCGCCGCGGCCGAGATCCCTGCGATCGCAGTTCTGCAGCAGTTCCTGCACGTCATCGGGGCGCACGCCGTGGAAAAGCTCGAGTCCCTCGAGCAGCGAGCGCTTGTAATCCGAATTGATGGCCAGGGTCTGCGACAAAATTGGCTCTCCGCTAAACCATTGATTCTGACGCGACTCGGCCGGTCAAAAACATCGACTGGGCCACAGTATCGGAGTAATTCAGGCCGGTAATGCGACTCAGCTGTGCTGTTTGAGAGCCCAGTCGACATGTTCGCGCACAATCCCGGACGGGTCGTCGCGACGGAGTTTTAGCGCTTGAATCACGGATTCCGACGTCTCCGCGTTGCCGAGCGCGATAGCGATATTGCGCGACCAGGTTTCGTAGCCGATTCTGCGTATGGCGCTGCCTTCGGTCCGTTCGAGCCATTCCGTCTCGGTCCATGCGAATAGTTCGGTGAGTTGGATATCGTCGAGACCATGGCGCGGCGCAAAGTCGCCTTCGTCAGTCACCGCCGCGAACTTGTTCCAGGGGCAATAGAGCTGGCAGTCGTCGCAACCGTAAATGCGATTGCCGATGGCCTTGCGGAACTCGACCGGAATCGAGCCGCGCAGTTCGATCGTCAGGTACGAAATGCACCGGCGCGCATCGAGTTGGTAAGGAGCGACGATCGCCTTTGTCGGACACACGTCGATGCACGCGCGGCAGGTTCCGCAATGGCCGCTTGCCGAGGAGTCCGTCGGCAGCGGCAAGTCCGTATACAGTTCTCCGAGAAAAAACCACGATCCGGCATCTTTGTTGATCAGGTTCGTGTGTTTGCCTATCCAGCCGAGCCCGGCTTTCTCGGCAATCGGTTTCTCGAGTACGGGCGCGCTATCGACAAAAGCACGGTATCCGAAGCTCCCCACGGCAGCTTCGATTCGCGAGGCCAGGCTTTGAAGCCGCCGGCGCAGGACCTTGTGGTAGTCGCGTCCCAGTGCATAGCGTGACACGTAAGCCCGGGATGCGTCGTCGAGCAGGGCGCTGGCTTTTTCCTGTTCCTCGGGCAGGTAGTCCATGCGGACAGAAATAACCCGCAACGTTCCGGGCACGAGTTCAGCGGGGCGGCTGCGCTTGGTGCCATGACGGTGCATGTAGTGCATCTCGCCGTGATGGTCGTCGGCAATCCATTGGGCGAGGCGGTCCTCTGCCTCCGCCAGGTCGATGTCACTGACACCAACTTGCTGGAAGCCGAGTTCCGAACCCCACCGAACGACCCGCTGTTTGAGATCGGCGAGATCCCGGGTTGTCAGCGTAGGTGATTCTGGCAATGGGGGATCCTCGTTCGCGCACAGTATAATCGGCCCATGTCCGTCCTACCCGTCGACATCTACTCCGTTGCCACCGTGCGCGAGATCGACCGAAGCGCGATTGAAGGCGAAGGCATCCCCGGCTACACGCTGATGACGCGGGCAGGCGCGGCCGCTGTCAGCGAGGCACGTAACTGCTTCCCGGACGCCAAGCGCTGGCAGGTCGTATGCGGGGCCGGCAATAACGCCGGCGATGGTTACGTGGTTGCTCGCCTTGCGGCCAGCGAAGGTGTCGTGGTTTCCGTCGTTACGCTGGTCGATCCGGATTCGCTCTCCGGTGACGCCGCGACCGCTTACGCGGACTTTGCCGCCGAGGGTGGCGTCGTACTGCCGTGGTCGGGCCAGCTCGATCCGGAAGCCGAAGTGGTTGTCGACGGATTACTTGGCAGCGGACTGGAACGTGACGTCCACGGCGATTTCGCGCTGGCAGTTGCCGCGATCAATTCTCACGAGGGTGGTGTTGTGGCCCTCGACATTCCCACCGGTATTCACGGCGACACCGGCAGCGTCATGGGCTTCGCGGTGCGGGCCGACGTGACTATCACGTTTGTCGGCCTGAAGGCCGGGCTGTTCCTCGGTGATGGGCCTGATTACTGTGGCGACGTCGTATTCGCGGATCTTGGTGTGCCGCCGATATGCCGGCAAGGGCGTGGGGCCGAGTTCCGCCGCATAGACGATGATCATCTGGGACGTACCCTGGCGCCCAGACGACGCACCGCACACAAGGGCGATTTCGGCCATGTCCTGGTTGTTGGCGGCGGTCCCGGGATGCCGGGCGCAGTTCGTCTCTGCGGTGAGGCGGCCCTGCGCACGGGCGCCGGTCTCGTCTCGATCGCGACTCATCCCGATCATGCGGCGATGATTGTGGCGACACGCCCGGAGCTGATGTCGCACGGCGTGTCGTCCGCGAGCGATATCCAACCCTTGCTTGAGAAGGCCAGCGCCGTCGCACTCGGGCCGGGCCTCGGCCAATCCGATTGGGCCCGGGAAATCATGGAACTGATCAGGCGCGAGAGGCTACCGTCAGTATGGGACGCCGATGCTCTGAACTGGCTGGCCGCGATGCCTGAAGTTGACGACAAGCGGATCATCACGCCACACCCGGGCGAAGCGGCGCGGCTCCTGGAGATATCGACAGCCGAGGTCCAGGCGAGCCGCCGCAGCGCGCTTTCGGAACTGCGCAGCCGCTACGGGGGTGTCGCGGTTCTCAAAGGCTCGGGTTCCCTGGTTTCCAGCACATCCGGAGTGCCCTGGCTTTGTACATCGGGGAATCCCGGAATGGCGGCGCCTGGCATGGGCGACGTGCTGACCGGTATCGTCGCAGCTCTGCTGGCGCAGGGCCTGTCACTCGAGGATGCCGCAGCCGTCGGCGTCGCCGTGCATGCCCAGGCCGGCGATCGGGCCGCGCGCCAGGGCGAGCGTGGCCTCATGGCGTCGGATCTGCTGGCCGAGTTACGCCGTGTGCTCAACCCATGAGATGTCATCTCGCCGATGAGCAGGCGACGGCTCGGCTCGCCAACGATTTCTACGCGGTATTGCCCGCCGACACGGCCGGCTGGACGCTCTTGCTCGAAGGGGAGCTCGGCGCCGGGAAATCGACGTTCGCGCGCGCGTTAATACGCGCAATGGGCCATGATGGCGCGGTCCCGAGCCCGACCTACACGCTCGTCGAACCCTATGATCTGCCCGGTAGAGTCATCTATCATATTGATTTATATAGGGTTTCAGATGAAGAAGAACTTCGCTACCTGGGCTGGACCGAGCTTGAGGACGGATTTCGCCTTGTCGAGTGGCCGGATCGAGCGCCAGGGCTGGCGGCGAGCGCCGACCTTCGGCTCGAGCTCGCCTACGACGGGCAGGGGCGTGAGGCACGATTCGAAGGCCTGAGCGGGCGCGGCCGGGCGCTCGTCGAGGAGCTGGCCACCCAGAGGGATACTGAATTGCAGGATTAACTAGTGGGCATATCCCTATAATTTTGAACACAAAATTATTGGATTTTTTCCGATCGGCGGTATACTCACCGGACATAATCCTCTGGAACAGAATTCTGCGATGTTCAACCACCGCCCGGGCCTGTTTGCACTTCTCGTGCTGTTTGTCTCGACAGCGCAGGCCGGGACGACTGTCGAGAACATTCGCATCTGGGCCGAGGGCGGCAAGACACGGGTCGTTCTGGATCTGAGCCGGCCTGCACAACACACGATTTTCACGCTGCGCAATCCCGAGCGACTGGTCGTAGACCTCAAGCAGGGGCGCCTGTCGCCATCGCTCGAGTCGGACCTTCCCGGTTCGGCAGGTTCGGTCAAGGGTATCCGCAGCGCGATCAAGTCGGACGGCCAGTTGCGCGTTGTACTGGATCTCAATGCTGATGTGCGCTCGCGCAGTTTCACGGCAGGACCGAATGGAACCTATGGCGACCGGCTCGTCATCGACCTGGAGCGCTCGGGCAGCCTGCAACCCGTCAAGCGAGCTTCGGAAGCGTACAAGCCGGGACGAGACATCATTGTGGCTGTCGATGCCGGGCATGGTGGGCATGATCCGGGCGCCGTCGGCAAAGCACGCACCCGTGAAAAGGACGTGGCGCTGGCCATCTCGCGGCGGCTCGCGGCCAAGATCAATGCAGAGCATGGAATGCGAGCAGTCCTTGTTCGCGATGGTGATTACTACGTCGATCACCGCAGACGTATGGCGATCGCACACCAGCACGATGCGGACCTGTTCGTGTCGATTCACGCGGACGCGGTCGACGATCGCCGCGCCCACGGCGCAACGGTGTACGCGCTGTCGCTGAAAGGGGCCAGCGACGAGGAAGCGCGCCTGTTGGCCGAACGCGAGAACGCCTCGGTCCAGATCGGCGGCGTATCGCTTGATGACAAGGACGAGGTACTCGCGGAGGTGCTTCTCGACCTGTCGCAGAATGCGGCGCTCAGCGCCAGCCTCGACGTTGGCACCAAGGTCATCGGCGAACTCGCACGGGTGGTGAGAGTGCGTCGCAAGACGGTGCAGCAGGCCGGCCTGTTGGTGCTCAAGTCGCCGGATATGCCATCGATACTGGTCGAGACGGCTTATATCTCCAATCCGTCGGAAGAAAAGAGGCTTCGGGATCCAAACCACCAGTCCAAGCTGGCCGCAGCGATACTCGGCGGCATCCGCAATTACTTCTATACCAACCCGCCGCCGGACACGCAGATCGCGATGGATATTCGCAGGACGCCGGCGCGCCAGGTGCGACACGTCATCGCGCGGGGCGACACGCTCTCGGAGATTGCGGCTCGTTACAACACGAGTACGGCCGCGATTCGCGCAGCCAACCGCCTTAACGGCGACAAGATTCGTGTCGGCCAGACGCTCTCGATCCCGGTTTATACCGGCACCTGAAAATCCGTAACAAGACTTTTGCGCGTCGTTTTGAAAAAATGACGGGCTACTCTTTTGCGCGCGAAACGAATGCCCATACAGCAACTGCCCAATCACCTGATCAATCAGATCGCCGCCGGTGAGGTCGTCGAGCGGCCGGCATCGGTCGTCAAGGAACTCGTTGAAAATAGCCTGGATTCCGGCGCGTCGGAGGTGCAGGTCGATATCCAGTCTGGTGGACAGAAGCTGATCCGTGTGCGGGACAACGGCGACGGTATCGAACACGACGAACTGGCGCTCGCACTATCGCGGCATGCGACCAGCAAGATCACGAGCCTCGAGGATCTGGAAGCGATCGCATCACTGGGATTCAGGGGCGAAGCACTGCCGAGCATCGCCTCGGTCGCCCGACTGACGCTGTGCTCGCGATCGGGCAATTCGGAGTCAGCCTGGCAGATCGAGGCCGACAACGGCAAGATCTCCGAACCCAGGCCGGCCGCGCATCCGATCGGCACCACGGTTGAGGTTCACGACCTGTTCTACAATACGCCGGCGCGGCGACGTTTCTTGCGGACGGAGAGGACCGAATTCGGCCACATCGAAAAGTGGCTGCGCCGCCTGGCGTTGTCTCGTCCTGACGTCGCGTTCACATTGGCCCATAACCGGCGCACGGTCCTGCAGCTTGCGGCGGCGCTCGACGATGAAGGCCGGCGCCAGCGGATTGCCAGGCTGTGCGGCGAACCGTTCGCCGAGCAGTCCGTTTTCCTGGCGCGCGAAACCGAGGGGATCGCCCTCAGTGGCTGGATCGCCCTGCCAACCTACAACCGCAGCCAGCCGGATCTGCAGTACTGGTTCGTCAACGGTCGCAGTATCAGCGACAAGACCCTGTCGCATGCAGCTCGTCACGCCTACCGGGACGTGCTGTTTCACGGCCGGTTTCCGGCGTACGTGCTGTCGATTACGATCGATCCGGCCACGGTCGATGCGAACGCGCACCCGGCGAAGCACGAAGTGCGTTTTCGCGATGGGCGCCGCGTACATGGCGTCGTGTCCCAGTCAATCGAAGCGGCGCTCGCCGAGACAAAGCCGGGTGGCGCTACAACGACGCCTGCACCGGCTGTGCAGCCCACCCTGCGGACACAGAGCCCGATGCCATTACCGCACGCCGTTCGTGAATCCCTGGCCGGCTACCGGCTGCTGTCGGGCGGGGCGCCTGCCGCTGCAGTTGATATCGCGGCGCAGGCGCAGGAAGTGCCCCCGCTCGGATACGCGGTCGCCCAGATCGGCGGCGTCTATGTCCTGGCCGAGAACGCAGACGGGCTCGTCATCGTCGATATGCACGCGGCTCATGAACGCATCCTGTATGAGAAGCTCAAGAAGGGTTTCGAGGATAAAGCCGTTGTTCGGCAGCCGTTGCTCGTGCCGGCGGGTGTCGCGGTTGCCGAGAGCGAAGCAGACCTCGTCGAACAGTCGGGCGATGTGCTGGAAGACCTCGGTCTGGTCATCGACCGGGCGGGGCCGACCAGCCTGGTGATTCGCGAGGTGCCTGCGTTGCTGCGCAATGCCGATGCCGAGACCCTGCTGCGGGACGTCCTGGCCGACCTGTCGCAGGCAGGCCGAACCAATCGCATCGAGGATCTGTGCCACGACTGTCTGGCAACGATGGCCTGCCATCATTCGATCCGCGCCAACCGCATGCTCACCCTCGACGAAATGAACGCGCTGCTGAGGGAGATGGAGACGACGGAGCGCGCCGACCAGTGCAATCATGGCCGGCCAACGTGGACTGCGATCACGATGGCCGAACTCGACAAGCTGTTCCTGCGCGGGCAATAGCGGCAGCGCGATGAACAAAGTCGTATGCCTGATGGGACCGACCGCGTCGGGCAAGACCGATGTTGCGATAAGCCTCTGCAAACGCTTCCCGTTGGACATCGTCAGCGTGGATTCGGCGCTGGTCTATCGCGGTATGGACATCGGAACGGCGAAGCCGGATGCCGAGACCTTGCGCCGCACTCCGCACCGGCTCATCGACATCAGGGAGCCCGAGGAGAGCTATTCCGCCGGGGATTTCGTGCGCGATGCGCGCAGGGAAATCGATGATATTGCTGCCGCAGGCCGAATCCCTCTGCTGGTGGGCGGCACGATGATGTACTTTCGGGCGCTGACCGGCGGCATCGCCGAACTGCCGTCAGCCGACGCCGAAATTCGCGCATCGATCGATGCAGATGCCGCAGCGCTGGGCTGGCCGGCGCTTCATGCGCGTCTGGAAAAAGCGGATCCTGAGGCGGCGAAACGGATCGAGCCGAACGATCGGCAGCGCATCCAGCGCGCCCTCGAGGTTTACCTCGCCAGTGGCAAGCCGCTCAGTGACTGGCTTTCAGACGCGGAAAATACGGCGGGCAAGGGCCTGGTCTTCGCCAAGCTGGCGTTGCAGCCCGCGACCCGTCAAGTCCTCCATGAGCGAATCGAAAAGCGCCTGAAATTCATGTTAAACAATGGGTTTCTTGAGGAAGTGAAAGTGCTTTATGAGCGTCCGGGGCTAACAGCTGAACATCCTTCCATGCGGTCGGTGGGATACCGTCAGCTCTGGGAGCACCTCGACGGCAGTACGTCTCTCGATGAGGCGGGCCAACGCGCCCTGTACGCCACTCGCCAGCTGGCAAAGCGCCAGGTGACCTGGCTCAGGAGCGAGGCAGGCCTGTCGTCCTTTGAACCCCTTGAAGCCGGCGTCATCGACGCCATATCGACGTGTCTGATAGAATTTTTCGACGCTTAGGCTGAACTCGCGTGGGCAACCGGCGCCACCGGTATGCGGTGTTCAAAAAATCATAAAAATAAGGAGACCCAGGCATGGCAAAAGGGCAAACACTGCAAGACCCGTTTCTGAATATCTTGCGGAAGGAAAAGGTTCCTGTATCGATATACCTCGTCAACGGTATCAAGCTGCAGGGACAGGTGGATTCATTTGACCAGTTCGTTGTATTACTCAAGAACAGCGTTAACCAGATGGTATACAAGCACGCCATCTCGACCGTTGTTCCGTCTCGAAACGTTCGCCTGCCGCTGCCAGACGACTCGGGAGACGATTAGCTTGATTTCGAGATCGCCGCGGGAGTTCGTATTTGTTTGAACGACCGCAAAGCGGCGAACGGGCAATTCTCGTCCACGCGGGCCCGGGCGGCGCGCCGGACGACTCCGAATGCGAAGAGTTTCGGGAGCTGGCTGTCTCGGCAGGGGCCGTTATTGTCGACGAAATTGTCAGCGCCCGGCGCAGGCCGGATCCGCGCTATTTCATCGGCAAGGGTAAGCTTGACGAGCTTTCCGCCAGCGTGTGTGAGCATTCGGCGGAGCTCGTGATTTCCGCGGCGGCGCTTTCGCCCAGCCAGGAGCGAAACCTGGAGCGAGAGCTGAAGTGCCGCGTTCTCGATCGGGCCGGCTTGATTCTCGACATTTTCGCGCAACGGGCCCGGAGCTTCGAGGGCAAACTGCAGGTCGAACTTGCGCAGCTCAGGCACCTGTCGACACGGCTCGTGCGCGGTTGGACCCACCTGGAACGCCAGAAAGGCGGCATCGGCTTGCGGGGACCAGGCGAGACCCAGCTCGAGACCGATCGCCGGCTGATTGGTGCACGTATCAAGCAGCTTCGTGAGCGACTGGAGCATGTCGATGCCCGTCGTACGATGAATCGCCAGAACCGGGTTCGCGCCGAAGTGCCGACGGTCGCGCTCGTGGGCTACACGAATGCCGGCAAGTCGACGTTGTTCAATGCGCTGACCAATGCGAGCGTATATGTCGAGGACCAGCTGTTCGCCACCCTGGACCCGACCGTCAGGCGGTTCGAGTTACCCGATGGCCGCGACGTCGTGCTTGCTGACACAGTCGGCTTCGTCAGGGATCTGCCGCATGAGCTGATTGCCGCATTTCGCTCGACGCTGCAGGAGGCGCGCGAGGCGGACCTGATCCTGCATCTCATCGATGCGAGTGACGGCAATCGCTGGCAACGCGTTCGCCAGGTCAACACGGTTCTGAAGGAGCTCGAAGCCGACAAGGTGCCGCAGATTCGTGTCTACAATAAGATTGACAAGCTCGATCGCAAGCCCCGCGTGACTAACAACCGCGCTGGCGAAGGACGGGCAGTCTGGCTGTCTGCGATGACGGGCGAGGGCATACCGATGTTGCTGGACGCCATCAGCGAGCGTCTGCAGCGCAAGACGCTTCGTGGCGTGATCACACTGCAACCGACGCAGGGGCGTCAACGTGCAAAACTATTCGAAATGGGTGCTGTGCTTAGCGAAGAGGCATGCGATGATGGCGGGTGGAAGCTGGAATTGAAGTTGGCTGAATCGGACCTACATCGATTCTTGAAACGTGAAAACCTGCCGGCCGATCTTTTGGAGCCACTACCGGTCCAAGAGACGGCCTGAACAGCAAAGGAAATCAACTAAATGTCCTGGAATGAATCGGGGAACGGCAAGGATCCCTGGCAAAGAAAAGACGACGAGCCAAACGACCTGGATCAGATCGTCCAGAACTGGCAACGGCGACTTGGCGCCATACTCGGCGGCGGTGGTGGTCGTGCCGGGCAGGGCTCGGGTGGGGGGATCTTCCTCGCTGTGTTGCTCGTCATCGCCTGGCTCGTCACGGGTTTCTACCGTATTGACGAAGCCGAGCGGGGCGTCGTGCAGCGATTCGGTGCTTACACCGAATCGACGATGCCAGGACTGCACTGGCACATCCCGTTCCCGATAGAGACCGTTAATAAGGTCAATGCCAACGAAGTCTCGGATTATCCCTACAGCACCGAGATGCTGACCGCCGATTTGCAATACGTGAACATCGACATGGTCGTGCAATACCGGCGCACAAATCCCGTCGATTTCAGCTTCAATGTCGTAGAACCCGAGCTTACGCTTCACGACGTAACCGAAAGCGCGCTGCGCGAAGTAGTCGGCACGACCGAACTCGATGTCCTGATCGCGGCCCGACGCGAAGAGATCGCATCTCGAACCCGTGAAGTGCTGCAGAGGACGCTGGACGACTATGGCGCGGGTATTACCGTCACATCCATCGCGCTCGAAAATGTCAACTACCCGGATTCGGTGCAGACCGCGGTTGACGACGCACAGAAAGCACGTAATGACAGCGATCGATACGAACTCGAGGCTGACGCATACGCGAGGGACGTCATCCCGAAGGCCAAGGGTGACGCCGCCCGAATGATCCAGGATGCGGAGGCGTATCGCGAGCGCGTTATTGCCGACGCCGACGGTGAAGCCGCGCGGTTCGAGGCCTTGTTGATCGAATACCAGAAGGCCCCCCAGGTTACCCGTGAACGCCTGTATATCGATGCGATCGAGGACGTTTACGGGCGTTCGAACAAGGTTTTCCTGGATTCCAGCGGCAGCGGCAACCTGTTGTACCTGCCCGTGGACCAGCTGATGCGACAGGGAGTACGGCCGTCGTCCGTCGACGGCACTCGGTCGGCCGACTCGCCGACGCCGCCACAGCAGCGGAGTGATGTTCGAATCGAACCGGTAGAGCCCCGCGAGCGGAGGGTTAGGGAATGAATAGCGGAAAGTTTTCCATTGTCGTTGTCATCGGCCTGGCCCTTGTCGTTGTGGGTTTGGCGGCCTTCACGGTCGACGAGCGGGAGCTTGCGATCAAACTGCAATTCGGTGAAGTCGTTGCCGAAGACTACGAGCCCGGCCTGCATTGGAAGTGGCCCGTCGTGCAGAACGTGCGTAAGTTTCCGAAGCGTATCCTGACCATCCAGGACCGTCCCGAACGCGTCTTTACCGCCGAAAACGAGGCGCTCGAGGTCGACTTCTTCGTCAAGTACCGCATCCTCGATCCGAAGCAGTTCTATATTTCGACCGGTGGGTCGCAGATCATCGCGGATTCCCGTCTTTCGGAGATTATCAAGAACGCGGTCGTCACCGAGTTCGGTAAACGTACGGTCAATGAAGCTATTTCTGTGGGCCGCGCGGAATTGATGCGCGACATGCTGGAGACTGCTGCCGGAACGTCGACAGAGTTGGGTGTCGAGCTGATTGATTTTCGCGTGAAGCAGGTCGAGTACATTACGGTAGTGCGTGATTCGGTGTATCAGCAAATGGCTGCAGAGCGTGCCCGTATCGCCGCCGAGCGGCGCGCGACCGGACGTGCTACGGCCGAGAGAATGCGTGCAGAGGCCGATCGCGAGAGGACCGTGATTCTTGCGGATGCCTACCGCGATAGCCAGAAAATTCGTGGTAACGGCGACGCGAAGGCAGCCGAGATCTATGCCAACGCCTACAACAAAGATCCCGAGTTTTACGCGTTCTACCGCAGTATCGACGCATACCGTAAGTCGATGGGCAAAGAAGGCGATCTACTGGTTCTCGATCCCGACAACGATTTCTTCCGGTATCTCAACGAGGCGGACGGCGGTAGATAGACCGGCAGCATGCACTGGCAAGAGATCCTCACGGCCATTGCACTCGTGCTCGTCATCGAGGGCATGCTGCCGTTCATCGGGCCCCGGCGCTACAAGCAACTGGTAGCGCAAATAGCGCAACTGGGTGACAATCACCTGCGAACTTTCGGGCTCGCATCGATGATCGCGGGCCTGTTGCTTCTGTTCATCATTCGCGGCTGACGATCGGATAGGTCATGGGGAAAAATGTCGTTGTCATCGGCACCCAGTGGGGTGACGAGGGCAAAGGAAAAATTGTGGATCTGCTAACGGATCGTGCGGCCGCGGTCGCGCGGTTTCAGGGCGGTCACAATGCCGGGCACACGCTGGTCATTGGCGGCAAGAAGACGGTTCTCCATCTGATCCCTTCCGGGATTCTGCGTGACGGCGTCCAGTGCCTGATCGGCAATGGCGTTGTCCTGTCGCTCGATGCGCTCGTTACCGAAGCCGATGCGCTGGTCGCCAGCGGTGTTCCGGTATTCGAACGGCTGAAGATCAGCCCGGGTTGTCCACTGATCCTGCCCTCACACGCGGCGCTGGACCTGGCGCGCGAGAAAGCCAAGGGGTCTGCCGCAATCGGCACGACCGGTCGCGGGATCGGACCTGCCTATGAGGACAAGGTTTCGCGGCGTGCACTCAAGGTCTCGGATCTGTTCGTAAGAGAGAACTTCGCCGCCAAACTCGGCGAAGTGCTCGACTACCACAACTTCCTGCTGAAGAACTATTTCCGCACGGACACCGTTGACTTCAATGAGACACTGGACGGCGCACTTGCCGCCGCCGAAGTCATAGCGCCAATTACGGCTGACGTTACGCAGATTCTCGATGACATCGCCGGTGGCGGGCAGAGCATCCTGTTCGAGGGCGCGCAGGGCACATTCCTCGACATCGATCATGGCACCTATCCATTCGTCACGTCGTCGAACACGGTTGCCGCCGCGGCCAGCACCGGGACGGGCATCGGGCCACGCAATCTCGATTACATACTCGGCATCGTGAAGGCTTACACGACGCGCGTTGGGGCTGGCCCTTTCCCGACAGAATTGTTTGATGATACCGGCGCCCATATTGCCAATGTCGGCGCCGAATTTGGCGCCACGACGGGCCGGCCGCGTCGTTGCGGGTGGTTTGATGCTGTGGCGCTTCGCCGCTCGATCGTCAATAGCAGCGTGTCGGGCCTGTGCGTTACCAAGCTCGACGTTCTCGATGAGCTCGAAACGATCCAGATCTGCGTCGGCTACGAAATAGACGGTCAGCCGATCCCGGGCGTGCCGGTCGTCGTAGACCGGTTCGCCGACGTCGAACCGGTCTACGAAGAGCACCCGGGATGGCAGGCGACGACCGTCGGGATAACGAATTTCGACGAGCTGCCGCAGGAAGCGCGAAACTACCTGGCGCGCATCGAGGAACTCGCGGGTGTTCCGGTCGACATCATCTCCACGGGGCCGGATCGCGACCAGACGATCATCAAGCAGCATCCCTTCGAGTAAATCGTTGACGACGCAAAACCTGGTCTTCAAGGCCGGCCCGGGTGCCTTTGACACGATTCGGCGGCACGGCTTCTCGCCGGAACGGATCGGCACGATTGCCGGCGCATCCGGTGGTGCCAAGTGGCTCGTGCTGAGTCAACTCGATCGCATCATTCTTCAATCGATAGTGCCCAGGCTCGAGGGACCCGTGCACCTGATCGGCACGTCGATCGGCGCATGGCGGTTTGCGTGTTACGCGCAGGCCGATCCTGTGGCAGCCATCGAACGCTTCGAAGAGGCGTACATCGATCAGTCTTATAGCGAGGCGCCGGATATCCACGAGATCACGCGAAAGAGTCGCGAGATTCTCGGCGAAGTACTCGGCGAGACCGGTGTCGCCGAGATCCTCGATCACCCCGTGCTGCGCACTCATGTGATGACGGTGCGCGCGCGAAACATCGCCGCGTCAGAGCAGCACCACATTCTGGCAGCCGCGCTGGTCATTGCGGCTAGCCTGAATGCGGTCAGCCGCCGGACACTGGGCTTGTTCTTCGAACGCGCATTATTCTTTGATGCACGCGATTTGCCCCCGTTTTTCGATGTCAGCGGTTTCCCGCTGCAGAAGATCATGATGCGGCGGGACAATCTCGAAGATGCAATCGTTGCGACGGGCGCGATACCGCTGGTGCTGTCCGGAGTTCGGGATATTTCCGGAGCGCTGCCGGGTGTCTATCGCGACGGCGGCGTCATCGATTACCACCTGGACCTGCCGCACAGCGAAGCTGACAGGCTGGCACTGTATCCCCACTTCTACGATCACCTCGTACCCGGCTGGTTCGACAAAAGGCTGGGCTGGCGAAAACCGGACCCGGTCAATGTCGACCGCACGATCCTGATCAGCCCGTCGGAGGAGTTCGTGGCCGGCTTGCCCAATGCCAAGATCCCGGATCGCTCCGACTTCATGACCTTCGAACCGCAGGCGCGAGTGCGACTGTGGCGCGATGTCGTCGCAGAGTGCGAGCGACTGGCGGCGGAGTTGCATGATGTGCTCGAGAAGGAGGAACTCGAATCGAGGCTCAAGCCTTTGTGAGGTCCGTCAGCATCTTGTGCAGAGCCTCGACGTCCTCGTTCATGAGGTAGTCGGCCTGGTCTTTCCAACCGCGCATCATCGGCAGGCTGTCGGCGTTCACGAGCAAATGCTCGTCGTTGGATTGATTATCGATCTGCCATCCCGGCACCGCGATGACGGAGCGCACGCGAACCCGATGATCGAGTAAGCGGCGAAACTCCCGCTCGAGCGCCGCAATACACTTGCCGTTGGCCAGGATCGAGTCAGAATCGCCGGATGGCCTGAATATCAGTTCGTTGTTGTCGATTTCCACGTGGCCGTTACTGACCGGCCGCCTCGCGAACACGCTGACTGCATACGCTCCGCTCTGGCCGACGACGACATGGTCGATGACGCCGGCGCTGGTCTCGACATCGTGGAAGACCTGCCCGAATCCGGCGGCGACATGTTGCAACTGGTGGCCCACGACAATATTTGCGTCCCTGAGCAGCCTGACGTGATGCCGATCGATGACAATCCGGACAAGACTGGCCAGTACAAGAAGGAGGCCTATGGTCAGGACGGTGGCAAAGATGTGCAGTTGCCAGTCGGGATAGCCGGCATAGAGTCGCTCGGCATCCAATGCGTGCGCCGCCATAAACAACATGATGAAGACCAGGCCCGCACTCAGGTAAATGGCCTGGGTGTTGCTGAGTCGCTCGAACTCATCGCGAAATCGCTGTGCAGCCTCTCGCACAATGCCGTCAGTGAACAAGGGACCGGAATTGATAGTGCGGGAGACAACTTGCCAGGATTTCATGACCACCACGAAGACGATCGTGCAGGCTGCCGCGACCGTTGCCGCGCCGCTGAAACTCTCGATATCCATCTCGAACTACACTCGCTTCCGGCCCTGCATAACAGCGTATCCGGCGCTCGGATATGCCACTGTGACACAGGTCACATTGGCCGTGTCCGGAACCGGGACTGCCCCGCATTTTCAGGTCCAATTCAGCTTGAATGCGTTATAGATAATGCAGACTGGGCCCAATACCCGGAGGGTTTGCAATGAACAGCAAGAGCTCAAATATCCTGGTCGCGTTGGCGGCTGTCGTCCTCGGTGGCTGCGCCTCGATGAGTGCGGACGAATGCCTGACCGTCGACTGGACCTCTATCGGTTACGAGGATGGTTCTCGCGGATACACGGCCGACCGTCTGGGCGCCCATCGCAAGGCCTGTGCCAAGCACGGCGTTACGCCTGACTTCGCCGCATACCAACGCGGTCACGCCCAGGGCGTGGAGGCCTTTTGCCAACCTGGCCGCGCATTCAGCTTTGGCGAGAATGGCGGGCGCTACAACGGCATCTGCCCGGCTGACATGGAGCCCGAGTTTCTCGAGGCCTACAACGCCGGTCACAAACTGTATTCACTCCGATCCAGCCTGAGCGCGGCGAATTCGATGATCTACTCGAAAGAGCAGGAAATGGAGTACGCCCAGAAACGCATCGTTGAAGCCGAGGTGGCATTGATCAGCGATGAAGCGACGGCTGAAGAGAGGATCCTGTTGCTCAACGAATTGAAGGACCTTGCCGAGCGCATGGGTGAGCTCGAAGCCGAGATCGAGCAGCTGATCGCGGATCGGGCCCGCATCGAGCAAGAGCTGCAGTACTACGAGTCGACGATTACGGCGTACCGCTACTGATCCACTAATAGCGATCGTCGTGGGAGCGGCGGTCGCGGCCTTTGCGCTTTTCCTGCTCAAAGCTGCCTGTTCCTCCACCAAAGCCACTGGCCGCGAACGGGCTGCGCCGGTCCTTGCCGCTGCGACGATCCTTGTGATGAACAAACCTGCAATTGCATTCGAGCACATTGCAGTCGGGCAGGGGCAATCTTGGCGCCGCAGCAGACAGGAAGCGCATGCCCTCCATCTCCCGAGCCGCCATGCAGGCATTGCTTTCGAACTTGATGGAGACGGCGTGGTAGACCGTATTCTTTTGACTTACCGGAACAGACGGTTTTTCCTGGACCATGGAGGCCGCCTGGCGCCGTCGAATAAACAGCCAGATGAAAAGCAGCAGCAGTAGCAGCAGCAGTGTGACTGGCGTGTTCATGCGGTTCGCTCCCAATTACCGGTGTGTTGCCATACGCCACTTAACTGTAGCCGTCTTTGGTCGATTTCGCACGTATCCGGGCGCACTCGGTCGGTAATTGTCTCTATAATCCGTGGCAGGTTCGTTACCGGAGTGGCCGATGAGTCACGATGGCAAGCTGATGGAAATGCTGGCGGGCTATGCCGCGGCACATCAGAACCCGTTTAACGTTTTTGTGCACATGATTGGCATACCGACCATCATGTGCGGGGCACTGATCCCGGTTTCGTGGATCGCAACCGATATTGGCGGTGCCAGCATCAATCTTGCTCACGTGGCAATGGTCGGCTTCTTCCTGTTTTACCTGACTCTCGACACGATATTTGCCGTCGTCTTTCTCGTGCTTGCATTGCTGATTGCGCAACTGGCGACGTATCTTGGAACCTTGCCGCGCGCGACAGCAGGAATGATTGCGGCGCTTGCGTTTTTCGGCGGTTTTGCTTTGCAGTTCGTCGGCCACGCCGTGGAGAAGGCGATGCCCGTCCTGGTCAAACACCCGATACAGGCGGGCCTGGCTGCGCCTTTTTTCGTTGTCGTCGAAATGTTCAAGATCGCCGGCCTCCGGGACGACCTCTTCAACGCGGTCCAGGCCCAGATAGAGCAACGCAGGACGCAGGAAGCCTAGTGCCGGCCAACGCGCTGCAGCGGCTGCTCGGCAAGGGTTTCTCGATTGCCGCCTGCGTCGGTCTCGTCATCGGTCTCGGGATACTTCGCACGCCCGGCGAGATCGCGACGACCGTCAATGAGCCCGTTCCTTACATGGCACTCTGGATCGCTTGCGGGCTTTTCGTCCTGCTGAGCCTCCTGGTCGTCGCAGAACTGATTGCCATGACGCCGCGGTCCGGGGGCATCTATGCGCTGGTCGCCCACGCCTATGGACCGTATCCGGGTTTCCTGATTGGCTGGACCGACTGGGTCGCCGCCTGCGCCTCGATGGCGCTCAAGGCCGTTGTCCTGCTCGAATATGTGGTGCTTCTCGAACCACGCCTGGCCCCGTACCAGACGGCTACAGCCGTCGCGATGTCGACGGGTTTCGCGTTACTCCAGCTGCGGGGCGTCAAGGTCGGTGCCGGCATCCAGCAGTTTGCCTCGACGGTGATGGGCCTGATTATGATTTCACTGGCTGTTGCCCTTTTTTACGGATTTTTTGCAAATGGCGGTCCGGTAGATGCTGCGCACGTCGCAGTTCCGCTCGGCGATCCCGGCTGGGCAGCGTATGGGCTGGTGGTCGCCGCCGTCGTTTTCACCTATGACGGCTGGTATGCAGCGAGCTACTTCAGCGGCGAGGTCAGGTCCGGTGGCCGAAGTGTTGCCATCGGCAGCCTGCAAGCAGCGTTGATCGTCATGGCGCTTTACGTCGCGCTGAACCTGGCGCTCATACTCAGCGTGCCTCTGGGTGCCCTCATTGGTCACGACCTCGCGCTCGCAGGGGCGCTCGATCTGGTCTACGGTGCGGGCGCGGGGACGGTTGTCATTTTCATGGCGATCTTCATCTTGCTGGCGCACCAGAACCTGCAGTACATGGTTGCGTCGCGTGTGCTCTTTTCACTCTCCGAGGACGGGCTCGGGACGCGGCGTGCTACGGGCGTCAACGAGAAGGGGACACCTGCAGGCGCCGTCATATTGACCTGGCTGCTGACGATATCGCTGATCATTGTCGGGCAATTCGAGTTGCTGCTGAGCCTCGTCACGATCTTTTTCATGGCTATGTACGTCGGGCTCGTCATCGGCGTGTTCAAGCTACGGCGCCAGGAGCCTGTAGCCGATCGGCCGTTTCGGGCCTGGGGTTTTCCCGCAACCGGAGTTATTTGCACGGTCGGCTGGACCGCAGTTGCCGTATTCGTTGCGATTACGAATCCCGACTCGACGCTGTATGGCGGGATTCTCACCGTTGTCTCGGTGCCGGTTTACCTGTTCCTGAAGCGGCACAGACGGCTCGGTGAGGTGTCGACCTGAGGGAACAAGCATGTTGAGACAGATCACAAATCTCGTTGTCATCGCCGCGATTGGCTTCGCTGCATACAGTCTATGGAACTGGCAATCCGAGTCGACAGGCGACGACGAGGCAATGCGCTACGCTGAAGTGTCGTGCATTGATGCGATCAGGAGTCGCTTCGACGTAGAGAACGTAAGGTCCAATTCGGTAAGGCCGAACGAAAAAGGGTATGTCGTTCGCGCATCGATGACGCTGCGCCGCGGCGATATCGCCAAAGCGACCTGCCTGACGAACCCCAACGGCACCGTCGAGGATGTGTTCGTCGAGGAGCGCTAGGCAAAGTCGAAAAAAAAGGCCTCGGCATGAGACCTTGTTTGGTGCCCAGGGGGAGACTTGAACTCCCACGACCTTACGGCCACTAGCACCTGAAGCTAGCGCGTCTACCAATTCCGCCACCTGGGCCCGTCCGAACCGCGTACAATCGCGGTTTCTCGCGAGGGAGCGCACTCTACTCAAAGCGGGTACAGGCTGTCAATCTGCCATGGCAAAACGGAAGAAGAAATCCTACAAACACCCCATTCCGAGCCGCAACGAACTTCTAGAGTTTCTTGAAAAATCTGGTAAGCCACAGAAAATTAAGAATATTCTTGAAGAGTTCGGGCTCAAGGGGCAGCGCATGCGTGCGCTACTCGAGGACCGCCTTGCCGGCATGGTCCGCGCCGGCCAGATCATTGAAAACCGTCGCGGCGAGTTCTGCCTCGTGGCCAAGCTCGACCTCGTTACCGGCATCGTCAGCGGTCACCGCGACGGATTCGGTTTCGTCGTGCGCGACGATGGCGGTGACGACATCTATCTCTCGGCGCGGGAGATGCGGCCGCTGTTCGACGGTGACCGCGTGGTTGTAAGGATCATCGGCCGCGACCGGCGCGGCAAGCCGGAAGGGGATCTCGTCGAAGTCATCGAACGCGGGATGCGTGAGGTTGCCGGGCAATTCATTCGCGAGCGTGGCATCGGCATCGTCATTCCCGACAACGCGAAGATCGCCCACAGAATCCTGATCGCCAAAGGCGAATCGGGTGGCGCTAAGCACGGGCAGATTGTCGTCGCCCGGATCCTCGATTACCCGACCCAGGTGGAGCAGGCGACCGGGCAGATCGTTCGCGTCATCGGCGAACCCGGTGCCAAAGGCATCTCGACCGATATCGCGATTCACTCGCACGGCATTCCAACGGACTGGCCGCGTGCGGTGCGCGACGAGGCCGGGAAGTACGGCAAGAGTGTCCCGGAAAGCGCGAAGCAGGGACGCGTCGATCTTCGCGGCATCGACCTGGTCACAATCGACGGCGCGGATGCACGTGATTTCGACGATGCCGTTTACTGCGAGCGGTCTGGCAAGGGCTGGCGTCTGCTCGTAGCGATCGCCGACGTTGCGCATTACGTCGAAGTTGGCTCGGCGCTCGACAAGCAGGCAACGGCGCGCGGCACATCGGTGTACTTTCCCGATCGCGTGGTGCCGATGCTTCCCGAGGTCCTTTCCAATGGATTGTGTTCGCTGAACCCCAGGGTCGATCGATTGTGCATGGTCTGTGATATGCGGGTCAGTGCCGACGGCAAGGTCACCCGGTCGACATTCGTCGAAGCAGTCATGAAATCGTCGGCGCGCCTCACCTACAGCCAGGTCGACGACTTCCTTTCAGGCCGGTCTGCGAACGACGTGCCGAAACGCGTGCAACCGATGCTGCGGGAGCTGCATGCCTTGTACAAAGCGTTCGCCCAGGTCCGCCTGCGGCGCGGTGCGATCGATCTCGATATCCCGGCTACGCGCTTCGAACTCGGCACAGACGGCTCGATCGCGGCGATACGGGTCGTGGAGAGAAATGACGCACACCGGCTGATCGAGGAGTGCATGATCGCGGC
>JABAOE010000405.1_pt1 | contig 87766 bp, 84 predicted proteins | sample 7062141 | NCBI WGS metagenome assembly JABAOE01 (sample SAMN14538627, study PRJNA623070) | marine sediment metagenome | biome: marine biome [ENVO:00000428]; feature: marine pelagic biome [ENVO:01000023]; material: deep marine sediment [ENVO:00002113] | place: India: Gulf of Khambhat ... | reverse complement strand
ATAAGAATTACAAGAATTCATTTAGAAGAAGACGCCGGAAAATTGATCCACCGAGAATCAGAAAACAACAGCTATGTAGATCTGAATCGTTCAGGTGTCCCATTAATTGAAATTGTTAGCGAACCCGACATAGCTACTTCAGAAGAAGCTATTGAGTATATTAAAAAATTAAGGGCAATATTAAAATACATTGGAATTTGTGATGGTAATATGGAAGAAGGTAGCTTAAGATGCGATGCAAATATATCCGTAAGGCCAAAAGGGCAAAAAACTCTTGGGACTAAAACTGAAATTAAAAATGTTAATTCATTTAAGTTCATCCAAAAAGCGATTGATTATGAGATTAATCGTCAGATAACCCTGATCAATAATGGAGATAAAATTGTTCAGGAAACAAGGTTATTTGATTCGGATAAAGGTTCCACATTTTCAATGAGATCAAAGGAAGAAGCTCATGATTACAGATACTTTCCTGACCCCGACCTTTTACCTGTAAAAATTAAAAAAGAATATATAGAAAAAATAAAATTCACATTACCCGAATTACCCGATGATCGTTACAAAAGATTCATAAAAGAATACTCCCTTTCAGACAATGATGCGAAGATTTTGACATCTTCAAAATCCCTGGCTGATTATTTTGAAGAAAGCTTAAAAGGGATTGAAGATTACAAACTGGTCTCAAATTGGATTATAAATGAACTTCTGAGAGAATTAGATGATGAAGATGAAATAGAAAAATTTAAAGTTAATCCCAAACAGCTAGGTGAATTAATATCTTTAATTATAAATGGTAAAATCAGTGCTAAAATAGCAAAAGAAGTGTTTTCTGAAATGGTTGAATCAGGAAAATCCGCTGATAAAATTGTGGATGAGAAGGGATTAACACAAATTTCTGATCAATCTGAAATTGAATCATTAATAAATGATATTATCGAGAAACATCCGAATGAAGTAAAAAGATACAAAGAAGGTGATACAAAACTAATCGGTTTTTTTGTTGGCCAGGTAATGAAACAAACAAAAGGCAAAGCAAACCCAAAAGTTGTAAACGAGTTATTAAAAAAATTGTTAGATTAAACCTAATACTTACTTAATTGATAAAGTAAGTTCCTAAGATATTCCGCCCCTTTTACTTCAATGTGTTCCCTGACAGTTATAAATTCCTGAATTGGAATACTGGTAAAAACTTTTATTATTTCAGGATCAAATTGTTTGCCGGATTCGTTAATAATAATGTCTTTTGATTCCTCAAAAGATATGGATTTTTTATACACTCTTTGGCTTGTAAGTGCATCAAGGGCATCAACTATAGAAAATATTCTGGCACCAATGGGAATTTGATTACCAGAAATTGCATGAGGATAACCTGAACCATCATAATGTTCATGATGATGTAAAACAATTTGAGCGGCTTGTTCTAAAAACTCTATTTTTTTTAACAAATCATATCCCAAAACCGGGTGCTGTTTCATGATCTGCCATTCTTTCTCGGATAATCTGTTCGGTTTTAGAAGTATATCGTCAGGTACTCCTATTTTCCCGATATCATGCAGCAATGCTCCTTTAGCAATAATTGATAACTCAACATCAGAAACATTAAGTGCTTTAGCAAGAGTTAGTGAATATTCCGTGACCCTGTAGGAATGATAACCGGTTTCTTTCTCTCTTAGATCCAGGGCCAAAACCATTGCTTCGAGAGTGTCAGCATAAAGGTTAATAAGTTCTTTAGTCTGGTTGATTACCTTTTCTTCCAGGTTTTTTTGATAATCAAGGTTCTGTTTTATTAAATTGGACCTCTCCATGGCTCTTCTGATCACAGCTGAGATCTCATCCATTACAAAAGGTTTAAATATATAATCATAAGCACCTTCTTTAAGTGCTCCCCTGACATGTTCGATATCCCTAGACGCTGAAACCATGATTATCGATAAATTCGGAGAAATTTCTTTTAATTTTTTTAATGTTTCAATGCCATTTAAGTTTGGCATCTGAACATCCAGTAGAATTAAATCATAATCCTTTCCCGATTTAACTTTTTCCAGGCACTCCATTCCTGATTCGGCAGTCTCAGTTTCATAACCAAACATTTCAAGTGCTTCTGTAAATAAATTTCTAACGATTTTCTCATCATCTACTATTAGTATTCGTTCCTTTGCTTCAACCTTAGGGGTGGTTAGGTAATCTGTGCTCATTTTTATTAATTTTGTAAAATAATAGAAGTTATTTTAATATCATAATTATAAAATCTTATTTAGTATAATATGACAACAAGAATTTTAACAAATTTAAATTACGGTTAAAATTTGACATCACAATTTACAGTATGTATTTTGAATTTCCCAACAATGAAAAAAGCCTATCTAGTTCTTGATAACGGAAAATATTTTGAAGGATCATGCTTTGGTGCAGAAGGCGAAGTTTTTGGTGAAGTAGTTTTTAACACCTCATTAACCGGTTATCAAGAAATATTAACAGACCCCTCGTACAATGGCCAGATAGTTGTTATGACATATCCAGAGATTGGCAATTACGGTGTAAATTCCCAAGATTTTGAATCACGCAAACCTCATATAAGAGGATTTGTAGTAAAGGAATACTGGCAGTATCCAAGCAACTGGAGGGCGGATGACAATCTTGAAAATTTTCTTGCGAAATATGGAATTGTTGGTATTCAGGGAATAGACACAAGAGAATTAACAAAAATAATAAGAACCCAGGGATCCCCCAAAGGAGTAATTTCAACATCAGAAAAAGATGTTGAGAAATTAATAAAGAAAGCAAGAGATTCCCAAAGTATTGTGGGAATAGATTTAGTTTCTGAAGTTAGTTGTAATGAGTCTTACAAATGGAATGAAGGAACAGATACCTGGGCAAGTACCGTCCAGAAAAAGGATAATGATAAAATATACAATATTATTGCTTACGATTTCGGAATAAAAAACAATATTCTAAGAAAACTTTATGATTTAAATTGCAAAGTAACAGTAGTCCCATCCAAAACTTCTCCTGATGAAATTCTCAAACATAATCCGGATGGAATATTTTTATCTAATGGTCCGGGTGATCCCGCCGCAGTTAAATATGCATCGAAAAATGTAAGGAAATTAATAGGCAAAAAACCAATTTTTGGAATTTGTCTTGGACACCAGATCATAAGCCTTGCTCTTGGAGGAAAAACTTTTAAATTAAAATTCGGCCACAGGGGAGGAAATCAGCCTGTAAAGAATTTATATACTAATAAAGTTGAAATAACATCTCAAAATCATGGATTTGCCGTGGATCCGGATTCACTAGATAATAATGTAGAAATCTCTCATATTAATTTAAATGACCAGACAGTCGAAGGATTAAAACATAAAACCCATCCTCTTTTTTGTGTGCAATACCATCCCGAAGCTTCTCCGGGACCTCATGATTCTTCTTATTTATTTAATGATTTTATAAAGATGATGGATGAATTTAATTAAAATATATCTATTTTAGTGCTTCAGCACTTAATTTCTCTGCTTCTTCAATGCCATTTTCAGACTCAGATATCAATTGTAATGATTTAGCTGAAATTTCCCTTGTTAATACCGGATCACTATTCCTGTGTTTTTCCAATTCATATATTTTATCCACAACATTTTCCAAAAATCTGTAAAAACTGTTCATGGTTCTTCTTCTTACTCTGCCATAACCTTTAACCGTGTTTCCGGCTTTGGCTATAATAAATCCTAACTCATAATCAATTTCCATAAATTTTTCTAAATATTCAGCATACATTGATATAAGATGGTGTTCTTTATTGTATCTATGTGAAATGGGCCTTAAGAACTTGATTTTAGTTAGCAACCACAGAGTGAAAAACCCTGAGACAGAATTAGTCGTGGGCCGCTGGGATAAAGTAAACTGTTTAATGTTACTTGAAAAATCTTCATCATTTCTATTTTGACTTTTGTTAATAAAAGGAGAAACCATAAAATCGGGTAAAAGNNNNCATCGGGTTTAAGATAGTCAACCACTTTGAATAACTGGTTATCTTTAATATTCATATCTTCTTTTATTCTCTTAAGTCTGTTCGACCTTATTTTTAATTCTGCAACTCTTATTCCATCCTCATAACTCATTAATAAAGCAAAATTTTTCAAAAATTCTTCTGTTATTTTAAATTCTTTATCCGGAAATTTTTTATCAAGAGTGCAAATTATTTTCAAGGAATCTAAATACTTCTTCGCATATCCTATGCCTTGGTAATCAGTAAGTCTTATAACCGCTTCGATAATCAGGTTTTTCAGAAAAGCAGGAAAATCTTCGTTTAATGAATCAGCGATTTCTTCCAACTGTTTTTGCTCTTTTTTGCTAATATTTAAATTCTCTGAACTAATCTTATTAAAAATAAATGACAGTTGTGAAGCTTGTTTTTTTTGTTCTTTTTTCGACTGGAAATTATATCCGATCTCAAACGACCTTAAATTTACTTCTTTTGCTATGCCTACTTGCTCTATCGAATTAATAAAGGACTCTTTAGATAATGGCAGTGAATTAGTCGCACAAAGAATACCCAGCAATATTGCATTTATCGCCAACTCATCCAACTGGTTATCCTTTGCAAGTTCAAGAGCATCAATTCCAATAAACAAGGATGAAAACTCCTTTGCAATACTATTTAAATTCTCTTCGGAATAAATACCCGAACTGACCGAAAGCTTTTCGTTGGTTGAATATATGCGATGAGTACTTGATATTATAGTAGCTTTGTCTGATCCGTATCCCTGTTCCAGTATTCTCCCTAATTCCAGAAATTCCTGTGATAAGATTAAATCAATATCCCCCGGAGTTGGGTGCTGGGAGAATATCAATTCATCATTAGATTCATTCTTTTTATAAGCTTCAAGGTAATAAACTGTGGATCCTCCTCTTTGAGACATCCCGGGTAAGCTTATCCCCTGTACTTCAAATTTTTCGATCAAAAAAGTTTGAAATAACCACTCTGTCAGCACACCCCCACCCTGTCCACCAACCGCAGGTATTAATATCTTGATAATTTTGTTATCCATTTTTAAAACTCATAAAATAATATATAAATGAATAAATTTGAACTTTATGAAAATACATTCAGAACAGATTCATTAAGTTTGGACTTCAATCTGTCAAAATAATTAGGGTTATTTATTATCTCAACTTTATAAAAAGATGGGCATAATACTGCCGCATGGGCAATCTCACCACATAAACCACAACCCACGCAAGATTGTTCAATATGTGCTATAGGATCTTTTCTTAAAGGATTGGGGCTATCCTTTAATGTTAAAGAAGGGCATCCATTATATCTCATGCATGAATGATCCCCAGTGCAAACTTCAGAATCAACACCCAGCTTAATTTGAACAAATCTCTTTTTATTTTTAATTTTGTTTTTTATTTTCACCCTATCTTTTCTGTTTTTTTCTAACTGGCATTCTCCTCTGGAAATTATCACCTTTAATCCTTCTTCCTTGTTAAATGCCTCTTTCATAACTTTTAGAGAATCCTTTAAATCATAGGGATCCACTTTTCTAATCCATGTCACTCCTGCACCCACTAAAGCTTTTTCTATATCCATACCAACACCTTCCTGCCTCATATTTTTACCTGATGCGGGATTTTCATGATGTCCGGTCATTGAGGTCCAGAAATTCTCAAAAATAATTAATATCGCATTTTGATTGTTATATACTGCATTAGCAATACTGGTTGTAAGTCCGCTATGCCAGAATGTTCCATCCCCCATAAATGAGATAAATCTTTTATCTGACAAACGTGATATAGCAGATGCTGAAGCAAGGCCTACTCCCATCCCGGTTATTGAATTACTCATATCAAATGGAGGAAGAGATCCCATGGTGTAGCAACCTATATCTGCAGCATAATACGATTTGCCATATTCTTCTTCAAGTATCTTTATAGCTGAGAATATCGGTCTTTCAGGGCAACCCGTACAAAAAACCGGAAGCCTTTTAGTTACAGGCTCCTTGAGATAATTTGCGGCTTTCTCTATATGTTTATCAATTGAATCAGTCTTATCACTTATATATTTTGATTTTTCTTCTGAATTTGAATATCTAATCAGAAATTCACTTAATCCCTTTAAAGTCTTCTCGGGAGTAAATTCTCCTTCCTTAGGGAGTAGTTCTTTACCAAAAATATCGGCATTTAGCTTTTCTCTTTGAACAATTGACCTTATCTGTTCTTCAATGAGATTGGGCATACCTTCTTCGAATATCAAAACAGCATCTTTATCCCTAACGAAATTGTTTATTTCATTAGGTACCAGCGGATAGGTCACATTTAAATTAAATATTGGGATATTACATTTTCCGGTATTGTCAGCCTCTCCGAGTATACTTAAACTTCTGATGAGAGTATTGAATACAGTGCCGTGTGTAATTATCCCGATTTTATTTATCTCACCCGGGAAGGTTTCATTAAGCTTTTCCTTCGCTATAAATTCAATAGCAGAGGGTATTCTTTCATGATATTTTCTTTTTGATTGTTCCTGAGTATAAGGAGGAATCGGGATTTTCTCAACATCATTAATAATTTCAGAAATTGGATTATTTAGATTTATCTCTGCATCCAAATTATCCATACATTGAATTTTATTCCTTATGTGAGCATTTCTCATCGAGAGTATATACATGCATGGCATATTCGAATATTCCGATAGTTCAAAACCTTTTTGAACCAATTTTGATATAAGCTGCAAATCACCCCTTGGATCAATCACAGCCATCCCTGATTTAAAAGCAAAGGGCAATGCTTTTTCCTGAACCAATGTGCTGTCGCATCCATAGTCCTCGCCAACAATTATCAATGCGCCCCCAGTAACTCCCGATGAACATATATGAGAAAGAGCATCCGAAGCAACATTTGTTCCTACTATTTTCCAGTTAACCGATCCTCTTAGGGGATAATTAATTGAAGCAGCCATCAGCGAAGCCGCTGAAGCTTCATTTCCAGAACAATCAAAGTAAACACCTTTTTCTTTTAATATAGGTTCATACGCTTCTGAAATAGCGTCTATGAGACTTGCAGTAGGAGAACCGGGATATCCGCCTAAATAGCTAACCCCCGACTGTAAAAAAGATTTAAGGATTACTAAAGGCGTATCACCATAAAGTGTTTGCCCATTGGAATAATTAAGCTGATTTAGAACTTCTTTAGAATAATTTGCCATGTTATGGTAAAATTTAATATATTATAATTCTAATCTACCAGATATTACTTAATTAAAAAGTAAAATTTTCAACAAACAAACTAATAAATCAAAGTATAATAATAATCCCACAAAGCCTGTGTTTGAGGTGGTGTAACCCAATGTACGGGTCTTTTCTCCTTTACAACGCTTAAAGCTAAATCCGGTTTAATCAATTCATTTCTGACCAAAAAACTTGCAAGCATCAGATTCGTTCTTCCCATACCTGCATGACAATGCACAACTAACTTTTTATCTTCCTCAATCTTTGTGGAAACATAATCGTTAAAATTAACAAAATCCTCTAGCTCAGGTGGTGAGAAATCCCGAATTGGCACATGAAAAACTTCAAACCCGGGATAATCTCTTTCATACTCTTCAAGATTTATAATAACCCTAATTCCATGTTCATTAAGAAATTCTAAATCAACTTGAATAGGATTAAACACTCCGGGTCTTTCCATTCCGCCAATGACATCTTCTTTTATCCAGGAAAATCTCTGTGACATTTATTGATTTATCTCCTTTTTAATTTCTGCTACATATTTATCCGCTTCTCTGGTGGGAATTGGAATTCTGTAACCGGAGTTGCAGTTAAAAGCTATATCCATAGCTGTTTTTAAATCAATTTTATTACCAACAGAAACAAAAACGGGCTTTACATTGTCTCTGGTTCTTAAAACTGCACCGATTATTTCATCATCCTTTTTAGATTTTAAAAAAGAAAAAGCACCTTTATCAGAATCCAATTGATCATAAACACCGTAAAGCATCTTTTTTCCTATACCAAATGATGGTGTATCAAGCAGGACTCCTGCATGACAGGCTATTCCAAATCTTCTCGGATGTGCAATTCCATGACCGTCAACTATAAGAACATCCGGGCGTGTATTCAACAAATTAAATGTTTTTATAATTGCCGGTCCTTCCCTAAACGCCAATAGCCCGGGGATATAAGGGAAAATTTCATCATTTATAGTCCAGACTCTCTCTATCTCAATCATATCAGGATAAGAAAATACTATAATTCCGCATATCATTTTTTTTTGTTTTGGCAAAAGGGCTAAATCAACACCTGCAACTGTTTTTAATTGTTTAACATAATTTTTTTTCACAACTCTTTTAACAAGTTCTTTTTGCAATTTAAACGCTTCTTTAACCAGTGGAGGGTGATGTGTGTAAATATTCTTAATTTCTTTATAAATAGAGTTATCAATCATCGTATTTTTGATATAAAATACCTAAATCCATGTTTAAAAACTTTAAAAAAGAAAAAATAAAAATATCTGATATCAATATTTATACTGTTCATGGAGGAAATGGGACTCCATTACTCCTTCTTCACGGATACCCTCAAACACATTTTATGTGGCACAATATAGCATCCAGATTATCCGAGAATTACTATGTAGTTTGCCCAGACCTGAGAGGTTATGGTGACAGTTCAAAGCCTAAAGGTCTACCCGACCATTCAAACTATTCAAAAAGAGTGATGGGAAATGATATGTTTGAATTAATGAATTATCTTGGATTTGATAAATTCATTGCAACCGGACACGATCGTGGCGGAAGAGTACTTCATAGAATGTGTTTGGATAAACCATCAACAATCATCAAAGCGTGTGTGATGGATATAGCTCCCACACACCATATGTTTATCTCAACCGACAAAGTGTTTGCAACAGGTTATTACCACTGGTTTTTCTTAATTCAACCCAACGGTCTTCCCGAAAAAATGATTGGTGAAGACCCAGAATACTACCTAAAGGAAAAACTAAAACGCTGGAGCGGGCCAAATGCTAAATTTAACGCCGAAGCAGTAAATGAATATGTAAGATGTTTTAGTGATCCAGAGGCAATTCATGGTAGTTGTGAAGACTATAGAGCTGCAGCCACAATAGATTTGGAACATGATGAACAAGACATGGACAAAAAGATTTCCTGTCCATTGTTGGTACTTTGGGGAAATCAGGGATTTGTCCACAGGAAATATAAAGTTTTGGAAACATGGGAGAAAAGAGCCTTAAACGTATCCGGGAAATCTTTGGATTGTGGTCATTTTCTACCAGAAGAAAAACCAGATGAAACCTACCTAGAGTTAGTTAACTTTTTTAAAGAATAACAAGTTACTTATTGATCTAATGTTCTTATGCTATAAAATCATTAGTCATGTCTAAAATGCTTTTTGTCATGGATCCAATCGAATCCATAAATATAAGAAAAGATACAACTTTTGTAATTATGCTTGAAGCACAATCAAGAATGCATGAAATTTATTACTGTGAATTAAAAGACCTTTTTATAAAAAATGGTATGGGTTGGTCTGTCGCAACGGAAGTAGAGCTTGAAAATAGTGAGAATTACTACAATAAAGGCGGATCCATCACCGTTCCTCTTGATCATTTTGATATAATCTGGATGAGAAAAGATCCGCCCTTTAATATGGATTATGTATATTCAACATATATCCTGGGTCTTGTTGATGAATCCAAAACTCATGTTATCAACCATCCAAAAGGTATTCGTGATTCAAATGAGAAACTTTATAGTCTTCATTTTAAAGAATTTACACCCCCTACTTTTGTCTCCAAGGATATTGATAAGTTAAAAGGATTTCTAAAAGAAGTTGGTGGAAAAATGGTTGTGAAGCCATTAGATGGATATGGGGGTGAAGGGATATTTTTTGTAAGTGATGGCGATTATAACTCTAACGTAATACTTGATAGCATCACGAATTTTGGTCACACATATGTAATGGCGCAGTCCTTTATTGAAAATGTTTCTAAAGGTGATAAGAGAATAATACTTCTAAACGGAGAACCCATAGGAGCAGTCTTAAGAGTTGCCGCAAAAGGTGAATTCAGAAGCAATTTCCATTCGGGAGGCCATCCTGAAAAAACAGAAATTACATCAAGGGATCACGATATCTGCAAAGCCTTAACAAACAAACTAATTGAAGACAAATTATATTTTGTTGGCATAGATATCGTTGGAGGTTATCTAACAGAAGTAAATACTACAAGTCCCACGTGTGTTCAGGAAATAAACTATTTCAACAACTCCAAGCTTGAAAATGAAATTGTCAGTTTTGCAGAAAGTCTTATTTGATAAAAAGCACAAATTAGTTAGAAATTATTATCCCAAATCAATTAATAGGGAATTTAATCAGGTGAATCAGAATGAAAATCTCTAAAAAAGAAGTTGAAAATACAGCCGAGCTTGCAAGACTTGAATTTGAAGATGACGAACTTCAAATCTTTACGGATCAACTCGGCAATATTCTCGAATATATTAAAAACCTAAACGAACTTGATACGGAAGACATCGAACCAACTTCCCATGCAATCGAAATTAATATTCCCCTAAGAGAAGATGTAGTTAATCAGTGGATAAATGTTGAAGAAGCACTCCAGAATGCTCCGGAGAGGGAAGATGATTTTTTTGTAGTACCAAAAGTAATAGAAGATTAAGGTGAAGCAATGTCATTACCAAACACAATTGAAAAAACCGCAGAATTATTAAAGCAAAAAGAAATTTCCCCGGTTGAATTAACAAAATTATTTCTTGATAAAATAGATAGCAACGATGAAAAATATAATTCGTATATAACCGTACTTCATGAAAAAGCTTTGGAAACTGCAACCAAGGCAGAAAATGAAATAACCTCAGGCATATACAAAGGCCCTTTACATGGGGTCCCAATATCGATTAAAGATATTTTTGTTATGAAAGATGTAAGATCAACTTGTGGTTCAAAAATGCTTGAAAAGTTTATATCCCCATATAATGCTACAGTTACAGCCAAGTTAGTTGAATCCGGAGCAATAATTCTTGGGAAAAACAACATGGATGAATTTGCAATGGGTTCTTCGAATGAGACTTCATATTTCGGTACGGTTAAAAACCCCTGGGATTTAGAGCGTGTTCCTGGTGGATCAAGTGGTGGCTCTGCAGTTTCAACTGCTGCAAACCTTTGCCTGGCTTCAGTTGGTACAGACACTGGAGGTTCTATAAGACAACCTGGTTCATTGTGCGGGGTTGTGGGGATGAAACCAACATATGGAAGGGTTAGCAGATTCGGGATGATAGCTTTTGCATCATCGCTTGACCAGGCAGGACCAATAACAAAAACAGTTTATGATACAGCCTTGATATTAAATGTAATCTCAGGGCATGACACGAATGATTCAACATCTATAGATGCACCTGTTCCGGATTTTACAAAAAATTTAAACGGAGATATCAAAGGACTTAGAGTTGGAGTTCCAAAAGAATATTCGATTGAAGGAATGGATCCGGAAGTAAAAGAGAAAATTGATATAGCAATTTCAGAACTTGAGAAACTTGGCGCAAAGATAATTGAAATTTCTCTTCCACATACTAGTTATGCTGTCTCTACCTATTATATTATTGCTCCAAGTGAAGCAAGTTCAAACCTGGCGAGATATGATGGTGTAAGATATACATACCGTTCCCCTGATGCCAAATCTTTAATGGATCTTTATTTTAAAAGCAGGTCAGAAGGCTTTGGTGATGAAGTAAAAAGAAGAATAATGATAGGTACTTACGCTTTATCATCAGGCTATTATGATGCTTATTATCTAAAAGCGCAAAAAGTCAGAACACTAATAAGGCAAGACTTTCAAAAAGCATGGGAGGATGTTGACGTTATCGTATCTGCAACTTCACCCGAAACTGCATTTAAAATTGGGGAGAAAACCAATGACCCAATCAAAATGTATCTATCAGATGTTTTAACAATTCCATGCAATATTGCAGGAATACCCGGAATATCCGTACCAGCGGGATTCAGTTCGGGCGGACTTCCCATAGGGCTACAGATACTGGGTAAATCGTTTGATGAACAAACAGTACTCAGGGTCGCTTACGCGTATGAACAACAAACAAAATGGTTTGAAAAAACTCCCCCCGGATGTAATTAATACTTGCCTCATAGATAATAGATATTATCCTTATAATATAAGTAAAGAATTTTTAAAAGGAGTAAAAAATGTCCGAAAAAGAAGAAAAAAAATGTACGATTTGTGGTAAACCATCTCCGGTTACAATTTGTGAAAAATGTCAGGCTACTGTTCAAGCCGAAGCAGTCGGTGAGAAAAAGAAATCTGAAAAAGGCGTTGATGTAGGTGGAGAAGTTATTGCAGATAGAGCTGCTCACCATAAAAATTAATTCTAATTACCCCAAATTTCTAAAGCTGAAGAATAAAGAATATTTTTAGAAATCTTGCTATCTTTGGATAAAAAGCTTACTGTGTCTTTTAAAGTGAGGCCTTCTTTATGAAATTCAATCATTTTCTTTTTCAGTTGATTTAGTTCTTCATTGATATCCAGGGAGTTAATGTTACCTTCAACGACTACTGTTATTTCTCCTCTCAAAGATTCATGGGAATTCAGAACATTGATAACCTCATCTATTTTGCCTCTTATAGTTTCTTCAAACATCTTTGTAATTTCCCTGCTAACTGAAATATTTCTATTACCGAATACTTCCTGAATCAAATTTAGTGTTTTTACGACTCTTTTGGGAGATTCATAAAAAATTAATGTATGAGGATAATTCTTAATTTCAATCAGTAGTTCATTTATTCTCTTTTTGACTTTAGGGAAAAATCCGACAAATAAAAAGCTGTCCGTAGGTAATCCTGAAACTGTTAAAGCAGCTATTGTTGCTGATACTCCGGGGATAGGAATTACATCTAAATCATTTTCAACAGCTAATCTAATTAATCTGAATCCGGGATCAGAAATACAGGGAGTTCCGGCATCAGAGACTAAAGCTAGCTTCTTGCCTTCTTTGAGTTTTTTTAATAATTGCCGGGACTTAAGAATTTCATTACGGTCATGATAACTTGTTAATGAGTTTTTTATACCATAATGATTCAGGAGTTTTCTGGTTGTTCTGGTATCTTCACAAGCAATTATATCAACTTCCTTAAGTATGTTAATTGCCCTGATTGTAATATCTTCAAGATTACCTATAGGAGTGGAAACTATATATAACTTTCCTTTCATAAGTATATTAAACAGAATAAGTCAAAAAAATTAAAGAGTTAATCGGGATCAGTTTTTTTTATTAATTTCCCGGAAATCCATCCTTCTTTGCCATCATTAGTCCTAACCTTGAGCCAATGACCATTATATTCTCCGAGAGATTTCATTTTTTGATCAGGCATCATTGTAACCACAAGATCATAATATATGCTAGGTCCTGTTCTTATGTTTGCATACTTGCCTGTTATTACATAAGTATCACTACTTTCTTTTGATGGGTTATCTCCATCATTTGTTTTTAATTCATTTATATTTTCGGATTTAACCTTTTCTACACCGCTACTCTTGTCCAGCCGTTTGTTTTGTAATATCTCATTATCCAATTCTTTTGATTTGATATCTTCATTAAAAGAAGTATTCATAGAAGATTCTTTTTCGTTTCTAAACATATCAATATTAAGAACATTTAGTAGTTTATGCCTTAACGTATATGTACTTTTGTCAATTTTATCAAAATTGTAATATCCCAAACCAAAAGCTACAATAAGCAGAACAAAAAACAAAAAATAACCATAATTATTTCCAGACAAGTCAGATTCATTTTCCAGATTCGATTCAGAACTAGAAATTATTTCGTCAACAATAATATCTTCTTCACTTAACTCCTGTATATCATCTAAGCCCATCTCGTCAAAATTAACACCGGAGTTTTCGTAAACTTTTCTATCATAAATATTATAAATGTCGTGATCAATGTTATCCGACAACAAACTATCCTCTTTAGCAGTATCAGAAAACTGTTTTTGTAAAATGCCTATTCTGTTATCAAGTTCCTTTCTAAATACTTCCATTTCCATTAAGTAAAACCTGTGCAGAGAGTCCAGCTTCTCAATATTATCAGTCAAACCTGTATTTAAATCTTTTGAGAGGACATCGGAATAATCCCTGCAATCATGTAATATTTCCCTGAGATTTTGTAAATATTTATTTTTATAATCTGTATTATTAACGTCTAACCTGGACAACTCTTCTTCAAGTTCTATTGTCTTAATTGAAAATTCTTTTAGTTTTTTTTGAAAATCAGTAGATTTAGTTCTAAGAGTATTCACTTCTTTACCCATCACATCTTTAGTCATGGATATAAAGCTTTGAGTTTTAATTAATCTAAGCAGATCTAATTCAAAGTTGGATGATAATTGATTCAACTTTTTTTCAAATAAGCGTTGTTCGTCTGACATATCCTAATTTAATTTTATTAAGTTACTATAGTATGATGTAAAGAATTTTATCATGAGTCAACATAAATTTTCTTAAACAATTTTCTAATATATTTTAAGATATATTCTTGTAACTTCTTCTTACTGTTATATCTTTAGTAGGAAATTTAATTACTATTTGCTTAAATTTATAAAATATTTAATATGTTTATACGCTTAATATTAAAATATCTTATTTAGATTTTAAATTCATAAACAATATTGGAAAAAATTTTTTTAATTTATAATAATATTTCAAGATGATCTTTAAAATTGTTTTAGTTTCATTTCTAGTCATTGCAAATGGTTTTTTTGTAGCTGCAGAATTTGCCCTTGTTAAGCTTAAGATACGAGAAATTAAGGATTTAATTAAAAGGGGTAGCAAACCTGCAAAAACAGTTGAGCACATAATTAAAAATATTGATGCATACCTTTCTGCATGTCAGCTTGGTATAACTCTGGCAAGTCTTGGTCTTGGTTGGGTTGGTGAACCTTTGGTTGCCAAATCAATTGAACCACTTTTGGAGATCTTCGAAATTCCCGAATCCAAATCCCATTATATTGCTTTTCCCCTTGCATTTACATTTATCACATTGCTTCATATCACAATAGGTGAACAGGTTCCTAAAATTTATGCTATTCAAAAATATAAGAGAACATCCTTATTAACTGCATATCCTTTAATCATTTTTTATAAAATTTTTAAACCTTTTATCTGGATATTAAATGAAATAAGTAATTTAATGTTAAGAAGTATAGGTATTAATGCTCAGGCAGGACATGGAGAAGCACACTCAGAAGATGAACTTAGAGCCATTCTTCTTGAATCAGCATCGGTTGGGAATCTTACCATAAGAGAAAGACTTTTAATGGAAAATGTTTTGGATCTTGAAGATAAAATTGCCCGCCGTTATATGATTCCAAGAAATCAAATAATTTATATCGATAAGAATAGTTCTATGGAGGAAAAATTAAATATAGCTTCCGTTCATAATCATACTCGTTATCCACTTTGTGATGATGATCTGGATAACGTTATTGGAATTGTACACGTAAAAGATATTTTTCAGGCTTATGCAAAAAAATCAGAGATCAGCTCCCTTGAAGATATTGCAAGAGAACCAACGTTTCTGCCGGAAACTATAGCCTTGGATGTATTGCTCAGAGAGTTTCAAAAGAAACAAACTGTTTTAGCAATGCTTGTCGACGAATATGGAGTAGTATCTGGAATGATAACTATCGAGAATGTATTAGAGGAACTTGTAGGCCCGATTCAGGACGAATTTGATACTGAAGAACCGCAAATTATAGACAAGGGGGAGGGTAAACATGAGGTGGACGCTTCCTGTAGCATTGATCAGATAGAAAGACATCTAGATATTAATCTTAATGAAACAAGAGCAGATACAATTGGCGGAGTAGTTATCGAAGAATTTGGATATATTCCATCCACAAATGAGGAAATTGTTATAGGGGAATATCTCTATAAAGTTCTTGAAGCTGAGCCAACCAGGGTAATCAAAGTTTCAATGACTAAGCTGAAACCAAAAGAAATCGAAGAAGCGGCGGAATCGGAACTAGAAGATTAAGTCTTTGCAAACTTTATCCCGCTAATTATTAAAACAATCTAACTTACTCAAATTTTTCAACTTCAAAATATAAGATCCCAAAAATATTTTTATAATTTGAAAGAAATTAATAATTTTAGATAGCTAATGGATAGAATTTAAATGTGATATAATAATCACGCCCGGAGGGATTCGAACCCCCAACCTTCTGATCCGTAGTCAGATGCTCTATCCAGTTGAGCTACGGGCGCAAATTCTCCTCGGAAAAAAGAAATAATTTTTCCTGACTTTTATTAAGTAATCAATAAATATAAATGAAAAAAGCATATTTACAGTTTAAATTTAATATTTATAATACTCACTTATTCTTTTTTAGAGGGTAGCTATGGCAAATCTAGAGGAACAACTTGATATTGAAGTAAAAACATATCTTAAGGCAACAAAACAAAGAGAAGAAGTAAAATCATTAATCTCAGGGGAAATTGATAGCGATATATATAAAAAGTTTCTTAAGACTTTTTTTCTTATGGAATTTCTAAGTCAAAGAGCCGTTAATATGGCGAGCATTATAACCGAAGATAAAAATCCGTACCTCAGCAAAAGATTTCATTCTTGTGCCCAAGGTGAGCTAGGACATGCAGAAATTGCCATGAGAGACTATAAAGATATGGGCGGTGAAGATTTAGATCCTTTCAATATTGATATTGTTAGGGAATACGACAAATTCCTTCAGGATATGGCAGAAAATTACCCGCTTGGAATATTGGGCCATTCATATCTGTTTGAGAATGTATCAGGTTTGCTTTTTCCCAATTACGTACCGTCTAGTTTTCCATCAAAATTTATTGAAGTTCACGCTAAAGAAGATCCGGGACATTCCATCGCCATAAAAAGAACCGTAAGAAACATTGAAGATGATTTAGAGGACGATGATATCACGAAAATAATAGCACTTAGTAAAAAAAGTGGTGACTACCTTTGGCAGATTTTTGAAGCAGTATAATTATTTCATTACTTCTACATACCTGAAACACCCCATAACATGATCATTAACCAGGCCAGCTGCCTGAAGGTGGGCATAAATAGTTGTCGGACCAAGAAATTTAAAACCTCTTTTTTTCAAATCCTTACTTATATTCTCTGAAAGCTTGGTAAAAGCTGGCAGTTCTTCAAGTTTCTTCCATTTGTTTATAATAGGTTTTCCATCGACATATCCCCATAAGTATTTGCAAAAACTTCCATATTCTTTTTGTATCTCAATATATCTGATTGCATTGTTTATTGATGATTCAATTTTTCTTCTGTTTCGTATAATCCCTTCGTTACCCATAAGTTCATCAATTTTATTCTGATTATAAGTAGCAACTTTTATCGGATCAAAATTATCGTAGCAATTTCTGTAATTTTCCCTCTTTTTTAATATAGTTAACCAGCTAAGCCCCGCCTGGGCCGACTCCAAAATCAGGAATTCGAACTGCTTTCTATCATCATATACAGGTACACCCCACTCAATATCATGATATTTAATATATAGATCATTTCCCTCACACCAAGAGCATCTTTTCATAATTAACTAATTTAATGCTTTGCTCCTTTATTTTCTTTAACTAAAAATGCATTAAAAACATTCTTTGGTACAAACACTTCATATGAGCCTTCCGCATATGATCCAACCTGGAAATTGGGGAATAAAAAATTAATTCCTGATAACTCTCCTTGATCATAAACAAAAACAAAATTAAGATAATTGCCCCTTTCAGGGGAGGCTCCCCTTTCAATCACATCATCCTTTGCAACAAGTTCCCCCGACCTTTCTGATTTTTCCTTATATATTTGCATTATTACATAGTCTGAAATCTCTTCTAAAGCTTTTGAATCCTTGTTAAATATATCCTCCAAATCAACAATATCTTTATACTCTATATCAAAATTTGTCGTAAAAAATCCATGCTTTGGATTTCCACCTTCCGTATATTCAGTAAATCGACATACTACACTTAAAAACTTAACAAAGTCGCTCGATTCCTCACACAAGATTGTTAGTGATCTGGGAATTGAATTTTTATTATTTGAATCATAGGTATTTAAATAGTCCATGTCTGTTTTAATTTGTTGAGCTTGCTCTTTGAGATGCTCAAACAATTTAGGATATTTTATTATAATTTTTGGATACTCAATCCTTAATTCATAAGTTTCATTTATTTTTTCTTCTTTTAAACCAAGCTTTATAAGGGTTTTGTTAGATGTGTTTTGGTCTATACAGTAATTATGGTGGAAAAATCCATCACAATCATCACTATTTTTATTAATTAGAGGTAATCCAAATAATAAAAATAAAAAACTTAAAATTACTATTATCAAACCAATAATTACGGATTTCATTTATAAAAATTTATTAAAAATTATTCCAAATATAACAACTTGCGGAACAGCAATAATTGGAAGCCAAATTGCAGTTTTTCTACCAATATTAGTCCATAACAAACCTATCTCAGTATAATCCGTTACTACCCCCGCCATTAAAAATACAAATGGATTTCCAAATGAACCAACTGATTTATATATCTCAAGAGCTATTAACGAACTGCCTTCACTGCATACTTCAAAAACAGTCGCAACAGCAAGTGTGAGTATCAGACCACTCAATGTTGGTCCAAAATAATTCATAAGGAAATGGTTAGGAACATAAACATTTATAAGCACGGTTACAATAAGGCCCACGATCAGCCACCATAGAACCATGTTCGATAAAATTAAAGACCCCCTTAGAACACCTCTTATACTATTGTTAAGATCAAAGTTTTTGATTCTGTCCCAGGAATAATCATTTCCTAATTCTTTAACATTACTACTCTCAATCATTTGAAACTTATCAAGAATTAAAAATATAGCACCCGTAATAAGTGCTATAATCATCGCAGCTAATATAAATAATGCTCCCTTCCATCCGAAAAAGCTTATTAATAGTATAGTTATGGGGAAATTAGCCCAGGGTGATGCTAACAAGAAGGTTATAACAGCCGGAATACTTGCACCTTTTTTATATAATTCAATTGATATAGCTAAAATTCCATGTGAGCAGGATGACATCAACAATCCGGAGACAAGAGCATAAAATAATGAACCTATACTTTTTTTGCCCAGATATTTATATATGAATCCTTGCGGAACAAAATAATCAATGACACCACCAATTAGAAAACCCAGAATTATGGGAATTATAAGAATCTTTAAGTATTCCATAAGTGCAGTATGGATCTCTTTAAATTGTGGTAAAAGCGATATCAGATAAATAGCAATTAATACCATTAAAGATATCTTAAGATTTCGCCCTAACTTGATAGGCTCATTCAAATCTACTTCTGTGTGGCAACATGAAGGTTCATGCATAAGATATGATAACCAGCTATAAAAGGTATGACTATTTTTATTAATAAATCTTTAATTTTTTTATGGCGGAGAGGGAGGGATTCGAACCCTCGAAGGGGAATAACCCCCTTACTCGCTTAGCAATCGAGCGCCTTCGGCCTCTCGGCCACCTCTCCTTACTTAATTTAAGGAATACAAAAATAACCAACTAAAAATTTTGTGTCAATTATATGTCTATTTTATTGATTTTCCACGTATTTTTGCATCTTCCAGACGGTAAATAACTGAGCCTTTTGGCGAACTATGCTTATGGTAAATTAAACCTATACCTTTAGCATAAACATCTTTAAACCAAAGTTTATTATTCTTTGGAATCGTAACAATTAATAGATCACTAAATTTCCCGGCTAAGACCTCAAAAGACTCATTAGATTTTAAAAATTGAATGTCTTTACCATTATAAAATGGGGTAATCTCAGAATTATATGCAACTAAGAATTCTCCATCTGCATCAATTTTAAACCCTATATTTTTTTTGCCAAAAAAATCATCAACTAAAGACCAGCCCTCGTAAATTGATATAATGTTAACAGTTGTGCTCTCAAGTGTCCCATTATTTTCAACTTTATAACTCCAGCTATTTCCTTTATCTAAGGGAAGATAATCGATATATAATTTATCACTCTGTTTTATGAGGGAATTGTCATATTTAGGTGCTCTGCCAAGTGAAAGATTAGACAATAACGGTTTGCTTTTATCAGTATCTATTAAATTAATATTTTTATCTTTGCTGTTAAAAGGTTTTATTTTAACAACTGCGTATGGATTCCCTGATTTCTTTCTAATTTCTTTAAATTTTTCCGTTTTATAAAAAATGCTCAATTCATTTTTATTATTATCAATGTCAACAACTTCAAAAGTATTCGGATTATCATTGCTCTCTAAACTTAATAAAATTAAAGTTTCATTAATAAAATAAGTTTTTGGGAAATTTATCTCTTTTTCATAAAGCTTGTCTATCTTATCAAGATCCTTCGTATTACGAATGACTTCTGTGCTAATATTTGAATTTGTATATCCACTTTCAAGAATAATCGCATTAATATCAGCATTTGGATTTAAATAAGCAAAAAATAGAAAAACTATTGCATTAATCATTCCCTTCTCCAATTCATATATTATAAATTATTAGCTCCGGATTTTAAGCCCTTCCATAATCATCCTCAATTCTAATAATATCATCTTCTTCAAGGTAGTTGCCAAACTGTATTTCTATTAATTCAAGATTTTGATCTTCTTTGTTTTCAAGTCTGTGAATAGAACCCGCGAGTATGAAAGTATTTTTATTAATATCCAATTCAAATACTTTATCTCCATTTGTTACAGTTGCCCTGCCTTTAACCACAACCCAGTGTTCGCTTCTGTGCTCATGTTTTTGTAATGACAATCTACCACCTGGATAAACGCATATTCTTTTGACCATGTAACCCTCACCTTTTTCAATATCAACATAATATCCCCATGGTTTATTTACAGTTTTATATTCTATTAACTCTTTTCTGTTTTCTTTTTGAAGCTGATTAACAATAGACTTAACATTTTGTGTTTTATGAAGATCAGATACAAACACGGCATCCTCGGTTTCGACAACAGCAATATTTTTTAAACCATTAACAGCAATTAACCTTTCACTGCCCTTAATTAATGAATTTTCAGTATCAAGAGCGATTATATCGCCTTTAATAACATTATTGCTCTCATTTTTTGGCAAAAATTCATAAAGAGATTCCCACGAACCAATATCACTCCAATTAAAAGTTGAAGGCAGCACAACTCCGCTTTGAGTTTTTTCCATAATTGCATAATCAAGTGAAATTCTTGGTAGTGTTTCATATACTTCACTGGTAACATTTCCTTCTTTTTCATAAACATTGTTAATCGGATTGTAAATCTCGGGAGCCAGTTTCTTGAACTCATCAAGAATTGTGGAAACTTTAAAAGCAAAAATCCCGCTATTCCAAAAATAATTGCCAGACTCCATATATTTCTTAGCTCTTTCAATATCCGGTTTTTCCACAAACCTTTTAATCTTTTTGGAATTAAATTCCAAACTCTCTCCGCCTTCAATATATCCATATCCTGTTTCAGGCTTAAGAGGTTTAAGTCCAAAAGTAACCAAATAACCAATCCCCGCAAGATTTACCGCATTATCAACTTGATTGTAAAAAAGATCGTTCTGTTCAATCATATGATCAGCGGGAAAAACAAGTACAAATGCATTGTTATCTATTTTATCAATTTCCATAACGCCAAGTAAGACTGCTGGAGCTGTATTTCTGCTACATGGTTCGGTAATTATTTTTATTTCGCTATCTAAATCTAACTCCTCAATTTCCCTTAGCATCTGAGGTTTATGATCCTCGCCCAAAACAATAAATATATTGCTGCCTTTTATTACTTTAGCAGTTCTTTCGATTGTAGATTGTATCAAGGATTTTGAATTAGCTAATTTTGCAAATTGTTTTGGAAATTGCCCCCTTGATACAGGCCAAAGTCTTGTACCCGAACCTCCAGCTAATACGATTGAATAAACATTTTTATTCTGAGGCACAATAAAAGTCCTAATCAGAGGAAATGACTTGATGCTCAGCACGCAGCAGGTCAAAAACTGTTTTTACAGGATTAAAGGTAATCAATGGAACTTCAATAAATATCGTTATCCATTTAGCCATCGAACCGTTCCATAAACCAGGAAGCTCGAGGGCTTTGATTTCATTTCCCTGATATGATTTTACTGTAATGATACCCGCTTCATGGTCAATAAAATCAAACAAATTAAATTTATTTCCCTTAAAATCTCTTACACCACATACTAAATCAACAGGATTAAAATGTGTTGAACTATTCCATATATCCTTTTGTTCCCGAGAATTCATATCAACCTGGGCAGATTCAACAATTTGGATCGATTGACTATCGTTTTTATCTTGAACCCAAAATGGGCCTCCGCCGGGTTCCCCTTCATTTCTTACAACACCGCAAACCCTTATGGGTCTGTTTAATATTCCAAACAAATAATCTGTTTTCTCATTTTCTGTTGAATTGTAAAAATGATTATCAAATTTTATGGAAAGTTGGGAATTGCAAAATTCAATGATCTCATCAAGAAGTTTCTGGCGACTTTCCCTATCAGTCAACACTTTTAAATATTTAAAAATTTTCTCTTGTACAAACAAAAGATATCCACCCAGTGCTTTTTTATTTTGAACAGTATCGTTTAATAAAGTTTCTGTAGTGACGTTATCTATATTCTTAATAAATACCAAATCAAATTCTAATTCGTTTAAATTATTCAAAAGCGCCCCATGACCACCCGGTCTGAATACTAATTCACCATTTATATCGGTTACAGGTGAATTATTCATATCCACAGCAACTGTATCCGTTGAGGGGTTTTGATAGGAATAAGCAATATTAAAATTAGTACCCTTAAATTTATTAGACTTCTTAAATTGCTGAAGCTGTTTTTCTATTTCTCCAACGAACTCTTCTTGAACAGTAAAATGGATATTAACCGTATTACGAGACTGGATATATTCTGATCCTTCAACTAAATGTTCTTCAAAAGCAGTTCTTGAGTTCTCATTATACCGATGAAACTTAATTAAACCCTTTGGTGTATTTTTATAATTTAGACCTTCTTCATCAAGTAATGCATTTAGTATTTTCAGATAATTATCAGAAGTTATCAGATCATGCAACCTTCCTTTCAACACAAGATCTAAATCATCACAAAAAGCAAATTTTTCTATATTCGAAATAAAATGATCTAAAGCTTCATTTACTTTTTCAATAGAATTCTTAGTGTGGCCACTAGATAATAATTCCTTAACATTTAGAAGGGATTTAAACATTCTTGAAGCAGCACCGGATGCCGGAACAAACTTTACAACCTTAATCTCATCAATGGAACTGTTAAAATTATTAATAAAACTTACTATCTCTTCATTACCAAGTTTTATTATTCCATCCGTAACAGTACAGGGTCTCACTAAATTAATAAAAGGATAGCCCTTTTTAAATCTTTGAATCTGACTTTTAATTTGATCCTGACTAATCCTTCTTTGTTTTAACTGAGACAGAATTTTTTGATTAAGTTGATTATCCATAAAGTAATATAGGATTTTACATAAATAAACTTTCTTTTAAACATTTGAATATGTAGATGGATATAATTTATTAGCCAACAAACTATGCATATTATTGCACCGTCCGAATATTCTCAATTTGATTTTAGATAATATTTATAAGATTTTTTAAAATTAACTAGAAATTCAAAAAAATTTATTAATACAAACCGGCCTAAGAATTTAAAAAACAAAAAAGAAAAAGATATTAATGACATTTTAATATTATGGGATTGTTTATGCTATGAAAAATGGCTTGAGAAGATTGGGCTGAATTAAAAATGTGACAATAATTCAGTTGGGATTAATAATTACACCTGCCAGCTTAAATCAAAATAAATATTTTTAGTTATAAGTTGTTTCAGTTTTTACCAAAAGAGGCAGAACTTCACCAGACTTGGCTCTGATACTAATATCGTAAAGTCCGGTATTTGGACTTTGTTCTAGATTTAATTCTATTACAGGTTTTTCATTTTGTTTAGCTAAAATACCAAATGATGCAGCCGGCTCAACTATTCCCGATGTTCCTATAATTAAAAAAAGATCCGAGTCTTCAATCGCAAGCAAACACTTATCAATAACCTGCATAGGTATAATTTCATTAAACCAGACTATGTTTGGTCTCATAAGTTCTCCGCATTTATCACACATGGGTGGTAGCTCTTTTAGTGGTACTTCATAGTTTTTTTCAATATGCCCGCATTTAGTACAGCGTATTTCCCAAAGATTCCCATGCATTTCAATCAGATCTTGCGTCCCTGCTTTTTGATGCAGTCCGTCAACGTTTTGAGTTATAAGGGTAAACTTTTCCTTTTGCCTTTGTAGTTCAGTTAGTGCATAGTGACCCGCATTTGGTTCGGCTTTTTTCATTAATGATCTTCTCCAGTCATACCACTGCCAAACTATCTCGGGATTCTCAAAAAAGGCTTTAGGAGTCGCCAGTTCTTCAGGTCTATAGTTGTTCCAAAGTCCCCCGTCTCCCCTGAAAATCGGCACTCCGCTTTCAGCAGATATTCCCGCTCCTGAAAGGACCGTGATCTTTTCAGATTCCTGAATAAGTTCATATGCTTTTGAGATTTCATTTTCAATCATTTTATATATTCTAGATAATAAAATTTAGATTTAAAAATTTAATTTCATACTTCTTGACAATTAGGTCAGGAATAATAATCTTATTGGCTGTGTTAGATCAGTATATACCCATTTTAATCATTATCATATTCGCAATAATTTTAGCTTCTTTGATGCTCACACTTTCATATTTGCTTGGACCAAAAAGAAAGGGCACATGGAGGAAATTAATTCCCTATGAATCCGGAATAATTCCCAAAGGTGATGCAAGAGAAAAATTTTCATTAAAATATTATTTGATTGGTGCATTGTTTATATTATTTGATGTTGAATTTGTTTTTCTGATTGCATGGGCCGTGGTTTTTAAGGAATTGGGAATTGTTGCTTTAATTGAAATTTTGGCATTTCTTCTTATAGTAATTGGCGGATATTTTTACGTACTAAAGATAGGAGCTCTGGAATGGGAGTAAATGTACAATCTCTGCTCGGTGGAGACGGTTTTTTAACAACAAAAATCTCATATCTGGCAAACTGGGGAAGAAAAAACAGCTTGTGGCCAATGCCATTTGGAACAGCCTGCTGTGCTATCGAGATGATGGGAGCTTTCTCCTCAAGATTTGATATTGCAAGATTCGGAGCGGAAGCTGCAAGATTTTCACCAAGACAGGCCGATTTAATGATAGTTTCAGGAACAATTACATATAAAATGGCATCGGTCTGCAAAAGAATTTACGATCAGATGCCTGAGCCAAAATGGGTTATTGCTATGGGCTCTTGCACTTGTGGCGGTGGTCCTTTTGACAGTTATGCAGTTGTACAGGGAATTGACGAGTTCCTGCCAGTGGATGTGTATGTAGGAGGATGTCCTCCAAGACCTGAAGCGCTGATTGATGCAGTTATGAAAATCCAGAAGAAAATAGATAATGAAGGCTACGCTATCGTATAATGTCTGATCCAGGATTAATTAGTTCAATTAAAAATTTAATCTCTTCATATGCAATTTCTGAAAAAGAATTTCGCGGTGAGACAACTTTTACCGTGAAAAAAGATTCAATTCTCGAATTATGCAACAAATTAAAGCTTGATTTTAATTTTCAATATTTGGCAGACCTTACAGTTGTTGACTACCTTGAGATAAAATTTCCCAGATATGAAGTCGTATATCTACTTCACCGTTTTGGTGATAACCATGATGAAAATTTAAGAATAAGATTAAAAGTTCCCATAGAGTCAGATGATTGTTCGATTGATTCTGTCACATCTGTTTGGATAGGAGCAAATTGGTTAGAAAGAGAAGCTTTTGATATGTTCGGAATTACCTTTGTTGGCCACCCTGATCCCAGAAGAATATTAATGCCTGATGATTATCCTGAATATCCTTTAAGAAAGGATTTTGATGTAAGAAACAGGGAACCATCAAAAAAATCTTTTGAAAAAGCCCTGGACGAAGGAATCGAGTAATGGAAAGAGTAGAGTTTATTACAGAAGGAACAACATCGGAAGGTCTTAAAAAAGAAAGCATGCTTCTTAATGTTGGACCGCAGCATCCTTCGACCCACGGGGTCTTAAGAGTTGTTCTTCACCTTGATGGAGAAATTGTCGAAGAGGCAATCCCACATATTGGTTATCTGCACAGGGGTATAGAAAAATTATGTGAGAACATAACATATCAACAATGTCTTCCCTATACTGACAGAATGGACTACCTTGCAGCTATATGCAGCAATATAGGTTTTATTCTTTCGGTTGAAAAACTGCTCGGTATTGAAGATGAAATTCCCGAGAGGGCAAAAGTTGCCGAGGTTATTATGTTTGAATTGGGAAGAATCGAAGCCCATCTTGTCGGTGTTGGTGCCAATGCCATGGACCTTGGTGCAATGAGTGCTTTTTTATTTTGCTTTAAGGAAAGGGAAAGAATTTATGAGATTTTAGAGTTAGTCTGTGGTGCAAGACTTACAACTTCATACCCGAGAGTTGGTGGTCTTCCAAGTGATCTACCCGATGAATTTGAAAGTACTGTTAGAAACTTTTTAAAAATATTCCCCAAAACTTTAGATGAAGTTGATAAATTGTTAACCCGAAACAAAATATGGGTTGATAGAACTAAGGGAGTTGCAGTAATTAGTGCAGATCAGGCAATCGACCTTGGATTGAGTGGCCCTGTTCTAAGAGGTTCCGGCGTTCCATATGATGTTAGAAAAGCAATGCCTTATTTAGGTTATGAAAATTATGATTTTGATGTTCCAATCGCAACAGAGGGTGATGCATACTCAAGATATTTATGCAGGCTTGAGGAAATGAGACAGAGTTTGAGAATTATTGAACAGGCCATTAATAATTTACCAGATGGCCCTTACGTTGCTGACTTACCTGAAATTGTTTTACCTGAAAAAGACCTTGTCTATACAAAAATGGAATCATTAATTAGACATTTTGTGTTGGTTTACAATGGTTTTAAAGCCCCTGAAGGAGAAATTTATCATGCAGTTGAAAATCCAAAAGGTGAGCTTGGATACTATATAGTAAGTGACGGATCGGGAAAACCCTACAGAATACATGTGAGGGGACCCTCATTTATAAATCTTCAGTCTCTACCATATATGGTAAAAGGAAGCTTTATATCTGATGTTATAGCGGCAATCGGCAGTTTGGATATAGTTCTTGGAGAAGTTGACAGGTAGATTTAAGCTTCAAGATTTTTAAATTGCGAACCATAGTTCGGAATAAATATATAAATCGGAAAAATTAAACTTTCCCTGAAAATATATTTCATTTTTTTCCATTTATTTTTTAATTTTACCGGAGAACCATAAGCATTTTTTATATCTAGATCCCTTGCTATCTTTTTTATTCTCAACATGTGATAACCATTACTAATAAATAATACTTTATTAAAATTGTTCTGTTTTATTATATTTGAAGCTTTTTCAAGGCTTTCAGATGTTGTAAGACCAACCTCTTCAATAAATATCCTGCTTTTAGGAACCCCTTTACGATTTAAATACATAAGTCCAACTTTAGACTCGGAGATTCTCTCACCTTTTGCAATTCCCCCGGTAAGAATAATGTATTCAGCAAAACCTTGTTTGTATATCTCATGGGCATGGTCTAGTCTTGATTTTAACACAGGGGAAGGTTTTCCATTCCACTGACTTGCACCTAAAACAACTATTGCATCCACTGTGCGTTTTTCATCAATAAACGAATTAATATAGATTACAGCTAACAGAAAAATCCAGAGAACTATTAAGATAAGAATAATTGAGAAAAAGTATTTTATAACTTTTACCATATTCTATTAAACATAATAATTACCAAAAAGATTTAAATCAACATAAATAATTCTTTGAAAAATCAGTTCACCGGCACCTTTATAAGCTCAGCACCACTTGGTTTTTTAAATTTGAATTTGGAACTTGAAATCTTTTTATTTATTTTTAAATTTTTAAGATTTATTGTGGTAATATTTCCAAACAGATCGTATATAAAAAATTTATTTACAAGATAGCTATCCCTATCAACCAAAATTGTAACTTTATTAAACTCTTCACCTTCCTGATCTTTTGGTGTCAGATCTATAAGATAATTTCCCTTACTATCAGTAGGACTTGCTTTAGAAAATCTCGAATCAAAGATTTTATCTAAATTTCCCAATCCTGTTAGTAACGTTGTAGAATTACTATCCGAAGTTAAATCCGCAATAGACGATTCCATAACCTGATTTTCCAGTTCATTGTAATACCATATGTTCACACCATCAGACACTATTTCGTCTTTAGAGGGTTTATAGTAATTCCATCTCATCATACCCGGTTTTTTAAACCATACCTCTCCGTAAGCTTTTTGAACTGTATTTAAAGCATTAACTTCTGCAGCCTGTTCAAACTCAGCGTGAAAATCATTAATATTTTCATATTTTATCTGAACCTTTTTTATTATTGTATCCAGATCCAAGCTCCTGCTGTAAGAACTGAGTGTAAAAATTTGAAAAAATATTAATAGATACGCAAGTGATCTCATCAATTTATTTGTATCTCCTTTACATGGTTTATATCTATATAGACTTCTCTTTGTTTGCCTGCTGACTCCTGAGGGCCAATAACACCCTCTTTTTCCATTATTTCAACTATTCTTGCCGCACGGTTATAACCGATTTTCAACCTTCTTTGCAGCATAGAGATAGAAGCAAGTTTAGTTTCAGCAATAATTCTTAATGCTGTATTATAAAGCTCATCTTTCTCATCTTCAAATTCATTTTTATCATCCGTTTCATTAATAAAAGTAATCTCTTCAATATATACAGGTGTACCCTGGGATTTTAAATAATCAGTAATTTTCTCTCTTTCTTTATCAGAAATCAAAGCACCCTGCAACCTCACAAGAGTGGAGGTTCCCGGTTGTTGATAGAGCATATCACCTTTTCCCAGTAATCTTTCAGCCCCTGCGGTATCAAGAATAATCCTTGAATCAACCTTGGAAGAAACCAAAAATGATATTCTCGCTGGAAAATTAGCTTTCAAAAGTCCCGCAACTACATCAACAGATGGACGTTGCGTTGCTACAATTATATGAATCCCAGCAGCTCTGGCTTTCTGGGAAAGTCTTGTTATCGATTCTTTTATTTCATTTGGAGCAACCATCATTAGATCTGCAAGTTCATCGAGAACAATTACTATATAAGGGAGCCACCTGTTTAATTTCTCTTCCGTATCCAGTTCCTCTAAAATTCTATTATAACTTTCAATATCTCTTATTCCTTCTTCAGATAAAAGCTTATATCTGGATTCCATTTCGTCCACGGCCCATTTAAGAGCAGCGGCAGCTTTTCTCGGATCAGTTACCACGGGATGTAATAAATGTGGTATATCTTCATAAATTGTAAGTTCAAGCATTTTAGGATCTATCATAATGAACTTAAGCTCATGAGGACTAGCCTTATAAAGCAGACTGGTTAACACGGAATTTAACAATACGCTTTTCCCCGATCCAGTAGTTCCGGCAATCATTAAATGTGGTGATGTTCTAAGATTCATATAGAAAGGCTTTCCTGAAATATCCTTTCCAAGTGCCAAAGTCAAGATTGATTTGTTGTTTTGAAATTCGCTGTCCTCAATCAGTTCTCTCAATACCACTATCTCCCTGCTGGCATTAGGCACTTCTATCCCTATAACATCTTTTCCCGGTATCGGGGCTATTATTCTAATACTATATGCGCTCAAACCCATAGCTAAATCATTTTCAAGGGAAGCAATTTTATTAATTTTAATCCCTGGAGCGGGTTTATATTCAAACATTGTAATCACAGGTCCAGGGCGGATTTCTGTAACTTTCCCATTTATACCAAAGTCCTTTAGCTTATTTTCAATAAGGGTAGCTTTCTTGTAAATTGCATCTTTATCAATCTCCATTTCGAATTCAATCTTAGGATCTAATAGATCAATTGGTGGAAGCTTGTAATCCTGTTTCATTTTAGTTTCTATTACTGTTTTAGTATCAGAAATACTCTTTCCGCCTCCAGAATGTTTTTCGAATACTATTTGAGGATGTTTTAAATCAGATTCATAATCCGTGTCTGTTCCCGTTTTCTTAAAATTGTTTAAATTTATAATTTTCCTGTAATCTTCTCGATTCTTATTTACATCAAGTTTTAATACATTCTCCTTGCTCTTTATGTTTTTCAAGCTATCAAATGCACTGCTTACCATGCTTTCCATACCTGAACCAATGAATTTAACTATCCCAACAACCGTCATGCCAGTTAATATAAATAAACTAAGCATTGTTAAAATTGTTACAATAATATAGGTTCCGATTGTCCCGGATACATTGTTTGTGAAAATCTCGGATATTGTATTACCAATCCATCCACCCGCTGGGGAATAGCCAAAAAGAGAGTTGCTACCATAAATAATTCCACTCAGAGTGGTTATAGATAATAAAAAGATAATCCCTGAAATTAATTTCCCGTATACTCTTGAATCAAGATTATTCGTAAAAGTTACAAAAGATAGATAAAACATTAAAATTGGAAATACAAATGAACACATGCCAAAAGTATTTCCCAACACTTGTGAGATATACAGTCCTACATTACCCATAGTTCCTTTAATATCATAAGCAAGCTCAGAACTAAAGAATATAAGACTAAGTAATGAAAAAATACCAATAGTAAAGAATAGAGTTGCTATAATTTCCTTTAAAACACTATCCTTACCGTTCTCGTTAGGATTTTTTTTGTTTTTCTTCATTCCCTGAATTTTATTATACAATAAAAATAAACTTAAACCAATTGTTTAAGTTTATTTTTAAATATACTATAAAAACTAAATAATTCTAAGGAAATTAAAAATATTCGATGAAAATAAATTATTGGAAGCCTGTACTGCATATTCCCAGGAAATAGATGGAAGTATTCCGAATAATACTGTTGCTATCGCTAAAACCAGTATAGCGGAGATTGACAATATCTTCATTGAAACAAAACCATATGTATCTTCTTTCATAAATGCATACACCAGTACTCTTAAATAATAATAAGCGGAAATTACACTTGTGATTATTCCAATAACGGCCAAAAATGTAAGATTGGCATTTACAGCGTCTATAAATACCCTGTACTTACCGAAAAAACCAATTGTTGGTGGTATTCCAGCAAGTGAAAACATAAATATACCAAGTGCTATAGCTGTTAACGGTTTCCTGTTCCACAGACCGGCAATATGCTCAAATAAATCGCAATCCCTATCTTCACTACTTAGATATGTGAGTATCCCAAATGCACCAAGGTTCATGAAAGTATAAGCAAAAAGATAATATAGAACACTTTGATTCCCAATTGATTTGTCAGCTAAAGTTGCTGCAACTCCAACTAAAGCATATCCTGCATGGGCAATGCTTGAATAAGCAAGCATTCTTTTTATGCTTGTTTGATAAATTGCTGCTATATTTCCTATAACCATTGTAAGTATGGCAACAACAGTAATAGAATATAACAGATAGTGCGATTCAAAACTGACCAAATCAAAAAGTATTCTCAATAAAACCGAAAATGCTGCAGCTTTGACAGCCACAGACATGTAGCCCGTAACGGGTAGCGGTGCTCCCTGATAAATATCAGGAACCCATTGATGCAAGGGAACTGCGCCGATTTTAAATATAATACCAGCTAAAACAAGGGATAATCCTGCCAAACACATAGGTGTGGTATTAAAGTTATTTACTATCTCATTAAAAAATATCGAACCTGTAGCACCGTACAGCAGAGCAATTCCATATAATAATACTGCTGAAGCAAATCCCCCTAAAACCAAATACTTTATTCCTGACTCAACTGATTTAACAGATTTTCTATTATATCCCGACAGTATGTATACGGATATTGACATAATCTCAAAACCAATAAAAAGAGTCATGAACTCCACAGATGAACTTAGTATCATCATACCACTGGTGCAAAAAAGAATTAAAGCATAGAATTCGTTTATAAACCGGGTCTTTTGCTTAAGATAATCTTTTGAAAGAATAATAGTAATAGATGATGCGATCAAAAATAAACAATTGAAATATGCAGAGAATGTATCTACCTTCAGTGCCCCGAAAAATGCGACGTTTTCAGTGTTAAATCTACTAAAATTCAATATAAATGATACTAAAACTCCTAATAAACCAACAAAAAAGAAATAGTCATTATCTTCTTTTTTGATTAAGGGGGAAATTATCAAAATCAAAAGACCGAATAACATTAAAGCAATTTCCGGCAATATAATGGTCGTGCTTTCGAGTACAGTGCTTAGATTCATTTATAATTCCAATGATAGTTATTGCTTTTAAAACATTGAATTATGTTTAATGGTGTTTATATGTCAAGATTGTAATATTTTAAAACTTTAATGTAATAAATTAAGCTTTTTTAATCACCAATAATTTCAAATTGACGTTCTTCAAATTGCATGTCTGTTTCCGATAAATACCATAGTCTTGAATCATTATATTTCCCTTCATTTATTGAGAATATAATATATCCCCAGTATGGTGATGCAACTTCTCTGTCTGTCTCTGAAGGTTTTGAGGGATGATCAGGATGCGAATGATAAATTCCAAGAATTTCAAGGCTATTTTCTCTTGCCCAGTTATCAGCTTTCATAAAATCTTTTGGATCTAGCTCAAACCTGTCCTTAAGCCTGCTCTTATCCAAATTTTTATCATTTTTCCACTCTGTTCTAACATCATCTTCCATAACAAGATTTACGCATTTTCTAAAATCAGTGACAACTTTTTCTTTGCCAATCATAACACCGCAAACTTCAAAGGGATATCCATTTTCACAATCAGATATCATCCCGTTAAATGCAGAACTTTTAATCTTTACCACCATAATTCTCCGCTAAGATATCTGTAGCCCGCATCAGGAAGTATAGTTACAATAACCCCTTCATTAAGGGATTTTGCGCATTCAAGGGCAGCAAAAACGGAGGCTCCCCCGGAATGACCGATAAAAAGACCTTCTTCATCCATCAATCTCTTCATAATATTGTAAGAATCCTCAGTAGAAACAAATTTTATTTCATCAGGAAATGTTGAATCATAAATACCCGGGACTATTGAAGTTGGCATATGTTTCATTCCCTCAAGTCCATGTAGTGATTCAGCAGGTTGAATAGCAATTGTATAAATCTCACCGTTTAGTTCTTTAAGTTTCCTGCTTGCACCCATAAAAGTTCCACTCGTACCTAATCCGGCTAGAAAATGAGTAACCTTGCCTCCAGTCTGTTCCCATATCTCCGGAGCAGTTGTTTCATAGTGAGAAAGAGGATTATTTATATTATTGTATTGATCCGGCATAAAATATTTATCGGGGTTCTCATTTTTAAGCTTGTGAGCAAGCCTGATTGCACCATCCGATCCTTCAAGGGGATCGGAATAAATAATTTTAGCACCGTAAGCTTCCAACGCTTTTTTTCTTTCTATATTTATATTTAAGGGAGTAACAAGTTCCACTTTATATTGCAGAGCAGCACCTATCATCGCATAAGCAATCGCTGTGTTTCCTGAAGAGGAATCCATCAGTATTTTGTCCTTTGTAAGCTCGCCCGATTTTATACCCTCTAAGACCATCTTTCTAGCTGGTCTGTCTTTGATAGAACCACCTGGGTTAAACCACTCAGCTTTAACATAGACTTCCACATCAGGTGATAGATCTTTAGTTATATTAGAGAGCTTTAAAAGCGGAGTATTCCCGATTAATTCTACAACTGAATTTACTCTTTGTTTTGCTTTTGATTTATTTCGGGGATGAACTTCGGAAATCTGCATTAGCAGCGCTCAATTATTACCTTGAAATATGATCCTTCTTCTTCTATGCCTAAGACTTTGTGTCCCTCTTTTTCAACACTTCTTGGAAGATTCAAAAGAGGTTCACCTTCGCAAAGCGCTACTTCAAGAATTTGTCCTGGTTCCATTTTCTCTAATTTAAGCTTAGTTTTAACAAATGTCATAGGACAAATATCTTTTGTTATATCGATTTTTTCACTTGTTTGTTTATTGCTCATAATTTATCTACTTATTTATTTTAATTAGCAAACATAAGGCTAACATAGTTTATTATTAACACAAACTAAATCAATATCAGGGGTTATTTTCATTTTCAACCACTTCTGCATCAATAATATTCTTATCGTTAATTGTCTTATATTCTCTGTTTTTTAACTTCTTGTTCTTGTTTCTTCCAATTAAATATCCTATATAAATTGCAATACATATTAAAATTATTATTTTCATAAAACATCTCTTTAATTATTGGATTCCATCCATTCAATAACAGATTCGAAGATTTTTCTTCCATCTTCAGAGCCTAATAAGGACTCCATGCTTCTTTCCGGATGTGGCATCATTCCTAGCACATTTCCATTGCTTATACCCGCAATGTTTTGTGTAGATCCGTTGGGGTTGGATTCCCCCGTAATATCACCATTAGAATCGCAGTACTCAAATACAACATCATTCTCATATATTTTATAATCTTCATTGGAAAGAAAATAATTTCCCTGAGAATTTGCAACAGGAATCCTTAAAACTTCGTTTTCATCCATATTAAAAGTAAATGGTGAGATAGTATTTTTAACTTTTACATAAACCCACTTACAAACAAACTTTAGCGAAGTATTATGTATAAAAGAACCCGGAAGCAAGCCCGATTCAACCAATATTTGAAATCCATTACAAATACCAATTATGGGTACACCTTTCTTCGCTAAATCCACTACAGAATTCATAACCGGTGAGAATCTGGCAATAGCACCAGTCCTTAAGTAATCACCATATGAAAAACCACCCGGTATTACAATGCAATCAATACCATCTAAATCAGTCTGTTCATGCCATATCAAGCTACAAGGCTGACCCAATATATCTTTGATTGCAAAATAACAATCATGATCACAATTCGAACCTGGAAAAAGGAGGACTCCAAAATTAGGCATGCTAGATTTCCGAGATATTTATAGAATAATCTTCAATAACAGGATTGGCCAAAAGTTTTTCACACATCTCAATTGTATCGCTCCTGACAGATTCTTCTGAATTACCTTTGGTTTTTAATTCTATTAATTTACCAATCCTTGCATCTTCCACATTTTCAAAACCAAGGCTTTTTAGTGCACTTAGCACTGTTTTACCCTGTGGATCCAGAACAACCGATTTCAAACTAACTTCAATTTTCACTAAATATTCTTTCATTTTTATTATTAAACAACGGAAGGTCAGAAGATATTACCTGTTACTTAAAATCATTCCAATAAGTCTGTCAAGTTCTTCAGGAGAATAATATTCTATTTCGATTTTTCCCCTCTTGCCACTTTGCTTAATTTTAACTTTAGTTCCAAGAGTTTTTCTAAGTTCATCAACCAAGCTCTCAACAAAATAATCATTTGTCTCGGAATCTTTAGATCCTGCTTTTATTGAAGTTCTTTCTCTTTTTTCATAATTATATTTTTTTATTATATCTTCGGTTTTTCTTACAGAATGGTTTTTGCTTATAATTTCATCTAATATTTTGTCGATCTGACTCTTGGACTCAAGCCCTAATAAGGCCCTTGCATGACCGGCCGTGATCTCCTTTGAGATAAGAGCTTTCTTTGCTTTATCGGTAAGTTGAAGGAGACGGATCATGTTTGTAATTGTTGATCTGTTTTTTCCAATTTTTTTTGATATATCATCATGAGTTAATTTAAAATCAGTCATTAATTTATTGTAAGCTTCCGCTTCTTCTATTGGGTTTAAGTCTTCCCTTTGTAGATTTTCGATTAGTGCTAATTCTAATAGGTTTTCATCTGAAACTTCTTTGATAATCACCGGGATTTTTTTTATACCCGCAATCTGGGATGCCCTCCATCTTCTTTCTCCGGCAACTATTTCATAATCATTTCCTTTTTTCCTTACTACTATAGGTTGAATAAGTCCGTTTTCTTTTATAGATCCTGCTAATTCGTTGAGTGAAATATCATCGAAGTTCTTTCTTGGCTGAGATGCGTTTGGAATAATGTTATGAATATCAATCAAGTGACTGCTTTGCTCAATTTTATCCTCTTTGGGAATTAGAGCATCCAAACCTTTTCCAAGAGTTGGTTTCCTCAATTGTTAATTCCTCCGTTTTTCATAATCAACTCATTTGCCAGGGCCATATAATTGTTTGCCCCGCTTGATTTAATATCATAAAGTAAAAGTGGTTTACCATGACTTGGAGACTCAGCAAGTTTAACATTCCTTGTTATTATAGTATTAAAGATTTTATCCTCAAAATGTTTCTTAACTTCATTAGCAACCGAGTGACATATATTATTTCTGGGATCAAACATAGTTAAAAGATACCCTTCAATATCAAGATTTGGATTTAATCTTTGTTTTATAAGAGAAATGGTTCTTTGAAGTTGTCCCAACCCCTCAAGCGCATAATATTCACATTGAATAGGGATAAGAACCGAATCTGAGGCGGTTAAAGCATTTACGGTTAGTAAACTTAGAGATGGAGGACAGTCAATCAAGATGTAATCATATTTGCTTTTAATTGTATCAATCGCATTTTTAAGTTTCCACTCCCTTTGATCCAGATGAATTAATTCAATTTCGGCTCCTGTCAGTTCAGAATTAGAAGGTGAAACATCCAGATAACCATTTAAAAACTCTTTGTGTACGCTAGTTATTGTATCTTGTATACCTGCTTCACCAATAACTACATTGTATATACTCAAATTTAAATTATCTTTATCAATTCCCACCCCGCTTGTTGCATTTCCCTGGGGATCGAAATCAATAATTAAAGTCTTTTTATGAGCGATAGCTAATGATGCTGCAAGATTAACAACAGTGGTCGTTTTACCAACACCACCCTTTTGGTTTACAACGGAGATTACTTTTGACATTTGCGGATCAGAAGATGATAAACTTGGTTATAGTATCAGTCAATAGAACTTTACACAAAATTATATTTTTTATAGGAAAACAGTAAGGAGACAGACAATTAAAAAAATAAGTTTGTTGCTTTCAACATTTTTTTATTTGGGGTATAGCCCAATTGCACCAGGAACTGTCGGGACGTTAGGAGCGATTTTACTTTATATGTTAATTTCTCGCTTAGATGATGCGTTATTTTATCTAATATTCACAATTATATTTATTTTCTTATCCTTTATCGTATCCAAACATGCCATTGAAAAGTTTGGCAAGGAAGATCCAGGTGAGATAGTAATTGATGAAGTTTGCGGGTACATGGTTTCCATGTTTTTAATTCCTTTTAGTATTATCAATATTGCACTTGGATTTTTTATATTTAGGTTATTTGATATCGTTAAGCCATATCCCGCTAGAAAGCTTGAAAAATTACCAGGTGGTTATGGTGTAGTAATGGATGATGTAGCTGCAGGTATATACACAAATTTATTACTTCAGCTTATAAATTATTTTAAATTATTTTAATTTTGATATGTCAATAGAAATAATAAGCACTGGAAATGAAATTATGTCCGGACTTACCCTTGATACCAATTTCAATTGGGTAGCGCGGGTATTATCTGAAAGAGGAATAAGCGTAAATTACCATAGCACAATCCGTGATAATCTTGATGATCTAATATCCGCATTTAATTTAGCTTCTGAAAGATCAAAAATTGTAATTGTAACAGGTGGATTAGGACCCACGGAAGATGATCTGTCATCACTAGCTGCATCTAAATTATTATCAACTAATCTTTATTTTGATCAAAATGTTTACGATTCAATTGTTAAAAAATTAGCAAATAGAAAGAGAAAGCCAAATGAACACCATAAAAAGCAGGCCAGGTTTCCCACTGGTTCCGACATACTGGAAAACCACATTGGAACAGCAGCAGGCTTTAAAATAAAATATAAAAACACAACATATTATTTTCTTCCCGGGGTTCCAAGGGAATTCAAACAAATGTTTACTCAAACTGTTCTAAAAGAACTTGAATCAAATTTAGAAAAAGGAGACAGAGTAGTACTTAAAATATTAAAGACAATTGGATTAGGAGAGTCGGAAGTTGCAGAAAAACTAAAAGGCTTAAGCAATGATCTTTTAAAAATTGGTTACAGACTCAGGTTTCCTGAAGTCCATGTGCGTATATCTGCAAGAATAAAAAACAAAGATGATGAAAAAATTTTAGACGATCTTTTGATCAAGGTTCATGACATCCTGGGAGATAATCTGTTTGCAAAAGATGATGAAACTCTGGAAGAAGTTACATCAAAAATATTAACAAATAAAAAAATAACTCTCTCAACAGCCGAATCATGCACGGGTGGTCTGGTTGCAAACCGCTTAACAGATATACCAGGCAGTTCAAATTATTTTTTAAGGGGCGTTGTAACGTATACAAATGAATCCAAAGTAGAAATGTTGGGTGTTTCAAAAGTTGATATTGATAAACACGGAGCTGTAAGCACCGAGGTAGTAGAGCAAATGGCCGATGGCGTTAGAAAATTGGCAAATAGCGATATCGGTATTGGGATATCAGGGATTGCTGGTCCTGATGGTGGTACTCAGGACAAACCGGTAGGGACCGTATATATAGGATTTAGTTATAAAGACGGAACAACTTTTTCGAACAAATATAATTTTTATGGAACAAGAACCGAAATAAAACTTGCTACAAGTAGTACCGCAATCGATATTGTTAGAAAATTTTGTTTGCATAATGTATAATCAATTCTCATGGCTATAGAAAAAAATAAAAACAATGACAAAGAAAAAAGCATTGATTTAGCAATTTCTTCAATAGAAAAGCAATTTGGAAAAGGTTCGATAATGCGCCTTGGGGCGGATTCGGCCATTCCGGAGATTTCCTCAATTTCATCAGGTTCGTTAAATTTAGACATTGCTCTTGGAATCGGAGGACTCCCGAGAGGCAGAATAATTGAAGTTTATGGACCGGAAGCTTCAGGAAAAACAACAATAGCTCTTCATGCTATTGCCGAAGCACAGAATAGTGGTGGAATTGCTGCTTTCGTTGATGCCGAGCACGCTCTTGACCCAACTTATGCGAAAAACCTTGGAATCAAGGTTGACGATTTATTAATATCTCAACCTGATTTTGGAGAACAAGCATTAGAGATAATTGACACTTTAATTCGAAGTGGAGCAATAGATATTATTGTCCTTGATTCTGTTGCAGCACTTACACCAAGATCAGAAATTGAGGGAGAAATGGGAGATACCCATGTCGGTCTTCAGGCAAGATTGATGTCTCAGGCATTAAGGAAAATCACCGCAAACGTTAGCAAATCTAAAACTATCGTTTTATTTATAAATCAAACGCGTATGAAAATAGGAGTTCCATCTTATATGAATCCCGAGACCACCACAGGTGGCACAGCACTTAGATTTTATTCTTCAGTAAGAATTGAGATAAGGCGTATTGGATCAATAAAAGATGGAGACAATATAATAGGCAACAGGGTAAGGGCCAAACTTGTAAAAAATAAGGTATCCCCACCATTTAGGGAAGCAGAATTTGATGTGATATTTGGTGAAGGAATATCCAAACTTGGTGAAATTATTGATCTGGGAGTTAAATATAAAATTATTGACAAGAGCGGAACCTGGTTTTCTTATAAGGATGAAAGATTAGGACAAGGCAGGGAAAATTCAAAGAAGTTTCTTAAAGAAAATCCTGATATACTTAAACAGATAAGAGATGAAATATTAAAAGAAAGTGGTTTGTTAAAAGAAAAAACTGATGGGGAAAAATAGTGTCAAATCTTAATCTCGACAAGATATTAAGAGCGGCTTTAAATGTTGGGGCTTCAGATGTCCATTTGAAGGTTTCAAGAACACCAGTATTTCGTATTGAGGGAAAACTGGTTCAACTCAAAGATGTTCCCGAGGTAAGTGAACAAGATTTGGAAAACGTTGCTAATCAGATCATGAATGATTGGCAAAAACAAGAATTTGAAAAAAATCTAGAAATGGACTTAGCCTATGACATACCGGGATTATCAAGATTCAGAATTAATATATTTCGCCAGAGAAATTCCACTTCTATGGCTATAAGAGCTGTCCCGCATGAGATTAAAAGTTTTGCAGATCTGAATCTTCCCGATGTTCTGAATAAAATTGCCAATGAAGAAAGAGGACTTGTTGTAGTAACAGGAACAACCGGTAGTGGTAAATCAACTACATTAGCCTCTATCATCGACTTAATAAACAGCACCAAATCCAGACATATAATTACAATTGAAGACCCAATTGAATATATGCAAAGTGATAAAAAGAGTTATATAAATCAAAGAGAAATTGGAATTGATGCCAGGTCATTTAGCAGAGCAATTCGTGCTTCTATGCGTGAAGACCCGGATATCATATTAGTGGGTGAAATGAGAGATTTGGAAACAATGGAAACTTGTCTGGCTGCTGCTGAAACCGGTCATTTGGTTTTAACTACATTGCATACCCTTGATGCCCAGGAAACAATTAACCGTATGCTCACTGTTTTCCCTGCTCATCAACATAATCAGGTCAGATTTCAATTGGCACAGGTTCTCAAAGCCATTTTATCACAAAGGTTAATACCTAAATCAGATGGACATGGGAGGGTACCAGCAGTTGAAGTTTTAATTGCAACTTCAAGGATTAAAGATCTTATCTCGGATCCTGTTCGCACAAAAGAAATCACGGTTGCTATTCAGGAAGGCAATTTACATTACGGCATGCAGACTTTTGATCAATGTTTATTTGAACTTTACAACAACAAGCTGATTACTTACGAAGAAACAATGAGACAGGCTACAAACAAAGACGATTTAGCACTAAGGATTCAGGGTGTAACCTCCGGATCTGTATCTCTTGATCAGTACGATGTCACATCAAACTGATTTCCATATTTTCCAATAACATAACTATGAAAATTCTCGGTATTGAAACATCAACATTTGCAGGGAGCGTGGCTCTTATTGAAAATGATAAATTATTAGGGGAACACCTTTTTAACATTGGCCCGAAACACAATGAACTACTTGTTCCTTCAATTGATTTTCTGCTTAACAGCGCCGGTATAGAAAAAGAGGAACTGTCTGGCATAGCAGTTGTGACCGGCCCGGGATCTTTTACTTCTCTAAGAGTAGGAGTTTCAACAGCTAAAGCTCTTTCGTACTCCTTAGGAATAAAAATAGTCGGAATCTCCTCATTGGAAGTATTAGCATATAACTTTTTTGGGTCCGACCAGCAAATATGCCCGATTATAGATGCTAAGAAAAATCAGGTGTTTTATGCATTATATAAAAACCTAAAGAGTATCGAAGAATTACAAAAAGAAAGCCTGATTAATCCCAAAGAACTTTGTAAGAGTATAAATCGTGAAACAATATTTGTAGGGAATGGTGTGGAAATATACAAAAATCTTATATTAGAAATGATAGGAGAAATGGCTTCATTTCCACCATCAAGTTTTCATATTGGGAGAGCATCAAACTGCGCGATATTGGGAAGAGAGAAATTATTAAATAATACTGAGGATGATTGTTTCAATTTGTTGCCGTTATATTTGAGAAAATCTGAAGCGGAATTAAAAAAATCAGGAGAATAATTTTTTTACAATTGCCTTGAAGTTAAAATTAACAGTGATACAGTTAATCGTTTAAGTTAGTTAAGAATATTACATTAATTATTATTAAGGAGATCAACATGGCAAGAATGTTGGGAGCACAAATGTTTTTTGAAACACTTCTTCACCAGGGTGTGGATGTTGTCTTTGGACTACCCGGTGGTTATGTGCTCAAAGTCTATGATGTTATGACTCAGTATGAAGGTAAAATTAAACATGTACTTGCCAGGCATGAGCAAGCTGCCACCCATATGGCAGACGGGTATGCAAGAGCTGCTGGAAAACCTGGGGTTGTACTTTGCACATCAGGACCAGCTGCTACAAACACTGTAACTGGTATTGCTACAGCTCAGATGGATTCATCTCCTGTAGTTATATTCACAGGACAGGTACCAACCCAATATCTTGGCAGTGATGCTTTTCAGGAAGCAGATCATATAGGAATTACAATGCCCTGTACAAAGCATAACTATCTTGTAAGAAAGACTGCGGATCTTCCTGCTGCTATGATTGAGGCTTTCCATATTTCTTCCACTGGCAGACCAGGACCGGTATTGGTTGATATGCCTAAAGATGTTTTGATAGGCGAAGACCAATTAACAATACCCAAAGAAATAAAATTAAGAGGTTATAAACCTAATCTTAAAGGTAATCCCTCACAGATAAAAAAAGCAATCGACTTAATATTAAAAGCTGAAAGACCTATAATATTTTGTGGCGGTGGGGTTATTTGTGCTAATGCTTCGAAAGAACTCCAAAAATTTGTAAAAAAATTAAAAATCCCCGTATGTTCAACTCTTATGGGGCTTGGTGCATTTCCCTCTGATGATCCATTATTTATTAATTTTCTTGGGATGCATGGTTCCTATGCAGCAAATATGGCAATTCATGAATCAGATCTGGTAATCTCTATCGGGGCAAGGTTTGATGACAGAGCAACCGGCGGCAAATTTGATGAATTTGCTCCAAATGCAAAAATAGTTCATGTAGATATTGACCCCGCAACAATTGACAAGAATATAGTTGTACATTGCCCGATAGTCGGAGATGCAAAGATTGTTTTAAATCAATTAATTGAAGCACTTCCTAAGAGCATGAAGACAGACAGGAAAAAATGGCTTTCACAAATTGAGGAATGGGACAAGAGACATCCGCTTCTTCCTAATCAGAACGACGATAAAATTAAAACTTCTTACACAATCGATCTGTTGTCAAAATTGACCAAGGGTGATGCAATTATAGTTTCAGACGTAGGACAGCATCAAATGTGGTTAGCACAATTTTATAAATTCCAAAAACCGAGGACATGGATAAACTCCGGTGGCCTTGGAACAATGGGCTTTAGCCTTCCAGCTGCCATGGGTGCAAAATTTGCGGCTCCCGATGAATTGGTTATCTCAGTTTGTGGTGATGGAAGTTTCCAGATGAACTTACAAGAGCTGGCAACAGCCGTAGAAAACGATATGGACTTAAAAATCATCTTATTCAATAACGGGTTTCACGGAATGGTAAGACAGTGGCAGACTATGTTTTTCGACGGTAATTACTCTGCCTCAAAATTTAAAGTACTTCCCGATTTTGTAAAACTTGCCGAAGCGTTTGGTGCCAAAGGTTTGCGAGCTTCAAAACCCGAAGAACTGGAGCCTACTCTAAAAGAAGGGCTAAGTACAAAAGGGGTTGTACTTATGGAAATTGTTGTAGACCATGAAGAAATGGTATACCCGATGATTTCACCGGGTGGTGCAATGAATGAGATGATACTACAGCCCGTCGACGTAGCTTGATAGGCATTTAACATATTAATTCCAATTGGTATTATTATCCGTTTATTATTGATTTTAGGATAAACAGTGATGGAGCTGGAGGAAAATCTATTTTGAGACATACAATATCTATCTTAGTTGACAATGAATCTGGAGTTCTATCCAGAATTGCTGGTTTGTTTAGTGCAAGAGGATTTAACATTGAGAGTCTTAATGTTGCACCAACACACGAACCACAAACTTCAAGAATAACATTAGTTACAAGTGGGGATGACTTTATTATCCAACAAATAATAAAGAGATTTAACAACATGGTAAACGTAATTAAAGTTATCGATATGACAGAGGTAGCTCACGTTGAAAGGGAAATGATATTAATAAAAGTTGAAGCAAAATCAGATTCAAGAGCTGAAGTTTTAAGAATTGCCGACATATTTAGGGCAAAAGTTGTCGACGTTACACCAAAAACCTTCACTTTCGAACTAACTGGTAATATTGAAAAAATAAGTGGTTTTATAGAACTTTTAAGTCAATTCGGAATTAAGGAAATAGCAAGAACGGGGACTGTATCAATGGCTCGTGGTAATAAAAAAAATAAATGAGGTGAATCAAATGAAAGTTTATTACGAAAATGATATTGATATTAACAAGCTAAAAGACAAGAAGATAGCTATAATTGGATATGGAAGTCAGGGACATGCTCACGCTCAAAATCTTAGAGATAGTGGAATGGATGTTATGGTTGGTCTTAGAGAAGGTAGTGGAAGCTGGGAAAAAGCAAGCGGAGCAGGTTTTGATGTAAGATCGGTAGCTGATGCATCAAAAGCAGCGGATATCATAATGATATTAGCACCTGATACAAGTCAGCCAGAAATCTACTCAAATTATATTGCCGAAAATTTAAATCCTGGGGATGCTATTGCTTTCAGTCATGGTTTTAACATTCATTATAATGAAATAGTTCCTCCAAATAATGTTGATGTATTTATGGTTGCACCAAAAGCACCAGGTCACACCGTAAGAGGTCAATATATGGAAGGTGCAGGTGTTCCGGGTCTGGTAGCAGTTCATCAAGACGCCTCGGGAGACGCCAAGGATCTTGCATTAGCCTATTCAAGTGCTATAGGATGTTCGAGGGCGGGAGTTATTGAAACAACATTTAAAGATGAAACCGAAACAGATCTATTCGGTGAACAAGCTGTCCTCTGCGGAGGTCTTACAGCTCTCATCATGGCTGGTTTTGACACACTGATTGAGGCTGGTTATCCACCTGAAATGGCCTATTTTGAGTGTTGTCATGAAGTTAAATTGATCGTTGATTTAATTTATGAAGGTGGAATAGCAAATATGCGTTATTCAATAAGTGATACAGCAAAATATGGAGATATTACCAGAGGACCAAGAGTTATTAACGATTCAGTAAAACAGGAAATGAAAAAAATTATTGCAGAGATCCAGTCAGGTGAGTTCGCAAAAGAATGGATTGAAGAAAACAAGGCTGGCAGGCCAAACTACAATGCACTTCTTAAACAGGGTGAAGACCATCCAATCGAAGGAGTAGGAGCGAAATTAAGGGATATGATGAGTTCTCTTTTTAAGAAAAAATTAGTTGATAAAGCAAAAAATTAATGAACTTAATTTTCTTTAAAATTGCCAGAGAAGGACTTCAGCTAATTTTTACTATTTTAATAATAGGATGGATTTTAGCCCTACTTGGTTATCTGCATATATCACTATTATTTTTGCTTCTAACTCTGTTTTTAGTATATTTTTTTAGAGATCCTGAAAGAATTGTCCTACAGGAATCTAATGCTATTATTTCGCCGGCTGACGGTAAAATAATTGAAATATCGGAAGAAACAGAAGAAGAATATTTAAATGAAGATACAAAAAAAATAAGTATTTTCCTGTCTATTTTTGACTGTCATATAAACAGATTTCCTGTCTCCGGAAAGGTATTAGGAACAAAATATTATCCAGGGAAATTCATTATGGCTTTTAAAAAGAAAGCTTCAAAAGTGAATGAGAGGCTACTGACACATATTGAAAGCAATACGGGCATTCAACTAGTCATGGTTCAGATTGCAGGTTTACTTGCAAGACGCATTATCTCTTATGCAAATCTTGAAAGTGAATTTAACCAAGGTGAAAAATTTGGTATGATAAAATTCGGATCAAGAGTGGATTTATACTTACCCGTTAGTTCACAAATAGATATTGAATTAGGTCAGAAGGTAAAAGCCGGAGAAACTGTACTAGCATGGACAAATTAAAAAAGAGAAATAACATTAAAAAACTAAAAAGGGAAAAACTTGTTCCCATCCTTCCAAACCTTATAACAACTGCAGGCTTGATACTTGGTTTAGCATCAATAATGTCTTCAATTAATATATTAACTCTTGAGAATTACAGAGAATTTAATTTTGAACTCGTATTTAGAAAGTTTTGGTGGTCATGTGCATTTATTGGAATAGCAGTTATTGTCGATTTAATTGATGGAAAAGTGGCAAGAGCATTAAGAACTGAAAGTAAGTTTGGAGCCTCTTACGATTCCTTGTCGGATTTAATTTCTTTTGGTGTTGCACCCGGTGTGTTAATTTACGTATGGGGACTAATCACATATGGCAAAATTGGATTAATGGTAGTTTTTTTCTATGTTGTTTGCGTAGCTCTTCGATTAGCAAGATTCAATATTCAGTCTAAAGAAGCAGAGAAAAATAAATTCATGGGCCTACCAAGCCCAATGGCAGCAGGCTTATTATTTGCCCCTGTTCTGTTATTTTCTGAATTTAACATTGCCCCGGGAACTATATCGGGATTATACTATCTGTTTGCCGCACCAGTTATTGGGTTAATTATGGTTAGCGAAATTTCATATTTGAAGTTTCCGAAATTTTCCAGATTCGGACAATTCAACAAATTAGTTATAGGCGCAATAATTCTTACAGCAGTCATTACAAATCCCGGAATTATGATAGTTGCCGTTACCTATACATATTTTTTACTGGGAATTGTAGTTTGTTTATTCAACCTGATAAAAAACAAAAATTCAGTTGAAGAAACCGCTGAAATTTTTAATAGGTAATTTGATTTTTCTTGTTATTCTATAGTAAAAATTTCTAGATTTAACCTTAAATTCTCTAAAATTAAAAAAGGTGTTTGTTTTGAAATCATTATTCTTATTTTTTAAGTATTTTTTTATCATATTACTACTATCAGAGGTGAGTGTTATGGATTCCCAATCAAGTGTATTGAATGATTCAGAAAAAACCGTGCGGTATAAACTTGATAATGGGATGACCGTTATTTTGGAAGAGAATGATTCATCTCCGGTTGTTGCTGTAAATGTCTGGGTAGGCACAGGAAGTGCTTGTGAAATTGATGGGGAGTTTGGATTAGCTCATGTACATGAGCATATGCTGTTTAAAGGCACAAAAAAAAGAAAGGTCGGGGAAATAGCAAGATTAGTTGAAGCTGGGGGTGGAGATATAAACGCTTACACCTCATTTGATGAAACTGTTTATTTTGTAGTAAGTGCAAGCAGGTTTCTAAATGAAACCTTGGATATATTATCCGATGTTGTTGAGAATTCCACTTTTGATCCAGGAGAACTGGAAAAAGAGTTGGAAGTTGTTGTCGAAGAAATCAGACGAGGTGAAGATTCACCCTCTCGAGTTTTAAGTCAAAAAATGTTTGAAACAGCATTTGATGTGCATCCCTATAAAAGACCAATAATTGGAACTATGGAAAGTGTTAAGAGTTTCACAAGGGAAGGCATTCTTAATTTTTACAAAAAATGGTATTCACCACAAAATATGATTCTTGTTATTGTTGGAGATTTTGACAAAGGATCAATCAAAAAAAACATAGAAAAAACATTTGGGAATATAAAAAAAAGGAGCATTCCCGAATGCAAACTGCCAAAAGAACCCAATCAGAATAATTTGAAAACATTTGTAATTAACAAGGATATAAATGAAGGATATTTGAGTATGGGATACCATATTACATCAGCTAAAGATGAAGATACACCGGTTATTGATGTTATCTCCAATATATTGGGTTCAGGTGACAGTTCAAGATTGTTCAGAAATGTGAAAGAAGAAAAAGCCCTGGTAAACGACATATATTCTTATGCTTATACTCCAAAGCATGAAGGATTGTTTGTGGTAGGTGGAACTCTTGAATCCAAGAAGGTAAAAGAAGCTTACAAAGAAATAATAAAAGAAATTGAAAGGTTAAAAACTGAACCTGTAAGCAGTGAGGAACTTTCACGCGCAATTATCAATATCGAAAGTGATTCCATATACTCAAAAGAAACAATGCAGGGCCAGGCTCAAAAACTGGGATTCTTTGAATTAAAAACTAACGACTATAAATATGAAAGAGAATATCTAAACAGGGTAAAAAATATTAATGAAGATGATATTATTAGAATTTCCAAAAAATATTTCAAAAAAGAAAATCTTACAGCCGGGGTTTTGCTTCCCACTTCTAAAAATAATATAACAGAATCGGAATTAAAGGAGCTTGTGGACAATACATATAATGAAATTTCGATGATAAGTGATATTGCAGATGAGAAAAATGAAGATGTTCAAAGATATGTATTGGATAACGGAATCAGGTTATTAATAAAAGAAAATCATTCTGTTCCTTTATTCGCAACTAGAGCAGCTTTTTTAGGCGGATCAAGATATGAGAAAGAATCTAATAATGGTATATCCAATTTTGTAAGTGAGATGCTTACCAGAGGAACAAAATCCAGAACCGCAGAAGAGATTGCAATGGAAATTGAATCTTTAGCCGGATCCCTCGAGGGTTTTTCTGGACGAAACAGTATAGGAGTCACAGTTGAAGGGTTAAGCAAAAACTTTATTAAAACATTTGAGATATTTTCTGATGTTATTTTAAATCCAACATTTCTTGATAAGGAAATTGAGCGTGCAAAAAGGGAAGTCATTTCAAATATAACCAGACAAAAAGATAATCTTTTAAGAACCACCGTTAATTTGTTTCTCGAGAATTTGTTTCTCAAACACCCATATAGATTCAATACACTCGGAAATGAGAATAATGTAGCTAAATTTGATAATGACGCTCTATTTGATTTCTACAATGAAATAATTAGGCCTGAAAATATGGTGATATCCATAGTTGGAGATGTGGATTCTAAAAAAATATTAAATTTAGCAAACGAAAAATTTGGAACAATGAAAAGCGGAAGTTTTAAAAAACTTAAATTAGAAAATGAACCTGTTGCAACCGAGATAAGAGAAAAAATACAAAAAGAACAAGACAAAGCACAGATGCATATAATAATAGGATTTCAGGCACCAAATATTTATGATGAGGATAAATACGCTTTTGAAGTTATGAATTCAATTATGGCTGGGCAGGGAGGAAGATTATTTCTTGAATTAAGAGACAAACAGAGTCTCGCCTATACAGTAACATCATTTCACACACCCGGCCTTGAAACCGGTTATTTTGGTGTATATATTGGGACAGCTCCACAAAAAGAGCAGGAAGCTATTGAAGGCATTAAGAATCAGCTGGCGCTGCTTTTAAAAGATGGTGTCTCCGATGATGAATTAAATAGAGCAAAGAGCTATATTGTAGGAAATTTTGAAATAGGACTTCAGAAAAATTCATCACAGGCAGCTAAAATTGGTTTTGACGAATTATATGATATTGGTTGGGATGAATACAAATCCTATCCTCAAAAAATTCTAGATGTTACAAAGGATGATGTGTTGAAAGTTGCAAGGAAATACATTGATCTCGACAAATACACAATTGCCATTGTAAAACCAGAGTGATCTTAAAATTTTTAAATCTATGCTCTAATTTCTTTAACTATGATATCATATGAAACTCTTGGCAAATTTTATGATCCTATTATGGGAGATCAAATAGAATCTGCCAAGGATGTTCATAATTTAATTAAAAAACATAATCCCGAAGCAAAAAATCTGTTAGAGTTAGCATGCGGAACAGGATCATATTTGAAATATCTTTCAAATTACTACAATGTCTGCGGTCTGGACACCTCTTCCTTAATGCTCTCCATAGCTAATCAAAAAACTAAGAAAACACCTCTGTTTCAAGCAAACATGGTTAATTTCAAATTTGATCATAGCTACGATGCAATTATATGTATGAATGATTCAATAAACCATTTGTTGAAAAAAAGTGAATGGAAAAAATTATTTTTAAATGTCAGCGAACACCTAAACAAGAATGGAATATTCATATTTGATATTAATACAAAATTCAAACTGGACAATTTAAATAACTCGGGACCAATTGTTCATGAGTTCGATGGGAATCTGTTTATCACCAGTGTGGTAAAAAAAAGAGTAAATAATTATGAATGGAACCTAAAAGTATTTGAAGAAATTAAGAATGATCAATACCGTCTACACGAAGAAACGCTTTATGAAAGCGCATTTACCGTTAAAGAAATTAAAGAAATTCTCAAAAATTATTTTAAGAAAATAAAAACATACGATTTAGATACAAAAAAAGTATCAATTAAATCACAGAGAATTCACTTTGTATGTACTAAAAAATAAATTTCAGGTTATTATTCAATGTACATATGAATAATGCTTATCTGCCTAATTTTATTGTTCTTACATTTATAATATTATTTATTTCATGTTCATATCCAAAACCAACAAATAGAGAAATAATTGTCACAAAAATTCTGGATACTAATACAAGCTGGGATGGCAAAAGTTTTTACTATCCGCAAGGTACTCCGCAAGTATCATCATATATTGTAGAAATTGATTCGGGTAAGACCCTGGACTTTCACTGTCATCCAGTACCCACTTTTGCTTATATTCTGGAAGGAACTGTTGAAGTTGAAACCAGCGACGGATTAACAAAAACATTTAAAAGCGGTGATGCATTTGTTGAAGTTATGAATACCTGGCATAAGGGAAAAGCCATTGAAGCCCCTTTGAAAATATTGGTATTTTATGCAAGCGCTGAAAATATTCCCATCAGCATCAAGGCAAATAATAATTTTTTAGATAAAAAATGCTTTTTGGAAAATAAATAAATAATATGTCAAAAAAAATATTTATATACAGACATGCCAAATCTGACTGGAACGCTGAATATTCTGATGATCATGAACGACCACTTGCAACAAAAGGTGTAAGATCAGCAAAATTAATGGGCAAATTATTAGCCAAATCAAATCAGGTTCCTGAACTTGTTATTACTTCATCGGCTTTGAGAGCAAAAAACACGCTTGATACTTCGATGAAAGAGGGAAAATGGAAATCCGAAATGAAAATCGACAAAAATTTATACTACGGGAGTTTTATAGAAATATTTGAATCTTTAAATGAAATTACTGATAAATACAATAGTATTATGTTAGTCAGTCATGAGCCAAAATGCTCTTCTTTGTGTAGTTATCTTATAGGAGGTGGAGACATCGTTTTCCCCACAGCTGCAATGGCAAGAATTGATTATAATATTGAAAGCTGGAATAAAATTACTCCCGGATCAGGAATGTTAAGGTGGCTTCTTCAGCCTTCTTTCTTTTTAAAATAGTGATAAATACAAACAATACTGATATTTACCTATATTATTAATTCCCTTGTAATTTATCATTCTTAATCTGTGATAACACTTTCGAATAAATTCTTGTGGTGGGGTATGCGAGTTCTATATCATCATGTTGATCGAACTGAGTTAAAATAGCTTCCCATATTTCCTTCTCAGCGGTTCTCCTTTGACGGGGCTTCACAATATATCTTATTGTTAAAAGAACTCCACTATCCTTTACAGTTGTATAAACTATAGGAGTCAGTTTCTTAAAATATATCATATACTTCATTGCAGCACGTCTTATCTGTTCCTCAGCCCCTTCCGACAGATGTACGGCTTTTTCCTCTGTAATTCTATTTAGTATATCCTTGGCTTTTTCCCAGTTACTTTCAAAAGTTATAAGAACCGGAATCTCATGCCATATATAATCAAATCCTGTCTGATAATTCGCAATGTATTCTTTAAGAACTTTATTATTCGGTATGTGAATTACTCTGCCCGTGCTTTGATCCGCATCAATCCAGTTTCCTACTTCGATCAAACTAAATTGAAACAGGCTTATATCTATAACATCACCTTTAACACCTTGGATCTCCACTCTGTCACCAGGGATAAAAGGCTGTTTCCATAATATATATACCCAGCCTGCAATGTTGGCTATCATATCATGAAGAGCAATAGCCAATCCCGCTCCTGTCAAACCAATTAAAGTAACAAAAGACGAAAGTCCTTTAACCCATACAGCAATAATAGAAACAATTAATAAAAATCCATATATATAAAGAACAAGACGACGCCAGTAATAAAGATTTTTTACATCCTTTATTTTTTTTGAAATAATAGTGTTGGCTACCGTTTTCAGAAGAAACAGAACAACAAAAATAATTATAGTTATTAATAAGTTCCGATATATTTCAGGAGTCATTTTTAAGAAGTCAGTGATAAATTCCATAAAGAAAAAACTAAACTATTTTAGTAACTAGTAAAGTATTTTGTTATCTGTTTTATATTTGTAGTATCAAAAAAAGTCTTTATTAATGGATTGTACTATCAGGAATTAATATCATTTCCCATAATGATAATATTAATTCTTCTTTCTCTGAAAGCTCAGGCTGCTTACCAGCAAGCAAAGTTTGATTAAACTTCTCAGCAAAGTTTTCAATGTCATCAAAGCTAATTTTTTCAGGTAATTTCACCGAATTTTCAAATTCGATATAAAAACCATTATCTGTTTGTGTTGCAATATAATTTCTCATCATTTCACCTTAATTTTAATATAATCACGTAATAATGGTTGTAAAGGATAATTATTTCTGACAATTTTTGTTAGTTTCTGCTAAATAATGTCAAAATCAATACAAAAATGCTTAATTATCAAGGATAAATAAATATTTAGCACATATTTGTTGGCACATTACTTGTAATATCATTATAAAGTTGAAATATATAGCAGCTAGGAGGATTTGAGGTTTGAAACGTAAGAAATATTTATATTCTATATTATTATTTTTTATTTTCTTAATATTTTACCAAAAAGATGTTAATTCTCATGAAACCTTAAAAACCTTAGCAGATTACAGCCTCGAGGAACTGATGCAGATGGATGTTACAACTGTATCAAAAAAACATCAGACTCTTTTTAAAGTTCCTTCAGCAGTTTATGTCATAACCGGTGAAGATCTTAGAAGATCGGGCGTTCGTAATATTCCAGATGCCCTGAGAATTGTGCCGGGTGTGGAAGTTGCACAAATAAATTCGAATCAATGGGCAGTTTCCATAAGGGGGTTCAATAGTAATATTGCAAACAAATTATTGGTTCTCATAGACGGTAAAAGTGCATATACACCTTTGTTTGCAGGAGTCTTTTGGAGTGATCTGGACACACTTTTTGAAGATATCGACAGAATAGAAATCATAAGAGGTCCGGGTGGTTCCATATGGGGAGCAAATGCTGTCAACGGAGTGATAAACATAATTACAAAAAATTCAAAACATACTAATGGGTATTTTGTAAATGCAGGTATTGGGAACGAAGAGAAAGCCTTTATTGATATAAGATACGGGAATTCTGCCTTAAATAATAAATTAAATTACCGTATATTTGCAAAAGCATTCGACAAGGATGAATTTAAATCCATATCAAACAGCGGTGGTGCAAATGACGATTGGAAATCTTATAGATCGGGATTTAGAATTGATTACGACAGAGACAGTAAAAACTCATTTTCAATTATTGGTGATATTAATAAAGTTGATGCCAATAGAGAATTAAATACTCCGATTCTATCCCCACCGTTTAGTGAGACTATAAAAGAGGATGCTGAAAACAAAGGTTTTAGTATAATTGGAAAATGGAATCGTTTTATTTCAAATAATTCGGAACTTAGTTTTCAGTTTTATTATGATTATTATGACAAGCTTTCAGAATTCGCAGGTGAAAAAAGACATACAATAGATTTCGAACTTCTTCATAATTTTTCCACAACTTTTATTACCTCACATGAAATAAACTGGGGACTTGGATTTAGGTTAACCACTGATGATATTACAGAAACACCATTCCTAGAAATTAGAGACAGTAATCAGACAAATGAACTGTATAGTGCATTTGTTCAAGACCAAATATCAATAATTAATAACAAGCTTTTCCTGATCTTGGGCACTAAACTTGAACATAACGATTTCACAGGATTCGAGATTCAGCCTAATGCCAAGATATTATTCACACCAGATGACGATAATACGTTCTGGCTATCAGCATCTCGAGCAGTAAGAACCACTTCAAGAATTGAGGATGGTGTTTTAAGTCTTGTTTTAGGTTTTCCCGATCCCATAACAAATTTACCAGCTTTGGTATTTGCTGTTGGTTCCGATGATTTCGATTCAGAAAATTTATATGCAATTGAAATGGGATACAGGACAAAGCCAAGAGACTGGATTACTTTTGATTTATCCTTATTTTACAACTTCTATTATGATCTAGAGTTTTTAAAATTAAGTGGGACTGAGATGTCTTCTGACCCAATTGATCATATAAGAATATTAATGGAATTTGAAAATGAGTTAGAAGCTGATACATATGGTTTTGAAGTTGCAACTAACTTTGTATTAACCAGATTCTGGAAATTGAAATTTAATTATTCATATTTGAACATAGATATTGAAGATACAGATGTGTTTCAGATAGATGAAGATACTTTTTCACTTTTATCAAGGTTCTCCGAGGATTTTAGTCCAAAAAATCAGATAAAAATTCAGTCATTCCTTGACTTGACAGACAAATTGGAGTTCGATGCATCACTTTACTGGGTTGATGACATAAAAACAGCTGAATTTGAAAATATTTCCGATTACACCAGATTGGATTTAAGGCTTGCATATAAATTTTTAAATGGTCTTGAGTTTAGCATAACAGGTCAAAACATTTTGGATAATTCCCACAAAGAATTCGGAAATGCCATACTTGGTAATAACTCAAATATTGAAAGGAGCATATTCGGATCCATAATTTGGAGAAAATAAACAAATTTTATGAAAATTATTTTGTTATTTTTAATATTCTATCTTTCATTTAACCATTTAAACGTGATGGCACAGGAAATCTCCGTGAATGAATTTAAAGCCGTATTTATATTTAAATTCATAAAGTTTATTAACTGGCCTGATACAATTAATAATGCAGATGTAATCAATGTATGCATAATTGGAGACGACATTTTATATGAGTCCATAAATATCTTTGATGGAAGAAAAACAAAAGAAAAAAAAATATCTGTTTTAAAAAAATCCAACAGCTCAAGTTTTAACGCATGCAATATGCTCTATATCGGTTCTTCAAAATCAAAAACTCAAAAAGATATTATAATTAGAACAAAGGGGGAAAACATTTTGACAATTGGACATTCGGATAATTTTCTTGGTAATGGCGGAATGATAAATTTTCTGGTTGAGAAAAACAGACTAAATTTTGAAATAAATTATAAATCGGCAAAAAAAGAAAATATCAGAATTAGGTCAACATTATTAATGTTGGCAAAAAGAGTCATTGACTAAAAATGAAAGAACCTAAAGAAAAGAAAAACAGATCTATAAAAACAAAATTAACCTTCATCATAATGGTTGTATCAGCATTTGCAATCTTCTTAACTTCTTTTGCTTCTGTAATTTACAACTTTAAAAGATTTGATTCTGATTTTTCTAAAGAGTTTGAGAGCATAACTGGTATTATCGGCTTTAATATGTCGGCAGCCTTGGAATTCGAAGACAAACAGATTGGAAAACAGATACTAGACACGCTAAGATCCAACAATAAGGTACTTGCAGCCTATATTTACAAGCCTAATGGAGAGATGTTTTCAGAGTATAAAAGATATGCATATCTGCCTGTCATGAATGAAGAAAGATTGAATAATGACACTGATATCAACAAAAATTTCAAAGTCTTTAAAAGAAATATTGTATTAGAAAATAAAAATATTGGTAAGATTTATCTCCTTGCAGATGTTCAAGAATTAAGAAATTCCTATATAAATTATTTGATGGTAGTTACTTTAATACTACTATTGACCCTTATTGTTGTTTATTTCATATCAATTTACTTTCAAAGGTTTATCTCAAATCCTATATTTAATCTATCAAAGTTGGTTAAGGACATATCTTATGAAAAAAATTATTCCGTTAGGGCAATTAAACAAAGCAATGACGAGATAGGTTATCTGGTAGATAAATTTAATGAAATGCTGGAACAAATTCAGCATCGTGACGAAGCTTTGATAGAAGCTCAGGAAGAACTAGAAAAAAGAGTTGCCGAAAGAACAATCGAACTGAAAAATGAGATTTCTGAAAGGGAAAGAATATCAGAAATACTCAGAGAATCCCAGCAAATGTTAAGTTTGGTGATGAACAATATTCCGCAGGCTATTTTCTGGAAAGATAAAAATTTTAAATATCTTGGTTGCAATACAACTTTTGCACAACATGCAGGAATAGAAAACACAGACGATATAGTCGGAAAAACAGATTTTGATTTACCATGGGAAAAATCAGAAATACAAAAGTTTTTCGAATCAGAAAGTAAAGTCATTATAGACGGGAACCCCATTTATAAGGAAATTCAGACTCTAAGACATGCCAACTCTAAAAAATCCATTATTGAAATTAATAGAGTTCCGCTATACGACAGTAAAAATTATATAATGGGCATTTTAGGAACATACGAAGATATTACCGAAAGAAGGCAACTTGAAGACGAACTAATTAAAACTCAAAAACTGGACTCGCTGGGAATATTAGCCGGAGGTATAGCTCATGATTTCAATAATCTTTTGACCGGCATTCTCGGCAACATAACATTTGCTTCTTCCAAACTAAATACCGGGGAGGATATTACAAATTATTTAAAGAAAGCTGAAATGGCGTCTCTCCGTGCAAAAGATCTAACAAAACAACTGTTAACATTTGCAAAAGGAGGGCAACCAATTAAGAAAGCTGTTAATTTATCTGATCTTTTGGTTCAAACTGTTAGCCTGTCTTTAAGGGGTTCCAAGATAAAGTGTGAATACGAACTTGACGAAAATCTGTGGCTCGTGGAAATTGACGAAGGACAGATTAGTCAGGTGATAAACAATTTAGTAATCAATGCAGATCAATCAATGCCCGCAGGTGGTGTAATAAAAATTCAAGCAAATAATCTTGATAACAATAATGGAAATATCGGAATGTTGAAAAAGGGGAAATATATACATATAAAGATAAAAGATTCTGGAATTGGAATATCAGATGAAAATATTAAGAAAATATTTGATCCCTACTTTACAACCAAGGATCATGGAAGTGGTTTAGGACTTGCAACCTCTTACTCGGTAATTAAAAATCATGGCGGATTAATCGAAGTTACTTCAAAAATCAAAGAAGGTTCGGAATTCAACATATACCTGCCCGCTAACGATAACCTTGTCATTTTGGAACAGAGCAATAACGAACTGAATAAGAATAATGAAAGCAAGTGTGGGAATATCCTATTAATGGACGATGAAGAAACAATAAGGGATGTTGCCAATGAAATCTTATCTAAGAATGGATTTAAGTTTTTATCAGCAGAAAATGGAGATGAAGCAATTAGAATTTACAAGGAATATCTGGATCAAGGGGAAAGAATCGATCTTGTAATACTAGACCTGACAATTCCGGGCGGCTTAGGTGGAAACGAAACATTGAATGAATTAAAAAAACTTGATCCGGATGTTAAAGCAATAGTTTCAAGCGGATATTCCAATAATCATGTTATGTCCGAATATAAAAAATACGGATTTGTTAACTACCTTGAAAAACCTTATAGAGCAGAAGATCTTATAAACATTGTAACAAACGAAATCAATCCTAATATCTCGGCATACATTAAACTATTGTAAATAATATAATGTAATAACAATATACAAATAACTGTTGACTTAGAATATTATTTAGATAAAATCTGATCAAGCCGTACTTTTGTATTAAGATTTATGATTATAATACTTTAGGGTGGAAATACATATATATGGATGATAACGAGAAGCTGATTCAATCTGTTCAGAAAAAGTATCATGACATGCTTGAACAGGATGTAGATGCATATGAATGGGCTTATGCTTGGCGCTCAGAATTAAACAAAGGTGGATTCAGAGCAGTTGACTTCCTGATGCGCGAGATAGTAGACACCAGCAAATGTGTTGGCTGTGCTGCTTGCGTTACGATTTGCCCAACCGACGTATTCGACTATAAAGACGAAAAACCCGTTGACACAAGAAAAGATGCTTGTGTTTTTTGCGAACTATGCGCAGATGTTTGTCCTGTTCTTCGACCACCCGACAAAGATCTACTTAAGCTTTTAGGCTTCAAAGATCCTGTAATTGATGAGGGATTTGGTCCCTATAATTATGCAGTAATTGCACGCGCAAAAAATAAAGATTGGTTGGAAAAGGGTCAAGATGGAGGTGTTACTTCAGCATTGCTGGTTCATGCTTTGGAGAATGGCTCCATAAATGGAGCGGTAGTTGGAGATGTACTTCCTGAAAATCCTCAGGTTGGCATTCAAAAACTTGCAACAACCGCTGAAGAGATTCTGCAATGTAGCGGTTCAAGATATACCTACTCACCTAATACTCTTGCTTTAAGAGAAGCTATGGAAAATGATATTAAACCCATTGCTGTTGTGGGTGTTCCTTGTCAGGTTGACGGCGTACGTCAGCAACAATACAGCAGCATTCGTCTTGAAATTGCTAAATGGTATCAAAAAAATGTGCCTCTGGTTATCGGCCTATTCTGCTCGGAGAGCTTTACACACGAACATATATCATTTATTGCAGAACATCTGAATGTTGAACCCCAGGATATTATTAATGTTAATGTAAAAGGAAAAGTCATAATAGAATTAAAAGACGGGCGTGAGGAAATCATGCCACTAAAGGATTTTCATCCTTTTGCACGTCCAGCTTGTTTATATTGCTTGGATTATGCTGCTGATAATTCGGATATTGGAGTGGGTGGCATTGGTCTTAGTGGCTGGACATTCGTCGCCGTACGAACTGAGAAAGGACACAAGTTTTTTCAGGCAGCAGTTGATGATGATCTATTTGAAATCATGCCTGTAGATTCTGTTCCCAAAGCAAAATCGCTTTTGATCAGATTATCCAATATGAAAAGAAATAAACCTTTCCCCGCGCTAATGCCTACTTTAAATGAAAGAATTGAAATGGGAAACACCAATCCTAAAACATTTTATAAAGATTATAAACCACCCGAGAAAGAGGACGAATCCAAATGACTTCAAATAAAGGAATTCAACCTACCTTATACGATATAAATGTAATAGTTGCAGGGCAAGGTGGCGACGGTTCACTAACCGTAATAACCTTACTTGCAGAATTAATGAGGAATTACGGCTTAAACGTTTACACCGAAAGGGACGTATTATCAAGGATAAGAGGTGGACATACCGCTGCAACACTAAGGGCATTTTCTGGTGATTGTTATTGCATTGGAAACAAGATTGATTTACTTGTTGCTTTAGATGAAGAAGCTGTAGAAAAAAACATACGTCATCTTGATAGCCAAAGCATAATCATATTTGATGAATCAGGTGGAAAACTACCAGATGGAGCACTCCCTGAAGGGATAAAAGTTTACTCGGCTCCATTTAACCGTATTGCAATGAGGACAATGAGACGTGAATTATATAGAAACAGTATTGCATTTGGTGTAGTTGGACGTCTTATAGGAATTGATGATGAAAAATTGAGAGATATATTTAAAAAAAGATTTGCACGCTTTGGAACTACAGTCTTGGACTACAATTTAGAGGCATTGGATCTTGGCTTTGGAATTGCTGATGATTTTGGTCTTACTCCTGGTAATGGACTTAATAACATAAAAGAAACGGCAACCACAAATAAACTTTTAATTACAGGAAATGAATCTGTGGCTTTAGGGTTTGTTATGGCTGGGGGTAGATTCTTTGCAGGCTATCCCATAACCCCTTCTTCAGAAATTCTCGAATCATTACAAAAATGGCTTCCTCAGGTTGGTGGTGTTGCAAGACAAGCCGAAGATGAACTCTCGGTAATAAATATGGCAATTGGTGCCGCTCTAACTGGTGCCCGAACAATGGTAGGAACATCAGGACCAGGATTTTGTTTGATGCAGGAAGGAATTGGACATGCAGGATCTGCAGAAATTCCTATGGTTGTTGTAGACTGTCAAAGGGCAGGACCCAGCACCGGCATGCCGACAAAACCGGAACAAAGTGATCTCAATTTGATGGTATTTGGTGGAAATGGTGACTTTCCACGTGTTGTTCTGGCTCCCGGGCATCCCGAAGACTGTTTTTATCTGTCAGTAGATGCAACTAACCTTGCTGCTAAATATCAATTTCCAGTATATATCTCGATGGATCAGGGCTTATCACAAAATATAGCTACAATTGATCCTTTTGATCTGGAAAATATAACTATTGATAAAGCAAAACACCTGGATGCAAAAGATCTGGAAAATCTCGATGTATATAAAAGATATGCTTTGAATGATGAGGAGGTTTCCCCTATTGCCAAACCAGGAACACCAGGTGGTTTTTCACTGGTTACCGGAAATGAACATGATGAATTTGGATTGGTCTCAACAGATCCCGAAAATCGTGTGCGTATGATGGAAAAACGAATGAATAAGATAGAACGTGCCAAACCGCATTTACCAAAAGCGCGTCATTTTGGCAACGGAAATGAAAAAATTGGTTTTATTGCAATAGGTATGATCTATGGTGTTATACTTGAAGCAATGGAGCAGCTGGAAGCTGAGGGTATTAAAACTCAATATTTACAACCCAGAACCATCTGGCCTGTCCTCGATGAAGTATTAGAATTCATTGATAATTGCGATCGTGTATACGTGGTTGAATACAATGCCGTCGGTCAACTCGCCCATCTACTAATGCATCAGGGAGCAGATTCAAGCAAAATCGTAAAGATCCTTAGATACAATGGTATTCCATTCAGACCTAACGATATTTTCAGAAAAGTTATGGACAAAGAAGAAAAATTTAAAAAAATTAAAAAGATAAGCAGTAAGAAAAGGAGGGCTACATCCAAATGACTAAAACCTTTCCTCCGGCTAGGCCAATTTGGTGTGCAGGATGTGGCGATTTTGCAGTTCAGGGAATACTTGAAAAATCATATGACAGCCTGAATATTCCACGAGAAAATCTTATGTTACTAGCTGGAATTGGCTGTTCAGGTACAATCCAGAATAACTTAAAATGTTATGGCTATCATGCTTTGCATGGACGGGTGCTACCAACCGCCATTGGTGTAAAACTTGCTAATCCTAATCTAACAGTTATAGCTGCAGGTGGAGATGGAGATGGTTATGCAATAGGGGCAGGACACCTTGTACACACTTTTAAAAGCAATCCAAGTTTGACATACATTGTTATGAATAACAGCAATTATGGGTTAACCAAAGGACAACCTTCTCCAACTAGTCCGCTGGGTTACAAATCAAATGCAGAGGTAGGCATGGATTCAATACTTCTGGGTCTTAGTATTCCATCCACTACATTTCTTGCACGCGGTTTTAGCGGGCATCCCGAACAGCTGGAAAAATTAATGGTATCTGCAATCAAACACGCAGAAGCAGGAAAGGGTTTTGCTTTCCTCGAAGTACTTTCTCCTTGTGTAACCTATTATGATACACACAGGGAATGGGCTTCCAGAGTTTATGATTTAGATGAAGATAAGGACTACAATAATACCGATCGAAATAGTGCATTCCAGAGAGCTCAAGAAGTATTAAGCGACAACAGAATACCTGTAGGACTTATTTATGAGGGAGATAACATCTCATTGGAAAATATTATTTTAAAGGAAGATAAAATTCCACCAGCTCTGCAGGATCCAATTTCTTCTGAAAGCATGGAAGTTTGTAAAAATATCATGCAATCCTATATGGGTTAAATCACCTTAAACTTTTTAAGTTTAATAACTTCAATTTATTGTAATCAAGCATAAATAAAATATATTTATTCTTAAATACAGGGCTGTTAGCTCAGTCTGGTAGAGCAGCTGACTCTTAATCAGTCGGTCAAAGGTTCGAATCCTTTACAGCCCATATAAAATAAATAAGGGTGGCGTCCCTATAATGTCTTTAAAATGCATTGCAAGCAGAATCGGTACTATATTCACCCCAAAAACCCCAAATCTATTAAAAACACACCCTAACCACTATATATTGTGGTTTCTTAGTGAAAAAAGAAGTGTCTTAATTAATCTTTAAAACACCCATAACCCCTTGTAATTTTCTCTATATTTTAATAGAATTGTAAAATCATAAAAGATTCTCTTAAAGGAGGAATTTAAAATGAATTTGTTTAAATATATCTTGTTGGCTTTGATTCTGGCATTGCCTATTAATGTTTTTGGGGGAACATTTGCATTTCAAACTGATGTGATCAGTACAAAAGATTTATCTGCTTATTATGACCTTAGAGATAGAAGCTCATTAATACAGGTTACAAATTTAGATGATAACAATGCTACATGCAGAATACATGTGCAAATCTTTCAGCATGACAGAGGTTGCTCGGAGCTGAACTTTTTTGACACTTTAACTCCTAATGACACAGTTGTTTATGATTTGGATAATTTAGTTAAAAACAACGGTAATCCTGTACCTGTAAATCTTCAGGAAGATTCATATGGTTATGTAGTTGTAACTGGTAAAATAGATGATGGTTGTCAAGAATTAATTGGAAATTTTAGAATAATTGATAATGCAGGATATGAATACAGAACAAATATGGATGGTACTAATGGGCGAGATGTAGATCATAATTTGTATGCCAACTTCAACACAGTGAATGGTGCAAATCAGGCAGATATAGTTGGATATTCTTGGTTCAGAGATGAGGTTGATTTTGGCTTTGTTGCATTAAATAATGATTTTGGTTTTGATGCAGATATATTTATTTATGATCTTGCAGAAGAACCACTGTCTTGCGACAGAAGAAACTTTGCCTGCGGAAATGTGATGAACTATGGTGTTAACGAGGATTATCCTAATAGTAAAGGCGGTCCTTTACTATGTCCAGGTGGGGGATTAGCTGATCCTAAAGGTGGCTATGTATTATTTGATAATCGGATGTTTCCATTCCCCCCTGAATTTGATGTACCAGGTGATCCAGTAAAACATGGATTTATAGGAATAAATAATGGAAATGGTACAGGAAGTATGGACATCTGGCATACTCGTTATGACTAATTAAACAAATAGTTATTAATTCGAAAAAAAGCCCGAGACTAAACATCTCGGGCTTTCTAATATATAACCTCTTATAGATGGAAATTTAAGATACATTAATTATATTAAATTCTCCTGATTAAAACAACCCTGATTTTACCTTTAAACTTCATTTTACAATTGAAGTTTGTCTTTTCATAACACCCATAACCCCTTGTAATTTCTTTTTATATTTAATAGAATTATAAAAATTCATGTCCGCTTCTTAAAGGAGGAATATACAATGGACTATTTTAAATATTTAGTATTAGCTTTTATAGTTATATTACCAATATATAGTTATGGACAAGGTAATTATAACAGACTTAATACAGATAGAATTGACTTTACAAGTAATACAAACCACCAGCTAAGTGCTTATTATGATTTAAGAGACAGACAAAGTCATATACAGGTTACAAACATTGATGTTAATAATATAACAATTCATGTCCAAATATTTCAACACGATAGAAACTGTGATGAGCTCAACTTCTTTGATGAGTTAACCCCAAACGATACAGTTGTCTATGATATGGATAATATTATAAAAAATGATGGTAATCCTGCCCCAATTAACCTGCAGGATGATTCATACGGTTATGTAGTTGTTACAACAACTCTAAATGCTCCAACTTCAATACCACCTGCATTAATCGGCAACTTCAGGATTATAGATGATGCAGGTTATGAATATAGAACTAATATGATTTCTCCCGCATTTGGAGATCGTGTGCAAGATGACAGATTATTTGCTAATTTTAATACCGTTGATTCTGCAAACCAAGCGGATGTGATAGGGTATGCGTATCATGGAGAATCTTCAACATCAGTAAGAAATATCGATAATGGTTTCAGTTTTGATATTTTCGTATTTGATTTAGCTGAAGAACCACTTTCCTGTGACAGAAGAAACTTTGCATGTGGCAACGTAATGAACTACGGGATTAATGAAGATTACATGGCAAGCAGGGGAGATAATCTATTATGTCCGGGTGGTGGCCTTGCTGATCCAAAAGGGGGTTTCATCAGCTTTGAAAATGGATTAAATCTTGATGGTAATCCACCAGAATCAGATAATTTTAATGATATGTTTGTAGGTTTTATTGGTTTGAATAATAATGATGGTACCGGATCAATGGATGTCTGGTGGTATGGGATGGGATTTAGCTTTTGATAAAAATTTATTTTTAAAAATTCATTAAAATTATAAGAGCTATAAACCCAAATTGGTTTCATAGCTCTTTTTTTTATTGTTTAATACTGTTTTAGACTAAAAACCTACCGTAATGACATGGTGTGGACATAATATTACAAAGACATTTACATAACCAGTATGACAGAAGGAATTATTATGTCTTCCCGCACTGGATGCGGAATCAAAATATATTTTATTTATGGATTCCTGTTATAAGTATGCAGGAATTATAATCAGGCAATTGTCATACTTTCAGATTTGTTTGTAGTGGTATGATAATTAAGGGTACTTAAATATTGGATCGCCCTAACCTTTATATACCAAATTTTTTGCAAATACTTTGCAAAGTACTGTGTTGTTTTTTCTATATATAACTCTTTTTATGAGACAGTAACTGTCACTATCTGAATATATTATTTACAATGTTTTCAATGTGTTATGTAATATAGTTAATGTTTTCAGTGAGTTTCATAAAATGCATGAATCGGATTCATAATCCTGAGTCCAGAGGTTTTATTATTTTTCTGCAGGACTGAGAGAATCACAGTGTCCGTTATTCATACATCTAACACTTTGTCAATAATGAAACACACTGTTTTCAAGTAAAAAAACTTGGCATAACTGTTGCAGTACTTATTCTTGTAATAAATTCAAAACAGGAGGTGAATTGTATGACTATAGAACAGTATGAAAAAGAAGTTGAGCATTTGGGAGAAACAAGAGGTTTACCGGACCATGATCATGATATGATTCATGAATTGAGCCGAAGACTAGACGCACTATGGAGATATGATCAATATATAAGTAATGCGTCCGATTTTGAAAATATTAAAAACTTTTGGCAAAAGATGAAAGATCAGGAGCAAAAAAATATTGCCGAGTTGAAAAGTATATTGGTAAACCATATCAAAAATAAATGTTTCTAGAATTCAATTAATATCTAGATCAGTTTTCTTGAAACCTTATATTTTGGTGAAGTCAGATTTTATTATCTTACCAACTTCTTTAAAATTTATTCATCTCATTATTAAGAATTCTGTTTTCATCCGTAGATCGTAGATTGGGCTCCTACCGGGGACACCACTTATAAGTTAGAATGTGACATAATATTCCTTTACAACTCACCTATTCCAAAGAGCATAATATCAAAGATTAATGCCAATATATATCAAACAAGATTACACGAGACCAACTAAATATTATGAATTAAATTATAACTCAAAGGATAGACTTAAACCTAGGGACCCTAATAGATAAAGAACTTGACATTTGATTTTATATTATGAGAAACTACTATTAAGTGTATTTGTACATAAATCTAAGGATCCAACAACTGCAAGGAGGTAAGATGAAATGAGTGATTGGTGGTGGCAAGCAGATTATATTGAAACATGCAACTGTGCATATGGATGTCCGTGTAATCTTAACATGATTCCCACGGACGGTACATGCCAAGCTATAGACGCCTGGTTGATAAAGGAAGGTTCATACGGTGATGTTAAACTGGATGGACTGAGAATTGCTCTTCTAGTGCGTTGGCCCAATCCCATACATCATGGTAATGGTATTGCGGTTGTATATATTGACGAGAGAGCCGATGATTCCCAAAGAGAAGCTTTAGCCAAAATCGGCACGGGACAAGCAGGTCCTGGAGGACCATTTGAGATTTTCTCAACGACATATTCCGAACCTGCCAGCGTTGTTTATGGCCCATTTCAAGTCTCGCGTGATGGAAAAAGTGTAACATTACAATTGGGCGATATGGCCAGTGCAGATTTAGAACCTATTATCTCTGATATGGATAACTCTGAAGCTAATGCTCGTATGGTCTTGCCCGGGGGATTCATATGGCAAGATAGTGAAATTGTAAACACCAAGAATTGTGAGGTTAACGCCCAAGGGCTTTCCTTCAGGCATGAAAATTCAAGTGCTTTTCTTTCAGAGGTCAATTACAACGTTGAATGATATTCAGGATTAAATAAGTAAATTAGATTTACTGCAGTTAATTTGAGTTTAATATGCCAATTTTGTTATAAATCTTTCCAGTATCAAATAATCAAGTCTCTTTCTGGAATAGTAAATCTAATTAATATATTTCTCTAAATCTTTATTTCCTGCATAATTCTTTCAAATATCATGTTATAAAAGTCATTTAAATTTCATATGGAATAAGATATTTACACAGCTGAGTTTTTAATATATGGATCGCCCTAACCTTTATATATAATCTGAATTTTTATCACATTTTTGCTATGTTTGAACTAAAATGTAAATGTGAGTTAATCAATTAACCATTAATAAGTTTTTATCATTAACTCAGCTATAATAAATCTTTAGAATTAACTAAGTTAAGATTAATTGGAGGTTAGTGCAATGCCAAAATTTCTCATTGAAGTCCCACATGATTCTGACAAGGTAGAGTGTGCACGCGCAGTCCAAATTTTTCTCAGGTCCGGCTCTCATTTTCTGACGAATGCTGACTGGGGCTGCTCAGATGGAGATCATAAAGCGTGGATAATTATGGAAGCTGACAACAAGGACGAAGCACGGTATATACTGCCTCACGTTTACCGCTCAAAGGCCAAGATTGTGATGCTAAACAAGTTCACAATGGAGGAGATCGACGAATTCCTTAACCGTCACGGTTAACTACATTTATGTATAAACCAATATCTGAATGATATGAAATAGAATTGAAAGGGAATGCAACCATTTTTTGTGTTTTTCAATCCCACAAAATTCTATAATTACCTTCAAACAATAGATACAAATTGTAGTAATAGCTAAACAGGATTTAATTCATTACACAGAAGAATAGTATTGTGATTTCAGTAAGTAACAAGAATATCCAATAATATAAGAAAATTATATAATCCCTTCTTGTAGGATTCATAAACCTGAGGCCAGAAGTTAAAAATATTTCGTTTATGCTTAATTATTGTTCCGCCGCCCCCGAACTGCAAAATCCGAAGCATTCGCTGCTTTCACAACCAAAAAATACACAAATACCATTTTCTACTTCTATATCAGAACAAGGCTGTCCCGCACATTCTGCCAAATTACAATCACAGTTTGTTGGCAAACAATTTGGATGTAAAAAGCAACCAAAATCATCGCAGTCTACCGCTCCGTCTCCATCATTATCTTCCCCATCATTACAAATTTCTACGCATGATGGTGAATTAAAACAATTGAGATCGTCACAATCTACAAAACCATCACCATCGTTATCTTCCCCGTCATCACAACTTGTTTCAAAAGTTTCAGGTGGTGCAGGTGGCTCACATCTTGTATCTGCTACACATATTGAATTTGTATCTCCGTCACATACTTGCCCGAGACAATCCTCATCGTCACAGTCTACAGCCGCATTTGCATTATCATCCACTCCGTTTGTACATATCTCAATCGGAACATCACATCCGACTGAAACATCATTGGCAACTCCTGGAATTATATCTGTGGTTACATTACCGGAACAACAGGTTCCAAGAGGTCCATCAAGTGATACACCAAATGTTCTGTTTTCTCCCGCTGGAACAAGTACTATAGGAGTTTCTCCTTCCCCGAATGTTACAAAAATTGGTGAGAAATCAGCCCCGCTTACAGAAACAGAAATAGAAGTATATTCGCAATCTTCAAAAAATGCTGCGTTTGTTAAATCAACCTTATCTGAATCAACCAATTCACCGGATGGTTTAATAGTAATCCTTAAAGGTGCAAATTCATTTGCATTGTTATTATCGCTGCTACTTCCGCCAGCGCATGAATGAATTACGATTATTGTTAATAAGATGAAAGCAAACCTTGTAATTTGTTTATACATTGTCATTTTCCCTGAATAGTTCTACTTTTTAATTTTATAATATTCTACAATTTAATTTAATCTTTTTCTAGTTATGATTCCCCGTATATAGAGTATTCAGTAGCCTATTCTAAACAGTGTATCAATTTTTTCATAAACCAAGTGGATAGGTAATAGTTTTAAGTATATTTATTATAAACACATTTAATCGTAATATGGGATAAGGAATATCCACAATATATTCAAACAAAATCAAAAAAAATGTCAGTATTTTAATAAGTTTTCTAGGCTTATTAATAATTGACCTGATTAATGGCACTTTATTTATTACCGGTACACTTAAAAGCTTGTTAAATAACTTCATAACCAGATTTGTAAGCACTTTAGGTGATGATGGAATTCCATTTGAAACCCTAAAGAATAAATTATTTAATTTTATAATTACGTTCCGGGTATATCAATTTGGACCGGAACTAAAATCTGACCCCCATTTGTGGTATCACCAGGTGATAAATCTATAGGTGGTTGAGTTGGAGGATTATTATTGTTATTATTTGGCGTAGGAGTTGTAGGGGTTGTCTTACTGTCTGGAGGTATATTCCCGCCCGGATAATAAACACCATAAGGATCTATCGCATCATAAATTGAATCAGGGAAATTGGTATCATGGTAATCATTTAATATCCCCTGCGAATTAAATGCAGGTGCTGAAGGAATGCCATCAGGACCAATATGAGTATACTGTCCGGCTTGAAGTATAATTTCTTTTGTTTCATCAACAAGGCTTCTAACATAAATTTCACCTTCAATTACAGAAATTATGTTATTTAGAACATCAATAAAAAGTGACGTTCCCTTTACCCCAGCAACAGCGTTTTCAGTTCTATATTCAACAACCGAAGACTCACCTTTAAACTTCTGAACAAATGCTCTCATCTTTCCTTTTGTAATATTAGATACAGTCTTTCTTTCTTCAGGGTTGTAAATAAATTCGGTTATTTCAAGATCGGTATTATCAGAAAGAGTAATAAGGGTATCATCAATAAAAACAATCTTTACGCCTGAATCATCCCCGGTCTCAAAATAATCACCAAGATATACTTTCATTCCCTGAAAAACTTTTAAATCACTATCATTTCTAACTACAACCACTTCACCCTGCAAAGAAGATACAATTCCTATAGAATCATCTTGAGCAAATGCAGGAATCGTAATAAATAATAAAAGAATAAGGATTAATTTGATCTTCAGCATATTCATAACAATTATATTATTAGTTTTCATTAATATCTATAAGTTATTGATGTAGTAAATATATTCCTGTCGTAATCAAACGGTTCAAAATCAGGAAAATCACTGTCAGAGTTATTATATTCAAGTTGATAGCCCAGATCCAAGGTTAGCCTTCTGTATAATTTCTTGGAAAGCACAACTCTGAAAGATATATGATTATCAACCCTGTCAAAATCATCATTATAATAATCTTCTCTTGCATATCTTGCTTTACCATAAATCGTAAAACCGTTGTCCAATAAAGCAAGCATTACTAGCTGAAACTGAGGTGCGTAATAATCAAAATTTCTTGTGTTTGAGATATCATCCGCAGCATTGACAATGAAGGATAATCCCGGAATTACAAGAAAATTACCTTCATCAAATCTAAAAACCTGGTTAACAGCTATTTCATTATAAATAGCATCTCGCTCAGGGATATCATCAAAATTATTATATTTTAATTCATAATAAACTTCGGTTGAGGTTTTTTCATTCCAGTCATACGAGAATCCCGGAACTGCTGCATGAGTCTGGGAGAATAGATCAGATGCCGGTGAACCATCAATTAACACTAATTCATAGTAATAATTGAAGAAATATTTTAAAATTCTGTTGTCTTCCAATACTTTCTGCTTAACTCCATACAACGTAACCTTGTGATTCTGAATGTTAAAGTCAGTAACATCAAAATGAAAAGACAAAAATCCTCTGTAATCAATACCTATCTCTCCCGTACTGGTTAAATAAGGCTTATAACCAAGATTGGCAAAGAAAAATACACTTGAATCGTCTTCTTCAGAAAATATTGCAGAATCATCGGGAACAACACTAACATTAGTATCATATTGATAACCAACAGAAACTGCAGCATAATATTTTTTGTAATAAATATTTATAGCATCAAGATATTCTTCAACAGATTTTCTGATATCTTCATCCGGATCACCTTTCAAAACTTCCTCAAAATTTCTCCTGGACTGTTCAAATTCCGAAATTCTGTAATTACTAATTCCCGAAAAATAATTTGATTTGTAAGAAAGCTGGTTATCCAAACGTTTAGCTTTTTGAAAATTAGAAATTGCTTTCGTATATTCGCCATTATTGAACTGGGCATAGGCAAGATTATAATATGCCAATGAACTTTCAGGATAGTTACTAATTTCCTGATTAAAAGCGGATATCGCTTCCTCTGCCTCACCCCTTCTTAGATGAACAGTTCCGATATCAACATAAAGGTTTTCAAGTTTTGGGTTAATTTCTTTAGCTTTATTTAAGCTTCTAAGCGCGTCCCCGTATTGCTGTAGCTCAATATAATTAAGTCCAATAAGCTTATATATATCAGCATTATCAGGATCCTGTTCCAAAACTTTGTTCCCGTAAGAAATTGAGGACTCATAATTATTTTGATGATACTCGAATACTGCTTTATTGAAGTCAAATTCTGCATCGGCAAAAGATGAAAAAGTAAATAAGATAGAGAAACAGAAAAAGGTTAAAACGAATATTAATATATTTTTTGAAATTAAATTCATTATATTTGTTCCCCTATTATATTCTAATTTACATTACTAACACCGTGCATTATTGTCAAGATTATTAAATAATAAATTTTAACAATACTTAGAAACAAGAATTTTATGTTCTTTCTAATTAGTTAGTTGTTCATTCATTCTTCTTAAACGGTAAGCCAGAATTCTCATAACATGAATTGCAAAAAAAGGTGTATTTTGAACAAGGAACGTAAATCTTTTTTCGTCTATCGGTACAACTTCACAGTCTGTTTTAGCCCTTGCAGTCGCGCTTCTGTTGGATTTCTCAACAATAGCCATCTCTCCGAATATTGATCCTGGTCCTGCTGTTTCCACAACCTTATCGTCAACTAAAATCTCAATTTCCCCATCTTTAATAACGTACATTGTATCCCCTTCATCTCCCTCATTGAAAATAATTGATCCTTTGCTATATGTATCAAATTCAGTTGCATGCTGAAATAAAGTCAGAGTTTCCATCAGCCACCTCAATTCATATAAATTAATTAGACTGTTTAAATATTAAATTCTTACTAATATTTTGTAAATAAATGTTTTATTTCTGAGTAGCTGTATATACATAGTCCCAATCTTCGTCAGGGGGATTTTGCAGATACTCTTCACATCTTTCGATATAAAGCTCTGCAGGTACGTCATGAGGGAAATCTTCAAGGAATTTTTCAAATGCTGCTTTTGCATTATTAAAATCTTTTGATCTATAGAATTCTAAACATTCATTAAATCTTTTTATAATCTCACTAACCCTGGCTCTGTCATTTACTCTTGTAAATAACTGATAGATTAATATTGGCTCCTGCTTTCCTTTAACCTGGATATAATCAAGCTCTCTAATAAAAAATGATCTTTCCGAATCCATGGAATTGATTAGGTTTTGAGGTAATTCGTCTACTGTAGATTTGCTGATAATTACCGTTACCCCATAATATTTTGTCTGACCCTCCAGACGGGCCGCAAGGTTCACGGTATCACCGATTGCAGTATAATCAAATCTCACATCGGCACCCATATTCCCAACAACAGCTTCACCAGTATTCAAACCGATTCCTATTTGAAGCTGCGGAAAACCTTTTTCTTCAAGACTTTTGTTTATCTCAACCAACTTATCAATCATATCCAGAGCTGATTCACAACCCTTCATACCATGTTCAGCCAAATCAAACGGGGCATTCCATATTGCCATTATCGCATCGCCGATATATTTATCCAAAGTTCCATTATTGCTCATTACTATATTTGTCATCGGACTTAGATATTCATTCAAGATTGATACAAGCTCTTGAGGAGTAGTCTTCTCGGATAGTGAGGTAAATCCCCTTATATCCGAAAAAAGAAGTGTTATAACTTTACTGACACCTCCTAAATCCAGCTTGTCAGGATCGGATATGATTTGAGAAACAAGATCCGGTGACACATAACTGCTAAAAGCTCTTCTCAGGAATCTGCTTTTTCTTTCTACAACAAGGTTCCTGTATATTTCATAAAACAAAAAGGAAATTCCAAGAGAGAATATCGGAAACAAACTGCTAAGCAGATAGTTGTAATGCACGAAAGCAAAATAATTCGAATAAATGTGTACAACTAATAAAACAGCTAATATTAAAAATCCAATTACCGTACTTCTTGCTAACAGGAGCAATAAAAGAATTAGAAAAGAAGATGATACAATTAAAATTAAATCAATAAATTCCGTAAAACTGTTTCTAATTAAAAAATCACGGTTCAATATGTTTGAAGCGGCAGTAGCTTGCAGTTCAACTCCCGGGAACACACCATCAAGCGGGCTTGGCCTGATATCATAAACACCGATTTCAGTTACACCTACAAAAACCAGCTTATCTTTTAATTTTTCATCCGGGATCTTCTTATTCAAAACATCAATTATAGAGTAAGTCGGAATGGTACCACCTTCTCCATAATAATTTAAAACAAATGATCCGCTTTCAGTTATTGGTATTTCCAGATCATTAAGAAACAGGCCTTCGATTCCCAGCTTATCCAAACTTAGAATTAGCTGTCCCTTAACAAACTTTCTCAGTCCCTCAAGGTTAAGCGAAGGGTAGAATGAACCGTTAAATTTGGTAAGCAATATTGCTTTTCTGAAAATTCCGTCGTCATCTGGTTTAAAATTAAAAAAACCATGTGATCTGGCATTTTTGCCAATCTCGGGAATATTGACTTCTACAGATTTAAATCTCCAGAAATTGTCGCTATAAATTTTGTCAGGTTCTTCAATAGTTTTTATAATGTTTATTTTTGATCGTTTCACGTATTTAAACGACTCACTGTTATCTTCTGTTGGTTCATTATATCTATAGAAATAACCTAATACAGTATTCCGAAAACTTTTAATGGTTTGTCCCAGCAGTACATCTTCCTGATCATCTAATTTTTCTGAATTTACTATATCAAGAGCAACAACTTTCGGCTTGTAGTTATAAATACTTTGAAGAATTTCGGCCTGAAGTTTCCTGCTCCACGGCCATCTGCCCAATTCATTTACGCTATTTTCATCAACAACCAATATAACAACATCTTCAGAAGGTTTTGGAGAATCTCCAGACTTTTCCCTCCATTCAAATCTTGAATCACCAAACCTGTCATCTATTTCATCTAGGAATGAACCTATGGAACTGTTATCACTAAATGACAAAAAACATAGAACGAATGATACGATTAAAAATATTCCGGTAACAACTAATATATTAATTAATGTTTCTCTTTTAATATTCATACTGATTCGTTAAGACTAAATCCACATTCCTTGCAGTATTTTGCGTCGATATCATGATCACTGAATGAACAATTCTGGCAAACCTGTGTGGATGTTTTCTTTCTGTAAGCTTGAGAAATCTCTGCTGTAATGATACCAGTGGGTATAGCAATAATACTGTAACCCAAAAGCATGACTATGGTTGCTATAAACTGACCATAAGCGGTGTGCGGGGATATATCTCCATATCCGACCGTAGTTAGTGTAACAATAGCCCAATACATCCCCCTTGGTATGCTTGTGTAACCATATTCAGCCCCTTCAATTACATACATTAGTGATCCAAGGATTAAAACAATGGTTATTATAAAAAATGTAAATACAGTTATTTTTCTTCTGCCAGCCACAAGTGCATTTAGCAATATTTGAGATTCCCCTATGAATTGTACAAGTTTTAAGACCCTAAACACTCTTAGGAGCCTCAACACTCTTAGTACCAGAAAATATTGAGAACCAACAAAAAACAACGCCAGGTAGGTCGGAAGAACAGCCAGCAGATCAACAACACCGAAAAAACTTGTGGCGTATTTTATTGGCTTGAGCACACAATAAAGTCTGAGAATATACTCCACTGTAAAAAGCAATGTAAAAAACCATTCAAGATAATAAAAGGTAAGTCCATATTTTTCATTTATTGCCGAAACACTGTCCAGCATAACAACAATTATGCTTAAAAGAATTGTTGTCATTAGAAAAATATCAAATATTTTGCCTGCAATAGTTTCAGCTTCGAAGATAATCTCATGAAGCCGGGTTCTGAGAGATTTTACATTAGAATTATTTTTATTCATGACAATAATAGCTATTACTATTACTTATGATTTAATATTCTGTTAACTGCACCTACTATATCATCTTCAACGTGGTGAGCTTCCTCCAATTGATGGAAATAACCTGTTTTCACAAGAATTGTATTTAAGCCCATTTGTCTTCCAGCTAATATATCTTTCACAGAATCTCCTATCATCCATGACAGATGTGATTCAATATTATATTTATCTATTAATTCTTCCAGCATACCGGTTTTGGGCTTTCTGCATAAACATTCAATATTGTAGGGAGAAACATGTCCTTTAGGGTTATGAGGACAGTAAATAAATTCCTGTATATTAAATTCGTGGCTGTTAAAATGCTGATTCAGGTATTCGTGTACATTATTAACATCATCTTCAGTTAAATAACCCTTAGCCACCCTTCCCTGATTAGTTACAACAAACAGCATAAATCCATTATCATATAGATTCTTTAATGATTCAATATAATCATCAGGGATATAAAAATCCCCGACTCTGTAAATATAGTTATCCTGATTTGGCAATATTATCGTTTTATCTCTATCAAAAAATACAGCTTTTCTTCTCATTTTTATCTATGATAAAAAGATATTTAAGTATTAAAGCAAAATCAAAGATATTTAAAAATAGTCCAGATTATTTTATATCCGGCTTTTATTGTTCCCGTAAAAGTGCCTGTTATTTTAGAGACCCCTATTCTTTTTCTGTAACTTACAGGAACTTCAATGCATTTAAAATTCCTTTTAGCCGCTTTAACCTGCATCTCCACGGTCCATCCATATGTCTTATCCTGCATATCAAGTTCAATTAGTCTGTTATATTTTATGGCTCTAAAAGGACCGAGATCAGTAAATCTGACTTTATAAAGAAACTTTATAAGAGAAGTGGCTATATAATTCCCCACAATAGCCTGGGGCAAAATCGCGCCTTTTTCATTGTTTCCCAATGTTCTTGAACCAATTACAAGATCAGCATCTCCCCGGAATATGGGTTTAACAAGATTCACCATTTCCTGTGGATAATCAGAATAATCACCATCCAGAAAAACAATGATATCCGGAATTGGATTTATTTTCGAAGCATAGTCAATACCCCTTAAACATGCATGACCATAGCCTTTTTTCTTCTCTTCAACAACAGTAGCCCCGTGTTTCAGTGCAACTTCCTTTGTCCTGTCATGTGAGCCGTTATCAACAACAACTATCTCATCAACAATTTCTTTAGGTACATCATTTAATACCAAGCCTATTGATGTTTCTTCATTCAATACGGGAATAATTACTACTACTTTTCTCATATCGCATTTATGATGCTATTTTGTGATTGGAAGAAATAAGAAAATATGAAAACAAATTATTTTTTAGAATCATAAATTTTATAAACAGGTTTAATACTTCAGATTTTCTATTCTATATTGGTTCACTTTTTTCAAATATATACTGCTCTACTACCGATCTCCATAAATGTGAATTAATGTTTTGATTTTCATTCAGCAATTCTTCAAGAAACAACCTTGGATTATTTTTCCATTCCATTATTTTGTTTACCCTTTTCAAAAATGTTTTAAACGCAGATGACCTGGGCTGACTATCATCCAATAATTGTCTGTAATTATTTGTATTAATTGGCGACCTGAGTCCTATAAAAGCTATACCGACTTTAACATTATCTTCAGGAATATTGTTTTTAATGCAAAACGACCTTTTATAGCATTCAAGCTGTTGTCTATGCATTGACGACTTAGAGGTATCTTTATCTGTTTTCCAGTCAACAATTAAATAGTCTTCATTATTTTTAAAAACAGCATCTATTTTCCCCGAAAAATTAATATTAAAGTTATCTTCCGAGATGTTTCCAAGGTTTATATTAAAATTTTCTTCCAGGCTGAAAACTTCTGGGTAAGATTCTTTAATTTCCGAACAAATAGAACTGATGTTTCTTGCAAATGGTATGACTTCATCGGGAAATTCATATTTTTCTTCTTTTACAATTTTTTCAGCTGCCAGATGAACTTCACTACCTAATTTCATAGCGGGGGAATAGTCTCTGATTTTCAGAATATTATCCTGTAAATAATCAAAGGGCTTATCCTTGGCGCTTGAAAAAGAAAGCCTGTCAAGGTTCTCAAAATGATTTTGAATAAAATCAACCAGCCATAAATCCTTTGTCTCAAGTATTTCCTTAGCCATATTGTAATTACCACTTAGAAAAAGGTTGAATGCCTTGTGTTGAGATTCTTTTATTTCCTGCGTCTCATTTGAAGAAAGCTCTTCCATATTCTTTGTATCAGAGGATTTAGTTAGATAATCTTTTGATTTTTCGGATAATACAAACAGCTTGTTTTTTGCTCTGGTAAATGCAACGAAATTGACTCTTAATGTTTCTTCTTCCAGTTCTTCTTCAGCATTAATACCTTTTGTTAGAAGAATAGCTTTTACAACATTATCTATAAAGTTTGTTCTGTCTCTTGTTTGTGTTGGAATATAAATAACATTATCGTATTCTCTTCCCTTTGATTTATGTACGGTTGTCAAAACTACATTTTCTGATTCTTCTTCAATCTCATCGGTATTTAAATCAGTAGCTTTTAAATAATCAATAATATTTTGTAGTGTTATATCTTCAATAACAGAAAATGATTCAATAAATGAATCCATAAGTTTTTTAGCGGTTATGAAATAATCTTTTCCGTATGTAAGTGAAATCGGGATTATTCTGCTTTTAAAAAGATCCAATACTTCTTTTTTATTCTTAGCTTTGTTTCTTAATGCTTTGAAATCATTACATTTATCCAATATTTCTTTAGAATTTTCAAACTTATAATTACTAAGTTCAAATGCTTGTTGAATTGTTATGGGGAAATAAGATGAAAACATTGAATTTTTTATAATATTAGGGTCGTTGCTTAGCAATCCATTAAGAAATGAGATTATATCTTCCTTTGCATGACTTGAGCCGCTTAAATGAGTAGATGTAAAACTTATTCCGTCTGACTCAAGTTCATTAGAAAGTTTTAATATCTGATCATTGGTACGGAGTATAACCGCCGTTTTTTCATCATTTATTGAAAGTTTCTCTAATAAAATTTTTACCGCGTTAAATAAATTACTCTTTTCAACTTCAATTACTTTTGTTGTTACACCTGAAAATCCTTCAGCATTTTTCAAGTTCTTGAGATCATCAATTATTGATTGATCTTTCGTTTTATCTATAAAATATTCTCTTGAATAACTTAATATTTCGTTTGTGCTTCTAAAATTGTCGGATAATACAAATTCAGATGAATTTCCAAAAGATTCAAAGTTTAAAATAGAACCTCCCTGAAAACCAAAAATTGCCTGTTTCTTGTCACCAACCGCTATAAAATTCTTAGCGGATTCAAGAGCAATGTCAGCCTCCATCTTGTTCACATCTTGAAGTTCATCAATCAGCACATACTCATATTTTCTTTTATCTTTAAGCCTTGTGAACTCAATCAACAAATCAGCATAATCATATCCTCTCTCACTCTTTATAGATTCATAATATTTGTATATCTCCACAAAATTTTTAAGGAATAATCCCATTTCGGATAAAGTTGCAAATTTGTCTTCAACAAGAAATTTCTTTGATTCGTTAATATCTATGTCTTCCGGTGTTATTCCAAAGCTTTTTAGATACCGGATAAGGTTTTCTATCTTCGGAACCAGATTATTTAGAATATGACTATCAGTATAGTTCAAAAACTTGTTTTTCTTGATAAAAAGATAAATGGAGAATCTAAGCAGATTCGAAGTAACAATTTCCTTGTTCTCAATACTATTTAGTGCATATGAATGAAAAGTAAAAACATTCAGATCGGAAGTATCAAGCTCGATTCCATCCTGTTCGATTAATTTTATTATTCTGTCTTCCATCTCTCGTTTAGCTTTTTCCGTGAATGTCAGACAGAGGATATCTTCATGTTTTATGCCGGATTTTATCAATGAAAGATATTTGTGTGCGAGTAAAAGAGTTTTACCAGTTCCCGGGTTAGCTGTTACTAGAATATTCCCCTTTGTGTCTATTATTTGTTGCTTTTCAGAATTTATGCTCATATATTAATGATCTTTATTTGATAAAGTTTAAATAAATCCGTTTATAATATTTTAATCAAGAAATTATAAATACAAGTAGTAGTTTTTATCTGGAGGTTAATTTTGAATATTCTAAAAATAACATCATTCTTAATGATACTGTTCTTTTTTATATCCAGCAATTCATTTGCAAACGAAGAAATTAAAAACGCCATTGTCAAAATATACACTCAAAGTATAAAACCTTACTACAGTGACCCATGGACCATGAACAGCCCTGACTCCAAATCAGGATCCGGATGTATAATAGAAGGCAATAGAATAATTACAAATGCTCATGTTGTTAGTGACCACACTCTGATTTTAGTCAGGAAATATGGCGAAGCTAAAAGATACAAAGCAGATTTACAGTATATATCCCATGATGTGGATCTTGCAATATTGACCGTTGATGACCCGGATTTTTACAGGGGAATTAAACCTCTTAAAATTGATGATTTGCCTAACACTCAGGAAGAAGTTCTTGTTTTTGGTTATCCGAAAGGTGGAGATACTTTAAGCATTACAAAAGGTGTTATATCAAGAATAGAACATGAAAGATATGCTCAGAGTTCACTTAGTTTTTTAGCGTCTCAAATTGATGCACCTATAAATCCCGGGAATAGCGGAGGTCCTGCAATAATTGATGGAAAAGTTGTTGGAATAATAATGCAGACACTCCGTTCATCCGAAAACATTGGTTATATGGTACCCACACCAGTGATAAAACATTTTTTAAAAGATATTGAAGATGGAATCTATGATGGTTTCCCAGGTCTGGGAGTTATAACCCAAAAGATGGAGAATGAAGATCACAAAGCAAAATATGGAATGCAGGAAGATGATACGGGGGTATTAGTTTTAAAAGTAGTGCCGGGATCAGCAGCAGATACAATAATTAAGGAAAAAGATATTCTGCTTTCAATTAACGGTAACAAAATCTCCGAGAATGGAACAGTGGAATTCAGGCCAAAACACAGAACTCATTTTGCTTATTTTGTACAATTAGCCCAGCTTGGAGAAAAAATCAATATTGAGATACTAAGAGAAGGGATTATAAAGAATGTTACGGTAAATCTTAATATGCCCATTCAATACAGTCAGCTTGTTAATATTCATTATGACAAATTACCATCGTATTATATATATGGTGGTCTCGTCTTCTCTCCGCTATCTTTAAACTACCTTAAAGAATGGGGAGGCAAATGGTATACACGTGCACCAAGAAAATTAATTTCACTACTACAAGCAAATTTCAAGACTAAAAAAAATGAACAGATCGTGATGTTAATCAGGGTTTTAGCTTCGCAGGTTAATCAGGGTTATCATGGTTACGAAAATTGGGTCATCAAGAAAGTTGATGGAATTGAAATAAATAATTTAAACGAATTAATTGAAATAGTGGAAGACTCTGAAAACACTTTCATTACTTTCGAAAATGATCATGGCAGAGAAATCGTTTTGAACAGGGAAAAATCAAGAAGATTTAACAATTTGATATTAAAAACATATAGGATTAATTCAGACAGATCAGATGATTTAAAATGAACGCTTAATCAAGAAGTACTTAATATATGTATCATCTTTGCTTTCATTACATTCTTGTATTTTTTAAAAAAATATTTTTTATATTTGCTGTATCTGCCCTGGATTCTGATTTTTGAACCTTCACTAATTCCATCAACAAATCCCCTGGCATAGACCTTTATATTATTCCTTTGACTATCCATTAGTTTAAAAAGAGTGAATTTCTTTCCATTTATGAAAGTTTTATACTCTATTTTGGATATTTCACCATCAACAATGATTACTTCCTTGTGAAATTTATTCGGAGAAGAAACAACTTCCTCTATGGTTATATTTGATCTATTTAAATTTCCTATATCCGTAAAAGCTTTATACTGTTTTTCCCCAGCAAAAAGCGATGTCGACATAAATAATATCGAACACAGAAAGATTATATCTATATATTTCATCTCACCCCTCTAGGTAAAGTAATTATAATATTAAAAATAAGTTTTTGTTTTAATTATTCCAACCTTTAATAATTAATTATCACAATTTATTAAAATCTCAACAACAATAAATTAGATTTAATTTTTATTGTTGAAGATTCATTTTTGTTTATCATAATTAAACTAAATTCTTTTAAAAAAGTTTCATTTTCAAAAAGGTGATTGACTTGAATTTATTTATAGGTAATAAATTGTCATTTTAGGAGATAAATCAAATGACAATAGAAGAGAATAAAGAAATAGCGAAAAGGTTTATTCAGGAACTACAGAACGCTAAAAACCTTGAGATAATTGACGAGCTTTTAATTGAAGATTGTTTAATTCATGTAAGTTCCAAGTATGTAGAAAAAGAAAAATACAAAAGGATAGTTGAATCAAATCATAAATACTTTCCCGACATGCATATTGAAGTAATAAATCAGATTGCAGAAGGTGACATCGTTGCATCCCAATGGAAGAACCACTTCACTCATACACACGAAATACTAGGAATAAAACCAACATATGAAGAAATGCAAATCTCCGGTGTTTCTATTTATAAAATAATTGGTGGAAAAATAGTTGAAATATGGATCTATTTTGACAGACCCATAAAATAACATCATTAATTATAAAACTACTGTTTCCCAACTAGATTAATCTGTTCAGCTTGAAGGTTCTGTCATTGACCACGGATCAAGAACCTTCCCTATCTCATCTTTTGGTAACACCTCTTTTTCAAGAGCAATCTCTCTTACGGTTTTACCAGTTGCGTATGCTTCCTTAGCAATAGCTGCGGCATTATCGTAACCAATTATCGGAGCCAAACTGGTACACATAGCAAGACTCTTTTCTATCATCTCTTCACATCTTTTTTTATCAGCCTTAATCCCATTGATACATTTATCAACGAATACCCTTGAAACATTTGAAAGCAATCTGATCGATTCCAGAATATTATTCGCCATCATAGGCATCATTACATTGAGTTCAAAGTTTCCTGCCTGACCTCCAATTGTTATAGCAGCATCATTTCCTATTACCTGGGCTGCAACCTGAGTAACAGATTCCCCTATGACAGGATTAACCTTTCCTGGCATAATTGATGATCCCGGCTGAATTGCAGGAAGCAGTATCTCCCCTATTCCACATCTTGGGCCACTGCCAAGCCATCTTATGTCATTTGCTATTTTCATGAGACTTACGGCAACAGTTTTCAATGCCCCGCTTGCTTCAACAATAGCATCTTTGGAAGCTTGTGATTCAAAATGATTTTCAGCTTCTTTAAACTTAACACCTGTTAACTTGCTAATCTTTTTTGCAACAGTGCTTCCGAATTTTTTGTGTGTGTTAATGCCTGTTCCTACTGCTGTTCCTCCGATTGCAAGCTCTGAAAGATTTTCTTTTGAACTCTCAAGTCTTTTAATTCCATGACGGACCATACTCGCATATCCGCTAAATTCCTGACCTAGTCTTAGGGGCGTGGCATCCATCAAATGGGTTCTTCCTATTTTAACAATCTTGTCGAATTGTCTCGCTTTTTTTGAAAGAGCTTTTTCAAGATATTTTAATGAGGGAATCAATTCTTTTTGAATAGCAAATAAAGCAGAAATATGCATTGCAGTTGGAATTGTGTCATTACTTGACTGTCCGTAATTCACATGATCATTAGGGTGAACAAATTTCTTGTCACCTATTTTACCTCCAAGAATCTCATTTGCCCTGTTTGCAATTACTTCATTTGTGTTCATGTTAGTGGAAGTGCCCGAACCTGTTTGGTATACATCCACCACAAAGTGTTCATCCAGCTTACCATCCAATACTTCACTTGATGCTTTTACTATAGCATTCCCAACTTTTTTCGTAATATTTCCAAGTTCCATATTAGTCTGTGCAGCAGAGAGTTTTATCATTGCCATCGCTTTTACAAATTCCATAGGTAAGGTGGTTCCGCTGATCGGAAAATTGTCTATCGCCCTTGCAGTTTGAGCTCCATAATAAGCATCCTCTGGAACTTTCATTTGTCCCATAGAATCCGATTCAATTCTGTATCCTTTTTTAGCCATTTGTCATCTCCTTGGAATTTAATAAGAAAATAATTTTATCTGAATTTTAATAAAACTATAGAGATTATTTAAAGATTCTTGTAAAAGTTACAAATTATTATTTACCTTAAAATTTAAGAATTAGTTTAATCTTTTTCTAATATCAAGTACAAGACTAAAAACAGAAGGCACAAGGATGATTGTAAAAATTGTTGACAGGATTAATCCACCCACTATCACGCTCCCAAGCCCTCTGTAAAGCTCAGAACCCGCACCTGGAGCAAGCACAAGAGGAAGCATACCAAAGACACTGGTTAATGTACTCATAAATATAGGTCTGATTCTTGATTTGACTGATTCCCGTATAGCTTCGCTACCATCCATACCATGATCTCTTATATTGTTTAATGACTGATGAACAATCAAAATTGCATTATTAATTACAATTCCGATTAATATCACAAAACCAAGCATAGTTAGAATATCAAGAGGCTGGTATGTAAAAATATTTAATATTTTAAGCCCTAAAAATCCCCCAAGAGATGCAAATGGAACACTAAACATTATGACTAATGGATATATAAAGCTTTCGAATAATGAAGCCATCAATAAAAAGGATATTACCAAAGCCAACAGGAAGTTAGATTGTAGTGCTTTCCTTGCAACGGTTAAATCATCTGCCGTACCTGCTAAAATGAAATTTATATCCTTATCAACCTGACTTCCCTGCCTCAAAGGCAATAATATGTCGTTGTTAACGATTTCAATTGTTTCTTCAAGGGTTACTTCTTCAGGAGGATTAATTTGAATCGCAATTGTTCTTTGTCTTTCAAAATGATTTATTTGCTCCGGGCCATTTGTTAAGTTTATATCCGAAACGGAACCAAGAGTAATTAAATCACCGCTGCTGGAATTAATCATAATATTTTTAATATCTTGGGTACGTTTTGAAAAAGCCTGGTCTGCTCTTAATACAATATCGATCTCTTCGCCTTTCAAGTTGTATTCACTCACTTCTACCCCATCAATTAGTGATCTTACGGCATAACCCAGCTCCTNNCTCCTCGTTTGTTATTCCGACTTCGGAGGCTCTTTCCCTGTCCGTTATAATCTGAAGTTCCGGATTACCCAAATCAAGGCTTGGAATAGGCCTTACCTGAGCTCCCGGTATTTTCTGAAGTGACATAAAAAAAACTTTCTTTGCAGTTTCAACAATTTTAATGAGATCAGGACCGGTAATTTGAATTTTAACTGATCTGCTCTCACCCACTGCCCTTCTAAACAAACTTGATTGTGTAACTATTGCAATCATACCCGGGATTTTTTTAAGTGAATTCTGAAGCACAGGAATTAATTCTTTAATTCTTTTCTCATTCTCAGCAACTGCACCCATAAATACACTTCTACCCCTTGCTACATAAAAAAAGTTTTTAATATAAGCTAGATCTTTTTCCCTGTTCTCTTTATCAATGTATTCCTTTAAATCCGCTTCAATCTTTTTCCCGATAGACGTAAATTCTTCAAGGTTGTATCCGGGAGGGGGAATAAGGATCCCAAATACAAGATTTCTGTTACCAGTAGGCAGATATTCAGTTTTAGGAAACAAAAGAACTATAAGGATCAGTGAAACAAGGGTAAATCCAATTACCAGCATTATCTTACGACTAATATTCCCTATAATTGACGATGTAAAATCTGAAATATATTGACTAACCTTTGAACCGAGATTAAGAATAGACGAGAGTATCCCGGATCGTGATTTACCTGATTTTTCAATATTGAGAATTTTTGATGCTGCAGTAGGAATAACAGTAATAGAAACTATAAGGCTCAATATGACAGAAACAGTAATTGCTATTGCTATATCTCTGAACAACTGCCCTGCTTGTTCTTTTACAAATACAATGGGAAGAAACACAGCAGCAGTTGTTAAGGTGCTTGCAAGAACAGCTCCCCATACTTCTGTCGTCCCCTCATAGGAAGCTTGCAACCTGTTTTTCCCCATCTGCATATGACGATAGATATTTTCAAGTACCACTATGGAATTATCTATCACCATTCCGACTGCAAAACTCATTCCCGCAAGACTTATTACATTAATAGTCCTTCCCAGCAACTCGAATACAACAAATGTTCCAATAACGCTAATAGGAATTGCCGTTCCAATAATGATAGTGCTGCTAAGACTTCTTAGGAATAACAGCAATATTATTATTGCCAATACCCCACCTATAAGTAAATTTTGTTTAACCAGTTTTATTGCGCTTTTTATATAACCGGTCTCTTCATAAACATTGGTCAGATAAAGACCGTTTTCCTTTAAAACTCCATTATTTAATTCTTCCAAAGCAACGAATAATCTTTCTTTTACTTCTATGGAGTTTGCACCACTTTCCTTTAAAACATTAATAGCAATAGAAGGTTCTCCATTTTGCCTTACAGCGTAATCAGGTTTATCATAATCAAGCCTCACCGATGCAATATCTCTAAGATAGACAGGGATTCCATCAAAATTACTGATAATTATATTTTCTATATCTTTTGTAGATTTATACTCACCCAAAGTCCTTACAAGATACTGTCTCTTACCTTCATCAAATGACCCTGCACTGAAATTTTCATTTTCTTTATCAATTGATTCGGCAACTGATCTGATTGTAAGCCCCCTTTGAACAATTGCCTTAGGATTGAATTCAACCAGTATTTGTCTTTCTCTTCCGCCAAAGACATTCGAACTTCCAACACCCTGAACCCTTTCAAATCTTGATTTTATTATTTCATCAGCAAAATCATGGTAAGTATTTATATCCACATCATTTCCCGGAATTGGTTTCAATATAAACCAGGCCATGGCACTTGACCTTATATCAATAGTCCTGATAATTGGCCTGTCGGCTTCATCGGGATACTCTTTAATCTGATCTAATTTGTTGGAAACTTTTACTACTTTGGAATCAAGATCAGTCCCGACCTCAAATTCAAGGATTACCTGCCCACTGTCTTCGCTGCTCTCACTGTTTAACTCTATTAAACCCTCAACACTCTTTAATTCGTCTTCCTGTTCATTTACAATTTCTCTTTCAACTTCAAATGGACTTGCACCCCTCCAGAAGGTGTCAACCGTTATTTTTGGATTTTCTACATCAGGAGTTAACTGGACGGGAATTCTAAAAAAGGAAATAACACCAAAAAGAATAATAAAGATTACAGCTACTGCTACAGTTACAGGTTTTTGAATGGAACTATTAACTAATTTCATAAATTAACTTATTCAACTATTTTAACTTTTTGCTTTGGACGGAGCCTTTCATTTCCTCTGATCACTACTTTTTCCCCAACTTGAAGTCCACCTTCAAAATGTGCACTATCTCCATACCAATCCATCACTTTTATAGGCACTGGCTCTGCAATGTCATTTCTTACAACATAAACAATTTTAGATCCGTCAACATCAATTATAGAATCTTTTGGCAATAACTTTATAAAATTATCCCCGCCAACAAACACATTAATTGTCGATGAGGCTGATGATCTGATAAGGTGGTCAGAGTTTTTTAAGATCACCTTAATTGGAAAGGTTCTGGCTCTTAAATCTGCTTCAGGAACTATTGAATCTATCTTAGCTTTAATTATTTTATCATCCAGCGAATTTATAATTACTTCAACATCATCGCCCTGTCTAACAAGCTTAATATATTTTTCAGGTAATTCGCCTCTTATTTCAATCTTATCTATATCTATTATTTCGATTACTTCACTGCCCCTTTCGAGCCACTGACCAACTTCAGTAAATTCTTTTGTTACATAACCGTTAAAAGGTGCATATATTTTTGATGCATTTAAATCGTATTTTATTTTATTAATTTCACTTTCTAGTCTACTTACTCTCGCTTTCAATGCATCCTTCTCAGCACTTGCATTGTCAAGTTCTCGCTTTGATGCAATTCCTTTATTAAAAAGTTCAATAACCCTTTCGTACTCTTTAATCGCAAGTTCGTATCTAGAATCAGCTTCATATTTGCCACTTGCAACTTCTTTTAATTCCAGTTTCAATCTTTTATTATTTATCTCAGCAATCACTCTCCCAGCAGTTATATAATCACCATCATTTACATGAACTTTCTTGACAATACCTTCAACTTCATTTGAGATAACAGATTTTTTAATTGGATATACCGTCCCAACAAGACTTATAGTATTTTTAATGTTTTGAGATTTGACCTCTGACACAACAACCGGAGACGCTCCATTTACTTGAGGTAAAGCTTTATTTACATAAAAAATAAAGCTTAAAATAATAAACAAGATATATTTCGGATATTTGTATTTTATTATCATTTTTTTAAATTTTAATTATATTAACTCTTATTAAAATTAAATAAACTTAATTGTGAATCCAAATTAAGCAAAATGACATCTATAAACACTGAATGCAAATTGATATTTGTATCAATTGAAAAGCTTCAGATATACTAATCAATCTAAAAATAAATAAGGAGATTACAATGGCAGCAGAAACAATTGTGGAGTTAAGCGATGCAGTCTTTCAATCTGAAGTACTTGAAAGCGATGTTCCCGTATTAGTAGACTTTTGGGCCCCATGGTGCGGACCATGTAGGGCATTAGCTCCTGTGATAATTGAAATTTCAAATGATTATGTTGGAAAAATTAAAGTGGGAAAACTTAATGTAGATGAAAACCCTGAAATTTCAATGAAATTTGGAATCAGGAGCATACCAACACTTATTGTTTTTAAAAACGGCGAAGTATTTGAACAGGTTATCGGTGCTGTTCCTAAAAGTCAGATTGAAGATACTTTAAAAAAAGCAATCTAAATTAAAATAGAATAAAATAAAAAGGGTAAGCAAAATTATATTTGCTTACCCTTTTTTATATCTATTTGCTTATTGTATATAAGAATTTAATAGTTAATATTTACTAAGTTTCCTATTTCAAAATTTACAAATAATCGGAGTACACATTGGCAAAATATATAATGCTCAGCACCCTTACAGACGAAGGTCGAAAAACAATAAAAATGAGACCTGAGAGAATCAAGGAAGTAAACAAGGAAATCGAAAAAATGGGAGTTTCAGTGTTAGCGCAATATGCCGTTTTAGGTCCTTATGATTTTGTAAATATCCTTGATGCACCAGACAATGAAACAATCACTAGAGTCGCAGTAGAATTAGGTTCCAGAGGTACAGTTAAAATACAAACTTTATCAGCTATACCTATTGAAAATTTTGAAGAAAAATTGAAATCCTAAAAATACAATCGTAAATCCATAATATAACTTATATCAACT